>Ga0068855_100008144_pt1 | contig 12667 bp, 8 predicted proteins | sample KBSCornC52_FD_66592 | JGI IMG/M metagenome (GOLD analysis project Ga0068855, IMG submission 66592) | Corn rhizosphere microbial communities from Kellogg Biological Station, Michigan, USA - KBS Corn C5-2 | ecosystem: Host-associated > Plants > Roots > Rhizosphere > Soil ...
GAGGAGAGTATCAATTTCGTTTGGACATTGCACTATTATTTTACGTGCAACGGGAAAAAATTGTTAAACAAAAAATGTAAACATTACCGATTCATTGGATTTTTTCTGTTACGGGAGATTAGTGTTTTCAAAATGCCCAAATTGCCTGTAGGGTTACTTCTGACTTTTTGTTCCCTTGTATTTCATCAAGCCCACTGCTGATAATATTTTTATCTGGGTAGATGGTCTGCGCGAATCTGCCCCACACCGAAAGTCTTCTGGTAACATCATAATTGATATTTACATAATACCGGTAACCTTTATCGTAAAAGACGGGGATGGAATATCCATACAATACATCGTTTTCGTAAGCGTATAAACGGCTGTTATACCCATCCGTTTCAAAATATTGTATCCGCACGTTACCTGAAAACGGCTTGAACATTGGTTTATACAATACATCGGTATATATAAGAAACCCATTCTCAGCATCATCCGCATTTTTATCAAACCATGAGAGTTCTACCCTCGACCTGAAAGTAAAGTCCGAACTGAGTTTATAAGAAAATTGTGCCCGTAAATCCTGTTTAGGCTGGGCAATTACCGGGTTTAAGGCATTGCTGCCGGGATTATAATTTATAGCCTTTTTCTCTGTATGGTATCTTATATAAATTTCCGCTTGTTTGTTGGGGGTATAAGTCAATTGTACCAGGTAATCATTTCCTGAAGTTGGTGCATCCACCCTGTATTTTATCCAGGGAAAATGATAAAAATCTGCATAGGCATTTATTCTGATTTGGGCTGAAGGAGCGATTGAAATTCCTGTATAAAATCCACTTTCGTTAGTGGGATAGGTGTTTTCAGTAAAGGCATTGCTGTAGAGCGACTGGTACCCGCGGGAAATATTCCTGTATAAAAAACTCATGTCAACATGCGAGTCAACACTTATTAATAAACCATTAATAAACGCTTTATCTAGATCTTCATCAGTTGCTGCTTCGCCAAAAAAGTGCATGTTCTTGTAAGTATAACTATAATCTACACTATAGTTTCCAGCCGTTTTCCCCGACAAGGCGTAAGCGTTGTAGAGATAGACAGGCTTTGTGATGGTATGCTCAAAATTGTAATGAACCGCATTAATGCCAATATGTAACCGGTCTGTTGAATAAGCCAGATTTCCCCCTAAAGTTAACTGCCCCTGCGTCCCTTTATCAGCAACTTCACTGGCAGTACGATGATACCCTGAAGTTTGCAACGAGGAAACAAAGTCTTCGAAATTTAGCGTGTCAACATTAAAATTAGCATCAAGTTTACGGTAGCTCACAAATCCTGTAGCCTGCCATTTATCCTTTTGTAAGGTTATGCCTATTCCCCTGTTAAATGCTATTTCGCCCGCTGAATTATAGGGCCTCAAAATATCCGATTCTCTCTTAATATTCAATACTTCGGCACCCTTATTAAATGCGAGGCTGCCCCACTGCGTTAATCCCTGGCCAAGGCTAACGGTAAAATCTCCTAATGCAAGCGATTTAATTATCCCGATATTCCTTACAAAAAAATGAGCCGAATAAAAATCGAATCCTTTTTTTTGCGCTCCTTTAAAAAATTGCTCACCTGCGTCTTTCTCCCCTGTAACTCCATATTGCAAAAGATTTTTAAATGTATACTTATAGCGCACTAACGTATGCTGGGGGCTTCCGGGATAAAAATTTATAGCATTGGAACTATTGAGCAAATAGCCACGGGACTTCTCTAATATTTGAATGTTCCTGAGCAATAATGTATTCCTGCCGTTTTTTAAGCGGCTTCCAACACTGTTAAACAAATCTGCCTTATTGCTAACGGTTATATACGGCCTGATACGTTTTATTAAATCTATGTCCCAATCAGGCACTGCCTGCAATTCATAAATACTTATAAACTTGCCCAGCAACTTTCTGTACAATATTAAATTGCTGATTTGAATGGGTGATAATATTTTAAGTTCCTGCAATTGTCCCTCATCGGCATAATTTAAATTAATAGGGTCTTTAATATACTGAACTAATTTCTGCAGGTAAGAATCATCTTCGGTTGTTGCATCATCACTTGCCTGGGTAAGATTTTCCAGTTGCTGCTCCACAATCGGAGGTGGTTCCACAGGATCGTGTGGTGTGTCCTGCGCCCTCATAAATTCAGGTGAAATTCCTAATAATAGGAGAAATAGAAATGCCAAAAGAAGTTTTATATAATCAGTTCTTTTCAATTTCCTTCGATTTGAAATTTACTATCAGCATTAAGCCCGGACTAAGTCCCAGTTGGGGGTGATAACTTGCACTCACGTCGAGGCGCATATCCTTCCAGCTAATACCTGCACCTGCATACGGAGATTGATTGCCGGAATTAACCCCAACTCTTGCAAAAAATTGCTTTTCAAAATTATATTGCACACCGGCATTTACGTTTACCGGCAAATCTTCTTCCTTAACTATTTCGGCGCTTACTAAAAAGCTTTCTGATGCTTCATAACCTAAACCAAATGTGTAGACAGAACTTAGCTTTTCATCAACAGTTTTTGACAAGTTACCTCCCACGGGATTGTAAAAGTGAATACCTGCATTTAGTTTATCGGTAAGATGGGCAATCACTCCTATTTCAAAATCAACAGTGGATGATGATTGATAGGTAGGAATGCGGAAAGAGTAATAATTGAATTTTACACCGACATCCAGTTTACTTCCCAGGCTTCTTGCATAAGCGAGCCCGATCTGTGATTCATTATAATCTTTAAATCCAAAATAGTCTATTTGAATTCCAAAATTGCCTTGTTTGGAGGGCATCACGGCCACCGCCGAATACATATTGGTGGCATTTAATGAGAACCTGTTTTCTCCATAAACTCCAATAGCGGCATTCTTAATTTGTGCAAGAGCGGCTTGGTTTGAGGTGAAGGAAAAAGCATCTAAATGATTAATACTATAAGCTCCCAACCCAATATAAGAAGCAGCCAGGGGCTTTCTTAGCGATTGAGCCTTAGAGTTTGAATGTATTACAGTAAATACAAGTAGTATGTAAATTTTTCTCAAAGTGTCATTTTAGTGTCATGAATTAAAAGTAAAGATTAAAATCAAACTTTAATTTCATCGCACAAAAAATAATATTAAGTAAATCCATGTAGTTAATTTTGCCGCATGCAAATATTAGACGGAAAGCTGGCTTCACAGGCAATTAAGGATGATCTGAAAGAAAAAATTTTGGAGCTAAAAAAAACGGGGCAGAAAATACCTCATCTTGCCGCAATACTTATTGGCGCTAATCCTGCAAGCGAAACCTATGTGGCTTCCAAGGTAAAAAATTGTAACGAAATTGGAATGACGTCTTCCTTGTTGCGGTTTGATGAGTCCATCACTGAAAACGAACTTTTACAAAAAATCAAGGAACTTAATGATAACGCGGATATAGACGGAATATTAGTGCAACTTCCTTTACCAAAATCTATTTCAGAAGAAAAAGTAATCAATGCTATTTCACCCGAAAAAGACGTTGATGGCTTTCACCCGGTTAACGTAGGCAAGATGGTTTTGGAGCTGCCAACGTTTATATCTGCAACCCCATACGGAATTATTCTATTGCTGCAACACTATAAAATTGAAACTGAAGGAAAGCAGGTTGTAGTTATCGGGCGAAGCAATATTGTGGGAACGCCTATAAGCATTTTGTTGAGCAGGAATGCTCCGTTCGGCAATTCTACGGTTACGCTTTGTCATTCCCGCACAAAAAATTTAAAAGACCTTTGCCTGCAGGCAGATATAATTATTGCAGCAATAGGAAAGCCAAAATTTGTAACAATGGAGATGGTAAAGGAAAATGCTGTAGTTATAGATGTAGGCATCAACAGAATAAAAGACGAGACTAAAAAAAGCGGGTACGCGTTAGCGGGAGATGTTGATTTTGTAAACGTGGCTCCTAAGTGCAGCTTTATTTCGCCAGTGCCGGGAGGTGTAGGTCTAATGACAATTGCAGCACTATTAATGAATACATATAAGGCCGCCCTCGGGAGCAGAGTTCGATATTGACCATTGACTATTGACATGATAAAGACACTTAAAAATATAGTCACTTCTCTTCCTGTAATGGAATCGTTTTATACATTACAGGGCGAAGGTTTTCACCAGGGCAAAGCCGCGTATTTTATCAGGCTGGCTGGCTGTGACGTTGGCTGTGTGTGGTGCGATGTAAAAGAAAGCTGGGACAGGAACTTATATCCAGAGCAAACTATCGAACAGATCGTAAACGATGCAAAAAAAAATAAAGCAAGGCTGGCGGTAATTACAGGCGGCGAGCCAACCATGCACAACCTGGATAAACTTACTAGATCATTGCATCGCGAAGGATTCTTGACAAATATTGAAACGTCAGGCTCACATCCACTAACCGGAGCATGGGATTGGATATGCCTTTCACCAAAAAAATTTAAATCCCCTTTACCGGAGATTATAAAGAAAGCAAATGAATTGAAAATAATTGTTTTTAATAAATCTGATTTTGCCTGGGCAGAAAAGTATGCGGCTTTGGTTTCTCCAGGTTGCAAACTATATCTGCAGCCCGAATGGGATAAAGCAGCAATTGTAACACCTTCAATTATTGACTACATTAAGGAATATCCCCAATGGGAACTTTCTTTACAGATTCACAAATACATTAATGTGCCATAAAGCAATGTGCGATGTGCGATGTACCAAAATTTAGAGCCAATTAATGTTCTTAACAGAGTATTGGATAATCTCAAAATAATTCTTATTAATTTTAGTAACTCCGAATTAAAAAAATGAATTTTGATCGATAGCTTATCAGTTACGCCGCACACGAAACCATGCACCCCGTGCATAGCAATAAAGATTTTAATCGCATCATATTTCGTACTTCTATTATCCCAGTTTGCAAACGCACAATGGTACGATCCGGAAAAGGTAGACCATAACGCCAATACGATTTACACGCTGGCCATAAATAAGGCTCAAAATGAAGATTACGTTACTTCCATCAGAATGATCAATGAAGCGCTGAAAATTGACTCGAAATTTGTTGATGCTTATCTCTCACTGGCTGGCATAAACGCAAATATGAAAGATTATGCCGAATCTGTAATTGAATTTGAAAAAGCGTTTTCGCTGGATTCTATTTACACTCGTAATTACTTTCTCCCTTATTCGATTTCGTTAGCCGGCACCGGACGTTTTACAGATGCGTTAAACGCCGTGAATAAGTTTCTCTCAGACACTACGATTAATGAAAGAAGCCGCAAGGCCGGTGATTTCAGAAAAGGAACTTACCAGTTTGCAATAGATTATGATAAAGAGCATCCGCAAAAAAATTATGTTTTCAAACCGACGAATCTTGGAGATAGCATTAATACAGTCGATCTCGAATATTTCCCATCAATAACCATAGATGGAAAGAAATTAATTTTCACAAGGCGCATAAAAGGTAATGAAGATATTTATGAAAGTGATTTGAAAGACAGCACATGGGGTAACGCGTACATATTACCTGGAAAAATTAATTCAACCACTTTTAATGAAGGAGCCCAAAATATTTCGCAGGATGGTAAGTGGCTCATTTTTACAGGTTGCAATTTCCCTGAAGGCCTTGGCAGTTGCGATTTATACATTTCGTATTTAACTAACAATGGATGGAGCGAACCCCAAAATCTTGGACCAAATGTGAATTCAGAATTCTGGGAATCCACGCCATCACTATCCCCGGATAAAAAAGATCTTTATTTCAGCAGCAATGTACCCGGTGGGTTTGGAGGCAAGGATATTTGGGTTTGCCACCGAAACGAAAATGGGAATTGGGGACAGCCCCTGAATCTTGGTGCAGAAGTAAATACTGCAGGTGATGAAAGCACGCCCTTTATTCATGCTGATAACCAAACATTATATTTTAACTCTAACGGACACCCGGGATACAGTGAAAAACCTGACATTTTTGTCACCAGGAAATTACCGAATGGAAAGTGGAGCAAACCTGAAAACTTAGGCTATCCCGTAAATACTATTGATGATGAAGGCTCATTGGTAGTCGCCTCCGATGGTAAGACTGCGTACTACTCCAGTGACAAGAGCGATACAAAAGGCGGATTGGATATTTATACGTTTGAACTAAGAGAAGATATACGACCCCTTAAAACACTTTGGGTAAAAGGAAAAGTATATGATAAAGAAACCAAGAAAGGATTGCCGTCTTCTGTTGAACTAACGGATATTAGTACACGACAATTAGTTAGTAAACTTCAAACCGATGAGGATGGAAATTACCTGGTTACCCTTCCGGTTGGAAAAGATTATGCGTTTAATGTTAACCGTAAGGGATACCTCTTTTACTCGGAAAATTATAACATAAGCTCTACAGTTCCTGACTCAACTTTCCAGGCCGATATTCCTCTGCAGCCTCTTGAAGCAAATGCGCACATCGTTTTAAAGAACGTTTTTTTCGATACAAAAAGAACCGAGTTAAAACCTGAATCAATAACCGAACTGGATAATATTGTAAAACTGATGAACGAAAATCCAACTATAAAAATTCTTATCAGCGGCTATACTGATAATGTAGGTAAGCCTGCAGACAATCTTATCCTTTCAAAAGGGCGGGCGGTAGCAGTAGTAAATTATTTATTGAACAAAGGCATAAGAAATGAACGCTTAAGTTTTAAAGGATTGGGCGAAGCGAATCCCATTGCTGATAATAAAACTGAAGAAGGACGGGCATTAAACAGGAGAACAGAATTGAGCGTTGTTTCAGTTGAATAATTTTTTCTATTATTGTTCACATTTTATTCAATTTGTCATCAGAATTAAAATATCAAATTGCGCTTACGCAGGTGCCCAATATCGGCGATATTCACGCTAAAGCGTTGATCAATCAATTCGGAAATGCCGAATCAATTTTTTCTGCAAGAAGAAAAGACTTGGAAATTTTAGAAGGCATTGGAACAGTGCGAGCTAACGCAATTAAACATTTCAATGATTTCAGTAAAGCAGAGGAGGAAATTGATTTTATAAAAAAATATAAAATAGCTCCGCTTTTCATGACGGATAAAAATTATCCGCAAAGATTATTGAATTGTTACGACAGCCCGGCAATGCTGTACTATAAGGGGAATGCTAATTTGAATACTTCAAAGATTATTGCAGTAGTAGGCACGAGAAACAATAATGAGTATGGTAAACACATTTGCGAAAAACTTATTGATGAACTTGCAGGTGAAGATATCATTATTGTGAGTGGTTTGGCATTTGGCATAGATAGTATTGCTCATAAAGCCGCCATAAGAAATGAAATGAAAACAGTAGGAGTATTGGCTCATGGACTCGACAAAATATATCCCTCCCAAAATTCAGGTCTGGCAAAAGAAATGATTGTAAGTGGAGGATTACTTACAGAATTCAGGAGCCGTACCAAACCAGACAGACAAAATTTCCCTTCGAGAAACAGGATTGTGGCTGGAATAAGTGACGCAATTATTGTGGTTGAAACAGGTATTAAAGGCGGCTCTCTTATAACTGCAGAATTAGGTAACGGTTATAATAAAGATGTATTCGCTTTTCCCGGTCGAATAAACGACTCCAAAAGTGAAGGCTGCAATTTCCTGATAAAAAACAACAAAGCAGCGCTAATTACCAATGCTAATGATCTCCTGGAAAATATGGGATGGAAAAAGAAAAAAGAAGTTTCTGTAAAGAAACAAAGGGAATTATTTATTGAACTCACCCCGGATGAAAAAATAGTTACGACTATTTTAAATCAACATGAACAAATACATATTGACGAGCTTTTTTTAAAGAGCAAACTTACCAGCAGTTCTGTTGCACAAGCATTGCTAATGCTGGAGATGCAGGGAGTTGTTACATCCTTGCCCGGAAAAATTTATAAACTGAACCCCTAAATCCCCTAAAGGGAACTTTTCAAAACTTCGAATAAAAATATTTTCTTATTCCCCTTTCGGGGTTAGGGGTCGTCACCTTATCTTTGCACATGGCTACAATAAATAACGCTCCAACAGTTTCCAAAAAAATTTTAGGTGAAGGATTAACATTTGATGATGTACTACTCATGCCTGCTTATAGTGATGTACTACCGCGGGATGTAAATACGTCAACCTATCTTACCAAAACACTTTCATTAAATATACCAATGCTCAGTGCAGCAATGGATACCGTAACCGAAGCTTCGCTGGCTATAGCGCTGGCCCGTGAAGGCGGCTTGGGAATTTTGCATAAGAATATGAGCATAGAAAACCAGGCTGCCCAGGTAAGGAAGGTAAAGCGCAGCGAAAGTGGCTTAATTCTGGATCCGATCACCTTAAGTATTGAGGCAACTATTGAAGATGCGCTTAAGCTGATGAAAGAAAATAAGATTGGCGGAATTCCAATAGTTGATAAGGCCGGGAAATTGGTTGGCATATTAACCAATCGCGATTTAAGATTTGAAGATAATTTCAAGCGCAAGGTGAGTGAGTTAATGACGAAGGAAAATCTCGTGACAGCGCCGGAAGGGACCGACCTTAAAAAAGCCCAATCTATTTTAAGAAAATATAAAATTGAAAAGCTTCCCGTAGTAAATAAGGCGGGTATTTTAAAAGGCCTTATTACTTACAGGGATATTCTGCAGGTGCATAATCATCCACATGCAACTAAAGATTCTTTTGGGAGATTATTAGTGGGAGCCGGCGTTGGTATTACCAAAGATATCGGCGACAGGGTCTATGCTCTTCAACAGGTAGGCGTAGACGTTATATGCCTCGACAGCGCTCACGGTCACACGAAAGGAGTTATTGATGCGCTCAAAAAAATAAAAAAGGATTTTAAGAACCTGGAAGTTATTGCCGGAAACATTGCGACGGGTAATGGCGCGAAGGCATTGGCAGAAGCGGGTGCCGATGCTGTAAAAGTTGGCATAGGGCCGGGGTCTATATGCACTACGCGAATTGTTGCCGGGGCTGGCGTTCCTCAAATAACAGCTCTATTGGAAGTAACAGCCGCCTTAAAAAACAAAGAGACGGGCATAATCGCAGATGGCGGCATAAGGTATACCGGAGATATGGTAAAAGCTATTGCTGCGGGTGCCGATTGTGTAATGATGGGTGGCGTTTTTGCCGGAACGGAAGAAAGTCCCGGTGAAACGATTATATATGAGGGGAGAAAGTTTAAACAATATCGCGGTATGGGTTCATTGGGAGCAATGGCCCAGGGCAGCAGCGACCGCTATTTTCAAAATGGAGAAGAGCAGGCAAAAAAGTTCGTTCCGGAAGGTATTGAAGGCCGGGTTGCTTATAAAGGTTTTTTAAGCGAGGTGGTTCATCAATTCACAGGTGGTCTCAGGGCAGGCATGGGCTATTGTGGTGCAAAAGATATTGCATCCCTTCAAAATGCTTCATTCATAAAAATTACCAACGCAGGCATGAGAGAGAGCCATGCGCATGATATTGAAATAACAAGAGAAGCACCTAACTATAGTCGTTAGAATCTTCTCACCCCTGAGAAGGTAAAGAATAAGATCGACGTTTGCGATTGATTGTTTAATATTTATTAATTGATTTTTAATTCCTGGTTCTTGAAATATTTAATTGTCGTACTATTTTTTTTGCCGTTAAATATATTAGCGCAAAACGACCAATGCCATTTACGAATAAGCATTTTAACCTGTTCTCCCGGCGAGGAATTATATTCCACGTTCGGCCACAGTGCCATTCGAGTAACCGATAGCGTTAGCCACAGGGATATCGTTTATAATTATGGCACTTTCAATTTTGACGAGCCGGGCTTTTATACAAAATTTATAAGAGGTAAACTGTCGTTCTATTTATCAACCGATGACTTTGATTCTTTTATCAGTGAGTACATCGAAGAAAAAAGAGATATTACCGAACAGGTATTAAACCTAACGTGTGCAGAAAAATATAATATCGTTATGCTGTTGCAGGCTAATATGCTGGCCGCAAACCGAACTTACAAATATGATTTTACATTTGACAACTGTACCACAAGGTTGCGTGACCTTGTAGAAAAATGTGCTGACACCTCCATCAATTTTGGGAATGTTTTATCTTCTAAAAAAACTTTTCGTGATCTTATTTATGAATATCTAAACAAAAATGATAAACAGTGGAGTAAACTTGGGATAGATATTTTATTGGGAGGGCGAATGGACGTTGTAATGAAACCTCGCGAAGTAATGTTTTTGCCCGATTATCTACTTAAATCTTTTGATTCTTCTACCATTGATTCAAGACCCCTGGTTAGCTCTGAGAAAAATATAATCGATTTAAATGCTCCGCCGGTGATCGTTGATTATTTTACGCATCCACTTTTCATATTCTCTTGCTTTTTTCTATTGATAGTGTTATTAAGTTTTTTTAAAAATTCGTTCATTAAAAGGGTGCTGATTGCATTTGATGGATTTATGTTTTTTATCACCGGCCTGCTGGGAATATTATTAATTTTTATGTGGGTGGGGACGGATCATTTTATGTGTAAGGATAATTTTAATTTACTGTGGGCCTGGCCGACCAATATTGTTGCCGCATTTTTAATGCATTCTGCAAAAAGACCTGCTGCAAAATATTTTAAAATATATGCAGTTTTTAACCTCGTGCTTTTTGCTTCATGGTTTTTTCTGCCGCAACATTTGAACCCGGCCTTACTTCCCGTTATCGCTATATTAGTTTTCCGGAGCATCTTGTATAACCCGGCACAAAAAAAATAACGTTTTGAAGCAAATAATTTTTAAGAACAAAAAAATATTTTATCGTGTAGAGGGTAAGGGCAAGCCTGTAATGCTGGTTCATGGTTTTGCTGAAGATGCCACGATTTGGAATCACCAATTAAAGAAATTAATGGAGCATTTTCTTGTCATTGTTCCGGATCTTCCCGGCAGTGGTTCCTCAGAATTGCTCGAAGGAGAAATACAGATGGAGGATTATGCCGATGTGGTAAAGACAATCATTAATGCAGAATTAAGTAAAAAAAAGCGGCAACAATTTACGTTGATCGGGCACAGTATGGGAGGTTACATCACGCTTGCCTTTGCCCAAAAATTTCCTAACTTATTAAATGCTTTTGGTCTTTTTCATTCGACAGCATATGCAGATGATGACGTAAAGAAAGAAATAAGAAAAAAAGGAATTGAATTCATAAAAAATAATGGTGCCCGGTTATTTCTAAAAAATACCACTGCGAATTTGTTTTCAGAAAAAACTAAAAATACAAAGCCTGCGTTAGTCAACGATCTAATCAATAACTCAAAGTATTTTTCTTCGGAAACGCTGATCCAGTATTATGAGGCTATGATTAAAAGACCCGACCGAACCATAGTTTTGAAAACAGTTGAGAAGCCAATTATGTTTGTTATTGGAAAAAATGACAATGCAGTTCCATTTAAAACCTCTCTGGAGCAATGTCACTTACCTTCAATTTCTTACATAAAAATTTTGCAAAATTCCGGGCATATGGGTATGTGGGAAGAAAAGAAACAAGCGAATGCATTTTTGTTAGAATTCTTAAGACAGGTAAATGGCTAACAGGCAGATCTGCGCAAATAAATTAATTCATACCACCCAACTTTTTTGTGTAATTTAATATCATAAATTGCGTTAGTTCTTAATGAAAAAAATCCTACTCATATGTTTTGCGTCTTTCATGGTTTTGCCGTGTCTGGCCTCACATATAGTAGGCGGCGAAATGAGTTATCAATACGTTGGACCAGGTTCAAGTCCAAATACAAGCAATTACACAATAACCTTAAAGCTTTTTCGCGATCAAAATTGTACAAGCTGCGCTCTTATGCCGGATGACGTTTGGATAGGTATTTATGATAACGGAAGCAATGCTGAATACCCTGGACCAAACCAATACTACGATGTAGTAAAGGCTTCTGAAAGCGAGGTTGCGGTAAATCCATTTCCACCTTGTATTTCCAATCCTCCACTGCTCAATTATCATGTAGCCACGTTTACTTTTTCTGTTACTTTACCCAATAATACAAGTGGTTATACCGCTGCGTATCAAACCTGCTGCCGTGTTCATCCGTTAGAAAATGTTTTTAATAATTCCGGTTCAGGCGGAGGCACGGGGTCAACGTACAGCTGTTCGATCCCCCCGGTGTCGGACAGTTCGCCTCAGTTTACGACAAGTGTGGATGCAATTTGCAGGCAAAAACATTTTGTGTTACAATATAACGCCACTGATGCAGATGGAGATTCTTTGGTATACTCTTTTGCACCCGCTTACAATAGCGGTGGAATTTTAGATTCAAGAAACGTTAACCCTAACCCTCCTGCATATAGTTCTGTAGAATATATTAACGGATATGACTACAGTAATCCGCTGGGTAATAAGGCCACTATCGATCCCCAAACCGGCATAATAAGTGGCATCGCCCCGGATGTTGGAAGATATGTGGTATGCGTGGCCGTTAGGTCGTACAAAAATGGGGTTTTTGTTGCGGAACATAGAAAGGATTTCATTGTGAATGTTACTGATTGCGACTTTGCCGGTGTTGAACTGGATCCTCAACCGGTTAGTTGCGATGGTTTCTCCGTAGATTTTTCCAACAATAACACGTCTCCTCAAAATCAAACTTTTTATTGGGAGTTTGGTGATCCTGCCAGCGGCCTTGCAGATACTTCTACGCTGCAAACACCCACACA
>Ga0068855_100008148_pt1 | contig 12665 bp, 8 predicted proteins | sample KBSCornC52_FD_66592 | JGI IMG/M metagenome (GOLD analysis project Ga0068855, IMG submission 66592) | Corn rhizosphere microbial communities from Kellogg Biological Station, Michigan, USA - KBS Corn C5-2 | ecosystem: Host-associated > Plants > Roots > Rhizosphere > Soil ...
TGCCGCGACCATGGTGACGGCCGGTGTCTATCTCATCGCCCGGATGCATGTCCTCTACGGTCTTGCCCCACCGGTCCAGACTGCTGTCGCGGTTATCGGCGCGCTGACGCTGCTTTTGGCCGGCTTCAGCGCGCTCAATCAGACCGATTTGAAGCGCATCCTGGCCTACTCGACGATCAGTCAGATTGGCTACATGTTCCTGGCACTCGGGGTCGGCGCCTGGTCGGCGGCCATTTTCCATTTTATGACGCATGCCTTCTTCAAAGCTCTGCTGTTCCTTTCCGCCGGGGTTGTCGTCCAACGACTCGGCGAGGAACACGATATCTTCAAGATGGGCGGATTGCGGGGGCGTTTACCGCTCGCCTTCTGGACCTTCCTCATCGGCAGCATCTCGCTCGCGGCGCTGCCGCTCATCGACGCGGGCTTCTACAGCAAGGACCTCATCCTATGGGAAGCCTGGTCCGACGGCACCTTGGGTCCGTGGTTGTGGGCCGCGGGGCTGACCGGCGCCTTGCTGACTGCGATCTATATCTTCCGCGCCGTCTTTGTCGTGTTCTTCGGTCCGCTCAAGCTTGAACCCACGGGGCTAACCGGTCTGCGCATCGCCATCCCGTTGGTCGTACTTTCCATCCTGGCGCTGGTCGCAGGCTTCGTCGAGATCCCGCCCTATCTCGGCAACGTGCCGGCCTTTTCCCAGTTCATGCAATCTTCGTTGCCGGCCCCGCCCGCGCCGGTCTCGGCGGGATCAATCCTTGAACTCATGCTATCCGCGAGCGCTGCGGTGGTCGCCGTACTCGGTGTCGGCATCGCCTACATCGCGTTCCGACGACGCCCCGCCTTCCTGGAGGCGCTGGTACGGTCGCCGGCGTGCCTTGCGCTGCAACACTTCTGGGAAACCGGCTGGGGACTAGACTGGCTGTACGATCGGGCGGTGGTCAGGCCGTTTCTCTGGGTTGCCCGGATCGACCAAGGCGATGTCATCGACCGCTTCTACAGCGGCTTGGCTTCGCTGAGCCAGGCCGCCTATCGGCAACTTAGCGAATCGGAGACTGGCCGGGTACGCCGGTACGCGACGGGAATTACGGCAGGTTCCATCGTCCTCATCGCGATCCTGGTGTTCGCATGAACCTGCTCTGGCTCATTCTCACGCCGCTCATCGGTGGGGTGCTCGCGGGGTTCACGGGGCGGCGCAACACTGCTCTGCCGCGCTGGCTATCGCTTGCCTGCTTGGCAATCGATCTCGGGTTGGTCCTAGTCCTGTGGGTGACGCACGATAGCACGACGGTCGCCGCCAACGGGACATGGCTTGCCCAGATGGATTGGCCTTGGATTCCGCAACTCGGCATCCGGCTTCATCTTGGGCTCGATGGCTTGAGCCTGTTGCTGATCCTCCTCACCCTTGGGCTCGGGGTCGTATCGGTTATCGCGTCCTGGAGCGAGATCACCGAACGCGTCGGCTTCTTTCACTTCAATCTGATGTTGACTCTGACCGGTGTCATCGGCGTCTTTCTGGCGCTCGATCTTTTCCTGTTCTTCTTTTTCTGGGAATTGATGCTGGTTCCCATGTATTTCTTGATCGCCGTCTGGGGGCACGAGCGGCGGATCTACGCAGCAATCAAGTTTTTCCTCTTCACCCAGGGAAGCGGGTTGCTGATGTTCGCCGCCATCGTCGCGCTCGCCCTCATTAACTACCGCCAGACGGGGACCCTGACATTCGACTATTTCGCGCTGGCCCAGGCACAGCTCGGCCCGACAACGCAGATGTGGCTCATGCTCGGCTTCTTTATCGCTTTCGCGGTGAAACTGCCTGTCGTGCCGTTCCATACCTGGCTCGCCGATGCCCATACCGAGGCGCCGACGGCCGGCAGCGTCATCCTCGCGGGCTTGCTCCTGAAGACCGGCGCCTACGGATTGCTTCGTTTCGCCGTCCCGCTCTTCCCAGCGGCATCTGCCACTTTCGCGCCGGTGGCGATGACGCTCGGCGTTATCGGCATCCTCTACGGCGCGATGCTCGCCTTCGCCCAAGATGACATGAAGCGCCTGGTCGCCTATACCAGCATCAGCCATTTGGGCTTCGTCCTGCTCGGTATCTATGCTGGAAACACGCTGGCGCTGCAGGGCGCAGTTGTCCAGATGCTGGCGCATGGTCTCAGCACCGGTGCCCTCTTCATCCTTGTCGGCGCGCTGCAGGAGCGGCTCCATACCCGCGACATGCGCCAGCTCGGTGGGTTGTGGTCCAGCGCGCCGCGTATCGGCGCAATCGGCCTGTTCTTCGCAATCGCCTCTCTTGGGCTGCCCGGCCTCGGTAATTTCGTCGGTGAATTCCTGGTTCTTCTCGGCACTTACCGCGTCGCCAGCGGATTCGCCATCGCGGGAACGCTGGGACTGGTGGTTTCCACCGTCTATGCGCTCAGCTTCGTCCAGCGGGTCTTTCATGGCGAGCAGCAGACGAGCAAAACGGTGGTCGACTTCTCGTGGCGCCACATGCTCGTCATGGCCACGATGATCATAGCCCTCGTCTGGCTCGGGTGTTATCCGCAGCCCGCTTTCGACACCGCAAGTTCTGCTCTGGCCAACCTTCAGCGCGTCGCCTCAGAACGCCTGTCGCGTCCGGGTGAGCCATGAGCGGAACCGACCTAACTGCTATTCTGCCGTTTATCGTGTTGGGTGGGACCGCAATTATCGTGATACTGGCAATTGCCTTTTGTCGCAATCACCGGCTGACTGCTCTTCTCTCCTTGCTGGGCCTCGTACTTTGTCTGATCGCGATCTGGCCAGCGAGTGACATGGCACCGCGCCACGTGACACCACTGTTTGTGATCGACCGCTATGCGCTTTTCTACATGGGGCTGATCTTCGCAGCTAGCATCGCGGTCCTGCTGTTGTCCTACGGCTATCTCGCCGCGCGTCGCGAGCAACCGGAAGAATTCTATCTGCTCGTGCTGGTGGCGACGCTCGGCGCGGCCGCGCTAGTAGCCAGCGATCACTTCGCGTCCTTCTTCCTCGGCCTGGAGACGCTCAGCATCTCGCTGCTCGGCTTGATCGCCTATCCGCGCGACCATGAGAAACCTCTGGAGGCCAGCGTCAAATACCTGATTTTGGCCGGTATTTCCTCCGCATTTTTGTTGTTCGGCATGGCCCTGATCTACGCCCGGTTGGGGACGCTGGAATTCGCCCGCATCGCGACATTGCTCACGGTTAACGACGCCCAGCCCAACCTTTACTGGCTCACGGGCCTTGCGCTCATCTTCACGGGCGTCGGCTTCAAACTGTCGGTGGTGCCGTTCCACATGTGGGCGCCGGACGTCTATGAAGGTGCGCCGGCTCCGGTTGCGGCCTTTGTCGCTGTCGTTTCCAAAGGCGCGATGTTTGCGCTTCTGCTCCGCTATTTTGTTACCGCCAACGCCGACGGTTTCGGTCCGGTCCCGATGATGATCGAGACCGTCGCCATCGCCTCGATCCTGGTTGGCAATCTCCTCGCTCTGCTGCAGGACAATATAAAGCGGATTCTGGCTTATTCCTCGATTGCGCATCTCGGCTATCTGCTGGTCGCTTTTCTCGCGGGCGGCGCACTGCAAATTGAGGCTATAACCTATTATCTGGTCGCCTACGCGGTGATGACTGTGGGGGCGTTCGGTATCATCACGGTGCTCTCTGCGGGCGCGGCGGCCGAGATCGAGGATCTCGATGCGTATCGCGGCTTGATTTGGCAGCGCCCATGGCTCGGCGGCGCGTTTGCCGCGATGCTACTGTCACTCGCCGGCATACCGCTGACAGTGGGTTTTATCGGCAAGTTTTACGCGATAGCCGCGGGTGTCAACTCTGCGATGTGGCCGGCTGTCATTGCCCTCATCGTCGGCAGCGTCATCGGCTTGTTTTACTATCTACGAATCATCGTCGCGATATGCGCGACAAATCCTGATGATGCAACCGCCTATATTGGCGCCATCCCTAAGACTGGCGGCGCGACGCTCGCAGTACTCACCTTGATGCTGATCGGACTCGGAGTCTATCCAACGCCGCTGATCCATCTTATCCAGGTAACGGCGGCGCAGATAGCGGCCAAGTAATGTACTGGTTCGTCCGTGATTGACCCAAACATTAGGCTATCCAGACTCGCAAGGGCGCGACCGGAGCCGCGAGCGTACCATCTTCAACTTCCGTGACGGCTCGCGTGCCGCCGCGCGCTTTTGGAAGCCCTCTTTCCATGACTGCAGCAAGGTCATGTGAGAGCGCCCACTGCCGCGCCATCGCCAAAGATCCACAGTGTGCCCGTCGGATGAGGACGCGCGGCCGGCAGCTTGTCGTCGCCGCGACGAAGTCGGGCGAGCGCCGCCCGCTTTTCTTCCCCGGCGACCAGGAAGACCGCGTTCCGGCTGTTCTCGAGCACCGGATAGGTCAGCGTGATGCGCGCTTCGGACTTGGCGCCGACGACGGCGGCGACCCAACGGTCGCGCTCGGCGAGCACCGCAGTGTTAGGGAACAGGGAGGCTGTATGTCCTCTTTGACTTTGGGTGTCATCATCGCCTTCTTATCGCGGTTTTCGAGACCGTCGCGCTTTCAGACGCAGGTTCATTGCATCGACCGTTTTTGCCGCTCCTCGAGCTGATGCACAATCTCGGCGGCGATCTCGGCCGGCCGGCCACCCACGCCGACGACGATCGGATGCTCATCCGGCGTCGGTTCTTGCAGTGTCGCAAACTGGCTATCGAGCAGGGCCACGGGCATGAAGTGCTCGTGGCGCGCGGCCATGCGCCGGCGGATGATGTCGTACGATCCTTTGAGGTAGACCAGAGTCACCTCCGAGCGGCCGCCGATGATAATGTCTCGGTAGGATCGCTTCAGTGCCGAGCAGGTCAGCACACCAGATTCGCCTCGCGCGCGCCAAGTATCGATTTTCTCCGCAATCTTATGCAGCCAGGGCATCCGGTCCGCATCGGTCAGTGGCGTGCCACCGTGCATCTTCTCCACGTTTTTGGCTGGGTGCAGATCGTCGCCCTCCTGGAACTGACAGCCCAGTGCAGCCGCGAGAAAAGCTGACACCGTGGTCTTGCCGGATCCGGAGACGCCCATGACGACGGCGATCATCGGCTCGGTGATGGCGTGCGCCAAGGCTGGGGACCAGACACGCTGAGGTGGGCGATCACGTTGCATTATGCGCTCCGTGGCGAACGCTGCGCCCGCGCTAGCGGGCGTTCCGTATAGCCGGGTTTCTATCACCAGAGTCATGCTGCGGCCGATCGCAGAACGAACTTCCGCACTGCGTTAGCGAAGCCCTCGTTCTCGTTGCTGTCAGTCACCGCGCTCGCCTGCGCCTTCACTTCGTCACTGGCGTTGCCCATGGCAATTGAAAAGCCACTCTTGCGGAACATGAGGACGTCATTGGGCATGTCTCCCATGGTGACGATCTGCGCGGGCAGGATGTTCAGAAGCCCCGACAGCGTTTCGACCACTGTTCCCTTGTTGGCTTTGGGGTGGGTCACGTCGAGATAGTAGGGCTGCGAGCGCGCCGCGCTCGCGTTCTCACCCAGTGCGTTCTGCGCCGTCTTTTCGCAGGCGGCGACCAGGTCGAAATCGTCCGAAATGCCGACGATTTTCACCGCGTGTGACAAGTGTGCGTCGGTAAACGACGCCACGACCTTGGCGTCGAATTTCACCGTCCAGGTCTCGCGCGCCACATGCGGCGCATCTTTATCGCGGATCAGCCACTCCGTTTCCGTGTAAACCCAGGCGTCCAGCCCTTTATCGAGAATTAGCTTCACGGCTTGCTTGGCCACCGCGGGGTCGAGTGTGTGGCTCTCGAGGACTGACAGACCGGGATTGACCAATACGCCGCCGTTGAAGCCTGCGATAGCCGTCCGCAACGCGAGCGGCTCGATTAGCATGCTCATACCTCGGGGCGGCCGCCCGCTGGTGATGGCGAATGCGATGCCGGCCCGATCCAGCTCCCGCACAGCCACCTTCGCCGCCTCGGTCAGCACCTTTTCCTTGGTGACCAGCGCGCCATCCACGTCGGCTAGGAACAGACGAATATCATGCTGAGCCGTCATTGCTTTCGCTCCGTGGCAGGAACCAGCGGCCGCCAGGACCGACTTCCCCTTCGCGCCATGAGTTCGTCAGCCGCCTTGGGGCCATCGCTGCCGGAGTCATAGTTGGGAAAGTCAGCCTTCTCGACCGCCCAAGCGTCGAGCACCGGTTGCACGATGCGCCAGGACTGTTCCACCATGTCGGCACGCATGAACAGGGTCGGGTCGCCAATCATGACATCGTAGATCAGCGTCTCGTATCCGACATTCGGCTCCTTCGGGAACCAGTCGTCGTAGTGGAAGTCCATCTTTACAGCGGCCAGGTCGACCACCGGCCCACGGCGCTTGACCTCAAACTGAAGGGAAATGCCCTCGTCCGGCGCAATGCTTAGGACCAGCCAGTTAGGCCGCAAGGTATCGACGGCGGTGTCCTGAAATGCCGTGTAGGGCGCCTGCTTGAAGCGGATCGCGATCTCCGTCAAACGCTGCGACATGTGCTTGCCGGTGCGGAAGTAGAAGGGAACGCCGGCCCAGCGCCAGTTATCGATCTGGAGCTGCATGGCGACATAGGTCTCGGTGTTCGAATCCGCCGCCACGTTCGGCTCCTTCCGATAGGCATTCACCTTCTTGCCCAGTATTGTGCCGGCACCATACTGGCCGCGCATCGCCTGTGCCGGCTTGACGGCCGGCATCGCGGCGAACATCTCGGCCTTCTTGTTGCGGATTGCGGTGGCATCAAAACCCGTGGGTGGCTCCATGGCTACCATCGAAAGGAGCGTGAATACATGGTTCGGCACCATGTCGCGGAGCGCACCGGTTTGCTCGTAGAACTTGCCGCGCTCCTCCACGCCAATCGTCTCCGCTACGGTGATCTGCACGTGATCGATCCGATCGCGATTCCAGATCGGCTCGAACAGCCCGTTGGCGAAGCGGAAAGCCATGATGCTTTGGACCGTGTCCTTTCCCAGAAAATGATCGATCCGGAATATCTGATCCTCGTGTAGCGTGCGCAGGATGTGGGCGTTCAGTTGGCGCGCAGAGTCCAAACTGTGACCGAACGGCTTTTCGATCACCACACGGCGCCAGAACTGGACTTTCCCGTTCTTGTCTTCGCCCTGATCAGTGAGCTTCGCTTTGCCGAGCTGTTCGACCGCGATGCCAAAGAACCGATCGGCGACCGCGAGGTAGAAGATGGCATTGCCCTTTGTGCCATGGGCCTTTTCCGCATCGCTTAGTGCGCTCCGGATCTTCTCGTAGAGATCGGGCTTGGTCAGATCGCCCTGAATGTAAGACATTTTCTCCGTGAGCCGCTTCCACGCGGTCTCGTCGATCCGGTCGATGTCGAACTCCGCGGTCGCATTCCCGACGAAGGTTTTCAGCGTGGCAAAGAGATGGTCCCGCCACCTTTCCGCCGTGCCTTCGGCCAGATCCACACCGATCAGCGCAAACTTCTCCGGCAGAACCTTAGTACGCGAGAGGTTGTAAAGAGCCGGTATCAGTAGACGTTTGGCCATATCACCGCCGGCTCCGAAGACCACCAGTGCGCAGGGATCGGCCGGCGGGACCTGTCGCCGCGCCGGCATGCCCATTGGCTGCATGTCTGGAGATGTATCGATCAGCTGCTTGTCAGGCATGGCGCTACTCCGCGGCGTTCTGTGCCACCGGATGGGCCTGCGGTTCTTTCGGTTTCGGTTCCGGATCGGTGGACTCCTTACCTTCTATGTGACCACCAAAACCGAACCGCATCGCCGACAGCATCTTTTCTCCGAAGTTGTGCTCTTGCCGGGAGCGGAAGCGGGCGTTTAGCGCGATGGAAAGCACGTCAGCCGGGACCGCTTCCTCGATCGCAGCCTCGACGGTCCAGCGACCCTCGCCGGAATCCTGGACGTAACCGGAGAACTCCTTCAGCTGCGGATCCTTCACCAAAGCGGCAGCGCCGAGATCAAGCAGCCAGGAAGAGATGACACTGCCGCGCCGCCAAACCTCCGCGATATCCGGCATATTCAGAACAAAGCGCTGATCCTCTGGCAGATCCTTCGAGTCCTTGTTGCGCAGGATGTCGAAGCCCTCCGCGTACGCCTGCATCAATCCGTACTCAATGCCGTTATGCACCATCTTGACGAAATGCCCGGCGCCGGAGGGCCCGGCGTGAATATAGCCCCGCTCGGCCTGGGAGACGGCCTTCTCGCGGCCGGGCGTGCGCGGAATATCGCCCAGTCCGGGAGCAAGAGCCGCGAAGATCGGTTCGAGATGATCTACAGCCTCCTTCGGGCCGCCGATCATCAGACAGTAGCCGCGCTCAATACCCCAGACCCCGCCGGAGGTGCCGCAATCGACGTAGCGAATATGCTTGTCAGCCAGTTTCTTGGCGCGGCGGATATCGTCCTTGTAGAAGGAATTGCCACCATCGATGATGATGTCACCCGCCTCAAGCATAGCGCCGAGATGTTCGACCGTCTTTTCGGTAATCTCGCCGGCGGGCAACATAACCCAGATGGCGCGCGGCTTCTCCGCGAGCGCCTTCACCATCTCGGTGAGCGATCCGGCGGCTGTGGCGCCCTTTTTCGCCAGCTCTTCTCGCGGCTTGGCATTGGTGTCGAACACCACACAATGGTGTCCTGCCTTCATCAGACGACGAGAGATGTGGCCGCCCATGCGGCCTAGTCCAATGATGCCGATCTGCATTTTGCATTACTCCTTTTGATAAGTGCTATTCGAGCGCCGCGTCGATTGCGTGCGACAGCTCCTCGAGGCCCACATCGACATGCTTAAGGTGGACGCGCAACACGCGGCGGTCGCGTTCCACTAACACCGCGAGGTCGCCGCTGGCCTGTGCTGTCTTGACCAGTCCAAAGCTGTAGGGAAGGCCGGGCACACCTATATCAGCCGGGTCATCGCAGGTGACCTGCAGAAACACACCGGAGTTCGGGCCACCTTTGTAGACCTGCCCGGTCGAATGCTGAAAGCGCGGTCCGAAGCCGAGGCAGGTGGCGGCACGGGTCTTGTCGCGGATGCGGGCGCGCATCGCAGTCAGGGCTCGCGTGTGCGCCGCATTGCGCTCGATATAGGCGAGGAGCGCCACATAGTCACCCGACTTTCCCCCCGCATGCACGCGGCCAAAATGGCTCTTCAGATAGCCGCTAAGCTCGTTGTGGCGGCCGAGCTCGGCCGCGTTGCGCGGATCGGCGTACAGAGCCACGCCATTCTCGCGAAAAACCGGCACCTCTTCAGGTAAGCTATGCGATTTCTCATAGGCATCGGTCAGTGCGCGGGTCTTGTCCTTGCTTGCCTCGACGTCCGGTTGGTTGAACGGGTCGATGCCGATGATCGAACCGGCTACGGCGGTGGCGATTTCCCAGCGGAAAAATTCCTGACCGATGTGCCAGACATCCTTCACGCTGATTTTCGCGACGGGGTGGCCAGCCCGCTCCAGTGCTTCTACGGCCACGCGCTGCGACGCATCGACCTGCCCCTCCAGCTCCAGATAAGCGAAGAACCGGTCGCCGCCGTAGCGCTCCGGCACGGTCAGCGGCTCGCCGGCTAGCGGGATCAGCCCGCGTCCCTGCTTACCTGTACTCTCCGCTAGAAGCTGCTCCAACCAGGCGCCGAAATCGGCGATTCCCGGCGAGGCGATAATCGTCACCTTGTCGCGTCCGAATCGGGCGGCCGCGACGCCTATGGCGACGCCGAGTTGCACACCGGGGTTTTCCGAGGGCGGGACATCGGCGGCGCACGATCGTTGCATCGTCCGCGTCGTTTCAAGCAGACGCCTGGCGTCAAGGCCCATGGCCGCGGCCGGCACCAGGCCGAACTTTGACAGCACGGAGTAGCGGCCGCCGATCGACGGGACCCCATGGAAAATGTGAACAAAACGCAGTTGCTTCGCGCGTCGTTCCAGCGGAGACCCAGGATCGGTCACCGCGACGAAATGTTCACCGGCCTTGTCCTTACCCCCCACTGTGCCGACACGGTTGAAGAAATAATCAAGGAAGATGTTGGGCTCCAGCGTGCTGCCGGATTTGGAGGAGACAATGAACAGCGTTTTACCGAGATCGACCGACCGCTCGATCGTCTTGATCTGTGCCGGGTCGGTGCTGTCCAACATGTGAAAATGCGGCCAGCCCGACTGCCGCCCAAAGGTCTCGCCCAGCACTTCAGGCCCAAGGCTCGACCCACCCATCCCCAGGAGAACCACGTCAGTGAACCCGCCTCGCTTCACCTGCTCGGCCAAGCCACGCAGCCGGCCGATATCCGCCAGTTCCTGCTCGACCACATGCAACCAGCCGACCCAGTTGTCCTCGTCGCTTCCCGTCCATAGCGACTTATCACCGGCCCAGAGCTGCCGAATACATCCATTCTTGCGCCAGACTTCCATCTCCGCGCCGACCGCGCTCTTCATGCCCGATGAGCCCAGTGCGATGTCGAGGCCGGCGCGCCCGCCATCGCGCAGCGAGTGCCGCCGTTTCGCGATGGTGTCGAACAGCTTGTCGAAGGCGTCGGCGAACTGCTGCACCCCGTCCTTGACCAGTTCGTCCGTGATCTCTTTCAGCGAGACGCCGTTCTCCCCCAACTCGGCGAGCAGAGCGCGGGCTCCCGAGACGTCCTGTTCAATGGCGTCTGGAATCACCGCTCCATGATCGCGGAACGCGTCCATCGTTGCCGGCGGTATGGTGTCGACCGTGTCGCGACCGATCAGCGCGTCGACATACATCGTGTCCTTGTAAGCCGGGCTTTTGGTACTGGTGGACGCCCAGAGCAACCGCTGCGTCTTTGCGCCGGCTTCGGCCAAGTGCCGCCAGCGTGGGGTGGAGAACAGCTCCTTGTAGCGAGTGTAAGCGATCTTCGCATTGGCGATGCCCGCTTTGCCGCGCAACCGATCCGCCAGCGTTTTGTCACCGAGCTTGTCGAGCCGTTTGTCGGCCGCGACGTCGATGCGGCTGACAAAGATGCTGGCGACGCTGCCGATCTTGGCGACGTCGCCACCCGCGCGCGCGCGGTCCTCGAGCCCGGAGATATATGCCTCGACCACCTGCTCGTAGACATTCACAGCGAAGAGCAAGGTGATGTTGATGTTTAGTCCGCGACCAATTAGCTGGCGGATTGCAGGGATGCCGGCCGGGGTGGCTGGTACCTTCACCATCAGGTTGGGCCGATTCACGGCCGCCCACAGCCGTTGCGCTTCACTCACCGTAGCTTCAGTGTCGCTGGCCAAATAAGGCGAGCACTCCAAGCTGATGTAACCGTCCCTACCATCGGTCTGCTCGTAGACCGGACGCAGCACATCGGCCGCAGCACGGATGTCGGCGATCGCCAGATGCTCGTAGATTGCCGAGATGCCGTGGTCCGCCTCCGCCTGAAACGCTTTCAGCGCTTCGGCATACTCATCGGTCTCGCCGATCGCCTTCTCGAAGATCGATGGATTCGAGGTCACGCCTTTCAACCCATCGCGCTCGATGAGCGTGCGCAACTCACCTTTTTCGATCAGGCTGCGCTTGAGATAATCAAGCCACGGCGATTGGCCATACGCCTCGAGTTGCTTCAGCTTGTTCACGACGGATTCTCCCTAGCTGATTGCCGCTTCGTGCATCGAGTGTTTTCTCCGGCCTGAAACGAGTGTTGGGATTGCGAGCGTGTCGCCTTTGCAGGGACAGACCGAATGCCGACCAAGGCAACGCTCGACAAGCTGTCACGGTTGCGGCGGGTGTGGCCTCACGACAGACGGTAGACGGTGACTGATTTCTGCCGATAGACTCGGAAACTACCGACCCGCCATCGCCGCGTTATCTTAGCCAGCCCACCCGGACGCCGCCGATCGAACCATGTTCCTGCGTAGTTTCCGAGGCTGACGAACAGCACATATCAGACGTTATCGTGACAGATTGGACATTCAGCGCCTGACCGTACGGCCGGGCGGCCCGGCGGCGTCGACCCTTCACATTGTGCGGTCACTGGGCACTTGCACGGACGTCATTCATGGCCCTTGAGATCACCGTCGGACCGCCAAGGCTGGCTATCAACCAGGGCTACGGCGCCCTCATCACCGACCAGGACGGTCAAATCCGTTGGCCGACAGACAAGGGCTTCTATCACGCCGACACACGGGTCATATCGTCATGGCGCATCTACGCCGACGGCGAGCCGTGGATACTCTTGAACAGCGGAAACATAGCCTACTACGCCAACCGCATCTTCCTCACCAATCCTACAATTCATACCGAAATCGGTGAGGTCCCGGAACATACCCTCGCGCTATCGATCAGCCGCTCCGTCGGCGGCGGAATCCATGAGGATCTCGATTTGGTCAATCACGGTAGGAACAAGGTGCAGTTCAACCTCGAGATCGCGGTACGCAGCGATTTTGCGGACATCTTCGAAGTGAAATCCGGCGATATCGTCAGGCGCGGTCGCATTACAACCGCATGGTCGCAGCGCGCTGCACGTCTCACGATCGTTTATATCAACAAGGACTTCGAGCGCCGGATCGCCGTCACGGCGCACAAGTGGGATTCCAAGCCGGTCTACGCCAATGGCCGCATCAGTTTCCAACTCGAACTCAAGCCCGGCGAGGTGTGGCACTCATGCCTGCTCTATGCGGTCGGCGACGGGGAAACCATCGATCACGCACCGGATCACTGCATC
>Ga0068855_100008150_pt1 | contig 12664 bp, 14 predicted proteins | sample KBSCornC52_FD_66592 | JGI IMG/M metagenome (GOLD analysis project Ga0068855, IMG submission 66592) | Corn rhizosphere microbial communities from Kellogg Biological Station, Michigan, USA - KBS Corn C5-2 | ecosystem: Host-associated > Plants > Roots > Rhizosphere > Soil ...
AGGGGTACGCGGAGCCGGACGTGGAGGAGCTGTCTGGGCGCGTTGCGGCAGCGATCTGCGTGCCGCAGCCGGCGTTCGTGGCCGCGCGGGCGCGGTTGGGGGAGGACTTGGCTGCACTGAGCGCGGAGTTCCGGGTCTCTCAGAGCTTGATGGTGTTGCGCGTCGCGGAGTGCTTGGGGACGGCCACGGCGCTGATCACTCGGAGGGTGGTGCGGACGCGGGGCGCGCCGAGGGACTGGCCGTCGAGTAGAGAGGGGTGGAGCCGATTGGTCGAAAAAAGAGACTCCGGCCTTACCGTGCGCAAGCTCAACGATTCACGTGGAAGAATCGCACTCAGCTGCTTTTGACGCCGCGATCGAACGGAGGCGCTTGGCGCTGTCAAGCCAGTTCATCGCAATCCGGGCGGCGGTTCTTGAGCGAAAGTAATTCGGTGTGCGCCGCTCGGCAGAATCGCTGAGCATCGGCCGCCTCGGTAGTCATTTGTTCGGCGGCTTTTGGAATGCCTCCGGAGTCTGGCAGGCTCCGCTCCCCGCGCTGGGCGCGTCAATCGACTGCCGGTTCCAATCGGCGACATGGATTTACCCGATGACAATGATTGATCTCTCTCGGCGTCGCGGTCCGCGTCGATCCGTTGCGCGGCAGCTTGTGACTCAGAGCAAGCCGGCGCCGTCTGTGGCCACGGAAAGGAGCGCATCGTGCCTGACCGCTTGAAGACGTCTCTGAATTGGGTGATGACCCTCGTCGGGGCGCTCGGCCTTTTGAGCCAGGTGTTCGACGCGAGCCGAGCCCTGTTTAACAAATACTTTGATGGCTATACCGAGCTGACTAGCACGGTGTTCGTCTTCCTCCTCGTTATCGGTCTGGTCGCTATAGTGGCGAGCCGCCCGAGTTCAACGCACGTGGCCCTTGAGGAGTTGCCAAAAGCAGTCACGTGCAACAATTCGGGGTCACTCAAGGGCCGTGCAAACGAAATCACGACGCTTGTGGAACGTTGCCGCCGGTGCAAACGGATCTTCGTCGTAGCTCAACCAGGCGTCGGCAAATCCGCCTTACTACGATTCGGCCTCGCACTTGAGTTGCAAGCCGAGGGCAGCATCCTGCCTATCTATGTCAAAACACTTGTGCCGGAAGCCACGCAAGGGCTCGAATCGGAGCTTGTCGCTGTGTCCCTTTGGGGAGCGCTATCGTTCGCCGAGAGGGAGAAGCTCGATCTTCCGAGCCTCCCTACCGGCGAGAAAGTGTTCGAGGTTCTAAGGGCAATCGAGAGCGTTTTGAGAAGGCGGTCGCTCCTCATCTTCGACCGCATTGATGACTATGTGGCGGCGCTGGGGACGAACCCTGATCACTGCCCAGAGCGGGCCAATTTCTGGGCGCAGGTGCGAGGCGCGCTTGACGCGAGCCAGCTCAAGATTCTGATGGCGTCGACCCCTCAGGCGTTGTCCTCTGCGCAGGCGCTCGTGGGCGGCGTTTCGAGTGTTGTTCACCCGCTCCCAGAGCTTCGACGAGGCCTGGTTGCTCAGTGGCTTGAGGACGTCGACAAGGTGCTGGCTGAGAACGGGAGGGCGGTCGTCGACCCCGAGCGAGGGTGGACCGACCTGAAGAAAGCAATGGTGATCGATCTCTCCCCGCGGGACTTCTGCCTTCCTCACCAATTCGTTGCAGCAATGCACGGTCTCACGGCGCTTGAATCTCTGACCCCCACGCAATATCGAAATCGCGGGGGGAGTGTCGGGCTTGCCGCCCACTACGTGCGAATGGTTGCGCGTGAGACCGCGGCACGACTCGGTTGGTCTGAGAGTGAAGTGCTCGGCGTCCTGGCGGCTTTGGTCGACAACAGGCTCGGCGGACGCTCGCGTGAGCGAGGTATTTCTGAAATGAGATCGGAGGTCCAAGCTGTACGCCAACAGCCAGGCTTTTCACTTTTTGCCACTGAATTGGAAGGGCGCTCCGATCTGGAATGGGCGGCGTGTCTCGACGCACTTCTGGACGAGTTTGTCCGGCGCGTGAGGACCGACGATGGTGTCGCGTACGAGCTTCGCCACACGTACCTTGCTCCGGCGATCCGCTATGCTCTTGAGACTCAAGATCCGATCCGCATCGAGCTGGCGCAGGCTGAGATCAACCACTACAAGGCGAGTGGATTCTTGAGCTGGTGGACGACTTGGCTACCGCCTGCGAGGCAGATCTCGCTTTGGTGGCTTCGCCTTCGCGGGCTAGTACGATTCCAGGATCACCGGCGCTACATGGCGAAGTCCACGCTACGCTGGGCGCCGTACCCACTCATCCTGATCCTATACGCGACCTTGGCGGATGCGGGTGTTTCTCTGCCCGGAGGAAAAATCGCTCGGCGTGTCGTCGACCAGGCCAACGTCACGATCTTCCGGAGACCCGCATCCTTGGAACGGATCAATGCGGGCTTGGCGAGGTCCCGCCAGTTGGCGCTGCGCGAGCTGTTGAAACGTTGTACTCCCGGCCCATGGTGTGTTTCCAAGGAAGGCGGGGACAACGCTCGAGAGGAGCCGTGGCTGCAGTCGCAGGCGCTAGCGGCGGGCTCTGCTGACGATCGGTCGCTCGATGACAACGACCGCCGAACCTTGACGAACGGTCTTCAGACGCTGCTGCAGTGCTCGTCGCGCGTCACGTCTGGTCAAGTCTTGCAGGGATTTACTGGCGGAGCACTAACCGAGTGCCCCATTGTTGAACCGACGATCTGGACGGGCCTGGCGATCATCGGTGCGCTGCGTCGACCCAGGGTTCTCGCAGAGACAACCGAACTCGAGGGACAGCTCCAAAGCATCCAGCTAGCTCTACGCTCCAACTATTTTCTTCCGGTCGCCGCAGATGGGTCGACTAGCCGTGGTCCTGCAATGATCGAATCCCCCGACATCGATGGGAACGCGCGCGCGAGCGTCTACGCGACATCGTTGATGTTGCTGTTCGACGTCGAGCTACTAGAGCTCTTTCCGGGGCGCGAGGATGTCCGTCAAGAGGCTGCGGCTCTTGTCAAGTGGCTCGAAGCGGTAGGAATCCACGGCGGTGTCGACAAACGTGGAATCGCATCAAAACCGACGGGGTGGCCAGCTCAAAACCGACCCGGCGAGACAATCTCGGAAGGTGTCACCTATCAAGTACTCTATACGCTCGCTCGCGCGTCGAGCCTTAAGCTGAAGGTCAGCGATGACTGGGAGCGTGATGTTGTTGATTGGGCCGAGGAAATCGCTGACCGCGATGATATTTACTCGGAGACTTCTAGTCTGTATATAGTTCCGTACAAGTCGAAAGAGGGGTTGATGTCGTTTGGGCACCATGTTCGATTTATGTGGTTCCCTTGGGCGATTGGCGCTCTGCTAGAGTGGGAAATTGCTATGCCGCGAACGGCGAGCTCTCGCGACCACCTCGTGGTCCGCCGCGCGCTGGTGCAACTCGACAATCTTGCACAGACGAGTTTGCGTCCCGACGATAATCCGACGTTCAGACTTTCCGAATTTGTTTTCATAACGCGCCAGGCGCAACCGGCGCCATTGACTGGGGTCCTGGAAGTTGCGGTCAAGCAATGAATCGGTATCGCTTCACGACAGAGCAGATGCTCGAAGTCTATCGCGGCCACCCTTTGAGCAAAGACCGCCTGCTGGCCCGGGTCGGGCGAACGACGGGCATCGTTGAACGGGATCTGGCGTACGATCCGATTACGGAAGTCACGGATCAGAACCATATCGGAACCGCAGCTTTCGTTTTGAAGTTGGCGGATCGTAGTCGGGTGACTAGCGCTGATCGCGTTTTGGATCTGGGCTGCGGAATCGGCGGCCCCGCGCGTCTCTTGTCATCTGAGTTGGGTTGCCGCGTTCACGGCATTGATGCGAACGTCGAACGCGTCAATGACGCGCGCCACCTGAGCGCAATTACCGGTTTGACCGAATCCACTTCTTTTGAAGCCGGCGACTTCATGCGGTTTCGTTTCAATCCCGAGTATACGATCGTCTGGGGGCAGAACTCGTGGATTCACGTGTTCGATCGCGCCGCCTTGGCGACCCTGGCCTTGTCTGCCCTCGTGCCGGGGGGGCGAATCGCGTTCGATGATGTCTGCCTGAGGCGCGACCTCTCTGGAGACAGCGAGCGTGAAGCGTACGACGAAATCTCGCTCGCCTGGCGGTCCTCGATTGTTCCCGTTACTGACTGGTGCGATGCATTCAGTCAAGCCGGCGCGGAGGTCGAACTAGTGGAAGAAGACTCCGAACCCTACGTCTCTCACTACGTAAAGCTAACTGAGCTTGCTCGCGCAAGGCCGGATGACTATCCCCCGCACGAGATTCGGGGCTGGGAGTGCGCACGCACCCTGGGCGAATCGGGTACGTTCGGCTTCTATCGCATCGTCGCGAGGCGGCCATGATCGCTCTTGCCCAGGTAGTACACGCGAGCCTCCCAATAGTCTGACCAGCAAACCCCTTGGCGGCAGCTCGTGCCTCAAGCTTTCCGGTGCCGTCGTCATCAGAGATGAATGGAAGCTCGAGAAATGTGTCTCTTAGATGACTACCATTGAAGTCGAACGCCCGCGTCCGTCGGCTCGATGTGTAGACCATGATGCCGGTGCGGACCGACAAATACCAGGCCTCCGGAGGCGCGAATTCGTGTCAACATGTGGTCTCGTAAGGAATCGCCAATGAAAGTTGACCTGCCTCAAGATGTCGGGCAGCGCATGCGGGCGCTCGGGGCGCTCGTGTCGTCAGGGAACTTCGGCGCGACCGACGTCGAGGTCATATCCACCGCGCTCGAGCTTCTTGAACGCAGCTACGACGGCAAAGAAGGCGGCGATTCGCCAAGCGCTCGAAGAGGGCCAACGCAGCGGCATTGCCGAGGATTACTGGCTAGAAGGCTTGCTTGCGGACCTCGACGCCTAGCGAGAGGGACGCATGGATTTCGTGCCGCGTCGGCGGCTCATGGGTGGGAACCGCGCGCTCTTGCACCGCGGCTCGGCGCTTCTTCATCGATCTAGGAAGCCGCCGAGCTCCGCCTGGTCGGTGACGCTGCGCGGGAGATCAATCTCCCGCCACCGGCCGAGCGCCTTCTCATCAAAAATGCAAAGCGGATGATGGGCCTCACTCCCGCGCTTACCCCAAGCCCCGCCGCTCTCCGGATCGAACCATCGCCGACACTCGCAATCGCGCCACGTCGGGTTGTTCACGCACTGATGCCGCTCCACCTTTTGAAACGGCGGCGTCGCGAACTTGATCTGCGCGAGCGGGTTCACCCACGCAACGACGGATAGCGCGTCGGTGCACACTGCGACGCCGGTCTTGGCGAACTGGTGGGCGAGCCAGCGCGCGAGCTTGTGCCGTGCCTCGCGATTGACCGCCCACGCGCGCGTCAGCGGCGTGCTCAATCGGAAGAAGGGCGTCATGACGCGAGACCCTTGTTCTCGCCGGCCAGGTACTTGAGTAGCGAATCGAGGAAGGGCTGGTAGACGGGGTCGACTCGAATGCCGACCTTACCTTGGCGCAGTCTTTGAAAGCGTTGCCAGACCATCTCCTTCTGCGTGCGTGGCTGCGCCGCGCGTCGGCCGCGGCGCGTGGGCGACTCGAGCATCTGTTTGAAGAGCCGGAGTTGCGAGGCCTCGTCGGGCTCGCTCTCGTCGTCGACCAGCGCCGATAGCCGCAGCAGGCGTTGCACGGGGACCGTGTTCGCGGGCAGCTGCGAGAGTCGCACGACGACGGCAGGCGCGAGGTTTCTGGCGAGAATCATCGCGGTCGAAACGTGGCCTTGCGTCTTGCCCACGCGGGCGGCAATTTCGGCCTGAGTGAGGCCGGACTCGTGGAAGCTGAGGTAGGTGCGCCCGACTTCCCACACCGGAACGTCTTCGCGCACGACGTTCTCGATGATGTTTTCGTAGGCTCCGTCGCCGGAGATGACGAAGCAACGCACGTCGGCCGGCTCGAGTCGACCGTCTTTCGCGAGCAGGGTGAGCGCTCGGTATCGGCGCTCGCCTGCGACGATCTCGTAGTAGCCGGCCTCGGCAAGGGGGCGCACTACGAGGTTTTGCAGCAGGCCGTACTGCGCGATTGACCGAGCCAGCTCGTTGATGCGGTGAAAGGTTCGCCGTACCTGGTTCAGGTTTGGACGGATACGCGCGAGCGGGATGACCGCGAGCTCGCTCACCCGGCCCTCACGTAATACAAATTGCCGTCGCTAAGCTCGATTGCGCCGACTCCGTCTTCGGGCTCTTTCCGTTTGCTCGCGGCTGCCTCTTCGGCCGACGCCTCGCGCGCAACGACGCCGGTCTCGAGCTCGATGAGCTGTGGGACCGAAACGGCGTGCTCGCGGTCCCACTGGCTACGAAACTGGCACAAAGCGTGGTGATGCCCGCTGCTCACGCCCGCCCAGCTCTGACAGATGCACGTTGCCGGTTCGCGTGTTGCGGTCGTTGGCACGCGATCGGCCTCCTGCGCTAGCGCCGCTGCACGTAGTGCCGCCACTGCTGCCGCCGGCACTACCGCTGCTGGCGGCAGTGTCGCCGCCGCTGGCGGTGCCGGTACCGCCTCTAAGGGCGGCGGAGGCGGTTGTGTCGCTGCGGTGCCCTCGCTCGGCGCGGCGTGCGCGACCGTCGTCGAAACGACCACCCGCTCACGTGGCGCGTCAGGGTCGTGTGCCTGCTGCGATTCCCAGGACGCCTTATTCACGCAGATCGGGTGATGCTCGTCCTCCTTGCCAGGCGGCTTCTGCCACTCCCGACACATGCATTCCCCGGGACGAATCGCGTGGTGGGCCGCGCGGGTTTTCGCGCGCTCGATGGGCACGCGCTCGTTGCTTTGGCGAGCGGTGCCCAAAATATGTCCGCTCGGCGCGCGGATTTGCGCGACGCCGTGTTCGGTGAAAATTCGCTTCGTGAGCTCCGTGCGCGTCTCGTGTTCACGCCACGCCCGGAACTCGGCCTGACTGAGCCGATCGATCCTCATGCGGTAACGAGTGACATGAACCACAATTTGGTTTCAAGAAAACGCGCGGCCCGCGTTGTCGCGATCGGGGTTTGTAGGTAGCCCAGCTACCCTGAATATTCCTCGCTTAGCTGGCTGAGCTCATCGAGCTTTGCCTTTCGGTCGGCATCGCGCTTTGCCTTGAAACGGAGAAGGTCATCCATCCGGACTCTGCGGTGCGTGCCGGTCTTCGTGAAGGGGACGCTCCCTTCGTCGAGAAGCCGCACCAGGTATTGGCGCGACACATTCAGCAGATTCGCTGCTTGTTGCGTGGTCAGCTCCGTCCTCAAGGGCACGATCGCGAGCGCGTCACCGCGTGCCAGGACTTCGGTTGCTACTTCGAGCAGACGGAAGACCGCTTCGGGAATAGCCGTCCGTTCGCCATTCGGAGTGACGAGCTCGCAATGGGCGTGTTGACGCCCGCGCGCCAGCTCGAGGAGTACGGTCGCGAGCGCCGCGATCGCAGCCTTCTGGCGAGGCGGTGCAGTGACGGATTGCACTCCGCGGGGAGGTTGTTGGTTTGCCGTTGCCATGGTTACGAATTGGTAGCTATTCGACTCAAACGCAACAAGGCCACGGAGCAAGCGTCGGCAGTTCGCGTAAGCGGAATCTGCCGGTGGGAGCTCGCCAGCGGCACGGGTCCGGTCCCATTGAAAGCGGCGGCTAGCCGCCGCTGCCTCATTTTATTATATTATCTCAATGGGTTGCGGAGAATCGCGAGAGTATCGCGACACGAATCCCGACAGCGGTCAGTTGTTTCAGAGTTGAAACTGCTGCAGCCGTCCGCGCGCCCTGAGTCGGCCCTGCCGTCAGCCCTCTCAGGCCGCGCTCCGGGTGGTCTTGCCTGCCCCCGTTAGCAAGGTCCCCTCGCCATGCTATCTGTTACTGCAGGAATACGACGATGGCCGTGAAGCTCACTATCGAGACGGAACGCGAGGAAGACGGCCGCTGGATCGCCGAGGTGCTCGAGATCCCCGGTGCGCTCGCGTACGGCGCGACGCTGGAAGAGGCCGTGCGCGAAGCAAAAGCGATCGCGTTCGCCGTGCTCGGGGACCGCGCCCATCGCGAGAACATCGACAGCGTCGAATTCGCGACCGCTTGAGCACTTGGTCTTCGACGAAAGCGCGCAAGGTCCTTGCCGCGCTTAAGCGCATCGGTTGGAAGTCGGATCGGCAGGTCGGCTCACACGTGATGTTGGTGCGCGAGGGATGGCCTGAGTACACGTGGTCGTTTCACGAAGGCGACGAGATAGGGCCGAAGATGCTCGCGAGGATCGCGAAGCGTACCGGTCTGAAGCCGAGCGACCTTTGACGCCAAGCCGCCGAAGCTAGCCCTCTCGGGCGGCCGAAACACGTCGTCGACCGCCCCCATCCACGTGACCTTGTGCAGGCACGATCCCACGCTGCCCACCAACGAGCGCTGGGTTATTGGATGTGCATCAAAGGCGTTGCGGGTGGTGTACTCGTCGATCCGGCAGCCGCCGGCGTGGTTGCTGGAGGCGGGGTGCCCGCTGCTGGCGGAGTCCCTGGTGGAGGCGGGGTGCCCGCTGCCGGTGGAGTCCCTGCTACGGGCGGAGTCGTGTCGGGTACCGACGCGAGGTCGATTGGCACCGTGACCGAAGCGAACGGAAGAAACTGGCCCTTTGTCACGCCCGCGACATTGTCTCCCAGAAGGAGGACTAGTCCTCCGCCGACCTCGACGTTGTTCACGCGCGCGTGCGCAAACAGCTCGCCTCCGAAGTAGGTCAGCTTGGCTGTATTCAGCAAAGCCTTCAGTGTCGTGTAGTCCTGCTCACCGCTTACGTCGCCCAAAATTTTTCTGCAGGTCACGCCCACATCCAAGGCCAGAAGCCCCGAGTTATTTCCCTGGGTCGCGGACCACGTGAACCGTTGCCCGAGTGAACTCGCAAAGACTACTCCCGGTTCATTGGTCGTCGCGGTGCTCGATTGCTTCCAATTGGCGGCGCCGAACTTGACGTTTAGGTACGAGCTAACCTGAGGCGCCATCTCGTCGTTCCACGCCAGTTTGAGCGGCCACTTCATCTGGCCTTCAAGCGAAAACGAATTTTGCGCCGTCATCGGCGAAACTATCGCGGTCGCTGCGTCGCCGGGCGTGGCAATCGTCCCGACGCTGCCGCGCCTGTACTGCATGTCGATGCTGTACTTCGGCAATTCGACGCGAAGGCCCCCGGACACGCTGGCTCCTGTGGGAGTCGAATTCGTTGAACTCGCCGCGCCTACGTTGGCCCATGCTCCGACGTCGCCGTAGACCAAAAATCGCATCTTCGGTGGCGGCGGAGCAACGGGTGGTGCTGCTGCAGGTGGCGCTGCTGCTGCTGCTGCTGCGGGCGGCGCCGCTGCTGCTGGCGGCGCAGCGGGTGGCGCTGCTGCTGGCGGCGCTGCGGGTGGCAGTGCTGCGGGTGGCACTGCTACGGGTGGCGCTGCGGGTGGCGGTGGCGCTGCTGGCTGCGGATCGGCGACTGCCCTTGTTGTGACGCCGGCAAACGCACCAACGAAGGCAATACGGAAAAGCGAATTTAGTCTAACGAGCTTGCCCATGTGGCACGCACTACACCGTTTTGATTCATCAAGAGGATAGTCAATCTTCCATTGGACGCTCTCGCTTGGCGCTCGGAATGTCGGAACCCGCCGCCTCTCGCCAAGCCGATAGCGTTGACGAGGCGCGCGGCATCGTTTCGTTTGCTGATCGTCGTCATCGGCGCCGCACATCGAGTCGTGCCTTGAAACTTCCCCGACACCATCCCTGACTGCGCCGCGACGCGCTGGCAAATTACCTATAGACCCGCCCTGAGTGCCTCGGCTCAATGCGCACACGCCCCGTTCGTAGGATGGTGACCTTGCTGTCGAATGCGTTGGGCCACGCGAACTTCGTCGTCGTAGATTGAAGCGAATCGATGCCAGTCAGAGCGCCAATAGGCACGCCATTTGTGAATCCCTCCGCCGATGCACACGATCAGGTCGTCGTCATCGAAGACCGTTCTATATTGCAGACGAGACGGCGGTCGAACTCGCGCCTCACGGTCATGGCGCTTGCACTCTTGACGTTTCCACTCGTTGAAGTCGTCGCTTGCAGCAGTCAATCCGCCGCTCCGGCGAATGCGAACGACGCCTCTGCCGCCGCCGCGACGCCGGCCCCGCCCAATCCGAAGAATACGGGGTGCGCGCTCATTCAAAACGTAGCGGACGACGCCGGATGTCGAGTCGACGTGTCGTGCACAGATGGGGGGCTGTTCACTTTTATCTGCGCCTTCGATGACGGCGGCGCCCGATGCGCCTGCGCCAACGGCGAAACCACGGAATCGCAGCCGCGTGCCGCCGCAGATGTCTGCGCAAACGACGGTGGCCCGGCGTCGGCGGCGGCCTTGTGCGGGTGGGGCGGCCAGCCGTGAAGCTCGCGCATGTCACACGGTCGCTCTTGGTCGCCGCGCCCGCACTCGTGCTATCAGGTTGTCCCGTTAAGCATCCGCCACCGTCGATTGCTGCTGGCACGTGGGCGCACTCAGGCTCCCAAGTCGACGAAGCGTCTTGTGCGTCGGGATCGGAAATTGAGCCGAACGGCGATGTGAGCATGCCGAACATCGGCCCCGGCGGCGCCTGCACCTCTCAGACCGTGAAGGGCTCGGTCTCAGATGACGTGGACGTATTTCGGATCGATGGGACGGCTTGCGACGACTCGTCCCCGACAGCGAAGCTCACGGTCGGGTCAGGCGACGACGATGTAAGACTGTGCTTGTTTGTCGTTTGTGCCAACGGTCGGACGGGGGTGTCGTCCGCGTGCTCTGGCGACGCGTCGAGTTCTGGACAACAACCGGTGCTGCAGATGCTGCCGGAAGGCATGCACGCATGCTGTCGCCTAGGCACTGGAAGCGTGACGACGCCGGCAAACTGCGACTCGCAATATTCCCGGATCCCGACAAAAAAGCCGACTTGGCATTCCTACCTCGTGGTCGATCGAGTCCGCGACACAGCCTGCACTCCGTACAGTGTCGATTATCACTTCTGACAGGAGATTCGATGACCAACGTCAACAGTTGTCGCCGGCTCCTTGCTGTTGCCACCGCTACGGCCATGGCGCTTGTTGCCGGGTGCTCGAGCGAAGCCGCGTCTTTCAATGGTACCGCAGCGGCGGGTCAGCTCCCGTCACCCTATGGCGCCCCAAGCAACCCCTCCGTCAACTTCGATGAGCACCAGTCCGATCGCGCGTTGTGCACGTCTTTTGGAACGGGCGCGACGACGGCCAAGACCATCGGAACCGGTGCCCCTGACGCGAGTGCCGTTCAGCATGTCGTCGTTGTCATGCTCGAGAACAGAAGCTTCGATCATATGCTCTCTGATCTACCCGCCGTGGGGGTCACCGATCTTCTAAGTCAGCCAAGCGCGGACGTGACCAATCCGCAAACGAGTCCTGGGATACCGGTTCCACGAGGGCCCGCAGCTGACTACTGCATTCAAAATGGAATCAATCATGAGTGGGGCGACGTCCACCTCCAACTGAACGCAGGAAACATGAACGGCTTCGTCGAGGCGAGCAATGCCCACGCGATGGAGTACTATACTCACTCCGACCTGCCGATTCTCTATTCGCTGGCGTCCAACTTTGCCATCAGCGATCGGCATTTTTCGTCACTCCTCGGGCCAACTTGGCCCAATCGACTTTTCCTTTTTGCTGCGTCGTCCTGCGGTTACGCCGAAGGTTTGGACACAAATCCGGAAGTCACACTGGATTGTGGCGCCACAGCGCCGAATATCGTCAAGGCTGTGCGTGACGCCCATCACTCGTTCGAGTTTTACGACGATAGCGGGCTCGGGTCCGTCGCCTTCGGGCTGGGAATCTCGTCGCCCCCGCGAACCTTCGCTAGCTTTAAGGCCGACGCGGCGTCGTCTACACTTCCCGACGTTGCATTCGTAGGTGCCAGCACCGGCGAATTCGTTGCCCCACCGGAGGACGACGACCATCCGCCGGCCAATGTCTTACTCGGCGAAACGTTCCTATATAACGTGGTGCAGGCGCTCACAGCGAATCGCGCGACCTGGGCAAAAACCGTTCTCTTCATTACATTCGATGAGCACGGCGGGTTCTATGACCATGTCGTGCCTCCCCGGGCATGTGATCCACTAGGAGATGAATCAAAGTCACTCCGCGACTATGCCTTTAACCAGTTCGGCTTTCGGGTTCCGCTGATCGTCGTGTCGCCGTTCGCTCGGCACGGCTACGTAAGCCATGCTGACACGGATCACAGCAGCATCACTCGATTCATCGAACATTGGCTGCATCTTGGCGCGCTTACGGCGCGCGACGCGAATGCCTGGCCGTTCCTGGACATGTTCGACTTTGACAGTCCAGTGATGGATTTGCCTCAACTCTCCAAACCGGCCACTGCTCCAGGGTGCGCGCGCGGCACCTAGGTTGGGCGCTGGTCATCGCTTGGGACGCGCTCCCGAGTTTTGCGAGGGCACGCCAACGTAGTTCCGATCGGGATCCCAAAGCGGTGAAAGGCTTCCTCGACCGTCCTCGCGACGACCTCCGCCGCGACGTCGTACCCCTCGACGCGCATCGACTGCTGAATGCCGCGAACCATGCGGGCCCGCCCGTCGATCGGCTTCCGTTCCCTTAGCAGCCGTTGAACTTCGGACAGCTTCGTCGTCCGAGTGATCACCGGCTTGGGAGGATCATCTGAC
>Ga0068855_100008156_pt1 | contig 12660 bp, 5 predicted proteins | sample KBSCornC52_FD_66592 | JGI IMG/M metagenome (GOLD analysis project Ga0068855, IMG submission 66592) | Corn rhizosphere microbial communities from Kellogg Biological Station, Michigan, USA - KBS Corn C5-2 | ecosystem: Host-associated > Plants > Roots > Rhizosphere > Soil ...
CATCGGCCTTGGCGGGCCGGGCGCCTTTACGGCGGTCCCGGGCGCGCGGCCCGGCGTCGCCGTGGTGCCGACCATCACCATGCCTCCGGCGGTCAAGGACCACGCCGTCCTCAGCCGCTACTCGCAGGCCTTCAAGGACTACCAGGCCTTCTGGGAGCCGCCGCCGAAGAGCGAGCCGTCCGTACGAGCCGTCGACTTCGACCTCGTGGCCTCGGCGCTCGACGTGCGCACCCGCATCGACCCCGGTCGCACGATTCCGGCGCGGCTCGCGACCACCCTGTCGCTGGGCGGCCAGGCGGTGTCGTGGGCCTCGACGGGATTGGTCAGCGACTTCATCGCCGCGCGCCTCGACTTGGCCTTCCCCGAACGCCTTCGCTACGTCATCCCGCCCAGGTTGGACCGGGTGATGGCGTATCCACACCTGCCCTTTCCGCTCTCGAAAAAGCTGGAGAAGCTGGCCCCTGAAGTGTTTCTGCCGGGCGTGGGGGTGCTGCCCGAGGACTTCATCATGGCCGTGCAGACCAACCCGCGGTTCGTCGAGTCGTTCATGGTCGGCGCCAACCACGAGATGGGCCGGGCGATGCTGTGGCAGGGCCTGCCCACCGATCAGCGCGGCACCCCGTTTCAGCATTTCTGGCAGCGCTTGGACGGAGGGATCGACATCGCCCCTATCCACCAGTGGCACGCGACGCCGCTCGGCGGGCAGCCCGGCAGTACCCCGATGCTGGTGCTGTTGATTCGCGGCCAGTTGCTCGAGCGTTTCCCGACGGTGGCCATCTTTGCCTATCCCAAGGCCGCGGGCGAGACCCGGCCCGGCATGAACAACCTGCCGTCGCACGAGATGAACCCGGAGCTGATGCGCGTGCCGGTGTTCAGGGGGCACTTGAACAAGGACATCACCTACCTCGGCTTCGACATCGCCCCCTCCGACATGGAGAGCTTCTTCTTCGTGGTGCAGGAGCAGATGACCGAGCCTCGCTTCGGATTCGACGAGCCCGACGGCGAAGGGCAAGACGGCCCGACCTGGCTCGACGTGGACTGGAGCGAAGTCGGCGTCGCCGGGGGAGAGCATTTCGGCAGCGCGAACCTGAGACGGGCGCCTCCGGCGCAGGGCAAGGCCGAGTGGAAAAACCCGCACGCGGCTACCGTGGCCGACGCGCTCTTGCAACGCCCCTTCCGCGGCTACTGGGCTGGCGCGCGGCTCAAGACGCCCCCGTCCGGTTGATGGACACCCGTAAAGGAAGCCACCATGTCGCCCGCTGCTCCTCCGGATCTCTCCCCTCTCGAAGACAGGCGCCGCCAGCTCCAGGAGCTGGTCGGCTCGCTGCGGGCGCTCGACCAAAGGCTCGCCAAACGGCGCGCCGAGCTCGCCGCCGCCCTGCGCGCGGGCGCCTCGCCGAACGTCACCATCCCCTTGCAGGAAGCCATCCGTGAGGACGAGACGGCCCGACGGCAACGGCAACTGCACCGGCGCGAGCTCCAGGCCGCCATCGACCGCCTCGTCGACGGCCTGCTGGGCGAGCTGGACCCGGCGCGCATGCTCGAGTCCCTCGACGGCGGACAGCCGATCGCGCTGCTGCCGATGCGCCTCGAGACGCGCTACCTCCCGCCCGGCGAGCGGAGCACGCTCCGCATCCGTGTCTATCCCGACGACCTGAACACGATCGAGCACACGCCCGCGCCCACCGGCGACGAGCTGCGCGGCGCCACCGAGTACTGGGAGGCGCGCTTTCGCGGCGACGATACGGACGCCGAGCGCGTGGCGCGCGATCTGGCGATGGGGTTCGGTCGCGGGCGCACGGCCTGGCTGCTGCGCATCACCACGCCCGACAACATCGATCGCCTGGGACAGGACGGGGAGCGGCCCGTCCTTCCCCCGCTCGAGACCATCGAGGCCAAGTCGAAGGAGACGCGCGCCGTGGTGCTTCCCGATCGGTGGTGCGCCATCGGCTTCGCCGCCGGACGCCGCGAGGTGTTACGCGTGTGGGGCCGGCGTATCCCCGACGAGCTGCTGCTCTCGCCCGACTGGCTGGCCCAAGATCCCGAGCCCCTTCTGGGGGGGGAGCGGGCCTGGCTGGTCGACTTCCAGGCCGCGCTCGACAAGGGCATGGCCCTCGAGGTGACGCAGGCCCAGCTCGAAGGCCGGGGATTCAACCTGGCGACCGACACCCTCGAGCGGCTGATCGTCGTGGGCGTCGACTGGACCCGCGACGCGCAGGGCAGCAGCGAGCGTCTGGCCGACCTGCTGGCCGCCCAGCGCGACTCGCGCGGGCTCGGCTTTGTCCCGCTGGGCACGCCGACCAACAACACCGAGGCGAACCCCTCCGGGTACAGCCCCGTCGAGGAGAGCGCTGCCCCCCCGACGCCGAGCGAGAGCGCCGCGCTGCCGAAGGAGAAGGACGCGGCGGAGCTGCTCCGCCATGCGTTCGGGCTGGCCGCCAGCGACCCGAGCCTCGACGGCGTGACCAACGCGCACCTCCCCGAGCAGCGCACGGCCCTCCACATGATGAACGTGCTGTGGCGCGGAACCTTCGGCCAGTACCTCATGGAGATGTGGAACCCCGGGTTCGGCGACGAGAAGGATTGGCTGATCAAGACGTCGACGCTCTATGCCTTGCGGAGCTACGCCGTGGCCTATCTCCGCCCCGGCGGGCCGTTGCCTCTGCTGCGCGTGAACAAGCAGCCCTACGGTGTGTTGCCGGTGGTGGGGAAGAGATTCGAGGACGGGAGCGACACCGCCGTGGTGCGCGGTATCGGCAAGGTGCTCCGCGTGCTGCGCCCGATGTTCGAGCTGGCCGCCCGCGACGTGCCCAGGCTGGAGGACGGCGACGTCGAGCAGGCAGCCAAGATCCTGCAGACGGCACCCTGGTCGCAGACTGCGTACTACCGGGACAAAGAGGCCGGCAAGGCGATGTGCCCGAGCCCCAGCGTGTTCGGCGACGCACAGAGCTCAGGCAAGCGCCAGGTGATCGACACGATCCTGGCCGCGCTGGGCGTGAGCGACGAAGACCACTGGAAGATCCACCTGTATGGCTGCAACGACTTCCTCCCCGACCCGCCCTACCACCCCGGCTATCTGGCCGGGGTCCCGTGGGTGCTGGGAGACACGCAGGATCCAACGCGCGAGGCTCCCGACGGCAGCACGTTCCCGAAGGACGAGAACTATCTACAGCAGATCGCGAAGCTGCTCACGGAGGCCCCGTCGAAGGCCGATCTCCACGGCCACCAGCGCGGTCCCGCTCTCTTGCAGGCGTTGGTGGCCTACTCGGTGCAGGAAGAACAGGGCGACGCGGTCGAGACCACGGCCCTCCGGAGCAACGCGATCAGCAAGGTCGCCTCGCTGGCCACGCCGAAAATGCCGTACGTCGAGGAGGTTCCCCACAACGAAGCGATCTTCACCGTTACCACGCCCAAGGAGCTGGCCCGCGTCTCGATTCCGGCCGTGACCGGCCGCGCGACGCTCGGCGAGCACGTGGCGAGCAGCCTGGCGCTACAGGCGCAGGCGCCTCCCCCGGACCAGGGCTCGGCCACGATGGCGGCCCGGAAGCTCCGCGACGCCGTGGCATTCCTGGCCCCCGAGGTGCGCGATCTGGGCGCGGTCACGCTGAGCCTCCAGTATCTGGCCGAGCGGCCCGTCGGTGAGTTGAACGTCGCTTTCCGCACGACCCTCGATGCCTTTTCGTACCGTCTCGATGCGTGGCTCACCGCGCGCGCCAGCCGCCGGTTGGAGCAGCTCCGCGACGCCAAGCCCGCGGGCGTCCATGTGGGCGGCTTCGCCTGGGTCGAGAACCTGCGGCCCGACGGGCGGCCCGACAGCGACGGACATTTGCTCGCTCCATCGCTCGGCCAGGCAGCCACGGCCGCGCTGCTGCGCAGCGGCTTCCTGGCCAATCACGAACAGGGCGCGTTCAACATCGACCTCGATTCGCGCCGCACCCGGCGCGCGGAGGACATCCTGCAGGGGCTGACCCGCGATCAGCCGCTGGCCGCCCTCTACGGCTATCGCGTGGAGCGCGCCTTGCGCGACGCGAAGCTCGGCAAGCTCATCTGGCCGCTGCGCCGGGCCTACCCGTGGCGACCCGCGGGAGACAACCTCGGCGACGAGCCGGCCGAGGCGGTGGGTGCGCGCGACGTGGTCGACGGCGTCGCCCTGCTCGCCGAGCTCGAGGCCGATGCCAACAAGGTGAAGACGCGCCTCTCCGAAGCCCTCGGCAAGCTCGATCCCCCTCAGCCCGCGCTCGACGCCGCCGACTGGACGAGCGCCGCCGCGATCTTCACCGACGCGCTCGACCTGGCCGACAGCGTGGCCGATCTGCTGCTGGCCGAGGGCATGCACCAGATCGTGCAAGGCAACTTCGAGCGGGCGGGCGCGGCGATGGCCGTCGCCGACAAGCAGCAGCTTCCCATCGAGCCGCAGGTGGCGCGCACGCCCCGCGGGGGAGCCAGCTACACCCAGCGCGTGGTGGTGATGTGCCCACGAGGCGACGGCGACGGTTGGCCCCAGGACCGGCGCTCCGCGGCCGAGCCGGCGCTCAATGCCTGGCTGGCCCACATGCTGGGTGACCCGTCGCGCTTCCGCTTCGCGGCGTCGGTGCATCGAGGCGTGGACGGCGGAGGGCAGCCGATCGTCGACGCGGATCCCGTCGTCGTGAGCCTGAAGGAGCTCGGCCTGTCGCCGCTCTCGGGGGTGCTGCTGGCCACCACGCTGTCGGGGGCCGGCGGCGTCGGGCAGGCCGAGACCGGCTTTCGGGCCAGGCTGGTGGCAGCGTTCATCGCGCGGATCGCCGATGCCGGTGCGGTGACGGGCCTGGACATCGCGCAGGAAGGCGCCACGCCCCAGAGCCTCGGGCTCGGCCACTTCGAGGCCCTGGCCATGACCTTGCGATCGATGATCGACAAGGCCCGCCCCGCCACACGCAAGGACCTGGTGCTGCCGGACGACTCGCTGGAACGGTCGCAGCCCCAGCAAGGCGAGTATCCGGGGGTCGATCTCGGCGAGCTTCGAGACCGGGCCACCACGCTCATCGACGAATTCGTCGCCGTGAAGACCATGCTCGACGGCAGCGCCGGCGCGGACGCTCTGCTGGCCGCCGTCGCGGCAAGCGAGGACTTCCTGCCGCGCGCAGCGTGGCCGCAGGAGGTCCTGGCCATCGACGCGCCGGGGGCAGACCCTGCCGAGCGTGACGCGCGCGCCGATGTCGCGCGCGCTGCCCTCGCCGCGCTGACCGGCGCGCGGCTGGAAGCGGTGAACGCGCCGCCGGAGCTGCTCGAGGATCAGGCGGCCGCGACGCACGGCCAACTGGCGGCTCACGCGATCGAGCAGATCAAGCGGCTGCTGGGCAAGGACTTCCCGGTCCTGCCCCGCTTCAGCGTCGGGCCATACGCGAGCGAGCTGGCGGCCTCCCTCGCGGAGCAGCAGGCCCTCACCCTCGACAATCCGTGGCAGGTCACCGAGTGGATCCCCAAGTTGGCGCGCGTGCGCGAAGGGCTGGAGCGATTCTCGTCGGCGCTTCTGGCCCGAGAGGCGCTGGTCGACCTGGGCGCCGCCGGTGACTTCAAGCTCGCTCAATGGCCACATCGTCACGGCCAGGTGTGGGCGGCCCTGCCCGAAGCGTGGCGCGAGCCCGAAGGGACGCCCGCGGACCCGACACAGGTGCCGGAAGAGCTGGCGGACTATCTCGCCTCCGTGCCGGGCCCCGCCTACCGCAACCTCCAGCGCGCAGCCCCGAACCTCGCCCTCGCCCTTCACGCGCCCGGTGGCCTGGAGACCGTCGAGCCCGACGCGCTGTTGTCGGGCCTGGTGGTCGACGAATGGTCCGAGCTGGTGCCCGATCCCTTCCAGACCGCCGGGATCGGCTTTCACTACGACGCGCCGGGGGCCCGGCCGCCCCAGAGCATCGTGCTGGCCCTGCCGCCTCGGCTGCACCAGGAGCATTGGACCTTCGACGAGCTGCTGGATGTGCTTCACGAAGCGTGGGACCTGGCCCACCTGCGCGGGGTGCGGCCGAGCGATCTCAAGGGCGGCCTGGGTATCTTGCTGCCTGCCAACTATCTGCCGCACAGCTACACCGACGACCTGCCCAGCGTGCAGGTGCTGAAGATGCAGCGCGAGGCGCGCGAGCGCCTGTCCAAGAAGGCGGTGGCGCAAGGGGGCATCATCGCCCTGGGGAAGGTCTAGGCCGTGCTGATCGAGTTCTTGAAGTCGAACGCATCCGTGAAGGGCATCGCCGCGGCGCTCAAGCCGGCTCCGTCCATCACCGGCGCCACCCGCCTGGAAACTCAGCCTACCGCCGTGGGCATGCAGCTTGGCCTGCGGGCGCCTCTGGCCGATCCGCTGTGGCTCCTGTCGCGCCAGTCGCAGTTCAACGAGTTCCAGGGCGAGGATGCCGGGACCCCGCTGAACCTGAAGTTCACCGTGCAGGGCCGGCCGATCGACGGGTTCCGGGCGGGACCCGGCGGGGCGGGCGGCGAGCCGTGGCAGCCAGTCCAGCCCGGCGCCGCCCCGCTCGAGGCAACCGTCGAAGCCGAGCCGGTCTGGAAGACGCATCCGCGCCTGCGCGGCGAGGCGGGCCTGCAGGCGTTGCGGTTGGCTGACAATGCGGCGGTGCGCCGCGCGCTGCTGAAGGCGTACGCCCTCGAGCTTCCCGCGCCGGCGGATCCAGACGCCGACAAGGCGGGCCTGCTGTGGTCCACCGTACTGGCGGGCCGGGCCATCGACTCCCAGAAGCTGGCGGGCGACCTCGCCCCCCTGCGCGATGGCGCCGGCGGCCTGGTCGGCTTGCCCGCGGCCTTGAACGTCGCGGCCGGCGACATCGAGCCGACGAAGACCATGCTCGCGCGCTGGCTGACCTGGCTCGACGGTCTGGTCTTCGAGGGCGCAGGCGGCGCCGCCGGGCCCAACCCCTCCTGGCAGCGCGAGCGAATGGAGTACGCGTTCGCTCTCCGGAGCGCGAAGGTCGCGCTGCGCGCCGACGAATACACCGACGGCCACCTGGACTGGGAAGACTTCCGGGCCGAGCCCCTCGACCAGGGCGACGAGTCGGGACCGGCTGCGGACCGGCCGTTCGCGGTGGCCCGGCGCCACCCTTCGCCGGTGCGCTACCCCGGCATGCCGGCCGATCGTTACTGGGAGTTCGAGGACGCTCAGGTGAACTTTGCCGGCGCCGAAGCGGGGGTGACCGACCTCTTGCGGATGTGCGTGACCGAGTTCGCGCTGACCTTCGGCAACGACTGGTTCGTGGTGCCCGTACGTTTGCCGGTGGGGGGCCTCTATCAGGTCAGCGAATTTCAGATCACCGACACCTTCGGCATCGTGGCCAACGCGGGGCCCATCGAGCCCGTGGGCAACGTCCCCTGGACGCTGTTCGAGCTGTCGGCCGCGCCTGCCTTGGGGAGCCGGCTGGCCCACACCATCCTGCTGCCCGACAGCCTGGACGGCGTTCACGAGGGGGCTGTGCTCGAGCACGTGCAACTGGCGCGCGACGAGATGGCCAACCTCGCCTGGGGGATTGAGAAGACTGTGCAGGGCGTCTCGGGGGAACCGCTCGACCGCGAGCTCGAGGCGAAGGGCCTGGCCTTTCAACAGCAGATCCAGTTCGACACCCAGCCGGACAGCCCGCAGCTCGTGTACCGCCTCGCCACGCCGGTGCCCGCAAACTGGACGCCGCTGCTGCCCGTGCGCGACGCCGAGCTCGACTTCGACGACCCGCTCGAGATCCGGCTGGCGCGCGCCGGCATGAAGCGTTTCTATCCCGAGGCCAGCGTACAGGTGCTGGGCGCCGCCGACCCCGACTACCAGCGCTTCCTGGATGGGCTCGAAGCGCAGAAGAACTTCATCGACCGCCTGACCATCGACGCTGACCTGCGCGCCTACGTGTTCCACCCGCGCGGCTGGGTGCTGCGCCGGGACCCCACCCAGCCGCTGCCCGCCCACGACACCCTGGTGATCGAGGAAGAGGAGGTCCCGCGCATAGGCGCCGCCGTGCGCCGCAAGTTCCAGTACGCCCGCACCAGCGACGGCCGAAGCTGGCTCTGGATCGGCCGGAGCAAGCTCGCCGGGCGCGGCGAGGCCGCCAGCAACCTCCGCTTCGACGTCGCGGTGAAAAAGACGACGTCGAGATAGAGCGGGGCGGTTCTCGGCCGGTCCTTCGGGGCACGTTTCCCCACATGGCGCGGAAAGCCTCCCAGGGGCGGTATGATTACCGCTCGTGCACTCGATCAAGCGAGAGTCCTCCCCTGCCCTGGTCGCCTTCCCGCGGGAGCCCGTCGATTGCCGGAACCTCGTCGGCGGCGCGTTTCAGCGCAGCGGCGGCGGGCCCGGCCGGACCCGCGACATCCTCAGCCCGTACGACGGCCGCCTCATCGGCCGGGTGGCCCTGTCGGGACGCACCGAGATCGACGCCGCCGTGGCTGCGGCCGAAAAGGCGTGGCCTGGCTGGGCCGCCACGCCGCTGCGCGAACGGACCGCCGTCCTGGCCCGCTTCCGCGACCTGACGTTGCAGGCCATCGACGACCTGTCCCACACCGTCGCCGCCGAGTCGGGGAAGACGCCCAGCGAAGCGCGGGCCGGCATCCAGCGCGGGCTCGAGGTGGTGGAATTCGCGCTGGCCCTCCCCACTGCGGACCCCGGCGGCGCGCTGGAGGTTTCACGCGGGGTCACCTGCGAATACCGCCGCGAACCGCTGGGCGTGGTCGCCGGCATCACCCCCTTCAATTTTCCGGCGATGGTGCCGCTGTGGATGTTCCCCATCGCGCTGGCCGTCGGCAACGCCTTCATCCTCAAGCCATCCGAGAAGGTGCCGCTGTCGGCTTGCCGTCTCGGCGAGCTCATGATGCAGGCCGGCTGTCCGGCCGGGATCTTCTCGATCGTGCACGGCGATCGCGAGGCGGCCGAGGCGCTGGCCGATCACCCGGGGGTGCGCGCCATCGGCTTCGTCGGCTCGTCGCCGGCCGCCAAGGCGGTGTACGCAAAGGCGGGGGCCGCCGGCAAGCGTGCGCTGTGCCTGGGCGGCGCGAAGAACGCCGTCATCGTCGTTCCCGATGCCGACGAACGTCTGACCGTGCAAAGCGTGGTCGATTCGTTCACCGGTTGCGCCGGCCAGCGTTGCATGGCGGTGAGCCTGCTGATCGCGGTGGGCGACGCGGGGGGGCTGGTCGAGAAGATCGCCGAGCGCGCGGCGCAGATTCCGCTGGGTAGCGGCATGGGCGCGCTCATCGATCGTGCCGCGCGCGAGCGCCTCGACCATGCCATCACCGAGGCCCAAAAGCAGGGCGCCGTGATCCTGACCGATGGACGCCGGACCCCGCCGCCGACTGGCTACGAAGGCGGCAACTGGATCGGCCCCACGGTGCTCGATCGGGCCCGCCCCGACATGGCCTGCGCTCAGGTCGAGCTGTTCGGCCCCCTGCTGACGGTGCTGCGGGTATCGACCCTGGACGAGGCGTTGGCCATCGATCGCGCCAGCCCCTTCGGCAATGCCACCAGCGTCTTCACCACCAGCGGCGCGGTGGCCCGCCACGTCGCCGGCCGAGCCCACAGCGGCATGATCGGCGTCAACGTCGGCGTGCCGGTGCCACGCGATCCGTTCTCGTTCGGCGGCACGCGCGATTCGAAGCTGGGGCACGGCGACATGACCGGCCCCGGAGCCGTCGGGTTCTGGAGCGATCTGAAGAAGGTCACCACCAAGTGGGCGCTTCAGTCCGACGCCACCTGGATGTCGTGAGGAACCTGACGTGAGCACCGAAGCACCGAAGAAGAAGCGACCCAAGGCCATCGTCCTCACCTCGCACCCGGGCGGTCACGGACCGAAGCCGGTGCCGATCCAGTGGGGCGCGGCCGATCCGACGACGCGCGGTCCGGTGGTGGCCACGGTGACGAACCGGGCGCAACGCAACGTGATCGGCACGCACTCGGGTTCGTATTCGGTCTACCGGGCGCTGGCGGTGGCCGCGGGCGCGCTCGATCCGCTGCGCAAGCCGGATCTGACGAACACGTCGCCCACGCACGCGCTGGGGCCGTTCCCGAGCTGGGGTGATCCCGAGAAGATCGTCTCGCTGGATCCGTACGGCGCCGTGGTCAGCGAGGCGTTTGGCAGCTACTTCGAGCAGGGCTACGACATCCAGCCGACCATCGCGGTCACCAAGGCCCACATCCGCCTGCCCGAGCTGGCCGCCGCCGTGCATGCGGGGCGACTGCGAGCGGACGGCGTCGTGCTGCGCGAGAGGGGCGACGTGGTGGTCATCAAGGCCGCCATCGAGCCGGTCTGGTACCTGCCCGGCGTGGCCAAGCGGTTCGGCTGCAGCGAGGCCGACCTGCGCCGCACCCTGTTCGAGCACACGGGGGGGATGTTCCCCGAGCTGGTGACCCGCGGCGATCTGAACGTCTTCCTCCCGCCCATCGGAGGGATGACGGTGTACATGTTCGGCGACCTCACCACGATCCCCGATCGCAGCAAGCCGCTGACGGCGCGCGTGCACGACGAGTGCAACGGCTCGGACGTGTTTGGCTCGGACATCTGCACCTGCCGCCCGTATCTGGCGCACGGCGTGGAAGAGTGCGTGCGCACGGCGCAGGAGGGGGGCGCGGGGTTGATCGTCTACAACCGCAAGGAAGGTCGTGCGCTGGGCGAGGTCACCAAGTTCCTGGTGTACAACGCGCGCAAACGGCAGAGCGGCGGCGATCGCGCCGACCAGTACTTCGCCCGCACGGAATGTGTGGCGGGCGTTCAGGACATGCGCTTTCAAGAGCTGATGCCGGACGCGCTGCACTGGCTGGGCATCACGAAGATCGACCGCTTCGTGTCGATGAGCAACATGAAGCACGACGCCATCGTGAGGTCCGGCATCGAGATCGTCACGCGCGTGCCGATCCCGGACGAGCTGATCCCGGAGGACGCGCGGGTCGAGATGGACGCCAAGACGGCGGCCGGTTACTTCACCGACGGTGCGGTGCCGACCGAAGGCGAGCTGGCGAAGGCGAAGGGGCGGGCCCTGACCGAGTGAGGCCGCCCGCCCGAGCCCCGAGCGCCGCCGAGCTGGCGGAGGCACGCTACCTCGCCACCCCGCGCGCCATCCGCGATCGCGCCGAGGCGGTGTATGGGTTGGGCCTGCGCGGCGCGCTCGAGCACTTCGCCCTCGACGAGGCGCGGTTGCCCCCGCTGGTGGCGCGGGTCGTGGAAGTCACGCGCGCCGCGTATCCCGACGTACGCGCCATCCCCGATCACACGCGCTTTCGCCACTTCGGCGTGGGCGGCGTCGACCGGGTGGCAGAGATCGACCGGCGGCTGGGGAGCGCGTCGGCCGAGGAGCGGCTGCGCGTGAAGATCGAGCTGGCCATCAGCAGCGTCCTGCTCGACGCGGGCGCCGGCGAGCGCTGGTCGTTCCACGAGCCCGGCGTGAACGGTGGCACCTACGCGCGGTCGGAGGGGCTGGCGGTGGCGAGCTACCACCTGTACGCCAGCGGCGCGCTGTCGGACGATCCAGCGAGCGCACCGTTTCGGGCGGATGCGGGGGCGCTGGCGCGGTTCAGCGAGGACGCGCTGGCGAAGGCGTTTCAGGTGACGATGGAGAACCCGCTGGTGGGATCGAGCGGGCGCGCGGGGATCCTGCGGCGGCTCGGCGAGGTGGTCGGGCAACGGACCGACATCTTCGACGGGCGGCGGCTGGGAGATCTTGGCACGTACCTGGGCTCGCAGGCGCGGGGCGGCGCCCTGCCCGCCACGGCGGTGCTCGGCGCGGTGCTCGACGGTCTGGGCGAGATCTGGCCGGGCCGCGAGGTGTGCGGGGGGAAGAATCTCGGCGATGTGTGGACGCACCCTGCGGTCGGGCGTGTCCCCTTTCACAAGCTGTCGCAGTGGCTGACGTACTCGCTGTGTGAACCGCTCGAACAGAGCGGCCTCCGCGTGACCGGCAAGAACGAGCTGACGGGGCTGGCCGAGTATCGCAACGGTGGTCTGTTCGTCGACGGCGGCGTGCTCGTACCGAAGCACGCGGGCGTGCTGGCGGAGATCCACGACGTGTCGTCGCCAGTGATCGTCGAATGGCGGGCGCTGACGATTGCGCTGGTCGATCGCACCGCCGCCGAGATGCGCCGCCAGCTGGCGCTGTCCGCCGAAGAGCTTCCTCTGGCCGCCGTACTGGAAGGGGGAACCTGGCGGACCGGGCGCGTACTGGCCAAAGAGCGCCGCCCCGACGGCAGCCCCCCCATCCGTGTGAACAGCGACGGCACCGTTTTCTGAAACGAGGACCCATGCCCCCCATCCCTGTCAGCGTCATCGACCACCCGCTCATCCAGCACAAGCTCACGTTGATGCGCCAGAAGGAGCGCAGCACCAGCTCGTTCCGCGCGTTGCTCGGCGAGATCAGCATGCTCTTGGCCTACGAAGTGACCCGGGATCTGCCGCTCACCTACGAGCCGATCGAGACGCCGCTGGCGAGCATGAAGGCGCCCATGCTCGACGGAAAGAAGGTCGTGCTGGCGAACATCTTGCGCGCCGGCAGCGGCATGGTCGACGGCATGCTGCGCATCCTGCCGTCGGCGCGCGTCGGCCACATCGGCCTTTACCGCGATCCGCAAACGTTGGGCGCCGTCGAGTACTACTTCCGCATGCCCAGCGAGATGAGCGACCGCGACATCATCGTCGTCGACCCCATGCTGGCGAC
>Ga0068855_100008158_pt1 | contig 12659 bp, 11 predicted proteins | sample KBSCornC52_FD_66592 | JGI IMG/M metagenome (GOLD analysis project Ga0068855, IMG submission 66592) | Corn rhizosphere microbial communities from Kellogg Biological Station, Michigan, USA - KBS Corn C5-2 | ecosystem: Host-associated > Plants > Roots > Rhizosphere > Soil ...
CGTGCATCTTGGGCTTGACGATATAGACCGAGCCGGAGCGGCTGTTGCGCAGGGGCCCAGTGCCGTTGAGATCGTGGAGCGCGATGGTGGTGGTGACTATGCCGTCAAGGATGCCCTCGGGGGCTTCGCTGCCATCGGGCAGCAGCACGGCCGGGTTGGTCATCAGATGGCCGACGTTGCGGACGAGCAGCAGGGAGCGGCCCGGCAGGGTAAAGGAGGACCCGTCGGGCGCGGTATAGGCGCGATCGGGGTTGAGGCGGCGGGTCATCATGGCCCCGCCCTTCTCGAAGGTGTCCTCGAGATCGCCCTGCATCAGGCCGAGCCAGTTCGCATAGGCGAGGACCTTGTCCTCGGCATCGACCGCGGCGACCGAATCCTCGAAATCGCAGATCGTGGTCAGCGCAGATTCGAGGACGACATCGGCGATGCCGGCGGGATCGTCGCGGCCGATCGGGTGGGCCCGGTCGATCACCACTTCGATGTGGAGGCCGTTGTGCGCGAGCAGGAGGCTGTCGCCGGCGCGGCCGACCAGCTGGGCGGGGTCGGCGAGGACTATGTCGCCGCCGGTCCAGTCAGACCACTTGCCCGAGGCGAGCGGGGCGGCCTGGTCGAGGAACTCCTTGGCCCAGGCGATGACCTTGGCGCCGCGGGCGGGATCATAGCCCTTGCCGGAGGTGGCACCGGGGATCGCATCGGTGCCGTAGAGCGCGTCGTAGAGACTGCCCCAGCGCGAATTGGCGGCGTTGAGCAGGAAGCGCGCGTTGAGCACGGGGACGACCAGCTGGGGCCCGGCGACGTGGGCCAGCTCGCGATCGACTTTGCGCGGATTGACCGCGAAGGGCGCGGGCTCGGGGACGAGGTAGCCGATCTCGGTGAGGAAGGCGCGATAGGCCGCGGCGTCATGCGGCTGGCCGGCGCGCTGCTTGTGCCAGGCATCGATCGCGGCTTGGAGGACATCGCGCTTTTCGAGCAGGGCGCGGTTGCGCGGGGTGAAGGTGCCGAAGATCTGGGCCGCGCCGGCCCAGAAGGCATCGGCGGCGATACCGGTGCCGGGCAGGACCCGCTCCTCGACGAACTGGGCAAGCTCGTTCGCAACCTTCAATCCCGACTTTTCGACGTAGCTGGCCATGGCGTGAACTCCTGTCGCCTGCGGCCCTAGCGCGGCGCGCGTCCTTGCAGTAGATGGCAATAATTCAAATTAGTCTTTCCTTCAGGGAAACAATGTTCGACCCCGACTACGACCTGTTCCTCGACATCGCCGCGGCGGGCAGCATCTCGGCGGCCGCCCGGGCGCGCGGGATTTCGGTTGCCAGCCTGTCCAAGCGGCTGGCCCGGCTGGAGCAGCGGCTCGGGGTCCGGCTTGCCCACCGCACCACGCGCCGGCTGGCGCTGACCGTCGCGGGCAAGGACCTTGCGGAAACGCTGCAGCCGATCCGAGCCGGCCTTGCCTCGGTGGAGGAGCGGCTCGGCGGGCGCGGCTCGGACCTGGCGGGGCCGCTGCGGCTGACGGCGCCGACCTCCTACGGGCGGATGCACGTGCTGCCGCTGCTGCCGGCCTTCCTCGCCGCCCATCCCGAGATCGAGCTGACGCTCGACCTCTCCGACCAGTTCGTGGATCTGCACGACGGGACCTATGACCTTGCCGTGCGGATCGGTGCGACGATCGGATCGGGGCTGACGGGCCGGCGGCTCGCTACCAGCAGCCGGGTGCTCTGCGCCGCGCCGGCCTACCTTGCGGCGTTCGGGGCGCCGGAGAGCCTGCGCGATCTCGCCCGGCACCGGCTGCTCGCGGCCGAGGGCCAGCTGCCGTGGCATCTCGATGGCCCGGACGGATCGGTGCAGCACCACGGGGCGAGCCACGTGCGCACCAATTCGAGCGAAGTGGTGCGCGAGCTGGCGATCGGCGGCTGCGGCGTGGCCCTGCGCTCGCTGTGGGACGTGGCCGAAGAACTGGCGAGCGGGGCGCTCACGCGCGTCCTGCCGCAGTACCAGGGCTCGCACGAGGTCGGCATCTTCGCCGTCCACGTGCCCGCCCCGGCCACGCCTCGCCGGTTGCAGGCGCTGATCGACCATCTGGCCGCGCACCTTTCCGGCAGCTGATCCGCGCCGGCGGGGGGCGTCGCCTGCGCCTATTCGCCGGTAAAGACCGGGTGGCGCTTTTCCACGAAGGCCAGGCAGGCTTCCTTGTGATCGTGGGAGAACATCGACAGCGCCTCGAAGGCAATGCCCGAATCGAAGGCCAGGTTCATCTGCTGCTTGAGGATCGCGTTGGCCGAAACCTTGGACCACTGGACCGCGAGCGGTGGCAGCCGGTTGAGCTCCTTGGCGTGCTTCAGCGCCTGCTCCATCACCTGATCGTCGGGCGCCGAGTGATTGATCATGCCCATCTCGGCCGCTTCCTTGCCGGTGACGACCCGCGCCTTCATCAGGAATTCCTTGGCGCGGTTGACCCCGATCAGCAGCGGCCAGATCGTCGTCCCGCCATCGCCGGCCACGAGGCCGACGCGGACGTGGGTATCGCCGAGCTTGGCGGTTTCGGCCATGACCGAGATGTCGCACAGCAGGGCGAGGGTGGCGCCGAGGCCCATGGCGTCGCCGTTGATCGCGCCGATGATCGGCTTGCGCACCGAGAGCATGCGCTCGACGATCTGCTTGGCGCGGTAGGTCGCCGAAAATGCGCGCTCGCGGCCGCGTTCGGTGCCCCAGCGGTCGATCAGGTCGGGAATGTCGCCGCCGGCGGAGAAGGCCCGGCCCGCGCCGGTGAAGATGATGACGTTGACGTCCTTGTCGCCATCGAGGACCGGCCAGATCTTCTCGAGATCGTCATGCAGTTCCGGGTCGACGGCATTGAGCTTCGCCGGACGGTTCATCGTCACGATGGCGGTGCGATCGCTGACCGTGACTTCGAGGTGTTTGAACTGGCTGTAGGGCATGGGGATCATCCTCCGATTGGCGCTCCTATGGCGATCACGCGGCGCCTCTGTCAAATGGATGGTTGTTCAAATTTCGTCCGTCATGCCGGCGGTGGGCACGGCAGCTTCCGCGTGGTTCAGGCATGGGCCCGAGCGGGACTGGTTTCGCGCCAGACCGTCAGGTCGAGATTGTAGAGACGCTCCGCATTGCCCCCGAAAATCTTGCGGCAATCGCCGGGCGAGAATGCGTCCAGTGCCTCGCCCATATAGCCCAGGGGACTGGGGTAGAGGCAGGTCGGATGCGGGAAATCCGTCTCGAACAGCAGATTATCCGCGCCGAGTGCCTGGACCGCACGGGCCAGCCCCTCGCGCTCGAACCAGGAGCAGGCGTAGATCTGGCTGGCGAAAACCTCGCGCGGGCTGCGCCTGGGCTTCAGCCCCGCTTCGAACATCTGGTACTCCAGGGCATCGAGCAGGAAGGGAATCCAGCCCACCCCGCTCTCCACCGAGACGACCTTCAGATCGGGGAAGCGGTCGAGGAAGTCCGAGACCATGATGTTGGTCAGGACGCGCAGGTTGCCCATGACCAGCATGACCGACGAGAAGGCCAGGGACTGCTCGGCCGACTGCCCGGGCCAATGCCCCCTGCCACCCACCCAGGAAGTCGACTCGTCAGACGCCCCGATGTGGAAATTGACCGGCAGGGACTGGTCCACGCAGGCTTGCCACAGCGGATTCCAGTGGGGATCGGCGAGGCCCGGCAGGCCATGTTCGTGCGGATCGGAGTTCATGTTGATCCCGCGCAGGCCCATCGCGGCACAGCGTCGGGCCTCCTTGACCGAGAGCTCCACGTCCCACCACGGCATCATCGCCATCGGATAGAGGCGATTGCCCGAGTCCGCCTGCAGTTCGGCCATGGCGTCGTTGAAGATCTGCACGCTGATGTTGCGGATATCCGCATCGACCTGCATGGCCTTCTGCCCGCCGAACCCGAGCAGGTTGGGATAGACGATCTGCGCGGCGATGCCCTCTTCATCCATCATCCTGACGCGCGCCTGCGGATTGTAGCAGCCCTCATGAACATCGGCGAGCTGCATGGTCTGGAAGTCCCAGCCATATTGCTTGGCCCCGTCCTTGCGCACGGCGCTCGAAGCATTCTCGCGGTTCAGCAGCTGGCCGTCGATGAACCACTGCCATTTGTCGCCGTTCAGCCTCACCTGGGGCACGCGATCCTTGACCGAGGCAGGAGCACGCGCGGTCCACAGGTCGTACCACTCGCTGAGGTGCGTGTCGGCATCGACCACGGCCACATCCTTGAGAGCTGCAGGAACGGCTGCGCGATCTTGGGCTCGCATCATCGAATGTCCTTTCCCTCGTTGTTCGTTCTTGCCCGGCGAGGATGATGATCCCACTCGCATCTTTCCACCGAACGGTAGGATGACCCCACCGATCGGTCAACGAGGCGCGCGCGAACTCGCCATGATCACTTCGCGTAAAGCCCCAGGAGCGCGCTGGCGACCAGCCCGGGGCGCGTCTTGGGCGCCAGGTGATCGGCTTCGATCTCGGCGATCCGGACCTTCGGCCCGAGCCGCGCGGCATAGCGCCGCTGCCATTCGACCGGGAAGACGGTGCTGCGCCGGGCGATGATGTAGGCGGCGGGGGGGAACTGCTCCGGGCGCAGCGCGATGGCCGGCTCGTTCATCAAGGAGCGCGGAATGACCTCCTTGAGCGATTCCGCGACGTAGCGGTCACACTCTTCCTGCGGCAGGTCGCGGCAGAACTGGGCGTGGCGCAGTTCATAGGCGGAGACCTTGGCCGGATCGACCGGATTGCCGACGTAGGCCGGGTCGGAGCCGATCAGGCCCTTGCCGAAGATCCCTCCCCCCAGCTCGCCCGCGAGGAGGACAGGCCCCTCGAGATTGCAGACCTGCGAATAGGCGCCGTCCAGCACCATGTCGGGCATCAGGAAATTGCCGGCCGAGTGGCAGACCAGGATGGGCTTGCTGAAGCCGGCGCTGCGCACCTCGTCGTTGAGGCTGCGCGCGACATCGCGGCGCGACATCCTGCTGGTGTCCATGCCCTGCTTGGTCCCGCAGCCCGGGATGTCGAGTTGCAGGATCCGGCGGAACGGAGTGTTTGTCGCCGAATTCAGCAGGGCCACCGTACCGTCCCAGAGGTGGGCGTTCACGCCGCCGCCGTGCACCAGGACGAGGTCGTGCTGCTGGATCGGCCTTTGCCGCTTGCGCGACCGCGCTGCTCCGGACAGGCCCAGCGCCGCCGCGCCGAGAGCGAGGCCTGTGGCGATGAGCCTGCGGCGCTCCATGCCTATCGTCCCGCTGCCGTTCTCACGGCTAGCCGATCGGCTTGCTGAGCCGGAGCGGAATCCCGTGGGAGAACGAGAAGTACCACAGCGGGACCGAATGCAGCATGATGAAGACGTCGGCCGGGCGAACCCCCGCGCGCTCACCGAGCAGTTCGACCAAGCGCCGATAGAAAGCCTCGCAGTGTTCCTCGTCGTGATCGAGAGCGGCGGTAACCGTGATGATGATGAAATCTTCGGAGCGTTCTTCGCCGTCCGCCACGCGAAACTTGCGGTCGAACACCAGGCCGCCCGGTTCGTGCTGGGTGATCACCTGGAACATGTCATCCGGCGGAGAGTGCAGCAGCGAGAGCGCGTCGTTCACGGCGTCGGTCACGGCGGCGAGGTATTCCGGCGACTTGCCTTTGAGAAGATCGATCCGGGTAAAAGGCATGTCGGCTCTCCTGCTCTCCGCCAGCATTCACCAACCGGCCGGGTGATAGCGTGATGGCGCAGGTTTTCGCCAGGCGCAATCATGGATTCAGCGGGACTGACCGTCTCGAAAATCGCGGAAACATGGTGGATGCGCGGGCCAAGGCGTTTCAATTGGCGACGGCATTCGCATCGTGCGATGGTTCATGGGCAGTCACTCACCGAGGACCTTCGATGGCGCAACCGTTTCTGGGCAAGACCGCTTTCGTGTCGGGAGCATCCAGCGGCATCGGGCGGGCGATTGCCGAGGAATTCGGCAGGAGGGGACTGCAGGTTGTCCTCGCCAGCCGCAACCTTGCCGATGTGGAACGTGTCGCCGCCGGAATTCCCGGCGCGTCGGCTGTTCAGCTCGACGTGCGCGATGAGGCCAACTGGGTCAGGGCTCTGGATACCGCCGAAGCGCGCCATGGCCCGTTGGCGGTGATGGTGAGCAATGCCGGCGTGTCCGGCAGCAGCCTGCCTCTGAGCGAAACGCCATCGGAGTTGTGGGAATGGTCGCGCGGGGTCAACCTCGATGGAGGGTTTTACGGCCTGTCGCATGGCGCGCGCCGCATCCTGGCTTCGGGGCAGCCAGGACACATCATGGCCACCTCGTCGATGGCGATATTCGCGGCACCGGCCGGTTCTGCGCCCTATATCGCCACCAAGAATGCAATCATCGGCCTGTGCGAATGCCTCCGCGCCGAGCTTGCGAACGATCCGGTCAAGGTCTCCGTCATCGTACCGGCCTCGGTGAAATCCAATCTCATCACCGGCAATGCCGAGCGCGCGCCGGAGAAGTTCCCGAGCCGCGACATGACGGCCCACGCCGCGGCGATCGCCAACGGCAAGGATCCCGAGGTGGTCGCCCGGCAGGCCGCCGATGCGCTGGGCACCGACGAGTTCTGGATCTTCACCCATCCGGAGCTGGAACACCGGATGATCACGCGCAACGCCGAAATGAAGGCCGCACTCGACCGGGCCAGGGCCTACGGCTAGCGCCGGGGGCTCAGCGGCGGCGCCACTGCTGGCCGATGACCCGCTTGCGCAGCGCCTCCTGGCGCTGGTCCGCCGTCACCCGCGCGGTATTCGGCGGAAGAACCTGCTCGAGCTGATCGAGCGGCACCACCTTGGGCGTGATCGCAGGCGCAGAGGGCGCGAACCAGCGGAAGCGGATCTGCACGCGCTCATGCCCGAGAGTGTCCAGCCAATTCGCCGCGCCTGTGTCCCTCGCGCTGACGACGACCCGGACCACGCCATCCGGATCGGGAACAGCCGTATGGCCGTTGATGCTGGTCTGCGCATACATCCCTTCAAGTGCGCTGTAGGCATAGTCCATGAGCTGCACGCTCCAGTAGATGCAGCCTTCGGGAACCGCGAATTCGGCCACCCAGGCTTGGTCGTCCGCTATTTGAATTACGCCGTGGGTATAGGCCTGGCCGGCGATGCCCGCGCTGCCGAACGTGCCCGACACGTCGGCGAACTGGTTGATCTCAACACCGTCGATCTGCCCGTTCATCACTTCGAGCATGGCGAGCACGTCGTCGCGGACGGACTCGGCGGTGAAGACCAGGTTAGTGGCGAATTGCTCCGCGCCCAGCTCGCGCTTGGCGATGGGCCGGTCGATGCGCATGATCGACACCTGGCCGTCGATCTCGTTGATCCAGTCGTAGGATACCTGTCGCAGCCAGACGAATGAATCGTCCCGGGTCGGATCGAGTTGCAGCCATGCGCCGGCATAGCCTTCGGGCCGCTCGGGGCTGAGGATGACCTCGAAGGTGCCGTCCGCCGCAATCTCGCAGTCGTCGACGTTGAGGTTGCCGAGAATCTTGTGGCGCTTGAGATCGCCCACACCAAGGGTGCCGGCGCCCACTTGCAGATACATGAGCTTCGTCGTGCCGCGACGGCCGAAGATCCGGTAAGTCCCGGACCCGCGGATATAGGCCACCTCGTAAGTGTTGTCGGCGTTGGAGTTGAAGCGCCGCATCTCCTGGTTAAGCAGCGTCAGCCAGCGCGGATGGTCCCGATCGACATAGGCGAGGGACTGCAGCTCGGCGATCAGCGCCCAGGTCATGGCCTGGGTGACCTGGCTCTGCTCCTCGACCGAGCGGCCCGGCGCCGCAGAGCGATAGACCTCGGCGCCGCCGGAGGCCAGAGCCTCGACGAAGGCGCTCCATTGAGCGTGGCCGCTCGTCTGGTCGTTAGCCATGTTGTCGCTCCTTCGTTGCAAGAGGCCCGCCCTCCCCCGCGCCAGACCCGGAATGGGCCCCGTGGCCGGCTCAGTCCTGTTTGATGAACCGACGGATGTACTCGCCAAAGTACTGGTCGATGACCCGGTCGGTCAGGCCGAAATCGGCGAGCGCGTACTTGTGGGCGCCGTGCTTGCCCTCTTCGTTCGCGCTCTCCCAGCCGAGCATCAGCTGTTCGGATTCGGGTGTCAGGACGTGACCCGCCCGCTCATAGAGCTCACGGAAGGCGGGCATCGGATTGCTGCGGATCTGTTCGTATTGAACGTCCATGATCCTGTCGGCCAACTGGAGCCTGTCGCGGGTCGCCATGTAGCGGTGGGCATAGCGCGAGAACCGGTCGACCAGGGTGTGGGCGATGTCGCGCGCTTCGATGTCCGCGAAGTACGGGCGAGAGAATTCCGTGCCCAGCTTGAGCAGCGACGGAATGGACACGTGCGGATCGCGATGGACGTGCAGGAAGGTGGCCTTGGGGTGCACCTCAAGGAAATCATCGACAGAATTCAGCAGCGATTCGTTCTTGAACAGCCAGCGCCGGCCCCTGCGCCCGCCCTGCTGCCACTGGAGATAGCGGTAGAGCTGGCCGGCATATTCGAAGTTGTCGCGGTCCGAGGGATAGGTGCGGTCGATCAGGTAATGGTAGAACGCCGGCGACGGCGGGCGCCAGCTGCTGAAGAAATTGTCGTTGAAGGTGAGCGCCAGCAGCCAGAGATCGGACTGCACCTCCTCCTCGGCATAGTGATGGCCGGCGCGCAGTTCGGGATTGTCGTCATTGGCCTGGATCAGCGGATCGTCGGAACGCGCCGCGGCGATGCGCGGATCGCGGCCCTTGCCGTCCCAGTCCGGAAACGGCGCGGGGTTGACCAATTGCCACATGAAGGTCTTGAGCAGGTTCGGATCGGCGCCGAGCATGCGGTGAGTCTTGGTGGTGCCCGACCGGGGCATACCCAGGATCACGATCGGATCGCTGACATCTTCCTCGTTGATTTCCGGGTGCGCCTTGAGATCGGCCTCGAACCGCGCCCGGTTGACGAGTTGCCGGACGACGGTGCTGCGAACCAGTTCGAGGCCGCTGGCGTCAACCTGGACGTCCTGGATGTAGTGCTCCGACATCTTGCGCAGGGCGAAGGTGAACCGTTCGTCGCCAAAGTCGGACAATCCGGAAATCTGCCGCGCATCGGCCAGCAGCTTGTCAGGGTCGAACGCCGCCGCCCTATCTTCGCGTGAAACCAGCATGGATCCTCTCCGCCAGAACAGGTCGTTGTCAGCGTTCTGGTTCATGCCCGATGTTGAGGGGGGGAGAGGTCGGCATGCAAGCGCAGGGAGGACGATGACAGATATGTGTGAGTGGAGCAGTCAGCTGCTTGCCGCAGCGGCCGATGCCCGCCGCTCGTCGATCCTGCGCTGGAGGGCAACCGTGGCGCGGGCGCGTTCGACCACCGGCAGGTCGAGCATGACACCGTCGAGGCCGACGGCGCCTGTTCCGCTTTGCACGGCATCATCGAAGGCGGCGACGATGGCGCGGGCCTTGGCCAGCTCATCCTCGCTGGGGGAGAACCCTTCGTTGAGCAGCGGCACCTGGTCCGGGTGGATGCAGCTCGATCCGCGGAAGCCGATCGAGCGGGAGCGCAGCACCATCGCGCGGAAGGCCTCGGTATCGCGGTAGTTGGCGAAGCTGCCGACGAGGCCGAGCGGCAGGACCCCGGCGGCGGCGGCGGCGATCACCATGGCCTGCTTGGGGCCGAGAAGGTTTTCCGGGGCAGTGGTCATGCCGACGGCGCTGGCGAAATCCTCGCTGCCCAGCAACATGGCGACCACGCGCCGGTCGGCCGAGGCGATGCCGAGCATGTCGTGCCAGGCGCGCGGGCTCTCGATCCCGACGATGAGGCGGGTGGCGCCGAGCGGCATGCCGGCGCGCAGTTCGGCCTCGGCCACGGTTTCCACGAGCAGGTGGACGTGATCGGCGCTTTCGACCTTGGGCAGCGACAGGGCGGTGACGCTCGGGCAGACGCTCGCCTCGATGTCGCGCACGGCAAGGCCCAGCGGGCGGTTGATGCGGACGATGACGTCGGGTCCCGATGCGGCGATCCGTTTCGCCGTCTCCTGCACGAGCAGCCGGGCGCTGTCCTTTTCGGATGGGGCGACCCCATCCTCGAGATCGAGCTGGATCGCATCGGCCCCGCTGCTCATCGCCCGGTTGACGAAGCGCTCCACGTTGGCGGGGACGTAGAGGAGTGATCGCCAAAGCGGCATCGAACTGGTCATCGCTCTATCCTGCCGGCGCCTGTCGCGGGTTGTCACGTCCTTAAATCGGTGTGCATCCGACGCCTAGGGATCGATGGTACGGCATTCCCCATGAAATGGCCCCGTGCCGCTGGTCACTCCCCGGTGTATCTCGGCGCGCGCCGCTCCTGGAAGGCATGGACCCCCTCGGCAAAATCGCGCGAACTGCCGACTGCGGCCAGGGCTCGCGCTTCGAGGTCGAGCTGATCGCTAAGGGTGGTGTTGAGCGAAGCGTTGATCAGAGCCTTCACCTGGGACAGCGCCATTGGCCCATTGGCGATACGGGCCACCAGCGCCTCGGTCTCCGCCTCCAGAGCATCGTCGGCGCAGACCCGGTTGACGAGGCCCATGGCGAGCGCTTCCGAGGCCCTGATCATCCCGCCGAGGAGGGCGATCTCCTTGGCGCGCTTGAGGCCGACGTCGCGCGCCAGGAAATAGGTGGCCCCCATGTCGGGGACGAGCCCGAGATTGGTCTGGGCGAGCACGAATTTCGCCGTTTCCGAAGCAATCGCCAGATCGGCGGCACCCAGTAGGCTCATCCCCCCGCCGGCCACTGCGCCGCGCATGGAGACCAGCACGATCTGCGGCATGCGTTCGAGCAGCATGACGAGCGGTTTGACGGCAGCCGCCTTGCCTTCCAGCACCTGAGCGCGGGCGCCGGGCGGGTTATCGATCCACTCGGCCATGCCCTTGACGTCGCCGCCGGCGCAGAAATGATCGCCCTTGCCGGTGATGACCACGCAGCGGATCGATCGGTCTCCTTCCACCTCGGCAAGGAAATCCAGCAGCAGCGCAATCATTTGGCCTGTCAGAGGATTGCGCTGTTCCGGGCGATTGATCGTCACCCGGGCGACGCCATCGCCTTTCGTCAACACGATGTGCTGTTCCATTATCCCTCCTCTGCCCCACGCGGCTACCCGGCACGCAGGTTCTTACGCCGAATTCCCCGCCAGTCCATCCGACGCGCCATCGGCAATCAGCGGACCAGATCCTCCCGGTGCTGGCGCACCATGTCGACGATCCATTTCCGTACCGCGCGCACGCGGGCGAGCTGGTGGGTGTCCTTGTGAGTCACCAGCCAGAAGGTGCGCACCAGCCGGAACTGGGGCAGCACCACCTGCAGGTCCGGGTCGGTTGCGCCGATGAACGAGGGCAGCACGCCGATTCCGCCGCCCGCGGCGATCAGGCTGTGCTGGGCATTGATGCTCGACGAGCGCAGGCGGGGGACGAGGCCGGGCTGGACCTCGTCGAGGTACCTGAGCTCGGGGGCATAGATCAGGTCGGGGATATAGCCGACGAAGCGGTGCCCTTCCGCGAGATCGGCGGACTGGCCGGGCGTGCCGTGCTGCGCGAGGTAGTCCCGGCTGGCGAAGAGCTGGAGGGTATAGTCGGACAGCTTGCCCGAGATCAGCGCTCCGGCGCGCGGGCGCGACAGCATGACCGCGATGTCCGCCTCGCGCTTGGTCAGCGAGAGGAAGCCGCTGCTGGCGACGAGGTCGATGGTGAGGTCGGGATGGGCGAGGCTGAAGGCGGGCAGGTGGCGGGCGAGGAACCAGGTGCCGAGGCCTTCGGTCACGCTGACCCGGAGGGTACCGGACAGGGCGGAGACCGGACCCGATTCCGCCTCGATGAACCCGGCCGAACCGGCCATCGCCTCGACATGCTCGCGCAGGCGCTCACCCGCTTCGGTCAGGACCTGGCCTTCGCGGGTCTGCTCGAACAGGACGCTGCCCAGCCGCTGCTCGAGCCGCCGCACCCGCCGCGCGACGGTGGTGCCGTTGACGCCGAGCAGCGCGCCGGCGCGGCCCAGTTGCCCGGTGCGCGCCACGGTGAGAAAGACCTGGAGGTCGCTCCAGTCGAGCATCTGCATATTTGCAGTCTCTATCTGCAATCTTCGTCGTTGTCTGCGAAAAATTCGAAGGTCATAGGGCGGCGGACGAATGTCCAAGCGACTCGGCGTGCACAAGGTCGGCGCGAGCAGAACGGCGGACAGGACAACCTTCCCAGGCTTCTGATCGTACATCCGCAAAATCGCACGCCGCTGCGGGTCAGCGCCGCCAAGGCGCTTTCCCGCGCGGGCCGTGGATGTCATTCGACGATGTAGCGAATCACAATTCAGGCACATCGCCGCGCGGCGGTCTTGCCGAAGCCGAGAGGAAACCTGCCATGGCCGCCCCGCAACAGATCAACGATACGCCCGAAGCCCGCGAGATCGCCGAACTGGTCGCCCGCTCGCGCGCTGCCCAGGCGCAGATCGCCAACTACACCCAGGAGCAGGTCGACCGGCTGATCCGCGGCATGGTCTGGGCCGTCGCCAAGGAAGCGACTGCCGAGCGGATCGCACAGCACACCGTCGACGAGACGGCGCTCGGCAACTACGACGGCAAGTACCTCAAGATCTTCCGCAAGACCCGCGCCACCCTGATGGACATCATCGACGACAAGTCG
>Ga0068855_100008162_pt1 | contig 12657 bp, 12 predicted proteins | sample KBSCornC52_FD_66592 | JGI IMG/M metagenome (GOLD analysis project Ga0068855, IMG submission 66592) | Corn rhizosphere microbial communities from Kellogg Biological Station, Michigan, USA - KBS Corn C5-2 | ecosystem: Host-associated > Plants > Roots > Rhizosphere > Soil ...
CCGAGGCGCAGAAGATCATGGAGTTGCCCGACCTGCCGATCAGCGCCAACACGGTGCGCGTGCCGGTCCTCGTCGGCCATGCGGAGTCGGTGTGGATCGAGACCGAGGAGCCGTTGTCGGCCGCGCAGGCGGAGGAGATACTGCGCAACGCGCCGGGCGTCCAGGTCGTCGACACGCCGACGCCGCGCGACGCCGCGCAGACCGATCAGGTGCTCGTCGGCCGGATCCGCGAGGACCGCGCCGCCGAACGGAACGGCCTCGTCCTGTTCCTCGCGTGCGACAACCTCGTCAAGGGCGCCGCGCTCAACGCGATCCAGATCGCCGAGCTGATCCTTGCCCGAGCTCTCGTGTGAGGCCTGCGGCTGGGTCGCGATCACGACGCAGCCGCCCAACCTCGTCTGGGCCGAACACGAAAAGAACTGCCCTGCCGTCGGCGGCGCCGTGCGTCACATGCCCGACCTGCCGCCGCTACCGCGACTACCGTCCATCAAGCACTGCGACCACCGGCTCGTGAAGAAGCAGATCGCGGTCTCGCCGACCGGCGTCAAGAAGTACGCCGTCATGTGCGACCTCTGCGGCCGGTTCATCAGCTGAACGACTCGCGCCTGCATGGAAGCAGGCGGGGTGCCTAGTTCTGCTGCGGCGCGGGTGCCGGCAGGAACGCTTCGCGAACGACCTTGAGCACACGCTCGCGGCGGCCTTCGAGCACCGGCACGAGGCCGCCGAGCTCGAGGCGGGCAAGCTCGACGTTGCCCTGCTGCCGCACGGTCACGAAGCCGAAGTCGGCGAGGAAGTCACGCGGGAAAATCGTCTTGTGCACGTGGAAGCGCTCGAAGCTCGACTCCGCCTCGGTGTACCGGTACGCGAACGCCTCCAGCGCCTTCGCGCCTTTGTCGCGTGCATCGCCGATCGCCGTCAGGAACAACGACTGCATCACCCAGGGCTTCGCGGGATCCGTCAAATACGCGCACGTCACCAGCACGGCATCGTCCGACGGCGGGCCGGCGGGCAGCTCGGCCGCGCGCGGAAAGAGGCCGGAGGGGCCGTACTGCATCGAGCCGAGCACGCGACCGTCGTCGTCGTAGTACACGGTCCCCCATGCACCCCATTCCTCCTCCGTGCCGGCGATCCACTTTCGCTTGTCGGTCCGGCGCCCGGTACGGGACTGCCACCACACGCAGTCGTGGCAGACGGTCGGAGCCGTCGGCAGCGTCGCGCCGGTCAGTCCAGCGATCTTCGTCACGGCGCAGCCGACCGTAGCACCAGCTCCGTCGCCTCCGGCCGCGCCGCGAAGCGGAACGGGACGAACGTCGTCCCGAGGCCCGGCGACACGTGCAGCACGCCGGCCGACGTACGGTAGACACCGCGCTGGAAGCGTGCCTGCAGATGGGCGAAGCGGATCTTCCCGCCCGGAAACGGCAGCGCGATCTGGCCGTCGTGCATGTGGCCGGCCAGCACGAGCTCGAACCGTCCGGGCTGCAGCATGTCGACGACGCGCGGGTAGTGACAGAGGAGGATGCGGAAGTCGGCCGGACGCGACAACGAATTCGGATCGACGCGCAGGCGTCCCCGGACGATCAGCCGCGCGTCTGCCCCTGCAACCCACACCGACATGCCGCGGAGCGCAAGTTGCACGCCCTCGTCACGCAGCAGCGTCGCCGGCTCGAGCTCGCGCAGGTCGGAGCGCATCGCCTGCGGGTCACGCGAGATCGCGAGGTCGTGATTGCCGAGGATCGCGAGCGTCGGCTGCGGCAACTGTGCGACGAGCTCGCGGAGCAGCGGCTCGCCGCGCGGATGTGTCAACAGGTCGCCGGTGACGACGACGAGATCCGGAGCACGTTCCGCCGTCCATGCGACTGCGCGGCGAACGGCGCGCACACCCGGCGAGGGGACACCGAGGTGGAAGTCGGAGAGATGGACGATCCGCAATCCGTCGAGCTCCTCCGGCAGGCCGGGAACCCCCAGCTCGAGCACACGGAGCCGGGCCCAGGCCGCCTCCCGGAGCCCCCAACCGAGGAGAGCCGCAAGCAGGGCTCCGGCGCCGGCCGCCCGATGGGTGGCGGCGCCGGAATTCGCCCCTCCGATGGAGATAGATCCCGCCCGGGCCCGAAACGTGCTCTAGACCCGCAGCTGCTCGAGCGCCGGCCGCGGATCGACGATGTGCCGCTTGAACTTCAGCTCCGACTCCTCGAGCCCCGCCGCGACGCCGACGAGCTGCGCCAGATGGAGGATCGGCAGCTTGAAGCTCTTGCCCGTCGCAGCCTCGAGCTTCGACTGCCACGCGTCGAGCGAGAGGTGGCAGAGGGGGCACGGCGTCACCATCACGTCGGCGCCGGCCTCGAGCGCCTGCTCGACCGGCTGGATCAGCTCCCCCAGTGCCGTCTCCTCGCGCGCCTGGATGATGGGGAAGCCGCAGCACTTGATCTTCGCGGGGTAGTCGACGGCCTCGCCGCCGCACGCCTCGATGATCCGCTCGAGCGACCACGGACGGTCGGGATCTTCGAAGCCCATGATCTTCGACGGACGCAGGATCTGGCAGCCGTAGAACGGCGCGACCTTCAAGCCCTTCAAGCCCTTGTGCGCGGCCTGCTTCAGGAGCTCGTACCCGTCGCCTTCCGCGATCTCCCAGAGAAGGTGGCGCACCTCGACGTTGCCCTTGTACTCCGGCACGCCGACCGACTCGAGGTTCGTGTTCACGCGCGCGAGCAGCTCGGCGTCGCCTTGCAGCATGTGATTCGCCTGCCGCAGGTTGAGCGTGCACACGTTGCACACCGTGAGCAGCGTGTCGGCGACCTGACCCGCATACGCGAGGATGCGCGCGTTCAGGTGGAGGTAGTAGTCGGGCTCGGCCTCGTGGATGTCGCCGGCGCCGCAGCACGTGACCGCCTCGAGCTCGATCAGCTCGAGACCGACGCGCGGTGCGAGCGCCTGCGTCGACGTGTCGAGCTCCTTTGCGGAGAGCGACGCGAGACATCCTTTGTAATACGCAACTGTCTTCACTACGCGCCGCCTCCCGGCTTCTTCGTCGGTTCCTCGCCGGGGGTCACGTCGGCCTGCGTGAGGCTGCCTTGCCCCCCGGCCGAGCCCTCGCCCGGCAGGTACGGCCGGACGAATGCGCCCTGCCGCTCGTAGATCTGCTCGAGCGACTCGTCGCCCGTGTGCCCGTGGGCGAGGCGGGCGAGCGCGCGCTCGCCCTGCACGTGGCCCAGCGCACCCTGCCGGTCCTGTTCCTTGACGAGCTTGTGGAGCTTCCGTGCCTCGCCCACGTCGCGCGCGACGTGCGGCGGGAACGCGAGGCCGGCTTTGTTGTGCTTGATCAGGCCCATCGCGAACTTCATCTGCTTCACGCTCGAGACGATGCCCTGCGTCTTCGGCACGAGCTCCGTCTCGCGCAGCCAGCCGGTCGTCTCGGTCGAGCGGATGAACCACTTCGCGTGCTTGGCGCCCATGTCGCGGTCGATGCCGTTCCGCACCGCTTCGGCACCGAGCTTGGCGATCGCGTCGCGCGGGTCGACACCTTTCGGACAGCGCTCGTTGCAGAAGAAGCAGCGCGTGCACTCCCAGATGCCGTGCGGTCCGCTGTACTGCTCGAGCCGTTCGACCGTCGCGGCGTCGCGCGGGTCGCCGACGAACCGCATGCCCTTGGCGAGGGCCTGCGGCCCGAGGAACTCGGGATCGGACTCCATCGCGTTGCACTCGGAGACGCAGCACCCGCAGTTGATGCAGAGCGCCTCCTTGTGGACGACGTTCATGCGCTCCTGGGAGATCTTGTACTCGCGGCCGTCCTGCGGGACGTCGTAGCCCGGCTGCAGGTACGGCTTCATCGCCTTGAACTTGTCCCAGAACGGATCCATGTCGACGACGAGGTCCTTGACGATCGGCAGGTTGCCCATGGCGGAGATGACCGGCACCTCGCCCGCCTGCGCGATGTCGTACATGCGGATCTTGCACGCGAGCACCGCAGCGCCGTTCATGCGCATGCCGCAGGAGCCGCAGATCATCATCCGGCAGCTCTTGCGATACGCGAGCGTCCCGTCGTGCTTGTCCTTGACGATGTCGAGGCAGTCGAGCAGCGTCGCCTCGTCCGGCGCGGCGAACTCGTACTCGCGCAATGCACGCTCACCACTCGACGAGTCGTAACGCCAGATCTTCAACGCGACCTGCAAGCGATCAGCCTCCCAGTCCCTTGAGTGATTGGTTGGTTGCGTCGGCGGTCTCCGACGCAGGGGGAATCGACACCGTGACGTCCTCGCCGAAGTCGGAGAAGTTCATCAGCAGCGAGACCGCCTGACCCTGCGCGGTGTACGCCACGTGCAGCCTGTGGATGTAGCCGTCGTCCTTGCCGACGTAGATGTCCTCCGGCTGGTATTTCGGGTTGACGAGCTTCTGGATCTGCGAGCCCTGCGGCAGCTTCGAGAGGTCGATCCTCGCGCGGTAGTGCTCGACCGAGGCGCCGTCGATCGTCTCGCTGCCGACGTCGGTGACGTCGCCGGCGGCCCGCAGCTGCGCGAGCTGCTGCGCAGGATCCTGCGCAAGGAGTTGGCCGAAGTCGATGCCGGCCTTCTTGCCCGCCTTTTGCAGGTCGATCTTGATCCAGCTCTTCCCGGCGGGGAGCGACGCCTGGAGGATCGCCGACTTCAGGTAGATCGTCGTGCCGTCCTCGACCGCCTCGATCGGCAGATCGAGCCCGGCGAGGTTCGCGTGCATCGTCAGGTCGCCCTGCCGCTTCGTGTTGTCGAACCGGCCGCTCCCGGTCATCGCGACCTTCTGGCCGGAGATGCCCGCCGTCGCGGAGAGAGTCATGTGCTCGCTCGTCGCCTGCGCCGTCTTCTTGGCCGATTGCTTCACGGATGCGGCGGGAGACAGCGTCACCTGTGACGAGCTCGAGCTGCTGCCGCACGCGGTGAGCGCGAACGGGACCGCGACGAGCAGAACGGCAGCACGCGGCATCAGTATTTCCGCTCCTCGGGCTGCCATTTCGTCACGCGGACGGGTGCGGTCGTCAGCTCGACGCCGCCGTCCTTCCAGCGCGTGATCGTGTGCACCATGAAGTTCTCGTCGTCGCGCGTCGGATAGTCGTGTGGCCGCGAGTGCGCGCCGCGGCTCTCCTTCCGCCAGATCCCGCCCTCGACCATGCACAACGCCGTGTCGAGCATGTTGCCGAGCTCGATCGCCTGCGTCAGGTCGCTGTTGAAGACCTCGCCTTTGTCCTCGACGTAGACGTTCTTGTAGCGCTCGCGCAGCTCGAGCAGGATCTCCCGCTGCCGCAACATCTTGTCCTCCTGGCGGAAGACGGCGAAGTTCTCGAGCATCGATGAGCCGAGGGCTTCACGGATCTCCCACGGCCGCTCCCCGCTGTCGCGGTCGAGCAGCTCGCGCAGCTGCCGTTCGGCGTCACGCTCCGCCGACTCCGGCACGTCGATCGTCGTGTGCGTCAGCGCCCATTCCGCGGCGGCTGTCCCGGCGCGCCGACCGAACGTGATCGTCTCCATCAGCGAGTTGCCGCCGAGGCGATTGGCGCCGTGGACGGAGACGCAGGCGCACTCACCGGCGGCGTACAGACCGGTCAGCTCGGTGGCGCCGTCGGTGTCGGTCGAGATGCCGCCCATGTGGTAATGCGCGCCCGGCCGCACGGGGACCGGGTCGTAGATCGGATCGACGCCGGCGAACGTCATCGACAGCTCCCGCGAGCCCGGCAGGCGCTCGATGATGCGCTCTGCCCCGAGGTGGCGCATGTCGAGGAAGACGGAGCCGTTGCTCCCGCGGCCCTCGTCGATCTCCGTTTGCTCGGAGCGCGAGACGACGTCGCGCGACGCGAGCTCGAGCGCGTTCGGGGCGTAGTGCTTCATGAAGCGCTCGCCCTCGCTGTTGATCAGGAACGCGCCCTCGCCGCGGCAGCCTTCCGTCAGGAGCACGCCGGAGGGATAGAGCGTCGTCGGATGGAACTGCATGAACTCCATGTCCTTCAGCGGAAGCCCGGCGTGCAGCGCCATCGCCATCCCGTCGCCCGTGCACGCGTACGCATTCGTCGTCACGCGGTACTGCCGTCCGGCGCCGCCCGTCGCCATGACGACGGTCTTCCCTCCGAGTGTCTTGAGGCCGCCGTTCAGCAGGTCCCAGCAGACGACGCCCTGGCAGCGGCCGTCGTTGAGCACGAGCTGCCAGGCGAAGAACTCCTCGTAGACCTTGATGTCGCGCTTGACGAGCTGCTCGTACAGCACCTGGATCAAGACGTGGCCGGTGATGTCGGCCGCGTACACCGTGCGCGGCGAGCCGGCGGCGCCGAACGGCCGCTGTGCGAGCTTGCCGTCGTCACGGCGGGAGAAGACGGCCCCCCAGTGCTCGAGCTGGATGATGTCGTCCGGCGCCTCGCGGGTGAAGACCTCGATCGAGTCCTGGTCGCCGATGAAGTCCGAGCCCTTGACGGTGTCGTAGGCGTGGATCTCGGGCGAGTCCTCCTTCGCGTTTCCGAGGGCGGCGTTGATCCCGCCCTCGGCCGCGCCGGAGTGCGAGCGGGTCGGGTGGAGCTTCGAGACGATCGCCACGTCGGCGCCGACATCGTGCGCTGCGATGGCCGCGCGCATCCCTGCGCAGCCGCCGCCGATCACGAGTACGTCGTGCTCGCCGATCACCGTTGATTGACGCTAGCGGAAGCCGGTCGGCGACCGCTTCAGTACTAAACCGCAGGCCCGGCGGCGGTGACGCCGGCAGGCGCATCCGCCGCGAACTTCTTCTCGAAGTTGTCGCGGAACATCCGGGCGAGCTCGCGGGCCTTGCGGTCGTACGCATCGGCGTCGCGCCACGTCTCCCGCGGCGTCAAGAGCTTGTTCTCGACGCCCGGCACCTGAACCGGCACCTCGAAGCCGAACACCTCGTCGGTCCGGAACTCGACATCGTCGAGCTCGCCCGAGAGCGCCGCCTCCACGAGCGTCCTCGTCGCCGAGATCGGCATGCGGCTCCCCTCGCCGAACGCGCCGCCCGTCCAACCGGTGTTGATCAGCCAGACGGTCGACCCGTGCTCGTCGAGCTTCCGGCCGAGCATGTCGGCGTAGACCGTCGGCGGCTGCGGCAGGAAGGGCGCCCCGAAGCAGGTCGAGAACGTCGGCTCCGGCTCGGTGACGCCGATCTCCGTCCCGGCGAGCTTCGCGGTGAACCCCGAGAGGAAGAAGTAGAGCGACTGCTCACGGTTGAGGCGCGCGATCGGCGGCAGGATCCCGAAGGCATCGGCCGTCAGGAAGACGACGTTCTGCGGATGACCGGCCATCTTCGTCGGCAGCGTGTTGCCGAGCACCTCGAGCTTGTACGCGGCGCGCGTGTTCTCGGTCTTCGAGTCGTCGTCGAGGTCGAGCACGCCGCGCTCGTCGATTGCGACGTTCTCGAGGATCGTCCCGAAGCTGTGCGATGCCTTCCAGATCTCCGGCTCGGCGCCGGGCGAGAGTCGAATCGTCTTCGCGTAGCAGCCGCCTTCGAAGTTGAAGACGCCGTTGTCGCCCCAGCCGTGCTCGTCATCGCCGATCAGCAGGCGGGTGGGATCCGCGGACAGCGTCGTCTTGCCGGTGCCGGAGAGGCCGAAGAAGATCGCGACGTTCGAGCCGTCGTGCGAGACGTTCGCCGAGCAGTGCATCGGCAGGACGCCTTCGAGCGGGAGGCGGTCGTTCAGCACGGTGAAGATCGACTTCTTGATCTCACCGGCGTAGAAGGTGCCGCCGACGATCAGCTCGGTGCGCTTCGGATGGAGCACGACGAAGGTGCCGGTGCGCGTGTTGTCGACGTTCGGCTCGGCTTCGACCTCCGGCGCATGCAGGACGAGCGCGTCCGGCTTGAAGTCCTGCAGCTCCTCCGGCGTCGGGTCGATGAACATCGTCTTCGCGAACAGCGCGTGATACGGCCGATTGGTGATCACGCGCACAGCGATGCGATGCGCGTGGTCGGCGCCGGCGAACGCGTCGACGACGTAGAGCGTCGGCTGCTCGTCGAGGAACGCAACGAGCTTGTCGCGCAGGCCCTGGAAGCTCTCCTCGTCGATCTCGCCGTTGCCGCCCCACCAGATGCGGTCCTCGGAGCTCGGCTCGCGGACGATGAACTTGTCCTTCGGCGAACGGCCCGTGTGCTTGCCGGTGTCGACGACGAGCGGCCCGCCTTCGGCGATGCGCGCATCGCCGCGCGTCACGGCATGCTCGTAGAGGATCGAGATCGTCGGGCTCCAGATCACGTCGCCCGACGGCTTGAGGCCGTGAACGGAGAGATCCCCGCCGGCACGCATGTCGACTGTCGTCATCGGATCAGACTCCTTCCACAAAGCCCCTCGTGGCTAACCGCGCGGCCCCGGTGGGCAGGCGCGCAAAGTCATATCGTACGGAAAGTGAGGTTCTGGGGGGCAGTTTTGGCGGTTGCTGCGCCGTTCCCTCTCGGCGGCAGGGCCGGGGCCGCGTGCATTTCCTCGTGGCCACCGGTGCTCGGCAACGACACAGGATGCTGAGCGACGGCGTCGTCACGCTGCGTTCGTGGACGGAGGCCGACGCTCCTGCGATCGTCGACTGCGTCGCCGACGACGCGGAGATGGCGGGCTGGCTCGACCGCCTGCCCCAGCCTTACACGATCGCCGACGCACGGCTCTATATCGAGCACGACGGCGAGGAGACGTTCGCCGTCACCGAGGCCGATTCGGAGCGCGTGGTCGGCTCGCTCGGGCTGACGTGGCAGGAGCCGGCTGTCGCCGAGGTGGGCTACTGGCTCCGTGCCGACGCCCGCGGCCGGGGACTGATGACGCGGGCGCTGCTGCTGGCCGTCCAGCACGCCTTCGCCAAGGGCGCGAACCGTATCCAGCTGCGCGCCGACCCCTTGAACGCCGCCTCCTGCCGCGTGGCCGAGCGAGCGGGCTTCACGAGCGAGGGGATGCTCCGCCAGGCGCACTGGAACCCGCGGCTCGGCCGGCACCAGGACTGGGTGATGTACTCCTTGCTGGCGCACGAGGCCGCGGCGGATCCGGATCGCGGCTAGGATGGGTCAGCGCGTTGGCACTGGCTGTCGAAGCCGCTGAGGCTTGTCACACTCTTCTCTGCGGCTCCTTCCTCTGGCCTGACGCCGCAGTGCGCTCGTTCGGGCGTGCTGTCGTGTACGAGTAACTGAAGGAGCACCACATGTTTGCGACCATTCGCAGGTACGAAGGCGTCGACGCCATGCGCAAGAACGACGTCGTCGGCAGCGTCAACGAGACGCTGGTCCCGCAGCTCCGCGAGCTGCCCGGCTTCGCCGGCTACTACTTGATCGAGGCCGGCAACGACGTCATGAGCTCGATCAGCCTCTTCGAGACGTCCGAGCAGGCCGTCGCCTCGACGGACCTCGTCAAGAAGTGGATCACCGACGGCGACTTCGCGTCGGCGCTCCCGAACGCCCCGAAGATCACGAGCGGCAAGCTCGTCGCGCACAGCGACACGATCGTCGCACCGGTCTAAGCGGTCGATCGGACGGCCTGCGCCCGCTTCACCGCAGGCGCAGGCCGTTCATCAGCTCCGCCAGCTCCCGTTCGGGCTCGAGGCAGTAGAGGCCGCCGGTGAAGCGATCGGTCACCCAGACGCGGCCGCCGTCCTCGACGTAGAGGTCGTTCGACTGCGGCGCCTCCTGGTCCGGCACCCACGACGCAACCTCTTCGGGCTGGGCGGGATCGTGCAGGTCGTACACGCGCAGGCCGGCATTGAAATACGTCACGAACACGAGCTCCTCGCTCCGGTACGAGCCGGCGCGGTTCTCGTGCAGGTTGTGCGGGCCGAAGCGGGTCGGCTGCTCGGCGAAGTCGCCGCGAGGCGCAGGCAAGACGGACAGGACCCGCCGCTCCCGTGTGTCGACCACGCGCACGAACCGCTCCGGCGCGTGCGGGCCGTCGGTCATCTGCTCGTCCGTGACGACGACGAGGCCGCGCCCGTGCAACGGCATGCAGGTGTGCGTGCCGCCGCCCTGCTCCCAGTCGAGGCGCCAGAGCTTGCGCGGCTTCGTGATGTCGCTCACATCGAGTGCGACGAGACCCGCATCGCCGTAGCCGAGGTACGCCGTGTCCCCCTCGAGCAGGGCGTGGTGCCCGGCGTAGCGCTTGCCGGGCGGCTGCTCCTCGTCGAGCTCCCACCGCGCCGCCTCGCGCGGCTGCGTCGGGTCGCTGAGGTCGAACACGCCCCAGATGCGGTCGGCGTGTCCTTGCGGTGTGAACGAGGCGTGCGCGTACCGCCCCCCGGTCCACACGATGCGGTGCACGCCGTCGCCGTCGCCGGCGAACCGTCCGATCCGCTTCGGCGCGAGCGGCTCGCGCACGTCGTAGACGACCATGCCCGCCGTCCACTCGTCGGCCTTCTGGAACCGCTCCTCGTTGACGAGCAGCAGCTCGTCCGCGACCTGCACCTTGTGCGTGTGCGTTCCCGCCGGCGCGGGCCACTGGTCGACGATGCGCGGACGCGCCGCATCGCTCACGTCGAGCACCGTCGTCCCCATCCCGCTCTTGCCGTAGTGACCGACGTAGAGCGCGTCGCCGTGGCGCAGCACCTGCATGCCGTCGCCGCAGCCGTTCAGGTCGCTGTGGCTAACGACGGTGAAGGACATCCCAGATCCTCGACGGCGTGAACGGCAGCTCGACGTGGAAGCCGAGCGCGTCCGCGACCGCGTTCGCAACCGCGGCAGGCGTGCCGATCGAGCCGCCCTCGCCGATGCCCTTCGCGCCGAGCGGATTGAGCGGCGACGGCGTCTCGCGCAGCGCGGTGACGACGGGCGGCACCGCCTGCGACGTCGGCAGGTGGTAGTCGTAGAGATTGACCGCGAGGGGCGTCCCGTACTCGTCGTAGCCGACGTACTCGTGCAGGCACTCGCCGACGCCCTGCGCGATTGCGCCGACAACCTGACCCTCCGCGAGCAGCGGGTTGATCACGCGGCCGCAATCGTCGACGCCGACGATCTTCACGATCTCGACCTCGCCCGTCTCCCGGTCGACATTCACGCCTGCGACGTACGCGCCGAACGAGAACACCGGTCCCGGCAGCTCGAACTTCACGTCCGCGCGCGTCTGCCCCGGGTTCTCCTTCAGCTCGCGCGCCGCGAGCAGCAGCGCCGAGCCGCCGGCCGCGACGGAGCGCGACCCGAACGTGCCGGTGCCGTCGGGAATCTCGAACGAGTCGCCGTATCGCACCTCGACGGCCGACGCGTCGACGCCGAGCTCGTCGGCGACGATCTGCGCGAACGTCGTCTCGTGGCCCTGGCCGTGCGGCGACGAGCCCGTGAGACAGACGACGCGCCCGTCGTCCTCCAGCAGCACGGCACCCGTCTCGTAACCAGGGCCGCAGCGCTCGACGTAGAGCGCCACGCCGATGCCGTCCGCCTCGATGTCGCGGGCGAGCTCGAGCGCCGCATCGAGTGCGCCTTCGTAGTCGCCGGAGTCGTAGGTGAAGCCGAGCCCGTTCTCATACGGAAACTCGCGCACGATGTTGCGACGGCGCAGGTCGATCGCATCGACTCCCAGCTCGCGGGCGGCGGTGTCCACGGCGGTCTCGATCGCGAGCGCCGCTTCCGGCCGGCCCGCCCCCCGGTACGGGCCGGTCGGAACCTTGTTCGAGCTGCGGCCGGTGACGCGGACGTGGACTGCCGGGATCGCATAACAGCCGGTCAGCAGCATCGCGCACGTCATCGGCGCGACCGGCGTCGTCGAATACAGGTACGCGCCGAGGTCGGCCTCGACGTGTGCGCGCAGTCCGAGGATCTCGCCGTCGCCCGACATCGCGAGCTCCGTCTCGATCCGCTGGCCGCGTCCCTGATACGTCGCGAGCGAGCTCTCGGTCCGCGTCTCCGCCCACTTGACCGCGCGCTGCAATCTGATCGCAGCGAGGGCGACCGCGGCCGTCTCCGCCTGCGGCACGCCCTTCGAGCCGAACGCGCCGCCCACGTCGGGGACGATCACGTGCAGCTTCTCCTTCGGCAGTCGCAAGACCTTCGAGAGCCCGCCGACCTGGCGATGCTGATCCTGCGCGGAGAGCCACATCGTCACCACGTCGCCGTCGGACGACGCGAGCACCGCGCGCGGCTCGATCGGCGCGGCGATCAACCGCGGCGCGACGACGTGCGAGCGGACGATGTGGTCGGCGCGCGCAAACGCACCCTCGACGTCGCCGTTCGCGCGCTGCCAGCGCAGCACGACCTGCGTGTCGTCGAGCGGCAGCTCCTCCAGCTCGACCCAGACGAGCTCGGCGGCGTCGGCCGCGAGCTCCGGCGTGTCGGCGACGACGACCGCGATCGGCTGGCCGACGTAGCGAACGGCCTCGAGCGCCAGGACGGGATGGATCTCGCCGGTGATCTCCTCGCCCGTGCGCACGACCAGCGGGAAGTCGTCGAGCTCGGTCGTGTCGTCGCCCGTCAGCACCGCGTGCACGCCCTCGAGCTCGAGCGCGCCGGACGCGTCGATCGAGACGATGCGCGCGTGCGCCGTCATGCTGCGCACGAACGACGCGTGCAGCATCGCCGGCGCCTTCAGGTCGTCGACGTACTCTGCCTCGCCCCTGACGAAGCGCTCGTCCTCGAAGCGGGCCATCGCCGCTCCGACGTTCAGCGTGCGATGAACGGTTGCCATGGCAGCGTGTGCAGCGACTCCGCTCCGTCCGGGCGCACCACCGTGAGCGCGCCGAGCTG
>Ga0068855_100008165_pt1 | contig 12656 bp, 9 predicted proteins | sample KBSCornC52_FD_66592 | JGI IMG/M metagenome (GOLD analysis project Ga0068855, IMG submission 66592) | Corn rhizosphere microbial communities from Kellogg Biological Station, Michigan, USA - KBS Corn C5-2 | ecosystem: Host-associated > Plants > Roots > Rhizosphere > Soil ...
CACCTAACCTGACCCCAGACCCCTCTGGCCGTATCAGCAAGTGGTCGCAACAGGATTTCATTACCCGGTTCCGCAAGGGACGGCTGGTGCCCGGCAGCCCGATGCCCTGGCCTTCCTTCGGGCAGATGTCCGACAACGAACTGAAGGCTATCTACAATTATTTGAAAACGCTGAAACCCTCTAAAATGCCTGCCCTTTCCCGCTAACCAATTTTGCACCAGTAAAAACACCATCATGATACGACAAATTCCCATCCTGCTCCTTTCCTTGTTGCTGTCGGCGCACTGCTTCGGCCAGCTCGGCAGCCTGATCAATAAGGCGAAGAACAAGATCAACCAGCGCGTAGATCGCAAAGTCGACCAGGGTATGGACAAGGCACTCGACAAGGCCGAGGGAAAAGACGCACCTATCGCAGGCGGCAGCCCGGAAGCAACAAAGCCCCCCACCCTATCCAGCTATGCCAAATATGATTTTGTTCCCGGCGAGAAGGTACTATACGCCGAAGACTTTGCGAACGAGGCGGGCGGCGAGCTGCCCACAGGCTGGAACAGCAGCGGATCGGGTGAGGTCGTCACGCTGGATAGGGTCGCCGGCCGCTGGCTCCGTCTTCACAAGTCGGTAGCCTATCTGACCGCCAACACCAAAACCTTCGGCCCCGATTATACCGTCGAGTTCGATTGTGTCCTGCAGCTGAAGAACAATGGCTGGATGTATCCGCAATTCCTCGTCTCTCTGCTGGCCAGCCGCGATCTGTCCCCCGACGACAACAGCCTGCTGAAGGACTACCGGCAATTCGCCGCCGCCACGGCGACGATCGCCCCTTTCGAGAACAACACGTCCCGCGCCATTTTCGAAGCCTTTAAAGAAAAAGCGCAGGTCTTCAAAGGCGACCTGGTGAATATCGGCGCCCTGCAAAACTGGTATGGTCAGCCCATGCATATTGCCATCCAGGTACAAAAACAGCGCTTTCGTTATTGGGTCAACGAGCTCAAGGTATTCGATGTCCCGAGAGGGGTTCCGACCGCCGACACGATGAACCAGCTGCGGATCGAGGTCGGCGCGACCAACTATCCGGAAGAAGGCTATGGCGTCTACATCAGCAACATCCGGATCGCCACAGGCCTGCCGGACACCCGGCATAAACTGATCGAGGACGGTACGTTCTCCACGAACGGCATCGGCTTTGATCTCAACAGCGCAAACATCCGCCCCGAGTCATCGGGCGTCCTGAAGGAGATCGCCACCGTCTTAAAGGAAAGTCCCTCCATCCGGGTAAAGATCGTGGGCCACACCAGCAGCGACGGCGATGATGCCGCCAACCTGGAGCTCTCGAAGAAGCGGGCCGCCGCCGTCAAAGATGCCCTCGTGAAGGATTGGAGTATCGACGCGGATCGGATCGACACCGAGGGCAAGGGTGAGACCGAACCGATCGCCGACAACAAGACAAAAGAAGGCCGCGCCCAGAACCGGCGGGTCGAATTCATCAAACTCTAAATACATCAAACGCAAAAAAACGCTAATCAAAATGAAACACACTCTTCGCTGGATCGCAGGCGCAACCCTCGTCTACGCCTGCTGCATCCTATTCTCTTTCGTCGTGGCGCCCCGCATCGCCGAAGGCATCTGGAAACAACTGGGCATCACCCAGCAAGACGGCAACGACAAGATCCGGTACAGTTTCCTCGACGGTTATTTACACACGGAGGGCCTCAGGAACGCCCGAAACATCGCCCGTGGCGATCGTGCGGCAGCCACCGCCGATCTGCTGGCCTATACCAAACAATACCTGTCCGGTCCGGCCTTCAAAGCCGCTTATGACAAACTCCGCAGGGAATCCAAACCCTCCGAGCCGGTAGACAACACCCGGTCCAAAGACCAGATCCGTCAGGACAAGGTCGCCGATACAAAAAAGCTGCTCGCCAGCACAGAGAACACGATCAATACCGGCAATGCCGATATGAAGAAGGTCATGCAGCCCATCCTCGAGATGCACAAGAAGAATCTTGCCGCCTACCTGGACCCGAACAGCAAGGAGATAGAGGCACTATACCAAAGTCAGCTGGATCGCCGCAAAGGCGAACTGGCGGACTATCAGAAGTTCACCAAAGAATGGGAACAGCGCTATCCCGAGGACAGCAAGGTCTTCGTCAAAACCCGCATCCAGAAATATCTCGCCCTTGCCGCCACGGTCGATTTCACGGCTACGACGCATGAGGCCCACGGCAAACAGATCTTCGATAAAGCCGAATACCAATACAAAAGCAACGACTGGAAGATGATCTACCGCGCCGGCAAAGAGGTCTATGAGACAACAAAGATCTTCGCTGAAAAATGGCTTCAGGACCTGCAATAACGGAAGACAGACCTTCAATAACGATCAAATTCAAAAGCAACACTTATGCAACAACACCCACTCCCCGGCAATCGCCCTGCCATCCTGGTAACCGGCGCCACCGGCGCGCAGGGAGGCAGCGTAGCCTGCGCCCTGCTCAACACCAACCGCTACACCGTCCGTTGCCTTACCCGCAACCTCCATTCTCACAAAGCCCTCGCCCTGCGGCTGGCGGGCGCCGAGCTGGTAGCCGGCGACCTCGACGATAAGGACAGCCTGCTGGCTGCCATGAAGGGCTGCTATGGCGTCTTCGGAGTCACCAACTTCTGGGAACATTTCGAGAAGGAGTTCAGTCAGGGCCGGAACCTGATCGAGGCAGTAGCCGCATCGGGCATCCGCCATTTCGTCTTCAGCGGTCTCAAAGGCTATCTGGAACTTACCGGCGGCCAGTTTCCTGTTCCGCATTGCGATATAAAGGCCGCGCTGGAGAACTACACCCGCCAGCTGGAGATCCCGGCCAGCTTCGTCCATATCGCATTCTATTATGAGAACTTCTTTTCCTTCTTCCCACCGCAGAAAAAGGACGACGGTTGTTTTTACTTCGGTTTTCCACAAGGCGATACCCGGCTGGCCATGGCCAGCGTCGAAGATATCGGTCCGATCGTGGCGCAGCTGTTCGCCTGTCCCGAAATTTATCTGCGTCGTACCGTCGGCGTTGTCGGCGAAGACCGGCCCTGCCGCGAATATGCGGCGATCATGAGCCGGGTGCTGGGCGTGACCGTTCGCTACCGTCATATCCAGCGGGATATCTTTTCCGGATTGGGATTCCCCGGTGCCGAAGAGCTCGCCAACATGTTCGAAACCCAGCGGCTTTTCATCCCCCAGCGAAGCGCGGACCTGATGGAGAGCTATTGCATCAACCCCGGTATGCAAAGCCTGGAATCCTGGCTGGTCCGGCACAAACAACAATTCCTTCAACTTTTAAATGAAACTGAATATGCTTAAGAAATACCGGCCCTTGCCCCTGCTGGCCATGACCGCGATGCTCTTCAATCTTTCCTGTGGCCAGCTCGAAGCCGGGAACATCGCCGAATCACTCACTCCTTCCGTCGCCGACTCGGCCAATAAGGTCCAGCGCGGCAAATACCTCGTCAGCACCATGGGCTGCGACGACTGTCACTCCACCAAGAAGTTCGGTTCGCATGGCCCGGAGATCGACACTAACCTGCGTTTCGGCGGTTATCCCGCCGGCCGGCCGTTACCCTCCTTCGACACAGGCACTGCACATAAATGGGTGTTGTTTGCGGGCGATCTCACCGCGGCTGTCGGTCCTTGGGGCGTCTCCTTTTCGGCCAATATCAGCTCCGATCCCACGGGCATCGGTAATTGGACGGAAGCCCAGTTCATCCGCTGTCTGCGGGAAGGCAAATGGAAGGGCCTCGATGGCGGCCGGCCCCTGCTTCCGCCCATGCCCTGGCAAAACTTCAGCCGGCTGACGGATCGCGACCTCAAATCCATTTACGCCTATCTGAAGACGACAAGGCCGGTGAACAATACCGTACCCCAGCCGATCCCGCCGTCGAATCCGAAGCAGCCGATCCCGCCGGGAGGAAGCATGAAATAATGAATATTTTATCTTAATTTGAAGCCCTGACTAACCTATGCAATTCAACCGGTATAGCCGCATTGAGCCGATGATCTTCATCTGGTTCATGCTGCCCTATACCGTCCTGGTCAACCTTCTTTTGTTCGGCTATTGCAGCTTTTCTTCCATCGCCGGTTTCCTCCTGCGCCTGGGCATCTCGCTGTTGTACTTCGCCGCGATCTATTTCATCTTCGGCATGGCCGCCATGCTGGTGAAGACACGATTTCCCGGCGACCACGAGCTGTTCAGGCGTATCGGTATCCTTCTCCCGCTGTTCTGTGTGATGAATCTGCTGACCATTCAGGGTGTCTACCTCGTATACGAAAAGCTGCCGATAGGAGTCTGCTCCGTGCAGCGCAGCATGGAATGGTGGGTGACAGGGTACGGCTGCCTGGCCAGCGCCATTCTCACGTTTGTCAACGAAGCTGCGCTGGGCTGGGAGAAGTGGAAAGCCTCTATGATGGAGACCGACCGGTTAAACAACGCCTATCAGAAAAGCCGGCTGATGAGCCTCAAACGACAGCTGCACCCGCATTTCCTCTTCAATTGCTTCAACACTCTCTCCAGCCTGATCCAGGAGAACGAGAAGGAAGCGGAGAAATTCCTCGACGAGCTGACGCGGGTGTATCGTTACCTGCTCAAAGGCGCGGAAGAACATCTGGTCAGCCTGGGTGAGGAGCTGAAATTCATCGATGCCTATCTCTATCTGGTAAAAACCCGCTTCGGTCCCGCATTGGAGGTCGAGATAAGGATCGACGAAAGCGACGAGAGTAAGGTCATCGCCCCCATGAGCCTGCTGATCGTGCTCGAGAATATAATCTATCGGAACGCTTTCAGCAAGTCCCGGCCGCTACGGATCGAGATCCAGACCCGCATCGACGGATCACTGCTGATCCAAAATACCCTGCAGCCAAAGCCTGTAACCCGTGACGGTCCCGACCAGGAAGAAGGTCTTGACGACCTCATCGCCAAATACCGCTTGCTGGGCGGCCCGGAGGTGGCCATTCGCGAAACAACGTCCTGTAGAAGCGTATACATTCCCCTCATCGAAAAAAGCGACCTGCCGTTATGAAATTCTCCCGGCCCTTAAAAGTACAGGTGATAGGATTCTGGGTCTCGATGCCCTTTATCGTGTTGGCCTATAACGCGATCCTCTTCCCCGGCCGCTTTCTTGGCGACTGGCGGGTCTGGACTGTCAGCTGGCCGCTCATTTACGGCATCGGTATCGTTTCATGGTACGCCCATATTCAATATGACCATGCCATCCGCCGGCGGTTCCCTACGATAAAAGAAACGCGCAAACGCATCCTCTACAAGGCGCTGACCAATCCACTGATCATGACGCCGTCGGTACTACTCATCTTTTTTGTGTACGACCGGTGTCATATTTTGGGTTACCGGCTGCATACGGTCGACCTGAAATGGGGCTATGTCATCGGGCTCTCGATCAATCTGCTGTTCGATACCCTTTGGGAAGTGCTGTTCCTGCTGGAGAAATACCGGGAAAGCCTGCAGGAGAAGACCCTGCTGGAAAAGATGAGTATGGAGCATGAATTCGAGAATCTCAAGGGACAGATCAACCCGCATTTTCTCTTCAACTGCTTCAATACCCTCTCGTCGCTGATCGAAGAGGACCGGACGGAGGCCGAACGATTCCTGGACGAGCTGAGCAAGGTCTACCGGTATCTCCTGCGCAACAACGACAGCGGGATCAGCACCGTGGAAAAGGAGATCCGCTTCATCCAATCCTATTTCCAATTGCTCCGCACGCGCTATGGAGAAGGGCTCCGGCTGAATATGGAGATCGACCGGCGGTATTACTCTTACCAGCTACCGACCCTGAGCCTTCAGCTGCTGGTCGAGAATGCCGTCAAACACAACGTCGTTTCCCGCCAGCAGCCGTTGGTCATGGAGATCTTTACCACGGCCGGCAACCGGCTGGTGGTGAACAATAACCTCCAGCGAAAGGCCCTCGCCCCAACGTCCACGCGGATCGGATTACGCAACATCGAGGCGAAGTACCGGCTCCTGAAAGAGGACGGTTTCCAGGTGGTCGAGGGGGAGAAGAATTTTATGGTGGTGCTGCCGCTGATTTGGAATAACAATTAAAACAACTTCGGTACTATGAACATCCTGATCGTCGAAGACGAAGACCTGGCCGTAAAGAAGATACAAAAGACGCTGTTATCGGTCCAGAATACCGCTGTAGTGGCCGGTGTCACCGACAGTATCAAGAGCACGGTGGAATGGCTGCAACAAAATCCCGCCCCCGATCTGATCCTTATGGATATAGAGCTCGCGGACGGTCAAAGCTTTGAGATCTTCAAGCTCGTGGAGGTGACCAGTCCCGTCATCTTCACCACCTCCTATGATGAATACGCCCTGAAGGCCTTTAAGGTCAACAGCATCGATTACCTGCTAAAGCCCGTCCAAAAGGAAGAACTCCAACTGGCCCTCGACAAATACCACCAGATGAAGATCCGTTATGCGACCAAAGACGGGACCGAAGGCGAAGGGCGCCTCGACGTCCTGCTCAAAGAGCTTAGGCGTCAGTTGGAACCCAGGGAGTACCGGAAACGTTTTCTCGTCAAGCAAGGTCAGAAGCTGGTCAGCATAGACATCGCAGAGATCGCCTATTTCTTCAGCGACGGCCGGCTGACTTTCTTCAAGACCACCGATAACCGGAAATTCGTCGTCGACTATACGATGGACGAACTGGAAGAGATGATCGATCCGAAACTCTTTTTCCGCATCGGCCGCGCCTTTTACGTATCCGTAGGCTGTATCGACCGGATCGAGGAATATTTTGGCAACCGGCTGATCCTGACCCTGCGCCCGGCGCTCGACAAGGAGGCGCTGGTCAGCCGGGAAAAGGTCGCCGACTTCAAGAAATGGATGGGCAAATAAAAAGAACGGTGGTTCCCCGCTCATCGGAATGAAGGTCCAGTGTCCCACGAATCGCGGCGGCATGGTTTCGGGCCTCTTCCATCATCCGGATCGACCGGCCGTTACGTGGATCGATCCGCACTCCCGGCGATTCGATGCTCAGCTGGAGCATCCCCCGGTCCTGGTCCAGTTGAACCAGGGTCTCCGGCGCCTGGATCTCCTCCACGAGCACCCGCAACACTAATTTATACATCAGCAGCAGTTCATGCCGGATATTCATATCGGGACGTAGCCGGTCCACCTCCCCGGCGGTCTGCAGCCGGATACGGACCCCATGCCGGTTGTTCAGTGCCCCTGCAAATTCCCGCATTCGGTCGATGGCCCGGGTCATGCTGTCATTGGCCGGATCGATCGCCCAGAGCATATCATCCATCGAGATGATCATATTATGACTTTTGTGATGGATCTCATTTATATAATTGATCGTCTGCCCGGGATCCCGCTCCGCCTTTATGCGGGCTATTTCGCTAAGCACGTTGATATTTTGCAGGGCTTTGTTCACCTCGCCGTGGAGGTTACCGGAGATATCGCTACGCATCTTCTCAAGGGCCGCCTTTCGCTGCATCCGCAGCCGGTCCAATAAATAAAGGATCACCGCACCCGCCAGCAGGACAAGGCACACGAACCACCAGGTGCGCCAGAACGGGCCGCGCACGATGATAGACAGTTCGGTACTATTCTTACTCTGCATGTTCTCCGCATTGATGCCGCGGACCTGGAAGGTATAATGGCCGGGTGGGAGATAGTTGTAGATCGCCTCATTGGACCTCGATTCGGTCCAATCCCTGTCGAGACCTTCCAGGCGGTGCTTGGTGCCGCTTACGTCCTGATAGGCCAGGGTAGAAAAAGTGATCTGCAGCGAGTGCTCTCCGTTCGGCAGCTCCAGGACACCCAGCCTGGCAATGGAATCAACGGACAGGGGGCTGTTTTGCATCCAGATGCCCGTGATCTCGACATCATTTGGCGGCGTCTGTGCCGCCTTGATCTCTGCGGGCTGGAAGGCGACCATGTCATGCGCCGTGCCGATGGCGATACGCCCATCCCGAAGCATGGAGGCGGAGCCCGGGTTGAATCCGTTATTGCCTACGCCGTCCACTTCAAAAAAACGGGCGGAGAGTTGCGTCGCCGGGCTCAGTTTATGAATCCCTTCAGAGTTCGTGATCCAGATGTAACCCCTGCGGTCGGCGATGAGATTGGTCGAGCCGTTGAACATCGCTCCCGTACGGGAAGTATCGCTATGAATGTGCCCGGTATGGAGGTTCAGGATGTCCAGGTTCTGCGATGCAATGATATACAGGCTGTCGGAATACTGGATGATGTCCGCCGCGCCGATCCCGCTGAGCCGCCGGCCCTCTTCCCCGGTGGGCGTATAATGATGCAGGATCATCCCGTCGTCCGGCCGGATATGAAAGACGCCATCCTGTTCGGTACAGGCCCATATATCGCCCCGCCGATCGAGATAAAGGCGTTGGATGGGGCTCTTCGTCTCGCTCATCAACGTAAATACACCTGTCTGCGCCTGCCAGCGGATCAGGTCGCCGTGCTGTGTCCCCATCCAGATATTACCGGTGTTGTCCTGAACCATCTGCCGGATGGTGCTGTTCTTAAAAACGGGCGGGCTGATCATCTCGGTCTTATGGCGGTCCCAGTGGGTAATAAACAGCCAGCCCCGCTGCTGACCATACCAAATATCTCCGTTGGGTCGCTGGAGAGTACACCAGGCCAGCCGCCTCCACGCCTCCTGGGGCCGGATCTGATCGGTATACCATCTTTTTACCGGCCGGAAAAGGCTGTCGTAAACAAAATGCCCCTCGCCCCAGGTACTCACGAGGATATCCCCATTCTGCAGCTGATGGACACTCGTCACTTCCGACGTATATACGCTGTCCGATCCCGGGAGCCTGTTGGAAATGGAATGAAAGACCTGGGCGCCGGGGTTATACCAGTAAAGGCCTCTGTTGGTAGCCAGCCAGATATTGTGTTCGCGATCCTCTATCCAGTTCTGCACAACGTCGTAATACAGGCTGAACTCACCGCCGGCATTGGGTTTTATAAGGTCGAAATCGGTGCTTCCGGGCCGCAGAAGCATAAACAGGTGAATTCCCGCCAGTACGAAGGTGCCATCGGACATGTCCGCCGCCTGTGTCAGCTCGCTGTACCTGCCTTCCACGCGGCTCCCGATAGAATAGCTATAGTCATGTCCCTTTCCGGTGCGCAGGTCAAGGCTAAGGTAGCTGGGCCCGGCTCCCCCTCGCGGCCAGTATAACACCCAAAACCGGCCGTTGCGATCGATATAAGGGAACCCAATATTCGTATAGTGACCATAGTAGCGGATCACCGGATCATTGTCGGCGTTATGTCCCCGGTAGGACAAATTGTGTCTTGCCATATTGTATTTGACTAGCCCCGAATCCGAACCCAGCCAGCAGTTGCCCACGCTGTCCTCGAAGAAGGCGATGGGCCCCCAACCCTTTGGCATATCGAAAGGCCGGTTGTCCGTACGCATCGTCCCGGTTCTTTCATCATAGGTAAGGGTCGCCCGGTTGAAAAGAAAGAGCATGATATGGCCGGCCCGATCGGTAAAAAGCCGGCCGGCGCCTTTGTTGCGGTCGTCTTCGGAGACCATGGTTCGCACTTCATGGTATTGCAGATCCGACAGGTCCATATAACCTACCCGGTTGAACCCTGAACGGATCCAAAGCCGGTTCCGTTTGTCCATCAAAAGTTGCGACACGATATTGTTAGGAAGAGACCGGCCATCCTCGTTCCGGTGCTGAAAGAGCAGCATCCGGTGACCGTCATAGCGATGCAGCCCGTTGCTGGTGCCAATCCAGATAAAGCCCTTCGCATCCTGCGCCAGCGACAAGACGGAATTGGAGGCCAGCCCGTCCCGGGTACCCAGCCGCGTGAAAAGGTATTGCGGTTGGGCGGTGAGGCGGGAGACCACGAGACAGAGGAAAAGCCAGCTATAGAAGAATCGGCGCAATCCGATGGATTTATCGCCCAAGATAAGCCGGGCAACCGTTCGGAGCGAACAGTTCATACAGGTTTTTTGACAGTTCATACACTCTCTCGCCCAGGAACCAAAAGCCGCCCACTGCTCAGTGAGGCGGCCTTTGTTTTGAATGGTCAAGAAACCGAAACTTACTGCACATCCCACCAAACGTGGGAAGTCATTTTATCCCCATTATTGAGACCGCCGACGGCGGCGGTATAATTGGCCGTGTTGGTAGAAGCCTCACCCTGCGGATAGGTAAACCGGCGGGGGATCGTCCCATTAGTGACGTTCCCGGGATAGTTCACAGGCGTCAGCACCGGATACCCACTGCGCCGCCAGTTGGCGAACGATTCGTTCTCGTCCATAAAGCTGGCCACCCAGTACTGGGTATTGATCTGGTCCATCGCACTGCCCGCATTATAAGGATTGGCCGTGAGATAAGCCGCAATAGCAGCGTCGGTGGGACCCGCTCCCGCCTGCGCACCCAGCATAGCCATGGAGCCCGTCACCCCGTTATTGTAGTAGGTAGCCGCCGGCGTTCCCGTAACCCATCCTCTTTGCGCCGCTTCGGCCAGCAACAGTTGGGTCTCACCATAGGTCAACAGAAAGGTGGGAGCGTCGAGCCGTGAAAAAGTATAGCGATTGACAACGGAATATTTGTTGGCATCGCCCGGCCAGTTAGCCACTTTCGACAGATCGTATGCGCTGCCGCTGCCGGGAGCATCGTGGCCATTGGGTTGACCCAACTGGTTAGCCCATGTGGTATCGCCCTTGTCCTTTCCGTCGGTGGGATCGGCGCAAACCGTAGCCAGGTAAGAAAGCCGCGGATCGCTCGTTGACTTCAGATAGTCGACAAAGGTCTGGCTGAGCCGGTAGGCATTAGGATCATTACCGATGAGGATCAAGCCCGTCCCATTGGGAACGGGAGTGTTCGGAACGTTCTGATGAGCGACGATGGCATTGTCATCGTTGGAGGCCATCACCCCGCCCTGTACTGCCGTCTGTACCCATTTCTGCGCGTTGGCGGCATCCACCTTGCTCATCCGCATCGCAATGCGCACCATCTCGGAGAAGGCAAATTTCTTCCATTGCGCCACATCTCCCCCGTATAACAGGTCGGCCTTCCCAACGGTATTCGGTTTGCCTGGGTCCAGCTTGCCCGCGGCATCCGCCAGCTCGCTGAGCATATTTGCGTAAATATCCTGCTGCTTGTCATACTTGGGCTGGGTGATCCCCTTGATGAAACCCAACCCTGCCTCTGTGTAGGGACAATCGCCATACATATCCGTCATGCGCTGGAACATGAATACTTTGAATATCCTGGCGATATTGTAGAAATTGGTCTGGGTGGCATCCGTGGCGGTATGCGTCACCACCTCCACGATATTGGTGACAGTGTTATTGTAGTTGTCGTCCCAATACGCAGAGTTATAGCCCGCGTTGTAAAAATATTTATCGCCATCCCAATAGCCCTGGATGGAAGAGAGATGCTGGATCATACAGGACGAGTAGATCAGGTTATTCCGCCAGTCCTCGTAACCGTTGGCATCGCTGTTGCCCGAAGCGATCATCTGCGCGTTGGTAAAAAGGTAGGCGTAGTTGATGTTGGCTGCCGTGATATGATTCGGGTCCGTGTTGATCGCCACGAAATCTTTCTTGCAGCTGAACAGTGCCGATACCGTCGCAAGTGCTGTCAAAAGAGTTTTATATCGCATAGTAGATGGCATTAGAATTTGAAGTTTACGTTTACGCCCATGCTCCTGGTGGCCGGAAAGCCGGAGAGTTCGAGTCCCTGGCCGTTGCCGTTGTTCAGGCTGGATTCGGGATCGATATTCGGAACGTGTTTCACCACGGTCCAGAGGTTTCGGCCGACCAATGAGACGCTGATGCCTTTGATAAAGGTGTTCTGCAGGATATTCGACGGCAGGGAATAGTTAAGGGTGAGCGATCTCAACTTGATAAAGCTGGCATCATACACAAATTCTTCGGCTATATGGTCCGACCCGCCGGCAGAGATATCTGTGAAGTATTTTTCCGCGGTGACCGACGTGGTATTGGGCGCACCCGATACATCGTTGCCCTTGCCGACGAAGCCTCCTTCCCTGCCCTGCAGCGTATTCTTATGCAACCCGTCGGCATACAGCAACAGGTTGGTGCCGGAATAGATCTTGGCGCCATACTTGAAGTCGAACAGCACGGCCAGCGATACGCCTTTATAGGTAAAGGTATTCCGGACGCCGCCTGTCTGCTTGTAAACGCTGCTGCCCAGGGGAAGCACCTTCTTGCTCTGCACGGGTTCTCCGTCACTGAAGACACGCTGTCCCTTCGAATCCGTTGTATAGGCATAACCCATGATCTGTCCATAAGCCATCCCGACCACATTGCTGATGCTGACCTCGTCGCCCCATCGGGGGAAGGCGCCGTCGATGGTGATGCTGTTCGGACCGCCGAGATACAGCACCTTGCTGCTGTTGTTGGCGAAGTTGACCGATATGTCCCAGCTGAAACTCTTCGTTTTCACCGGCGTGCCGCTCACCAGCAGCTCCACGCCCTTATTGCTGATCTTCCCGATATTTTGAACGGCCTTATTGTAACCGGAGGTGGGACTGGCCGTGACCTGTACAATATCGTCCGTCGTTTGCTTATCATAGTACGCGGCATCGATGGACAACCGGTTATTCAGGAACTCGAGACTCGCCCCCACCTCTTTCTCGCGGATCTTGACGGGTTTGAGG
>Ga0068855_100008167_pt1 | contig 12654 bp, 7 predicted proteins | sample KBSCornC52_FD_66592 | JGI IMG/M metagenome (GOLD analysis project Ga0068855, IMG submission 66592) | Corn rhizosphere microbial communities from Kellogg Biological Station, Michigan, USA - KBS Corn C5-2 | ecosystem: Host-associated > Plants > Roots > Rhizosphere > Soil ...
TGCACGACACGATAGAAGCGCCGCAGATCGCTCGAGTCCACACCTATGGTAACCAATACGTTGCCCGGCAGCGCGCCCGGGCCGAAGAACCAGTAGGTGCCGCTTGCGCAGATCGCGTTCGGCAGTCCCATTCCCGGACCGTAGTAGTCAATGGCGCCCGCCTCGCCGTAGTTCGTCGCCGCGATGACCGCGCGCTGCCGCAGTTCCGGCGGCAGCGAGTCGTACACGCGCGCCACCGCCGCCACGCGATCACGCCAGTGCAGCATGTCGGCGTAGTCCTGCGGCAACCGCAGCACCTGATCCGTGTTCGTCGTGACCATGTCCTCCGAGCCGTGCGACGCATAGCGCGCCATCGCCCCGGGTGCGAGCACCGGCAGCCCGAAGGGCAACGCGATGAGTCCGTACGCAACGATCAGCGCCGCCAGTACCGCAACGCCGGCGATGCGAGCGCGGCGTTGGCGATCGACGCGCTCCGCCCCGACGCGGCAGGCCCACGCGGAGCCCGCGCCGACGAGCGCGGGATACACCGGAAGCAGATAGTACGACTTGCCGTGCAGCACGAGCAGGATCGCCAGCGCCCCGAGACACGCCACGCCCACAATGCGAAATGGGCGACGCCGCAGCAGTTCCCACAGCCCCGCCAGAGCGAGCAGTACAGCGGGCCCGAGCATCTGCCCCTGGTCCTCGAGGAATCCGGCGACCGTCACGTGGGAGAGCTGCTGCGCGGAGAGCTCGCGCGCATAGAGCATCGCAGGCCAGCCGGTGCGGATCTGCCCCACGATGCTGGGCGACCCCATCGCGACGGCGAGCAGCAGCGCGAGATACGGCCAGCGCGTCGTCAGCCAGCGGCGATCCGGCAGCACGATGAGGGCGATGCAGATCCCGACGCCGATGATACCGATGCTGAACTTGACCAGGAGGCCGAGTCCGCCGGCCACGCCCACCGCGAGCCACCAGCGTGCGTCAGCCGTTCGCGCCAGCTTTACAAGCGCGAAGAGCGCCAGCGTCCATGCGGCCTGGTCGAGCACAACGGGCTGGAAGAGCGATCCGCTGCGCAGGAATGAAGGGCTCGCGATGATCGCGAGCGCCGCCAGCGCCTGCGCGAATCGCCCACCGCCCAGCTCGCGCGCGAACAATGCCGCGAACACCACGAGCAGCGCGGAGAAGAGCGCCGGCACCAGGCGCAACGCGACGACGCTCACGCCGACGGTCGCGCGCATGAGCTGGGCGAGCAGCGCCATGGCCGGCGGAAAATCCATGCGCCAGAGATGCAGATGCGCGCCCATGGCCAGATACAGGAATTCATCACGCTGCAATCCGTACGGCGTGACGAACGCCGCGACGACGTGCAACGCGAGCACGGCAACGAGGGCCGCCACGATCACCCATCGTGCGATCGCGTGCTCCGGTGGAAGGTCCCTGTGATGACTCATGCGGTGCGATACGGAAGCGCGCGGCCCGGGGTTTCTGTTCATGTCACGTACACCGGCGGCATCAGCGACGAACGCGCCATCGCACATTGCCTGCCGGGCTCGTGCGCCGCATATTCGCGGTGCTTTCCGACAATGGAGATCACATGCGACTGATCCTGTGTCAGACTCGCTGGTCCGGCGTTCGCCGCACGTCGTTCGCGCTCTGCACCGTGGCCGCCACGCTGCTGGCCGCGTGCAGCACGGACTCCACGGCACCCGGCCCAATCACCGCGCTGCCGCGTGCGCTCACCGGCTCGGAACAACAGCTCATTAGCGCCAGCAACGGCTTCGCGTTCGCGCTGCTGCGTCAGCTCAACCAGGACACACCCGCAGACTCCAACATCTTCGTCTCACCGCTCAGTGCCTCCATGGCGCTCGGCATGACGATGAATGGCGCGGCCGGCGCCACACTGGACTCCATGCGCGCGGTGCTCGGCTTTGCGGGCATGCCGGTGGCGGACATCGATGACTCGTACAAGGCCCTCATTGACCTCCTGCGCGGGCTCGATCCCCGCGTGGACTTCCGCATCGCGAACTCCATCTGGTACCGCCAGGATATTCCCTTCAACAAATCGTTCCTCGACGCCGGCAAGCAGTTCTTCGACGCCGAGATCGCCGGCGTGGATTTCCACGACCCGGCCACAGTCGGCGTGGTCAACGATTGGGTGAACACGAGCACCAACGGAAAGATTCCGGCGCTCGTCGAGACACTTTCACCGAACACGGCGATGTACCTGGCCAACGCCATCTACTTCAAGGGAACCTGGGTCGAACAGTTCGACCCGAAGTTGACGGCACCGTTCCCGTTCACACAGCTGGACGGTTCGATCATGACCGTACAGATGATGCAGGTGGATGATTCCTTCCCCGCCATCACGACGCCCGCATACCAGGCCGTCGACCTCCCCTACGGTGGCGGCGCCTATGCCATGCTGGTCGTCGTGCCGGCGCAGGGCCAGCGCGTGGATGCGCTGCTGTCTTCCTTCGGGCCGGGCGACTGGCAGTCGCTTCTCGCCGGCTTGACCATGCAGCACGGAAAGGTCTCGCTGCCGCGCTTTCAACTCGAATGGAAGGACTCGCTCAATCACGCGCTCGAGGCACTCGGCATGGGCGTCGCCTTCGGACCGGATGCCGACTTCACGAACATGTCGAGCGCGTTGGGTCACGGCCTTGCCATTACCTCGGTCGATCAATCCACCTACGTGAAAGTGGATGAGGAAGGCACCGTGGCCGCGGCCGCCTCGGGTGTTGGCGTCGGCGTCACATCCGTACCTCCACCGCTCCTCACGGCGGACCACCCGTTCTTCTTCGCCATTCACGAGAAGCTGTCGGGCGCAATCCTCTTCGTGGGCAAGATCGCGACACCTCCCTCTCTCTGACTTCGAGGTTGTGCCATGCGCCGCTGCATGCCGTTGCTTGCGATGTCGCTGCTGTATGCTGCTCCACTCTCCGCGCAGGGGCTGCGCTCGACCATCACCGATCTCTTCACCTTCGGCAACTGCGGTCAACCGCTCTGCCTTGCGGGTTCCGTGCTGGCGCAGAATGGCCATGGCGATCACTTCATTCCCGCTGACGTCTCCGGCAACGCCACCGTCCTCTCGTTTCTCCAGGATGCGATCGGCATCAACGTATCGAACACCCCTGTGAGCGCCGCGAGCAGCGGCGCCACGTTCACCTTCCAGAACGGACTCCCGGTGAAGACCGCGGAGTCATCCGGACCGGTGTTTGGCGAGCGCGGCCAGACGCTCGGCCACGGACGCATGCTGGTGGGCGTCAACGTGAGCAACGTGAGCTTCAGCACGCTGCGCGGAATTCCGCTCAGCGACATCGAGCTCAACTTCACGCACGAGGATGTCGGCCAACCCGGATTGGGCGACTCGCCGTACGAGAACGACTTCATCCAGGTACACACGACGATGCACGTCAATCTGCTCGTCAGCTCGTTCTACCTGACGTACGGCCTCTCCAATCGCGTGGACGTTGGGGTCGCCGTACCCGTCGCACATGCCTCAGTCAGCGGAGAGAGCAGTGCGCAGATCGTTCCCTTTGGCTCGCCCGCCGTGCACTTCTTCGCCGGCACGCCCACCGATCCCGTGCTCACCGCGCAGGCTTCGGCCAGCGGCGCGGCGACCGGACTCGGCGACATTTCCCTGCGCGCCAAGGTCAATCTCAACGCGTCGCCGCACAGCAATTTTTCTCTGCTCGCTGATGCACGCCTTCCCACGGGAAATGCGGATGACTTCCTGGGCGCCGGCGCGTTCGGCTTTCGCGGACTCGCCGTGCTGTCCGGGCGGTTTGGCGCCTTCACGCCGCACTTCAACGGCGGTTTCTTCTATCGTTCAGATGAATCAGAGAACAACGCGCTGCTGGCGACGGCGGGGTTCGATCAGCTCATGGCCGACTGGGCTACGCTCGCCTTCGACGTGATCTCGGAGTGGCAGCTCGGCGACAACAAGCTGACGATTCCACCACCCGTCACCATTACGCAGCCGTTTCTGCGCACCATTGATCCGACGAACATCCCCAATGGCCGCGACGACATCGTGAATGCATCGATCGGTCTCAAGCTCCGCATGGATTCGGGCACCACGGGAGTCCTGAATCTCATTCTTCCGGTGAACCGCGGCGGTCTGCGCGCGAACGCGATCTGGACGCTGGGGCTGGAATACAACTTCTGAGGTGACTCGGAACGGACCCGCCTACTCGATGCCGATGAGCATCCAGCCGTTCCCCGTTCGCGCCAGTGTGGCATGGTATGTCGCCGTGGGGTTCGGATCACCGTTCACGCCGCGCCTGTAGTCAAAGGCGAACGCAGCCTTCACACTCACGGTTGCCGTATCCGCGGCAGCGAGACGTGCCGGTGGCACCGCGGTAAGTGTGGCCGTGATCTTGTTGGTCGCGTCGAATACGTCCTTCCAGCGCCGCGCCTGTTCGTCCGTGAGCGCGGGATACGCGGCGCGAACCTGCGCGACATCCCGGGATTCGAGCGCGTGCGCATACCGGGTGATTGCGGTCTGCACAGCGGAAAGGTCCACTGATGGCGGTGCGGGAGCTTGAGGCGCGGGCGCTTTCACGCTGGCGCTGGACGACGGTGTCGCGGGCGGCGCGACCGGCACGCTCGTCGCATGGGACACGGCCAATGTCACCGGGGGCGCCGCCGTCGTGCCCGACTCGGCGGCGTGCGCCCGCGTGCTATCCGACGAGTGCGCCGTCCCGGCGCGAGTGCCGACAGCGTTCTCGCGGTGCGCGTCGGCCATCCGGGGCGCCGGCGAAGATACCGGCGCCGAGGGCTTCGGCTCGCTGTCCTGCACCGGCGCGGATGGCGTACCCACCTGCGTACCGGTGGCGGGCGTTGGCCGCGCCATCGCTGCGGGATTCACGACAGGCACGCTGTCATTCGCGCGCTGCCCAGTCGCCACGTGACCGGGCGTCGCGCCGTTTTCCGCTCGCATGCCGAGCGAGACGAGCAGCGTGATCCCGGCCGCCGCGCCGGCGCCGAACCAGAATCGGCGTGACACCGCGGGAATCGCCAGCGCGCGGCGCCGCGCGGTGGACGACGTCGCGCCGGCGCGCAACGCGTCGCGCAGCTCGACCGCCGTCTGATAGCGGTCCGCCAGTTCGCGCTCCATTGCCCGCGCCACCACCGCGTCCAACCACTGCGGCACTTCCGGATTCGTCGCGCGCACGTGCGGAGGCGGACGGGTGAGCCGTCGCTGAATCTGCGACTCCATGCTCGTTCCGGCGAATGTCGATGCGCCAGTGAGCAACCGGTAGAGCACGCACCCCAGCGCGAACAGGTCACTGCGCCCATCCAGCGTGTCGCCCGCGAGCTGCTCGGGCGACATGTACTCCGGCGTTCCGACAATGAATCCCGTGCGTGTGACGCGCTGCTTGTCGCCCTCCATTCCCTTCGCGATGCCGAAATCGATGATCTTGACGACGTCGTGTCCGTCCTTTGTCGTGCCAACGATGATGTTGTCAGGCTTGAGATCACGATGGACGATGCCGAGCTCGTGCGCGGGTATGAGTCCTTCGGCAACCTGACAGGCGATGTCGATGGCTCGTTCAGGTGGAATGACCTTCTCTCGCGCACAGATCGCCGAGAGCGGCTCACCATCCACCAGCTCCATCGCGAGGTAGACGAGCCCGTCGTCCGCTTCGCCAAAGTCGTACACCGCCGCGACATTCGGGTGCAGGATGCGGCTCGCGTTCATCGCTTCGCGATTGAACCGCCCGATCGCCTCGGCGTCGGACACGAGGGACTGCGTGAGCACCTTGAACGCGCAGCGCCGCCCCATCTTGATGTGTTCGGCAAGATAGACGCGCCCCATGCCCCCTTCGCCGATCTGGCGCAGGATCCGGTAGCGTCCCGCGATGATCTGCCCGTCCAGACCCGTGGCGCCGGGAACGACCAGCGTGGATCCATCCTTCGGACAGAAGTCGGTGTCAGCCGCGTATTCCGCGTCGCACTGCGGGCAGCGCTTCACGTGCGGGAGATGGGGTTCGACGGAGCCGGCGGTATCAGATGGGTTGGAGTCGCTCATATCCGCTGTAACAACGCCTTGAAGCGCGGATCGTCACGCAGCGAATCCAGGTCCGTATCGTTCTCCAGCCACTCCCGATGGCCGAAGCCGTTGTGCACCGCCTTCTCGAGCGCACCCAGCGCATCGCTCGACTTGCCGCCCAGTGCGTAGACGCAGGCGACGTTGTAGAGCACGCCGGAATCGTCGGGGTCGAGCGCGAGCGCGCGCGATGCCCAGTCAAGCGCGCGAGCCGGCTCGCCCAGCATCATCGACGCCCCCGCGCTGAGATACAGGGCGCGCGCGTCGTCCGGATTGAGCTCCAGATGGCGCTGCGCCACGCGCAGTCCCTGGCGCAGGCTCGCTTCCGCGTCAGCCTGTCGTCCGAGATGCCGCTGCGATGTTTGCACGAGAAAGAGTGCCTGGTAGTCCTCGGGCCGCACGCGGCTGGCTTCCTGATACTCGCGCACCGTCTCCTCGTACTTCCCCTGCTGGAAGAGCGCACGCGCATAGAAGTAATGCGCCTCGAAGAGCTGGGGGTTCAGGCGGATCGCCATGTCGAACTCCGCCTGCGCCTGGTCATACGCCTTGTTCAGGGTGAGCGCGAGTCCGCGTGAGGCGTGCGCTTCCGCCAGCTGCGGGCCGAGTTCGAGCGACTTTCGGCTGTAGCTGTCGGCGCCCTCGATGTTCGCCTTGCTCGCGTCCCAGTACATGTAGAGAAACGAGCAGCAGTCCGCGGCGCCCGCGTGCGCCAGCGCGTAGTTGGGATCAATGTCGAGCGCACGCTCGAACATGCGGCGGGCAAACTGGATGCCCGCGCGCCGGAACTGGTGGTGGTATTGCCGCCCCCGCAGATAATAGTCGTAGGCCTCCACGTCCACACGCGGCGCGTTCTCGATCGCACGCTTCTCCTGGTCGCTCAGCACCACGCGCAATGCGCGCACGATGCTGCCGGCAATCTCATCCTGGATGGCGAATACGTCTTCGAGCTCCCGATCGAAGCGCTCCGACCAGAGATGGTAGCCGTCGTTCACGCTCACGAGCTGCGCGTTGACCCGCAGCTTCGCGCCCGCCTTGCGCACGCTGCCCTCGAGCACCGCGGATACGTTCAACTGCTCCCCGATCGTGCGGACGTCCACGTTCTTCCCCTTGAACGCGAACGACGACGTGCGCGCCGCCACGCGCAGCCGCTGGATCTTCGTGAGGGCGTTGATGATCTCCTCGGCCATCCCGTCGGTGAAATACTCGTTCTCGGGATCGGCGCTCATGTTGACGAACGGGAGCACCGCGATGGACTTGGGAGCCGCGGCGCCTGCCGCCGGCGTGGCCTGCGCGGTGCCGGGCGGAGTGGATGCCACACCCACGGACCCCAGTGCCTGCGAGAATTGCGTGGCGGTGCTGAAGCGCTCGCCGGGGTCCTTCGCCATGGCCTTGTGCACCGCCTGCTCCACCCAGTCCGGTACGGCGGCGCGAACCGAACGGAGTGGTGGCGCCGCCTCGGTAATGCTGCGCGCGATGATGGCCTGCGCCGTGGGGCCCGTGTACGGTGCCTGTCCAGCAAGCATCTCGTAGAGTACGCAGCCCAGACTGTAGATGTCCGTGCGCCCGTCAATCTCCGGCTCGCCCATGGCCTGCTCGGGACTCATGTAGGCCGCCGTGCCCATGGCCATGCCGGTCTGCGTGAGGCTCACGTCGGACGCGGCGGTGAGCGCCTTCGCAATGCCGAAGTCGGCCACCATCGCTTCGCCGTCGTGCAGCATCACGTTTTCCGGCTTGATGTCGCGGTGCACCACCCCATGCCGGTGCGCGTAGTCGAGTGCGGCGGCCATGGCGCGCGTGAGACGCAGCGCGTCCTCGAGCGGGAGCTGCCGCTCCCGTTCCATGCGCTGCCGAAGCGACTCACCATCCACGTACGGCATCACGTAGTAGAGATTGCCGTTGGCCTGGCCGGAGTCGTAGAGTGGTACGATGTGCGGATGCTGGAGTGAGGCCGCGATGTTGATCTCGCGCAGAAACCGCTCGGGACCAAGGTTGGCCGCAAGGTGCGGGTGCAGCACCTTGAGCGCCACCGGTCGGCGGTGCTTGCGGTCCTGCGCCAGATAGACCGTGGCCATGCCGCCGGCGCCGAGCACACGCTCCACGACGTAACGGTCCGCGAGCACCTGTGCCAGGGGATCAATGCCAGCCATGGCCAGAACTTAGGGGACGCGCGCTGTTCCGCCAGTGAGCGGCAGCGCCCTGCGCACCCGGAACTCTCCGGGATCATCCTCCTGAGCTGGTCACCGCACGCCGCGATTCGGTGGTATCAGGCCTGCACCACCGGGCCGTACCACACGCTGCCGGCAATGATGACGTACAGCCCCACCAGCGCCAGCCCCTCCACGTAGTTCGACTCGCCATCGAACACGATGAGCGCACCCAGCACCGCCGCCAGGCCCAGTGCCGTGACCAGGAGCGCCGGCGCCACCAGCGTCAGCGCTGGTCCGCCGAGCACGCCGCTGATGAGCACCAGCACGGGAATGAGGAGGAGCGCGACCTGCAGGCTGCTGTTCAGGATCAGGCTCACCGCCAGATCACCATCGTTGCGCGCCGCCGCAGCAATGCCAACCACGTTCTCCACCGCGTTCCCCGCGATCGCCACGATGACCAGCCCCACGAATTCCTCCGACAGGTGCAACAAGGCCATCGCCGGACGCAACGCTTCCACGAACCAGTCGGACATCACCGCCGCGCCGACTCCCGCGAGCGCGAGCACAAGGACCGCCGCACCGAGTGGCCAGCAGCTCCGGCGGGCGCTCTCCGGATTGGGCGACGGCCCGATCGTGCCTTTCACCGCCATGGGAATGCTCGATGCGAATACCGCGAGCAGCACGATGGATGTGATGATGCTCAGCGCGCGTGCATGCCCGAAATCAGGTGCGCCCGGCGCCGTGGCCAGCGTGGGGATCGCCAGCGAGGCGACCGACAGCACGAGCAGCATCGCCGTCATGCGAGTCGTGTCGGTGCCGAAACGAAGCGTCCCATGACGCCACCCGCCGACCGCGAACGCCAGTCCCAGCACGAGCAGACTGTTCGCCAGGATGGAACCGATGAGCGCCGTCTGCACCACGACCACCAGGCCGGCACGCAACGCGAAAATGCTGATGAACAATTCGGGCAGATTGCCGAGCGCCGATTGCACGACGCCCGTGGCACCAGGGCCCAATCGCGTGCCCAACTGGTCCGTCGCCTCGCCCACCACCGCCGCCAGGCTGGCGAGTGCCACGGCGGTAGCGACGAACAGCGCCAGCCCCGTCGCACCACTCACCTGCAGGATCACGCTCGCGATCATCGCCGCGATCGCGATCGCGCCGAGAATGATGGCGCGACGCCCGGCCGCGCGCACGAAGGACGCGACAGAGGACTCAGTCACGGAGAATCGTGGGCAGGATGAGCGGGCACACCATCCGGCGTGCCCGTCCTTCGTGTTGTGATCGCAGCCCGGGTCAGTCCTTCGCCGTCTCCAGCCGCTTCACGACGTCCGCCAGTGCGTGCACCCGCGGCGCATCACTGGCGCTCTTTGCGTCGTGATCCAGTTCAGTCACCAGCTTGCGCAACGCGGTGGTCCGCTTCCCTCCCCTGGCTTGCTCCGCGCTGCTCAGCGCGCTCCCGATCGCCCTGGTCCGCGCCTCGGGAAGCCCCTGGTCGCGCACGAGCTGGTCGAGATACGCGCGCGCCACCGGGAACGCCGCCGGCCACACCAGCTTCGGCTGACTCTGCGGATTGAGCTGCGAGAATTTCACCAGATTCGCCGCGTCAATCTCGTTCTGCGTCAGATCCGCCGTGGGCGTGAGCTTGAACACATCCAGGCCGCGCGCGATTTCCGAGCCGTAGATGTAGCCGTTGTAGTAATAGCCGGCCCAGTAGCCGCCGATCACGAGCTTCGTCGAATCAATGGGTCCGCGATCGAAGTACGCAATCTCCTTCGGGTGCGCCGGATCGGTGAAGTCGAACACCGAGATCCCGCCCTGGTACCAGCCCTGCACCATGATGTCGCGCCCCGGCACGGGAACGAGCCCGCCGTTGTGCGCCACGCAGTTCTCTTCGGGCGTCTGCGCCGCGGGCATCTTGAAGTAGCTCGCGTGCGTGAGATGGTCGTGGCGCAGCGTGAAGATTGCGTCGGCGCCCCAGTCGATCGGGTCCGTCGCGCGGCACTTCGCCTGCGTTCCACCACCCCATTCGTCAGTGAACAGGAGCGACGTCGCGGAATTGTTGAACGTGGCCGAGTGCCAGAACGAGAAATTGGAGTCGGCCACCGCCTGGAGACGCTGCGGATGCAGGGGATCCTTGATGTTGAGCAGCAGCCCGTATCCCGAGCACGCGCCGCCCGCCAGCGCTACCGCGGGATAGACCGTGATGTCGTGACACTGCGATGGTCCCTCGCGCCGGTTCCCGCCGGGAATGCGCAGCTTGATGCCCATCTGGCCCAGCGAATCGGAGAGCGCGCTGGCCTTCGCCGAATCGCTGCGCGACTCCATGAACGACGAGAACAGTCGCGCGATCCGCTCCGTATCGGCTGCGGTTGCCGTCTTGGGAATCCCGAGTCGCGGCAGGAAGCGCATCACCGAGCGAGCCGCGGCGCCGTTCGCCGTATCGGCGTACGCCACGCCGTGCGTTGGCGGCGCGACAAGATCGTTGAAGATGCGCGGCGAGCTCACGATGCGCGCCTGATCGGGATGCGCGAGCGGCACGCGAATCACCTCGATCCGGAACAGTGCGCTGTTGGGATCGGTAACGTCGCCCCCTTCGCACCCCGCGAGCTCGCTGCTCGGACGGACGCGTGCGAGTCCGGACACGTACACGTACACCACACCCTTGTCCGACGGGTCGGGAACCAGCGTGTGCGTGTGCGAGCCGCGACACGTCTGCACGTCCGCGACCTGCTTCGGGTGCGCCGGATCCGAGACGTCGAAGATGCGGATGCCGAGCATGCGGTCCTTGCTCACGCTGTCCTGCACCCCTTCGGTGCCGCAATCCAGCCGGCTGCCGGTGTTCTCCGCGGATACGAACAGCAGATGGCCATAGATGGACACGTCCCCCTGCTCCGTGAAGCAGACATCAGCATCCGTGAGCGTCGGATCGAGCGGGTTGGCGATGTTCCAGATCTGCAGTCCGCTGAAGTTGCCCTGGTACACGTAGTTCCCGCCAAACGCGAGATCGGAGTTCGCGTAGGTCAGTCCGCCCGGCTCGTTCGGGTGAAACACATCCGGCTTGTTGCGGTGCGCCACGAGTTCGAGACCTTTCGACGCGGTACCCGCGTCATACAATCCCGGCTTGAGATGGGCGCGCGCATCCGTGGTGTCGGACTGCGCGCGAGCTGACGAGGAGACGCCGAGCGCTGCCAACACGGCCAGCGCGGCAGAGAGGAGAGCAGTCGAGCGGAGCGAACGATGGCGAGGTGTCATTGGCTTGGACTCGGAGTGATCGTGTTCAGCAGGGCCTGCATGCGCGTGATCTCGGCCCGCTGGCCGGCATCCACATCAGTGGCGAAGTTGAATATCTCGGGCTGCTGGCCGGAGCCCGGTGTGGCAAACAGCCTGGCGACCATGTCGAGCGCGCCCTCGTGGTGCCGGATCATGCCGGTGAGATAGAGCCGGTCGAAGGTCGTGTCGCGTGCCGCGTCGAGCTGACGCATCTGCTCGGGCGTGAGCATGCCCTTCATCATCATGGGGTGGGCGCCCATGTCCATCCCCGGCATGTCCATTGGACTGGTGTCGTGCACGGGCCCTTTGGCGCCGTTCAGCATGTGCAGCGGGTCAGGTGCGTCGAGATGACGGTCCTGCAGCCAGTGCTGCATCATGGTGATCTCGTCGCGCTGCGAGAGGGCAATGCGCTTGCAGAGGACCTGCAGCCGGGGACTCGCCCCATGCGTGGGCGCCCAGTCCGACATCACCACGGCCTGCGCGTGGTGAATGATCATCCCCTGCATGAAGGCGACGTCGGCCGCCGTGTAATCGTGGCGGGGAGATGTGCTCGCCTGGGCCCGCACTGTAGCGGCCGCGAGCGCGATCATCGTCGCCAGAAGGAAGGAAATCTGTCTCACCAGAGACGAACCATGCGCGGCGCGCGAAGGATCGTCAAGTGTTTCACGCAATCGGGAACTGCACAGCCAGGTCCGAGCGGCCTCTGCTCTATTCGTCCCCTCTCGTGAGCACACGCGGTCCGTTCTCCGTGATCGCCACCGTGTGCTCGAAATGCGCCGAGCGCTTTCCGTCGGCGGTGACGATGGTCCACTTGTCCGGCATCTGGCGCGTCTTCGGCGTGCCCGCATTCACCATGGGCTCGATGGCGATGGTCAGACCGGGAACGAGCTTCATCAGCCGCTTCGGCTTTCCGTAGTTGGGTACCTGCGGTTCCTCGTGAAAGGCCGCGCCAATGCCGTGGCCCACGAGATCGCGTACCACACTGAACCCCGCCGCTTCCACCACGTGCTGCACCGCCGAGCCGATGTCGCCGATGTGATTGCCCACGACCGCCGCGGCAATGCCGGCCTCCAGTGCCTGCTGCGTCACCTCCATCAGCTGCCGCGACGCCTCGTCCACCTCGCCCACACCCACTGTGGTCGCGCTGTCGGTGTAGAGTCCGCGATATCCCACGCCCACGTCAATCGAGATGATGTCGCC
>Ga0068855_100008169_pt1 | contig 12653 bp, 12 predicted proteins | sample KBSCornC52_FD_66592 | JGI IMG/M metagenome (GOLD analysis project Ga0068855, IMG submission 66592) | Corn rhizosphere microbial communities from Kellogg Biological Station, Michigan, USA - KBS Corn C5-2 | ecosystem: Host-associated > Plants > Roots > Rhizosphere > Soil ...
CTTACCGAAATTAGCTGATTGCCATTCCATACCAGTTTATTAACGGACAACTGGTGAGCTGCAATTCCTTTTTCCCTGCTGATGATCTTGTATAATTTAAAATCGTCGGTACCCCATATCTTGATGCTTTTATCCATGCTTCCGGTGGCAAAATAGGGTAATGTAGGGTGAAACACGATCGAATTCACCGCAAATAAATGCGCCGGGATATTATGGATCAGTTCGTACGATTTAGCGTCCCAGATCTTCACCTGTGCATCACGGCTCCCCGATAAAAGATATTCGCCTGAAGGCGAGTATTGCACGCAAAAAACGGGTAGGGTATGTCCATTCAGTGTTCTTATCTGGCTATAATCAACCAGGTCATAAATTTGAATTTCATTATTGCGCAATGCAAAAGCAACCTGTTTTTCATCAGGTGAAACACTGATGCCGCGGATAGTATCGTTAGAAACCTTTATGGTATGCAATAATTCGAGGGTTTTAAGGCTCCAGACAGATACTGTGCCATCCTCGGACGCCACCAACAGTTCTTGCTTATGGTTAACACTTTTAATATCAAAAATCGGCTTTTGATGATGTTTAAGCGCCGGAAGCAATTGCTGCTTGATAAAATCAAAGACCAATATATCGCCATTTCTTAAACCGGCAAACAAATACGGAAACCCGGGCGGACAATGGATGGCATAGATAGATGATGAAACCGGGAACATCACCTTGATAAAAGAATTTGTTTTTAAACTCCATTCCACCAGCCCTTTATCGTTACCCCCGGTAAACAATATCCCCGGCTTTTGCGAAAGCTCAAGCGTAAAAATCGGGTTTCCGTGGCCGTTTAGTTCTGCTGTCTTTTGTACTGAGATCATTTTGGGGTCGATGGTCGATGGACCATAGTCCATGGTCGAATTCCACAATAATGGATTATTCGACCATGGATAATGGATTTAATATTTATTTTTTTAGTGTATGGACCGTGGTCAAAATTCCAAAACTATGGACTATCGACTATGGACCATGGACTTAAGAATCTATTTGTGCCTTGCCTCTAAATTACTTGCAATTTTACCCAGGTCTAGCCCTTTTTCGCGAAGCAATACGATCAGGTGAAAAACCAGGTCCGACGACTCATTGATCATGTCGGTCTCGGTTTCGGCCAGCGCGGCAATCACCGTCTCAACTGCCTCTTCGCCAACCTTTTGGGCAATTTTATTTAAACCTTTTGCCTGCAGTTTATTAACGTACGATCCTTCTTTAGGATTGGTATACCTGTCGGCCACAATGTTTTCCAACTGGAAGATAAAATTGTGATTATAATCGGTATTAAAGCAACTGCGCGAGCCTGTATGGCAGGTAGGGCCATCGGCTTTTACTTTAATCAGCAGGGTGTCGTTATCGCAGTCAATCCGGATATCTTCCACATGCAGGAAGTTACCGCTGGTTTCGCCTTTCGTCCACAGCCTTTGTTTCGAGCGTGAATAAAAAGTTACAACCTTTTCGGCCGCTGTTTTATCATAAGCCTCCTGGTTCATATAGCCAAGCATCAGCACTTCCAATGTTTGCGAATCCTGTATAATCACCGGGACAAGCCCGTCAGTTTTATTAAAATCGATATTCATGTCTTCTTTATCTTTTTTTCCACGGTCTGTGTCCTCACAGACCGTTACCTTATAGCAATTGTCTGTGAAGACATAGACAACGGGGAGGGACAGATTGGCTTATACTTCCCTCACCTCAATATTATGCTTCCGTAACACTTTTTTCAAATCCGGTATCAATATCTCACCGTAATGAAATACTGATGCCGCCAGCGCCGCATCAACGTTGCTTTGTTCAAAAACATCAACAAAATGCTGCACATTCCCGGCCCCGCCTGACGCAATTACCGGGATATTCACCGCATCATTCACCAGTTTTAATAGGGGGTTATCAAAGCCGCCCTTAGTGCCGTCGTGATCCATCGATGTGAGTAATATTTCCCCTGCACCACGGCTTTCGGCTTCCATGATCCAATGCAGGGTTTCCTTTTCTGTTGCTATACGTCCGCCATTTAAATGCACCAGGTTAACCCCATTGGTTAAGCGGGTGTCAACCGCAATCACCACAAATTGTACCCCGAATGCTTTTGCCAATTCATCAATCAGTTCCGGGTTACGCACTGCTGCCGAGTTTATCGATATTTTATCGGCGCCGGCGTTTAAAAGGGCATCTGCATCAGCAATCTCATTTATGCCGCCACCGATGGTAAAGGGTATATTTATCTGACGCGCAACGGCCTTCACCAGTTCAACCATCGTTTTGCGGCGTTCGTGGGTAGCGGTAATATCTAAAAATACCAATTCATCCGCACCCTGGTTCGAGTAATTCCAGGCAAGCTCAACCGGGTCGCCCGCATCACGCAGGTCAACAAAGTTTACACCTTTTACGGTGCGGCCGTCTTTTACGTCGAGGCATGGGATAATTCTTTTACTTAACATTGGGTTTGTGTAAATTTTTTATCTGAACCTTGATTTATAGGATTAAGGGATTGCCCTGATTTAAATCCGTTAATCCTTCAATCCTATAAATCATGGTTCAGAACCTAAATTGAAATAAGAGCCTCCAAATTCCAATTCTTTATTTCCTCAATCGTAATTCTCCCCTCATAAATTGCTTTCCCAACCACGCATGATTCCACCTTGAGGTGGCTTAACTTTTCAATATCATCCATTGAACTTACACCACCCGAGGCGATCAGCTTAATAAAAGGGGAATGATCAAGCAGTTTTGCGTAAAGCTCCACGCCGGCGCCGCCCAGTTTGCCATCTTTATTAATATCGGTACATAAAAACCTGAAGAAACCCAATTGCAGGCATTTATCAACGTAATCCATTAGCTTAACCGGCGAGCTCTCCATCCATCCGGAGTATTTTATCACTTCGTCCAATACGTCAATGGCCACTACAACCTGGTCGGAGCATTTATCACGACCACAAATTTCTTTGCTGAGTTCCTCAAGGAATGATGGATTGGTGATAGCCTGTGTGCCCACAATTACGCGGTGAACGCCGGCATCAATCAGCTCCTTTACCTTGTCGATACTGCGGATGCCGCCGCCGTACTGAACTTTCATGTCAGTTTTACGGATCACATCAAAAAGGTACTGCTGATTGCTGAAATCGCTTTTGGCGCCGTTTAAATCAATAATGTGAATAAAGTTAGTGCCGTTGGACTGGTACCTGTCGATCATTTCCTCCAGGGAAACATCGTATTCGGTAACCTGTTTGTAGTCGCCCTCACGCAAGCGGACAACTTTTTTGTCCAATATATCAATAGCCGGAATAATGTACATGTCTTTAAAGTTTTGAGAAATTTTTTAGTAGTGTTTCGCCATAAGCGCCTGACTTTTCGGGGTGGAACTGAACTCCATAAAAGTTATCCCGCCAAATTGATGCCGAAAATTTATTACTATAAGTTGTTGATGATAAAGTATATGCAATATTATACTCAATAAAGTATGAATGTACGAAGTAAAAGTGTGAACCTGCTGGAATATTTTCAAAAAGGGCGTTCTCTTTTTCGTGGAAAACCCTGTTCCAGCCGGTATGGGGTACCTTGTACGTGTTACTGTTCGCAAATTTTAAGGTTTTGATGGGAAATATGTCCAGTAAATCAGAATCGCCTTCTTCAGAATAAGCAGTGAGCAGTTGCATGCCCACACAAATACCCAATGTTGGTTTGGTTAACGCTTTAATGGCGGGCACCAAACCGGTATGTTCCAATTTAGTCATGGCGGCGCCCGCATGCCCTACACCGGGTATGATATAGCGGTCATACTGCTCAAAATCAGCTTCAGTCGTGATCATGCCATAAGGGATCTCCAGCCGCTCCAGAGCAGCAGTTAAAGAGAAGATATTCCCGGCGCCGTATGTAATTATGCCTGTCATTTTTTTAGTAGCAGTGGCAGGTTTTAGTAGCAGCAATGTCAGTGTAAAACTGCTACTGCAACTAAAACCTGCAACTATAAAAGCCCTTTAGTACTCGGTAAAACCATGTTATTAACATCCCTTTTTACAGCCATTTTAATAGCCTTTGCAAACGCCTTAAATATAGCCTCTATTTTGTGGTGTTCGTTAGCACCTTCGGCTTTTATATTTAAGTTGCATTTAGCTGCATCGCTAAACGATTTAAAAAAGTGAAAAAACATTTCTGTCGGCATTTCGCCAATTTTCTCTCTTTTAAATTCGGCATCCCAAACAATCCAGTTTCTGCCGCCAAAATCAATAGCTACCTGTGCCAGGCAGTCATCCATCGGCAAACAAAACCCGTAACGCTCAATACCTTTTTTATTGCCAAGTGCCGATGCAAAAACTTCACCTAAAGCAATCCCTGTATCTTCAATGGTATGATGTTCATCGATATGTAAATCGCCCTTGGCAATAATTTCCAGGTCGATATTACCGTGACGGGCAATCTGATCAAGCATATGATCAAAAAAATGTAATCCAGTGCATACTTTAGCCTCGCCTTTGCCGTCAAGGTTTATTTTTATGGCGATATCTGTCTCTTTTGTTGCCCGGCGGTGTTCAAATACCCGCTGACCAAGTTTCAAAAACTCATATATTTTTTCCCAATCGGTGGTTTCAAGGGCTACTGTGCTGTTTATCTTATGCGCTTCATCCTGGTCGTTAAACTCATGACTGCCTAAATTAGAATTATCATTCAGCCATATAGCCTTGGCGCCCAAATTATAGGCCAGCAATACGTCGTTTTTACGGTCGCCAATAGTAAAGGAGCCTTTCAGGTCATATTTATCCGCATCAAAATACTGAGTCAGCAATCCGGTTGCAGGTTTACGCGTGGGCGCATTTTCAGCAGGGAGGGTCCTGTCAACGCAGATATTCGAAAATACTACCCCCTCGTTTTTAAATGTCTTCAATACAAAATTCTGCACGGGCCAAAAGGTTTCTTCAGGGTACGATGCCGTTCCCAAACCGTCCTGGTTGGTTACCATTACCAGTTCGTAATCCAGCTCTTGGGCTATTTTGGGCAGGTATTGCAATGCGCCCGGGTAAAACTCCAATTTGGCAAATGAGTCTATCTGTTCATCGGCTGGCTCTTTTATCAGGGTGCCGTCACGGTCAATAAAAAGTATTTTTTGCAGGTTGCTCATTTAAAGTTTTGTAAGGTTTTTAACAGAATATCGTTTTCTTCGGGCGTGCCCACCGTTATCCGCAGGCATCCCTGGCATAGCTCAACTTTTGACCGGTCGCGCACAATGATGCCTTTTTGAACTAAAAAGTTGTAAATAGCCTTTGCATCGATGGTTTTTACCAGGATAAAGTTAGCGTCGCTCGGGTAAATATCCAGCACAAAATCAAAGTCTTTCAGCCCTAAAACCAGCTTATCCCTTTGCAGTAAAGTTTCCTTTATCCAGCCGTTAACCTGGTCAACATTAGCCAGGGCCTGTAGCGCCAATTGTTGCGAGGCCTCGTTGATGTTATAAGGCGGTTTAACCTTATTCATCACTTCAATTATTTCTTCGCTGGCAAAGGCCATTCCTACACGCAGGCCGGCAAGTCCCCAGGCTTTCGATAGTGTTTGTAATACTACCAGGTTACCGTATTCGGTAAGTTCCTGTATAAAGGTCTTCTGGCGGCTGAAATTAATGTAAGCTTCGTCAACCACCACAATGCCGTTGAAATTTGCCAGCAGTGTTTCTACATCTGTGCGATTTATAGAGTTGCCGGTGGGATTATTTGGCGAACAAACAAAAATCAGTTTGGTGTGCTCATCAATGGCTTCGGCAATGCCATCCAGGTTAAGCTGGAACTCGGCAGTAAGCGGCACATTTTTTACAGCGATATCATTAATATTAGCAGAAACCAGGTACATGCCGTAAGTAGGAGGCACCAATATCACATTATCAACACCCGGATTGCAAAAACTGCGGAAAAGGATATCGATGGCTTCATCGCTGCCATTGCCCAGGAATATGTTCCTTACGGGCACGCCTTTTATCTCGCTCAAACGCTTTTTTACTTCAAACTGTAACGGATCGGGGTAACGATTGTATTGTTTTTCCAGCGGCGAGCCAAATGCATTTTCGTTGGCATCTAAAAACACGCTGGCTTCACCCTGGTACTCATCACGTGCCGACGAGTAGGGGGTTAAGTTTTTTATATTTTCTCGTAGTAAATTATTTATATTGAACATGTTGCAAAATCTTTTTTATGTCTGAACCTTGATTTCAAGGATTTAAGGATTCGCCTGATTAGTAAAATCTAAATTTTTAATCCTGATAATCCCTTAATCCCATAAATCATGGTTCAGACCTCCTAATTGTTACTGCATTTTTATGGGCATGCAGACCTTCCAGTTCCGCTAGTATTTCTACCGATGGCCCGATGTTTTTGATACCATCTGGCGTGATATGCTGAAAAGTTATTTTTTTGACGAATGAATCAACCGATACGCCCGAATATGCCCTTGAATAGGCACTGGTAGGCAGTGTATGATTAGTGCCCGATGCATAGTCCCCGGCACTCTCCGGCGTTAAGTTCCCTAAAAATACCGAACCCGCATTGATGATTTTTGGAGTTATCTCCTGCCATTTTTCTGTGGCCAGTATCAAATGCTCAGGCGCATACTGGTTGCTGAAATCCATCGCTTCATCCAGGTTTTTTGTGATTACGATATAAGAACCTGCCAAAGCAATTTTCACAATTTCTGCGCGGGGCAACACCGGGACCTGTTTTTCAACTTCGGCTAACACATCAGCTGCAATTTTTTCATCGGTACAAACCAAAATGGATTGACTATCAATACCGTGTTCAGCCTGGGCAAGCAAATCGGCTGCTACATACGCCGCATTGGCAGACTCATCGGCTATCACCAATACCTCCGAAGGACCGGCAGGCATATCAATAGCCGTAGTGGTAGTTGATTGTATAATGGTTTTTGCCTTGGTAACAAACTGGTTCCCGGGGCCAAATATCTTATCAACTTTTGCAACACTTTCCGTGCCGTATGCCATGGCTGCAACAGCTTGTGCACCACCTGCAAGATAAATACGATCGACGCCCAGCATTAAGGCAACAACGGCCACAAATGCGTTCACCTTACCGTTTTTTTGCGGCGGCGAACATACTACCATTTCATGACAGCCGGCTATTTTGGCCGGTATCCCCAGCATCAAAAATGTACTCGGTAATACAGCAGAGCCCCCGGGGATATATAGTCCCACTTTTTCAATCGGCCTTATTTCGCGCCAGCAGGTTACGCCGGGCATGGTTTCCACCTTATCTTCGGCTTTTAACTGCGCGTGATGAAACTTGTAAATATTATCGTAAGCAGTTTGTAAAGCGGCCCGTTGGTCGGCTTTTACTACCGATGCAATTTCGGTAAGTTCGTCTTTATCCAGGTAAAGTTTCTCCAGTTTCACCTTATCAAACTTATGGGCATAATCCAGCAAAGCACTATCGCCATGCTCTTTCACTTTGGCAATTACCTCTTCAACAATTGTACGCACCTCATTAGCCGGGTCAACATTGCGCTGCACCAACTTCTGCACCTCGGCCGGGCTTAATTCTGAATAGTCGTATATCTTCATTTCAGTTTGCAGTTAAGCGTTTGCAGTTTGCAGCAGTAAAAAGCACCATTATTGTGCCAACTGCCAACAGGTAACTGCCAACTTTCCTAAAGTATTATCTTCTCAATCGGCATTACTACAATGCCCTGTGCGCCGGCTTGTTTAAGCTGACTTATCCTGTCCCAAAAATCGCGCTCGGGTATTACAGTATGTACGGCAACCCAATCTTCCTCAGCCAAAGGTACAACTGAGGGGCTTTTTACACCCGGTAATAATGCGGTTATAGCTGCTAAATTATCGCGGCGTACATTTAATACTACATATTTGGTTTCCTTAGCCCTTAAAACCGATTGAATACGCTGTATCAATTCTTTTACCAAATCCTCGTTTTCGCTGCCTTTGCGGCCTATTAAAACGGCTTCCGACGACATTACATCAGCAAAAGGTACCAATCCATTACTTTTTAGTGTGCCGCCGGTTGATACCAAATCGCAAATGGCATCACTCAGGCCCAGGCCCGGCGATATTTCAACCGATCCGGATATAGTTCTGATATCCGACTGAATATTATGTTTTTTTAGAAACTTATCTAAAATAGCCGGGTAAGTGGTGGCTATTGATTTTCCGCCCAGGTGGCTCAATTCCTGTATATTGCTGCTAATGGGAACTGCAATCTTAAGTGAGCATTTTCCAAAACCAAGGCGCTGCAGGTAACTTACCTCAACCTCGGTTTCCTGTATCACGTTTTCGCCCACTATGCCCAGGTCGGCAATGCCGTCCTGCACATATTCGGGGATATCATCATCGCGTAAAAAAAGAATTTCGAGCGGGAAATTGGAGACAGGGGAGATGAGCGAGCTCTTGTAGTTTTCGAAACTAAGGCCGCAGTTTTTTAGCAATTCAACGGATTTTTCGTTGAGCCGACCCGATTTTTGGATCGCTATTTTTAGTGTTTTCACTGATTAAAATTAAGAGACTATAGTAAAAAAAATGAACCGGGGGTGTTATTTCGCGTAGAAACATACATTATCTGATCACCACATGGTGGTGATGGTGGAGATGAAGATGATGTAATGTTGTGCTGTTCATTTTATAGTATAGTAAAACTATAGATTATTTGCGCAAAGATAGAGAGTTGTTTGGGATATCAAAATAAAAATATTTATTTAATGGCCGGCCTCCAAAATACTTCAACTGCAATAAATAAATATCTGATAAGCGCTATAAACTATGATCTGCCGGCAAATCAACTCCCCTGGCGAGTTTTCTTGCTGTCCAGTCTTCGTCCGCATCAGCCCAAAATGGGTCCGATTCCGGCAGACCTAGAGGCAATAATATGGCGGAACACAAATATAAGCTGCCTGTAGAAATATACCCTTCGGCCAGGGCGGGCTGATGACCGTAAAGGCCAATTTTCAACCAGCCATTTTCATCGAAAAGCCCCTTGGCCCCAGTGAATTTATCGATAACGGCAGTTAATCCGCAGCGTACCTGCGCCGGTTTAAGCTGCATAGGTAATTGCTTTTGCAGCGCCATATTTGCCATGTGATGAAAAGCGCCGGTGCGGTAGGTGATTGAACGGCCAATGGGCGGATAGCTGCCGTCAGGTGCGATTAAACGCTCCTGGATAACAGCGTATCTTAAATTATGACCCTGTACCTTTTCCCGAATCGATTCGTAGGACGAATCTTGTGCCGATACGATCTTTAAAATATCATAAAGAAAAGGATGGATCACAAAACTATTGTAATAGTCCCAGTGAAACTCGGGGCCGTCTCCGTACATACCATCTCCTTTATACCATTCCTGGTGCTTGTCTATAGCATATTTTATCCTTTGCGCATCATAAGGTTCGTTTATACTGATAAAAAACGTTTCGATCATCGCTGCAAATAGCAACCAGTTGCTTTCGGGTGGTTTGATTACGTGGGTTTTTCTTAGCGCCGCGATGATGTTCTGCTGTGTTCCGACCTCTAATGCCTGCCACAATTTGGGGCAACGGATTAAGGCGTAAGCAAAAAACGATGCGTCGACTAAGGGCTGCCCGCCTTCATCACCCCAGTTCATATAATCTTTGGCTGTAGGGTTTACCGCGTTGTTTATACTTTTTACGACAAGGGTAAAGTATTTATGTTGAAGTCGCGCTTCCCCAATATTAAAATTGTCTGCTTGCAGCCAGGGGGCCATACCCGATAATAAGCGCGCGAAAGCTTCCAGGTGACAGTATTTAGAGCGATCTTTTACATGCGAAGCTTGTGCCGTTTCAACCGGCATTTTTTCTTTGAGTTCATCCGCAGCCAATGCAGATAAGACAGGGTTGGCCAGTTTTTCGAGATAGTCGAGCCATTGTTTCCTGGTATTTGCAGCAGTATTAGTAGTGAAATTCGGCGTTGCAGTGGCGATTGCCGGTAATACCAACGGAGATAAGCTGAGCATCCCGGCATTTTGCAGAAATTTTCGTCTCTTCATGCGATATCTGATTTCACGGCAATCCTATGATGACAGGAATGAAACAAAGCGGACCTTATTACTTCTCTTCGCAATAATAAACTTCACCACCTTTAGCCGCGCCAATTTTCACCAACTTTTTATTTTTGGCAATATCCTCCAGGCTCAGCAGTTCGGAATTGTTCAGCGTATCAAACCACACCAGGTAAAAGCGTTTTTGGGCGTAAAATTTATCTACATCGGCCTTAAAAAACTTATGCGGAATTAAGGTAGATGACATCCCGGTAAACAGGTAGACCGCCTCGTCGGCATCCGTGTAAATAGGAGTGGGGGAGTTAAACACATTTTTGTGATGTTTAAGATATACCACAAAGTCCGATTTATTCCAGTCATCATCACTATATCCGGGTACGCCGTAATCGTTCTCATCATCATACCGCTGCCAATCAGTTTGGTAAGTGGCGTATTCAAAAGCCAGCATCAATACTACAGCCACACCGGCGAGTGCATATTTGGCTTTCGATTTTACCAGGGCTATTACATCGGGCACCCAGCAGGTACAGGCAATTAAAAGCGGGATAAACATAGGGGAGATCAAGCGGCTGTTGATACGTTCGAAACGCGAAATACTGGCCCATATCACTATAAAAAGCCCGTAAACAATAGCAAATGCAATTACAATATTTTCGTAACTGTTCATGCGGCCCTTAAATGCTTTAAATAGTAACACGGCTATCAACGCTGCCAATATTACGGCGGCTATTAATGTAGCATAGGGGTAGGGTTTATTGCCCAGGGCGCCCCAGTCGCAAATTACGGTGCCAAAATAATGCAGGTTTTCGGAAAACGAAGTGATAGATGGTTCGCGGGTACCGGTACTTAAACCGGTGCTGAGTTTGTTTAATACTAAATTGGCCACCAGTAACGAAATGGATATCGTCCCGTAAAACAGGATATGGCCTATTTTCTTTTTTATGGGTAATTCGGTATCCAGTAAAAGCAGTAATCCACCTGTAGCTACAATGGTAACGCCCACGTAGCGGGTTATACAGGCGATAGTTGTAACTGCACCTACAAGCAATAACCATTTTAGCGTATGCGTTTGCATATACTTCCAATAGGCGAGTATAAACAGCAAAACCTCCAGGATGAACAGCGTTTCGGACCACAGGTAGGTGTATATCTCCAGCAGGCCCGGACTTAAAATGATGGCGGCCAAAATCAGCCATTTATAAATGCGCGAATGGGCCACAAACTTTTCCATTATCCAACCGCTGGTAAATACCACTGCCGCAAAAAGCGATGCATCAATCATGGCGCCCGCTTTAATAGGGTCAACACGCGTTATAAATTGAATAACGCCTAAAAAGAACGGGTAAAAAACCGGGAAAAACGTAATGGGATGTTTGTTAAAAGTGAGCAGGCTGCCATGTGCCTGTATATTGGTTGCAGTACTCGCATACATAATGGAATCGGGCGAGATGCCAACGCCGCTGTATTTAGTGTACAGATAGATGACAAAAAAGCCAATACAAGCAGCTATAAAGGAATCAAGATTAGTTAAATAGCGGGAAAACTTCATTGTTGTTATTGGTTGAAATGTTGTAAAGTTTCAAGGTTGAAATGTTGTTCCTCACAATGCTTTCAATCTTTAAAAATAGTTTTTGTTTCCGATTTTTGCCCGGTTGTGTTAAATAAATTATAGGGGGGTATCAAAAACGCTGGAGTTTTCCAACATTACAACCTTCCAACTTTTAACATTACAACCTTCCAACGCTTACTCAATCAATCCCAACACCTCGGCAATTGGCTGATCGCTGTCTATCAAAATACCTTTAACACCGGCAGCAGTGGCGGCTTCCACATCCCGTTCGCGATCGCCAATAAAATATGATTTCGCCGGGTCTAAATTATATTTTTCGATACCTTGCAGCAACAAGCCCGGTTTGGGTTTGCGGCAATCGCAATCGCCGGTAAAATCAGGATGATGCGGGCAGTAAAAAATATCGGTTATTTCAATACCCTGCTCATGATAAGCCTGTTTTAAGTGCAGATGCATTTTTGCCAGTTCTTCTTCGGTGTACCACCCCTTTGCCAGGCCGCCCTGGTTGGTGGCCACAAGCAGCAGGTATCCTTTTTGTTGTAAGCTTTTTAAGGCATCAAAATTATCAAGCAGGTGAAAGTCCTCGAACCGGCGTACGTAGTCGCCCATTTCCTGGTTTAACACACCGTCACGATCTAAAAAAACAGCTTTATTTTTTGCAGGCATTTAATAAAATTTTGGCAAAGGTAGCAATTCTAAAAATATGGGGAACTAGCAACCGCCAGTAGGCCAGGAAAACATGGAGTGTTCGAAGCCTAGGAAACCTTTTTTGCCCTCTTTATGCGCAGCATAGAGAGGGTCGACCAGCGAAGCGTAGTCGGGGTGAGTCAACTCTGCGAGCAGCATTTGCGCAAACGCATGGCGCATATTTTACTCACCCGAACATCGCTTCGCTCGTCGACCCTCTCTTTTGCGAGGTGGCTGTTGCACAACTCAGACGAGCGAATAAAACAACTCGTCTAAAAAGTTCTTTGAAATATTGATTAAAACAATGGTTTTTAGTAAATTAAGCCATGCAAGGGAAGAAGACGCATC
>Ga0068855_100008172_pt1 | contig 12650 bp, 9 predicted proteins | sample KBSCornC52_FD_66592 | JGI IMG/M metagenome (GOLD analysis project Ga0068855, IMG submission 66592) | Corn rhizosphere microbial communities from Kellogg Biological Station, Michigan, USA - KBS Corn C5-2 | ecosystem: Host-associated > Plants > Roots > Rhizosphere > Soil ...
GGCGTTGGCGCCGTGGGCCATCGTCGTGGCCGGATTGCTGGCGCTCTATCTGCCCAGTTTCATCGACCTGTTCAAAGGTGCCTGGGGTACGGAAAAAAACGCTCACGGCCCGATTGTCATGGCCGTGGCATTTGCTTTCCTGTATTACCGCCTGCGGCAGATGCTGGCGCTGGGCTTGCTGGAACGGCGGCCGCAGCCGCTGGTGGGCAGTCTGATACTCACGTTTGGCCTGCTGTGCTACGTGCTGGGCCGTTCGCAGAGCGTGCTGATACTTGAAGTGGGCTCGATGATTCCCGTGCTCACCGGCATCGTGGTGATGGGGTTTGGCCTGCGCACGTGGTCGCGCATGTGGTTCGCGTTCTTCTTCATGCTGTTCATGATTCCGCTGCCGCTGTCGGTCGTCGACGCGGTCACGCTGCCGATGAAGATTGCGGTGTCCTACGCCGCCGAGCAGCTGTTGTACTGGGCAGGCTACCCGGTGGCCCGCAGTGGCGTGATTCTGTCCATCGGCCAGTACCAGCTGCTGGTGGCCGATGCCTGCGCCGGCCTGAACTCGCTGTTCACGCTCGAAGCGATGGGCCTGTTATACATGAACCTGGTTCGCCACGAGTCGGCAGTGCGCAACGCGGTGCTGGCGACGCTGATCGTGCCGATCTCGTTTGCTGCCAATACCATCCGCATCGTATGCCTGGCGCTGATCACCTATCGCCTGGGTGACGCGGCCGGGCGGGGGTACCTGCACGGCTTCTCGGGGCTGGTGCTGTTCCTGTCGGCGCTGATGCTCATCGTGGGCGTCGACAGCCTGTTGACCTGGCTGCTCGGCATCCCTCGGGGAGACGCGTCGGCCGGGCCGATGCAGCCGGCGGCGGAGGCCTCGGCCTGGCGGTACCTGGCCGTGATCGACGGCCGCGCCAGCGTAGCGATGCTGGTCGGGATGTTGCTGGCGCCTGCCATGGCCCAGGTGCTGACGCCAAGGTTTCCATTCGATGAAGGCGTCGAGCGACTGGCCGAGAGCGTGCCACTGCAATTTGGCGATTGGAAGGCGATGCCGGACGCGACCTCGCAGGCCGAACTGGCCACTGCCGGAGACGGCGGCAAGAGCCAGGATGAGCTTTACGACGATGTCCTGATGCGCACCTATGTCAACCAGGCCGGTGAGCAAGTCATGCTGGCGATCGCTTACGCGCGCGCGCAACGCGAGGACGTCAAGGTGCATGTGCCGGAGAACTGCTATCCGGCGCAGGGCTACAAGGTCCTCGAACTGACGCCGGTGGCCCTGCCGGTGACCGCCGGTGGGGTAGCGTTGCCGGGCAAACACATGCTGGCCAGTGGCAATGGCCGGCTCGAGGCGGTCACCTACTGGACGCGCATCGGCGACGCCTACCCGCAGGATGGATTGGCGATGAGGATGACGATTTTCCGCGATGGGCTCCAGGGGCGGATCAGTGACGGTGTCCTGGTCCGCTCCTCGATGCTGGTGCGCGACGCTGGCGATGCCGCGAGCGCGTACGCGATCCAGGAGCGTTTCTTGCGTTCGTTGGTCAATGCCACCCGTCCGCGGGCGCATGCTCTTGTTGTCGTGCATCAAGCTGGTGCATGACCTCACTTTTTGACAAGGATTGCACAATGATATCCCGCCTGAGCGGACTGACTGGCGCCTTTGGCAAGACATTGATGACCACGGTCGGCATTACCGCGATCAGCTTTATTTCGTCGGTCGTGACGGCCCGCATGCTCGGGCCCGAAGGCCGTGGCCTGCTGTCGGCGGCGCTGATGATCGGTACCCTGGCGGCGGGCGTGGCTCAGATGGGTTTGGCGTCAAGCTACGTCTACCACGCTGGCGCGGGGCGACGTTTTCCCTACCTCAGGCTCATGCTGTGTTCAGTGTTGCTGGTCGGCGGCGTCGCCGCCGTGATCGGTTGGCTGGGTGCCCAGCTGCGCAGCGACGTCCAGTTGAAGCAAGCGTTGCCATGGATTATCGCGCTGGCTGCCTTGATGAGTACGCAAAACTATTTCCTGATGCTGGCACAGCTCAGGTCGGACCTGAAATTCTTCAACGGCATGCGATTCAGCCTGGTGCTGGGCAACCTGCTGTTGCTGCTACCCCTGCTTGTCGTCTACCACACCGTGCACTTCATGCAGTTGCTGTACTGCCAGTTGGCAGTCGTGACAGGCCTGACCATCGCCGGGCTGTACTGGTCGCTGCGCAACCGTGTCTGGGCCATCGAGGAGCAGGGGAGCGCGGCATCGACGCGCCAGGTACTGCGTTATGGCATGCACCAGCACGGCACCATCCTGTTGAGCTTGCTTTTGCTGAATTTCGACAAAATCGTATTGCTGAACCGTGGCGATATCGAGGATTACGGCTATTACGCGTTGGCCTTCACGACATCGCGTCTGATCGGTGCCGTGCAGGAGGCCGTGGCCGTCGCGCTGTACGCGCGCTTCGCCGGCCGCGATCCCGAGACGTTGAGCGTGAAGGTGCGAGCAGCGTTCCGGTTGACGTTCGTGCCGCTGATGGTGCTGGCGTCGCTCGGGGCGGCGTTGTCGCCGTGGCTGATCGTGCTGGTCTACGGGCCGAAATTCGCCGCCATGGCGCTGCCGTTCTCGATCCTGCTGTTCGAATGCGTGTGCAGTGGGGCGAGCTGGACGTTGGCGCAGCGCTTTACTGCCGGCGGCCGGCCGGGCCTCGTATTGGTTCGCCAGTTGATCTCGGTTGTGCCGGTGTTGCTGGCGCTGCCATTCCTGCCGACCGCGAACGTTTACGTCTATCTGGCCTTGTTGATGCTGTTGGGAGCGGTGTTGCGCTTGACCGTCACCCTGTGCATGTACCCGTTGACTCTCAAGGAAAAGATGCCTGATTTGCTGCCGAAGAGTACAGACCTGGCCATGGTGCGAGTGTTTCTGCCCAGGATGCACGCGTCCCCCAATTAAGCCTCATTAAGGACACACATGGAATCCGCAAAAATCGACTCCTCCAGGCTCAATGCCGAACTGATGGCCAAACACGCGGTACTGTTGGACCTGATCGGCAAACGCTCCTTCCATTACGTCGACATCCCGATGCACGGCAATATCGGCGACCTGCTGATCATGCAGGGCACCATGGAATTTTTCAGGAGGCACAATCTCAAGCCGCGGCTGATTTCGTCGTTTTCACCGTTTGATCCAGACTGGATCGCCAAGGATGACGTCGTCGTTTTCCATGGCGGCGGCAACTTTGGCGACCTGTATGCGGGGCCTCACCTGCTGCGGGAACGCGTGGCCGCTACCAGGCCGGGCAACCGCATCGTCATCCTGCCGCAGTCGATACACTTCTCGTCGCCCCAAAAGGCGGCCGAATCGGCTGCGCTCTTTCGCCGCCACCCGGACTTGCACCTGTGCGTGCGCGACCGCGTCTCGTTCGAGCAGGCGCGTGCCTTTACAGACAATGTCTATTTACTGCCGGATATGGCGCACCAGCTCTATCCGCTCTGCCGTTCCGGGTATGACAAGGGTGGTGGCGCCATGCTGATCACCCGCGTCGACGATGAAAAAGTCGAGCATGGTGCCTTGCCGAACGTCCGCGTGGAGACGCACACGGACTGGCCCCAATTCGTCGGCGAGCGCGAGCGCACGATCGACAAGTTCCGCTTCGTGCTGCGCAACATGGCACGTTTGGGGATGGGGCGCCTGGGTCAGGCTCTTGTATCGCCGTTGTGGATCCGGTACGCCGATCTGCTCGTCGACGAGGCCATCCGCACGTTCGCCAAGCATAACCTGATCATCACCGACCGCCTGCATGGCCACATCCTGGCGGTGCTGATGGACATGCCGACCCTGGTGCTGGACAACAGTTATGGCAAAAACAGCCGCTACGCGTCGGCGTGGACGGAACGCAGTCGCCTGGTCACCGTGCTCGGACAGTCGGGCGCAGGGCTCAAGCATGCGGCCCTCGAGCATCCGGAAACGCAACCCTCGATTTGAGAGCGATACCGTGGCGAAGATAGACATTCTGCTTCCGGTCAAGAACGGCAAGGACTTTCTGGCCGAGTCCATCGACAGCGTGATTGGACAAACCTTTACCGACTGGCGCCTGCTCGTCCTGGACCACGGTTCGACCGATGGCAGCCGTGAGATGGCTGAGGCCTACCATGCTCGGGATCGGCGCATCGAGGTGCATTCCTTTCCGCAGGCGCAAGGACTGTCCGGCCTGTTGAACCACGGCCTGGCCCTGGCCGATTGCGAGTTCGTCATGCGCCATGACGCCGACGATGTCTGCTTCCCGGACCGCATGGCGGTGACGCTGGACGCCTTCGCTGCGTTGCCGGACTGTGTGGCCATCGGCGGCCAGGCCGAGGTGATGGACGGCGCCGGCAAGCGCGTCGGCGACATGGAAGTGCCGGTGGGCGTCGCGCGTGTCAGCGCCGCCAGCCTGTTTCGAAATCCGGTGGCCCATCCGACCGCGATGTTGCGCTTCGATAAACTGACCCGTCTGGGTGCGCGCTATGGCCGCGACATCCTGAAGGTCTTGCCCGCGCATCAAAGTCTCTCGGTGAGCAGCCTGGCCGAAGATTATTTCCTGTTCGGTCAGCTTGCCATCCTGGGCCGGTGCGCGAACGTACCGCAGCAATTGATACGCTACCGCTGGCACGGTAACAACGTCAGCACTACCCGCTTTGTCGAGCAGATGGCACTGTCGCTGACCGTGTCGCGCTTCCTGACCCGTTCGTTGTGCGCCATGCACGGTCTGCCATGGTTCGACCCGGCGCCATTTTGCAACCACGGAGGCCAGCTCCTCGATGTCAATGGCCAGAGAAACTTTGACGCCGAGTTTGAAAAAATGGCCGACGCGTTGAGGCGCGGCTTCGGCTCGTCGCCGGAGGTGGAGCGCGAACTGCGCTACCGCAAGGCGATATCGACCCGCAACAGGGCTGCATTGCTGTGGCGTTACAACCGGTTTCGTACTACGGACACACCCGAAACGGACGAGTGGGTCGCGATCCGCGCCTGGCTGCTCCGCCGGTTCCCTGGCAAGCACCGGCTAAACGTGTCGCCGGAACTGGTCTGATGGCTTTTGTTAATTTTTGATGGGTCAACCATGATGCGTGCCTGGCTGAGAAACCCCCTTGGAGTACCGGTCTGGACCGTATTGGTCCCTGTCATGCTGGGTCTGTTCATCGGCGCCGCTATCCCGGTGTTTACCGACGTGATGGGGGATCATCCAGGTCGCCTGGCGGCATTGCCGGCACTGCTGCTGCTGGGTGTACTGCTGATATACGACTACAAGAAGTCGATGATGCTGATTCTCCTGTTGCGATCCGTAGGTGACAAGGTGCTGGAATCGACGCAGTTCGGCATGGGTGACGCCCGCATGGGCATCGGCGGCCTGATCAACCTGATGGTGATCATGATCGCCTGCATGATGGTGCTGGAAAAGCCCCAGGCGCTTCCGTCCCGACTGGCGCGCTTCTGGGCGCCGGTGCTGCTGATGATGGGATTGGGTGTGATCATTTCCTATGAAAAGGCCAACGCCATCAAGGAATATCTGGGCATGCTGTCCAATTTCGCGATTTTCATCATCGCGGTCTATACGGTGCGCTCCAACGAGGATTTCAACAAGATCATCCGGTTGATAGTCTGGTCATCGCTGCTCCCGTCATTGTATTCCCTCGTCGACGTCGCGCTGCACATGCGCGACGGCGGCTTCCGCCTGCAATCGACTTTCGGCCATCCCAATATCCTGGCGTTCTATCTGACCCTCATACTGGTCCTGTGCCTGTACATGTTGAAGAGCCCGCTGTATGCGATCAAGCCACTGGGCCGTGTGGTGATCTGCTGCTACATGCCAGTGCTGCTGGGGCAACTTCTGCTGACTCAGACCCGCAGTGCCTGGCTGGCATGTTTCGTAGTATTCGTGCTGTACGCCTTGCTGTTCGAACGCAAATATCTGCTGTATTTGTTGTTGCTGCCCTTGGTGGTGTTCATCCCGTCCGTCTACGAGCGCCTGTTGGATCTCGGCCAGGGCAACGAAGCGGTAGGCTATGCCCACCTGAATTCCTTTGCCTGGCGCCAGGTTTTGTGGAAGTCTGCAATCGGCTTCATGGAGCCGCAACGCCTGGTCTATGGCTATGGATTGGACGGCTTTGGCCACTTTGCGGAAATCTTTTTTCCAATAGACCGTACTCTCAGATGGGATGCCCACAATGTCTATGTGCAGTTCCTGTTTGATACCGGCATCATCGGCCTATCGTGCTATCTGTGGCTGTTTGCCCGCGTACTGTGGACTATCCGCGCGTTCATGCGCCTGGATCGCCTGTCCGGTTTCCTGCTGCTGGCTATCGTGGTGCAGTACCTGATCGTCTCGTATTCCGACAATATGTTCCGCTACCTGGTGTTCAACTGGTATTTATGGTTCACAGTGGGTGGCGCCTGTTCGCTGGTAGACCTGCGGTTTATTTCCAAAAAGGCAGAATATGAAGATTGCGTACCTGGTAAACCAGTATCCTAAAATCAGCCATAGTTTCATCCGGCGTGAGATCCTGGCACTGGAGCGGCAGGGTTACCAGGTGCAACGTTTATCCATCCGCGGCTGGGCCGACGAGTTACGTGACGAGGAAGACATGCGGGAGCGCGCCATCACCCGTTACGTCCTCCAGGACGGCACCTTGGCACTGGGCATGGATTTGCTTCGTATGGCGGTGAAGCGACCAGCCCGCTTCGTCAAGGCGCTCGCCGTTGCCTGCAAGATCGGCCTGCGTTCCGATCGCCCCTTGCCGCTGCACCTGGTCTATCTGGCGGAAGCCTGCCGGATCGTGCCATGGATGGAGGCGTACGGGGCACGCCATCTGCACGCCCACTTCGGCACGAATTCCGCCGAGGTGGCGATGCTGGCCGGCATGCTTGGCGGCCCGGCCTACAGCTTCACCGTACATGGTCCGGAAGATTTCGATAAACCGGAATTCCTCTGGCTGGGCGAGAAAATACGCCGTTCGGCTTTCATCGTCGCAGTGAGCTCGTTCTGCCGCAGCCAGCTGTTCCGTTGGGCCGCGTATGCGGATTGGGGCAAGGTACAGGTCGTTCATTGCGGCGTCGACCCACGCTTTCACGCGGTGCCGCCGCAGCCGGTTCCGGCCGCGCCGCGATTGGTCTGTGTTGGCCGCTTGTGTGAGCAGAAAGGACAGTTGCTGCTGGTGCGTGCGGTGCAGGCGGTGGTGGCCAAGGGCATTCCGATCCACCTGGTGCTCGCCGGCGACGGCGAGATGCGCGGCGCGATCGAAAAGCTGATCGCCGAGTGCGGGCTGCGGGACCATATCAGCATCACCGGATGGATCAACGGCGATCAGGTGCGAGAGGAAATGCTGGCGGCGCGCGCGTTGGTGCTGCCGAGCTTTGCGGAAGGCTTGCCGGTCGTGATCATGGAAGCGATGGCCCTGCGCCGTCCCGTGCTGTCGACCTTTGTAGGCGGCATTCCGGAACTGGTGCGCACAGGCGAGACCGGCTGGTTGTTTCCCGCCGGAGACGTGGCCGAGTTGGCCAAGGTACTGGAAGCCTGTCTGGCGGCGTCACCCGAGCAGCTGCAGGCGATGGGCGAGGCCGGCTACCAGCGCGTGCTGGCCCGCCACGCTGTCGATACCGAGGCGGGCAAGCTGGCGCACCTGCTCAGCCAGTCGATGGCATTGAACCCATCATGATGTCGTTCTATCTGGCTGTTTAGGGGCCAATTCATTCATCAGGTCCATCATGCGGCCGGCAGCGGCGGCAAAGCTGAAATTGTCCAGCGAAGCCTGGCGTGCGCGCTGCGATAACGTACGGCGAAGTTCGGCGTCCTCCCACACGGTGCGCAGTGCGCTGACCATGGCGGACACGTCTTTGGGTGCGACCAGAATCCCGTCGATGCCGTCATTGATATAGTCGTGGGTACCGGCGCAGGCTGTCGCGACCAGGGGCACGCCGCGCATCATCGACTCGATCACCGTTACCTGCCCGGATGGCGCGTCGACGTCGGCGATTGGAATGACATTGATGCGCGAATTCAGCGCCAACTGGTGGCATTGCGCCAGGGTCAGCCCTGAGTGAAAGCTGACGCATGACGGCGGCTGGATGTGGGCAGTGGCGTGTGAGCCGGCCACGATGATGGTTTTATAGCCCAGCTGACCCGCAGCTTCGGCAAGGAGCGCGTAGTCGCGATTGGCCGTGCCCAGCGCCACGATATACGGGTCGTCGACCTGCTCGGCCCAGGTATCGCCGGCCGGAAGTTCGGCACTCAGCGGCACGAACACAAAGCGCTCGCGTGGCAGTCGCAGCCAGTTACTGTAGATCTCGATTTCGGCGCGCGAGTGCACGACGAAAAGGTCCACGGCCGGAAGGCAGAAGCGCGCCAGCTTGCCTTTGATGCCACCGTAGGGCTGGGCCAGATTGAAGCACCAGGCGATCAGTGGCAGGTTCTTGCGGCCGCTGAGTTTTTTCAGCAGCGCAACGATCACTGCCAGTTGTGGGAAGGTCGTGACGATGCCGGTCGGCTGCTTGTTGAAGGTCCGCACAAAGCCCTGCCAGCCGTGGCGCAGATAATCCAGCCATTGGCGCGCCGACGAGACCTTGCGTGAACGGTCGTGCTCATAGAAGGCGGGCACCTGCAGGGTGCGGTGGATCCGCTGGTCGATCAACGGCATCAACCAGCCGGGTTTCGTGGTCTTCACAAAGGGCGACAATATCAGCCAATCCATGCTCCGTTCTCCGGTTCTAACGTGGTGAAAGCAATTCCGTATCGGATTCGGCCGCTGTCGCACCCGCTCCAGCCAGGCCCTGTAGCAAGAAGTCGACATTCTGCAAGTGCATGGCCCGGCGCACTGCGGCGCCATCTGCGTGTACTGTCAGGGCTGCCCCGACCTTGCTCTGGTGGCCGTACAGCAGCAGCAACAGACCCAGCGCCGCACTGTCGAGGCTGCAGTCGGCCAGCAACTCCACGCGGATCCGGCGGCACTGCGCCGTCGCGCGGGCCAGGGCGGCCCGCAGTCCGGCCAGCCTCCCATCGTGCCACGCCCCACCCAGCGTGAGGGCATAGTGTAGGCCATCGTCTCTTTCGCAGAGCACCGGCTCGGCCTTGGCGGCCCGGGCGCGGCGTTCGGCCAACGCACCAGGCAGGGCACAGTTGATGAGCAGGCGCAGCAACGCGACGCCGTCGTGCCAGTAGCGCCGCCACAACGCCGGCTCTTCCTTGATGCGCCACAGCCATTCCAGGCCAAGCCCGCCCACGCCCGAAGGGGCGCGGCTCACGGTGCCGGCGACGAAATTGACGACGGCGCCCAGATGGCTGACCAGGGGCGTGCGCAGCGCTTCCAGATTGTGTTCGATCCAGGCCTGGCCGCGCTTGGCGCCAAGGGCAACCACGAGCAGGTCGGCATGGCTGGCATTGATCCGCTCGATGATGGCGGGCGTGCTCATGTCGGCCAGCGAGCCAAAGCCAGGGGAGTACGCGCCCACGCACCGCATGCTGCCCTGGCTGGCGTTGAGGGCGTCTGCCGCCTGCTGCGCGACGCCGTCCGGCCCGCCAAAGAAATACACCTTGAGCGGCACGGCATGTTGCGCGCGCATTTGTTCAAAGACGGTAGAGCCTGCGACGCGCGTGGTAATCGGCACGCCCAGCAATCGGGCCAGCCAGACCACAGGCATACCGTCCGCAAGCGACAGGCCGGAGCGCAACACGGAGTCCCGGAATGCCGGATCGCGCAGGCTGGCGATCAGGAAATTCAAGTTGGGTGTCGAGAAGAAGCAGCGCTCAGCATTGCCGGCGCGCGCCAGCAACAGCTTCACGGCTTTCGCGGTGTCCACCGCATCGAACGGCAGGCCGAGCACGCAATATACACGGCGCGTAAAGTCGGTCACGATGGGCGCAGGTTCGAGCGGCGCTGGCGGAGTACTATTCAGTGTCACGTTTGGACCTCACCCATGCGACCTGGCGATGGAACAGGAAGCGAAAGTAGAGCGGTACTTTTGCCACGACATACCACGCGGCCAGTGCCAGTTCTTTGCCGTTCAGCACGGCACGACCGTGGCGCCACCACGCCATCAGAATCGCCGCGCCGAGTGCCGTACCCGCGAGTATGCCGAGCACCAGCGGCGCAACCGGGCCGCCGGACAGGGCAAGCAGCAGACTCAGTCCCGTCAGTCCGCACACGAGGAGCACGAGCAGGGCAAGCGGAGGCACACACAGATCGAGACCGAAGGCGAACAGGCCGGCGCTGGCGCGGCGCACGCCGGCCAACAAGGTGGCCGGCGCGGTGCTGGTGATCATGCTCAAATGGCCGTGCTCCCAGCGCGTGCGCTGGCTTTGCGTTCCTTCGTTGCTCGTCGGGAAATAGCTGTACACCAGCGCGTGCGGGCAGAACATGGGCGCGCTGCCGGCCAGTGCCAGGTCCATCCCCAACTTCATGTCCTCGACGATATGGCCGGTGGCCAGACGGGCGGCACGGATTGTCTGCCACGGGAAGGCCATGCCGGTGCCCATGAGCTGGCACGGCCAGCCCAGGCGGAACCAGCCCAGCGGCCGTACCTTGTTCTTTACGATCCAGGCGAATTCGGCGATCTTTTTCAGCGGGCCGCTGACGACCGGCGCGTGCATCAGGTACAGAGCCTGCACCGGCCGCCGATGTTGAAAGGCCAGGCCTGCCAGACGTGCGATGGCGCCGTCGCCAACGATACAGTCCGCGTCCACGATCACGACCACATCCGGCGGTGCGGCCGCCAGCGCCTGCACGCCGAAGTCCAGCGCATATCCCTTGCCGCGCAATTCGGCATGGCTCCGTTCGACCACGTCGACGCCAGCCCGGCGGGCGACGTCGGCGGTACGATCACGGCAATTGTCGGCGACGACCAGGATGCGGTCGGCGATGCCGAGTTGGCTTTGGAGGCTGGACAGGGTCGCCGGCAAGCCAGCTTCCTCGTTGTGAGCCGGTATCAATATCGTGACACGCGGACGCGTGGCCGGCAGCAGCGCGGCGGCGCGCAGGGGACGCATGGAGAGCAGCACCTGTGCAACCAGTACCAACACCGGCACCAATATGGTGCACTGCAACACGAGCAGCGCGAGCGAAAGTACAGACGTCAAGACTATCCTTTCTTGGAAATCAACTTGCGGGGACGGGCAATGCGACTAACGCTGGGTTTGCTGCTTGAAAGGGGGCACTGCGCCTGACGCGGCGCAGCCATCGGTCCCATGCGATCGTTATGATCGTAGTGGTTACCCTTACGAATATAGTAACCGAATTTTTTCCTTGGACAATGGTTGTCGGCAAACTTTCCTTACAATCCTGTGAGCTAAGCCATATTCGATCGTGCCGACACTTGATGATACGCAAAACCTGATCGCTGGGCGGGGGCTAATGCGGGGAATGCGCTCGATCGACAGGATCGCCGGTGGTGCGTTCCGTACCGGTTAATGTGATCAAGCGTGCCGGTGCGCCTACCGCAGTACTGCCGTCCGGCATATCGCGCAGCACAACCGACATCGCGCCAATGCGACAGTTGTTGCCTATCTTCACCCCACCCAGTATTTGTGCATAGGCACCGAGTTCGACGTTGTCACCCAGTACAGGGACCGGGCCACCGGCATGGCGATTCCCTATTGTGACGCCCTGGCGCAATGTGCAGTTGGTGCCGATCTTCACGTCAGGGTGAATGAAAATATTCCCGAAGTGCCAAATTCTCAGGCCTGGACCGATGCTCGCCTCCTTCGGAAGACTGATGCCGGTGATCGTCTCGATCAGCCGAAACGCGGGCCAATACAGCGTTGTCCGCCATTTCTTGCCCAGGCCGGCAGGTCGTTGGTCAAGGCGGCGCCCAAGACGATACAGCCAGACCGCCCAAATTGATTGCTCACTGAGGAATGGCCGCCGCAAGCCGTATCGGTCCAGGTCGCATTCCCAATCGCTTTTATCCTGCATTTTGACCTTGAGAAAGTTTTGTGTCCGCAATTATTGTAACCAGATTTTGATGCTTAGGAATTTTGGCAAGCATTGGCAAATAAAAAAGCCGCGCTTGTGGCGCGGCTTTTTTCGATATGCAGAACTGAGATATCAGGGTAACGGGACCAGGTTGGCTTTCACCGACGAGGCGCCGCCGGTACCGCTGGTCGCGATCAGGGTGAGTGCGGGGTTCGCCGGCCATAGGAAGCGGATCGACTGTCCGTTTGCCAGATCCTTGCTGTCGAACGCAACTACGCCATTTGTCTTGATTTGCAGGCGCAACGTCGCGCCGCCGGTGGCGATGACCGTGAAATTGACATAGGTACCCGCCTTGGGCACCGCCCACTGCACGCGAGTCATACCGGTGTTGTTGGCATTGACGTACGCTGTCCTGGTTGTTGTGGCGTTGAACTGCAGGCTCTGCGAGGCGGTGTCATAGGTTGCTGTGGCCGTGCCGGATTGCCTGGTCCAGGGCCCGCGCATCGACAGGATGTTCATCCTCTGTTGCGCCTGGATGGCATTGGCCACGGAGGTGCCGTTGGCGTCGACCCTGTCCTGAGCGCTCAACACCTGGCGAAGGCCGGCGCGGATCTGGTCCAGCTGGTTCGCGATCGTGTTGTCCCAGCCCTTGGGCATCAAGTTGAAGCCCGAATCGTTTTCGACATAAATGGCAAACGGCGTCCCCACATTGCGGTCCACGACATAGGC
>Ga0068855_100008175_pt1 | contig 12650 bp, 9 predicted proteins | sample KBSCornC52_FD_66592 | JGI IMG/M metagenome (GOLD analysis project Ga0068855, IMG submission 66592) | Corn rhizosphere microbial communities from Kellogg Biological Station, Michigan, USA - KBS Corn C5-2 | ecosystem: Host-associated > Plants > Roots > Rhizosphere > Soil ...
ACGCAGAGTGGTATCGAGCATCAGCAGGGGCTCACGGACCGTGTCGACGATGTCCTGAGCATAGGCGCCGATAGCCTTCAGTTCGGATTCGGCATGCCGGCGCTCGGTCACGTCCTCCATTGCCAGAACCAACAACTCACCGTGGTTGCCTGCCTCGAGTTTGCGGGCATTCAGCAGCATCACGCGGCGACCGATCGTCGGAAACGTGTGTTCGAGCTCAAAGTCGTTGAAGACCGAGCTTTTAGGAACTACGTCTTCGAGCAGCGTTCGAAGAGCCGGAATATCCCATTGGCCGTTGCCTAGCTCATAGATGAGATGGTTCTCGGTCTCTTCGGGAGAGACGTGGAACGTCTGGTAGAACGCTCGATTGGCGGACTGAACGCGCAGGGTCGTGTCGAGCATCAACAGCGGTTCGCGAACCGTGTCGACAATGTTCTGAGCAAAATCTTCGATATCTTCCACCGCCGGTGCTTGTTTAGTCATCATAATGTTTAGCCCAACTGTATAGGAGTCAGGAAATGCTGCGTACCGAATGTCACTTCCTGTCGACGGTGATTTTATAGCCGATCAATGCGTTGGCGCCCTTTGTTGGATGGCCCGTTACGCTGATCGTGAAATCGCCCAGCGAGGCGTCGTTGTTCGCTCTCAAAGTAACCTTCGCTTCTGCGTCCCCGTGTTTGATGAGCGCCGGTGAAGGCTCAATCCGCACGCCCTTGGGCAGTCCGGAGAACTTGAGCGCGACATCCTCATCGAAATTCTTGCCCCGCTTTATACTGATTTCCGTGGCAATGCTTTCGCCCTGTTTGATTGTGGTCGGCAGGATCGGCACGCTCAAATTGAAGGTGTCGTCGGACTCCGTGAACGCGAGCTTCGTTGTCGTCTTTCCAACGACTCCGGGACCTCCGGCGATGCCCCGATTACAACTTGAAAGTACGGCCAATGCAGTAACAAGCAAGGCGCCAGCCATAAGCTTCATTGATATTCATCCCATGTGAAATCGGCACTGCGCATCCACGCGGATCTGGTATCGAGGATCGCGCGCCCGATCTGCGCAGCCGTGCGTTCAAAGTCGGCAGGCGGTGTGGCGCAGCAATGCCATTGTGAGGCGCCAAGCCTGGCTTTAGGGCCTGTATTGCAAGTTGATGCTCTAGGACGTACGCACAGGTGCGGAGTGTAGGCTTAGAGGTTAAACGAACAGCAGACCGTTGTTAGTCGTTGCGACGTTTGGAATTGTTCCATTATGTTTGGTTGAACCTACTTATCAAACGTGCCCGTTTAGAGGTTCATCTGTACCGGCCGAAGCGCGGCCATGGCGGCGCAAAGTCGGACCGTTGATAGCCAAATTGCTCTCCGTATTAGCGATCGGTGATATGGTGGAAGACGAGTAGGGTCGCGGCGTAACCATATCGGAACGTACAACGCGGTTCTTGAGCGGTTTCGGCGGCCGAACGCTATTACGTCTCGGCATATTGCCGCTGGATGGCCGTAGTTTCATCAAGGTGGGCGAAGAATACGTCTAGAAGCTGCGGATCGAAATGCGCGCCGCGACCTTCGCGCAGCATCTCGTAGACCTGTTCGTTCGGAAACGCGTCCTTATAGCTGCGTTTGCTTACGAGTGCGTCGAACACATCGGCGATGGCGCAGATGCGACCGTAGATCGGGATCGCCTCGCCTGCCAACCGGTGCGGATAGCCGCTTCCATCCCACTTTTCGTGGTGTGAGATCGCGATGACCTCTCCTGCCTGCAACAGGGTGGATGCCGAACCTCCGAGTATCCTCGATCCTATCAGCGTATGCTGCTCCATGATCGCGCGCTCTTCAGGCGTCAGCTTGCCGGGCTTGCGCAGGATCGAATCTGGGATTCCAATTTTCCCGACATCGTGCATTGGGCTGGCGCGGAAGATGATCTCCACCTCGCTTTCGGGCAGTTGAAGACCCCGTGCGATCATTGCACAGTAGTGGCTAACACGTGCGATATGTGCAGCTGTCTGCTCGTCCTTGAATTCCGCAGCGAGCGCAAGACGATGGATTGTATCTATGTAGGCCTCGTGGGTGCTCTTTTGTACTCCAGCAAGTTCCTCAAGCGCCAGTCGAAGATCTGCGGTCCTCTCAAGGACGGTGGCTTCAAGTTCGGCTTTGTGGCGTTTGAGCGCGTCCCGAGATGCCTTGAGCGCTAACTGCGCGTCTGTCCTGACGCGCAGCTCAAGCCTGTCGATGGGCTTGGCAACGAAGTCATTCGCTCCTAAAGTGACGGCTCGAAGGCGGTCACGCTTGTCTGTCATCGCCGTTACCATGATGATCGGGACATCGCCGCATACCGGATGAGCGCGGATCTGGCTCACGGTCTCAAATCCATCCATCACCGGCATCATGACGTCGAGCAGCACAAGATCGGTATCGCAATTCAATACGGAGAGCGCTTCCGCGCCGTTCGCAGCGACCTCACAGTTATGACCGTAACTGGAAAGGATCTCTACGAGCAGCTCGCGGTTCAACTCCTCGTCATCCACAATCAGTACGCGCTTTGAGTCAGCCATGGTAACTATTCCTCTCAAGCGGCACGCGGAAGGCTTTTCACAGAGCACAGGAAGCGCTCCGCTTCCGCCGCAAACGTGCGCGTGTTTATCGGCTTACTGATGTAGCCCACGCATCCTACGGCAAGAGCCTTTTCTTTGTCGCCATTCATTGCATGTGCAGTTAGTGCGACGACCGGAATCTGTCTTGTGTTCGGATTGCGCTGCAGTATTCCGGTCGCACACAGGCCATCCATCCCCGGCAGAGCGATGTCCATTAAGATCAGCGCCGGGATCTCAGCGTTGGCCAGGGCGATGCCTTCTTCAGCGTTGGCCGCGCGCAGCACGATGAATCCTGCTGCTTCCAAAAGGTCCGCGGCCAACTCCATATTTAACGCGTTGTCTTCCACTAACAGAATTCTATCGCATCGCATGCGCTGATCTCCAAACATTTCCACAAGCCTCCGCCCGTCGGTTCTCCAGGGATATAAAGCATGATCGAGCGTTGGCAGATCGCTCGCCTTCCAACCGGTCCCGACTCGGAGAGGGGCCAGGCCGATCTCGTCAAGCAGTTAACACATGGGACACTGCATGGCTCACCGTCCGCATTGCGTGTGCTTCGTCGCTTCTATCATTAGGCGCGACCGGCAAAGTAAAGGTGAAAGTACTGCCCTTGCCTTCGATTCCTTCGCTTTCCACCCACAATTGGCCACCATGCATATCCACCAGTTTGCGCGTGAGCGCAAGCCCAAGGCCGGTCCCCTGCTGCCGGCGCGCATAGGAGGAGTCCACCTGCTCGAATTCGATGAATATCCGGTCTTGATCTTCCAGCTTGATTCCGATTCCCGTATCCGTTATGGCAACGCGGAGAGACGCATGCCCCGGTCGAAAATCGTCCCGACTGACAATTGGACCTGTGTCGATTCGGGCATACACGTCCACCCGGCCGCCTTCCGGCGTGAACTTAATGGCATTGCTGAGAAGGTTGTAGACGATCTGCTTAAACTTTGCCTCATCCGCATTGAGAGCAAGGTGCTGCTGTTCCGTTTCCGTTGAGAGTCTGATTCCCTTTTTGGCGGCGAGCGACTGCACGATGCTTTGAACGCCTTTGAGGGCCATTACCGCGTCGAACTCTTTGCGCACCAACTGCGCGTGACCGGATTCCACCTTCGCGAGGTCCAGAATATCGTTCACCAACTCCAACAGGTGTCGCCCGCTCGATAGAACGTTATCAACGTACCTGGCTTGTTTCGGCTGCAGATCGCCGGCGACCTGGTCCTGGAGCATTTCGGAAAAGCCGATGATCGCATTTAGCGGGGTGCGCAGCTCATGGCTCATATTGGCCAGGAACTGGCTCTTCGCGCGGTTGGCTGCCTCGGCTGCATCTTTTGCGAGAGTAAGAGTCTCCTTTTGCCTTCGATCGCTGACGTCTACAATCGTTCCGCTTGCGCTCACAGGCGTTCCGAACTCGTCATAGAGAAATCGACCACGGGCGGCGAACCACTTCTCCGGCGCATGCGATGGATTGCCTCTGAATTCGACATCGATGTTCGATGCTTCGCGTAATGCTTTCTCGTATTCCCGCGACAATAGCTCGCGATCATCGGGATGTATGCAGGTTAGAAAGTCCTGAAAACCACCGCCGAACGATCCTGGCGCAATTCCCAACATTCGCTCGAAGTTTTCCGATCCCATAAAGCCGGATTTCAGATCCGTGCTCCAGGTACTTATTTCACCAAAGCTTAGAGCTAACTGGAGGTGCTCCTCGCTCCTTCGAAGCGCTTCTTCCGTTCGTTTGCGCTCCGTAATATCGCGGGATAACATTGAGACGGTGAAACAGGCGCCGTCTGACATGACGATCGGGCAGATGCGCGCGAGAAACCAGGTGCCTCCGGATTCAAGGTCGAGCATGTATTCCATACTCTCCGGCTGCCGAGTCTTAATGACGCGCTCGAACGCCTCGACAAAAGGGCGAGCCTTGTCTTCTCCGATCACATCCTGCACACGTTTGCCGATCAGCTCGCCGGAGGGCCGCGCCAATTTCATTTCGTCATGCGACCAGACGCTTATATAAGTGCCATGCGCATTGAACTCAAAGACAATCTCGTCCACAGATTCCACGATCGCTCGGATTCGCGCTTCACTGGCACGCAGGGCCTCGTCCGCGACCTTCTCATCGGTGATGTCCACTCCGGTCCCTACGATATACTCAACTTGCCCATCCGTATCGAGGAGCGCCGTATTCGACCACGCGACCAACCGCCGGCTTCCGTCTCGGTGAACGATATAGTACTCGTGTGTATTGGGATAGTTTCCGGCGCAAAGGTCGTCGAAGGCTTCACGAAGCCTGCCGAGCTCCTCCGGCGCCAGCATGATCTGAAGCCAGCTCCGTCCTTTTGCTTCCGCGAGGGTATAGCCTGTCAATTGTTCGCAGGCGCGGTTCATACGAACGATATTGCCGTCTACATCGATTACGACGACAATATTTCCGATCGTATCTACAACCGCCTCAATAAAGTCGCGTTCTTTTTGCAGCGCCGCTTCTGCTTGTTTCGCTTCCGTTATGTCGTTTGCCAGAGCAACTCGCGCCGGTCTACCGCCATAGCTCAGCTCATGCGAGGTGATTTCAACGGTGATCACGCTTCCACTGCTAGTGCGGTGTTTCCACGAACCACTGTAAATCCCGCTTACCGATCGCACGGAATGCCGCAGACGGGGAATATCTTCGGCGTCTCGGATGTCGCCTAAAGTCATTGAAAGGAATTGAGCCTCAGAATAGCCATAGTGGGCAACCGCAGCATCGTTGACGGCCAGAAACGAAAGCGTTTCGGCGTCGAACATGTACATTGGATGGGGATTATTCTGGAAGAGGAGCTTGTAATGAGTCTCAGATTCTCGCAGAGCGATCTCTACGCGTTTTCGTTCTTCGACTTCGTCCTCGAGCTCTGCTACCTTTTGCGCAAGCTTGTCTGTCATCAGCCGAAGATGCAAGTGATCGAAAGTGTGCTGTCGAATCGGCTCATAGGCAAGATCGCTGCTTTCCAGCGCCTGTTCGACGATGTTCAATATGTCATTGTTGCTCGCAGGCTTGAGCAGGAAATGATAAACGCCGCAAGATCTGGCCAGCGACGCGGCCTCTTCTTTAAGGTACGTCGCGGAATAGAAGATAACGGGGGTCTGTGCGACGATGGGATCGGCTCGCAGTTTGTGAACGAACTCGTAACCGTCCATGATCGGCATTAAGATGTCTGCGATGATAAGATCCGGTCGCTGGGACTTCGCCTGCTCGAGGGCGGACGCGCCGTCACTTGCCTCCAGTACCTCGTGACCTTCGTGGCTGAGAAGCGCCGTGATCAGCTTTCGGCTGATCGCATTGTCTTCCGCTATCAAGATGGATGCCATGAACAGAATACCTTGTCTGACCTGGATGAAAGTGGTGCTAATCGGTCGCTCGCTGTGCATCGATGAGGTGGGTATGTGCTGCTCGCGAATAATTGCCTGCCAGTTCGTAAGACTTCGTCATGGAAGGAAGCGGACAGCGATAATATCGGACCTAACCGCACCCATCTTGAGAGCAGGCGCACTGCACCTTTCGCTACTGAAATAAATACCTGCTATTGGAACAAAAGTTATAGAATAGTCGCTACAAATGTGATATGCTTTCTTGTATTAGCAGGCTTCCCTGAATGTGCCGCATTCGACGATCTATGTAGCAAAGCGTTAAGAGCTACTTTCAAACGCCTAGGCTGCGATCGTCTTATGATGGCGAAAGAAGAGTATCGCAAATGCCGACCACCCTGCACGCCGAGAAACTGCTGGACAGCTCTCCAGATGCACTCATCGCTATCTCATCCGAAGGCGAAGTCCTCTCCTGGAGCACTGGCGCGGAACAATCCTTCGGCTTTTCGTCAGAAGACGCCGTGGGGCGCACGCTCGACGAACTCCTGCATCCCCCGGGGCTCTTCGCAGTGGCGCAGAGACCCGTAATTGAGGCGCTGCTCGCCCAATCCGGCGTCTACGAGTCCATCTGTATGCGCAAGGATGGCTCTCTGATCTACGTCGACGTCTCCCACAACATCGTTCGCAATCCAGACGGTCAAATAGACTTCATCGTGGTCTGCAAGAAGGATATCACCAGCCTGAAAGTGGTGCGAGAATCCAGGATCATCGAGACGAAATTCAGGGGGCTCCTCGAGTCGGTGCCAGATGCGATCGTGATGGTAAACAACACCGGCCGGATCGTTTTCCTGAATACTCAAGCGCTCGAAATGTTTGCCTACGAGCGTGAAGCGCTGATAGGCCAGCCGATTGAGACGCTCCTTCCCGACCGCTTTAAAACCGGGCATATTCAACATCGAACGCGCTATCTCTCCGGGCCACGCACCCGAGCCATGGGCGCGGGCCTGGCGCTTTACGGCCTGCGAGGCGACGGCACGGAATTCCCCGTAGAGGTAAGTCTCAGCCCACTCGAGACCGAGGAAGGCGTGCTTGTGATGGCCGCTGCTCGTGACATAACAGATCGTATGCGGGCGGAGGCAAAGTTTCGGGGACTGCTCGAATCTGCTCCGGATGCTATGATCATCGTTAATCCCGCGGGGCGTATCGTGCTTACGAACGCGCAGACAGTCCAGCTGTTCGGTTACAAGCGGGAAGAGTTAGAAAATCAACTCGTTGAGATTCTGCTTCCCGAACGATTCAATTTCGCTCATCTCGGCCATCGAAGCGGATACTTTCGGGAGCCCCGACCTCGCGCGATGGGAGCGGAGTTGGAGCTATACGGGCTGCGGAAGGACGGCCGTGAATTCCCCGTCGAAATCAGTCTCAGCCCGCTGGAGACCGAAGATGGCGTCCTTGTGATGGCGGCCGTTCGAGATATTACGGATAGGCGACGACAGGAGGCAGAGATCCGGCTGAAGAACCGAGAGCTCGAAGCACAGAACATTCGTGTCCAGGAAGCCAGCCGCATGAAGAGCGAATTCCTGGCCAATATGTCGCACGAGCTTCGAACTCCGCTCAATGGAATTATTGGATTTGCCGAATTCATAGTCGATGAAAAGCCCGGGCCACTGAACGAGAAGCAGAAAGAGTACTTGAACGATATCCTGAATAGCGGACACCATTTACTTCACCTTATCAATGATGTCTTGGATCTCGCGAAAGTCGAAGCCGGGAAGATGGAGCTGTTTCCAGAGGCATTTTCCGTGCGGACCGTTGTAGATGAGGTATGCTCGATCATCGCTCCGGTCGCGAAAAAGAAGAGCATAACCATTGATACGTCACTTTCATTAGAGGTCGACGTTGTCACGCTCGATCCGCAGAAGTTCAAACAGATCCTTTATAACCTGCTCTCTAATGCCGTAAAGTTCACGGAACCTGACGGTTCAGTGACAATTGTCGTCGAGCCGTATAAACTTGTTTATATTCGTGTGCAAGTGACCGATACAGGGATTGGCATCCGGCCAGAAGATTTACCACGCTTGTTCGCGGAATTCCAACAGCTTGACAGCAGCGTCGCGCGGCGATACGAAGGCACCGGGTTGGGTCTGGCGCTTACCAAGAAGATCGTAGAATATCAGAATGGCTCAATCGAGGTCGAGAGCGAAGTCGGTCATGGGAGCACGTTCAGAGTTTTATTGCCGATCGGCATACCGTGCGAGATATCACGTCAATGAGCTATTGCATCCTGGTGGTGGACGACAATCCGATCAACTTGAAGCTTGCGTGCGATGTCCTGCAAAGCGAAGGCTATGTGGTCGAGCGAGCATCGGACGCGGAGCAGGCCTTTGAGCGCGTGCAAAAGCTGCCGATCGATCTTATCCTAATGGACGTTGCGCTGCCCGGCATGGACGGGCTGACCTTAACACGTATGCTGAAGGCAGATCTCACGTTCAGACATATTCCGGTCATTGCCCTGACTGCGTTTGCCATGAAAGGCGACGATGTAAGAGCCATGGAGGCCGGATGTGACGGATATATTCCTAAGCCGATTGACACGCGCATGCTTCCAGACCAGGTAATGGAAGTCTTGAACAGACGATCAACGATCATCGATCGGGACTAACAGACTATGGCAATTCTCGTTGTAGAAGATCAGCCAATAGATTCAAAAGTAGTTCGGACCGCGCTCTCGCATGAAGGATTTGCAGTGCGGGTGGTCGCCGACGCCGAGCATGCGATCTCAGAAATACAGGCTCGTACGCCGTTTATTATCATCATGGACCTGGCCCTGCCTGGCATGGATGGGCTGTCTCTCACAAGAATCTTGAAAGAGGATCCCCTAACCCGTTGTATCGGCATCATTGCCGTGACTGCTTATACAGACCGATGGCATCGCCGCGCCGCCATGAATGCAGGCTGCGACGCCTACCTCGTCAAACCGTTTGGCACCCGACTGCTATGCGCTCATGTTGACGACCTCGCTCAAAAGCTGATTTGAATCGTGTGTTCGCTCAAATAATAACCGTCCTCGCGTCTTGAGATTCTTCTGTTTCAGGTTCCGTGGACACATATAGTTGTAGGGAAGTCTGCGCGTGAAAATACTCATCGCTGATGACAATGTCACCAATCGCAAATTACTCCGTGTAATGCTGCAAGCGGAAGGATATGAGACGGTCGAGGCGGCAGACGGGAACGAGGCGCTTGAGATTCTCGAGAGCGAAGATGTGAGCCTCATCCTTTCCGATGTCCTGATGCCCAACATGGATGGCTTCCGGCTTTGCCATGCAGTTCGCCATACCGAGCGACTGAAGCATATTCCCTTCATCATTCAAACTTCGAGTTACGATTCAAGCAGCGACGAAAGGCTCGCCATCAGTTTCGGAGCGGACTTGTTTATTCGGCGGCCGATCTCATCGAACGAGCTGCTCGGCGCAGTTCGGCGAACGGTTGGTCAGACGAGGCCGCGCCAGAGCCCCCGAGCGCAGTCGCTCGAAGAACTGGATGTGATGAAAACCTATAGCGTACGTCTCGTCAGGCAGCTGGAAGATACCAACGCGGAACTTGCGAACGCGCATGCCAAGATTCTCGATATTCACCAATCCCTGCTTAAGCGCACGGACGAGCTGGAGCAAAGCGAAGAGAAGTTCCGAGGTATTTTCGAGAATATCACCGACGTCTTTTTTCGCACGGACATGCAGGGCACGATTCAGATCGTCAGCCCTTCGATCCGTCGATATGGCCATGACCCTAGTACACTGATCGGTTGCGATTTCAGAGAATTGTGCGCAAAACCCGGCGATTACGATATGGTGATCGGCGCACTCGTAGAGGGCCAAGTCCTGGAGGACAAAGAATTAGCACTGAAGCAGACTGCCGGCAAGTGGTCTGTCAGCTCCTTGAGCGCGCGCCTGATCACGGATGTCCAAAGGCGGCCGATCGAGATCGAAGGAGTTCTGCGCGATATTTCCGAACGCAAGCAGGTGGAAGAGGTCCTGCGCGCGAGCGAGACTTTCTACCGCTCTTTGGGCGACGCCGTTCCGGACTTTGTGTGGGCATGCGATGCGCAGGGTCGGGCAAATTTCATCAACCGTCGCTACCTGGAGTACACCGGATATACTCTGGAAGAAATGTCCAAGTTACGGTTGGACGCCTACCATCATCCCGACGATCTTCCGGATCTGCAAGCCAAATGGCAATCCGCAAGCGCCAAGCGCGAAGGTTATGAAGCTGAAGCGCGCTACAAGCGCCACGACGGTGAATATCGCTGGTTTTTGATTCGTGCGGTCCCTGTGAAAGACATTCATGGTAATACCATTCAGTGGGTAGGCACATCCACGGATATTCACGAGCGTAAGCGGCTGGAGGAGCAACTGCTGCACTCGCAAAAACTGGAGGCGATCGGCAGGCTGGCGGGAGGAATCGCACACGATTTCAACAACCTACTTACGGCGATCCTGGGATACTCGGAATTAGCGGAAGAAGAAGTCGCGGCAGATACCACAGCATCAAGATATCTCAAGACGATTCAGGGCGCAGCGACGCGCGCTGCCGCCCTGACCCATCAGCTTCTCGCGTTCGCCCGGCAGCAGATTATCGAGCCGAGAGTCCTCACTCTCAACGACATTCTTGACGATGTCTCGTCGCTGCTGCGCCCTCTTTTGGGTGAACACATCGAGCTGGCGATCATGCCCGGCAACGACTTGTGGCGAATTAGAGTGGACCCGGGACAACTTGAACAGGTCATTGTGAATCTGGCAGTAAATGCGGCGGATGCGATGCCGCAGGGCGGCCGGCTGTTGATTGAGACCGAGAACATAACCCTGGATGAGGGTTATGCCTACGTTCACCCGGACCTTCAGCCGGGAGAGTACGTTTTGCTCGCCGTAAGCGATACGGGAGAGGGAATGGATGAAGCGCTGCAGAAACGCGTATTCGACCCTTTCTTCACGACGAAGGCCAAAGGAAAGGGTACAGGGCTGGGTCTATCTACCTGCCACGGTATCATCAAGCAAAGCGGCGGGCATATCTGGCTGTACAGCGAACCCGGCCGTGGAACGACATTCAGGATCTATCTTCCACGTGTACAGGCAGCTGCCACGCGGCCTCCAACGCCACCGGAAGTCATGGACATGCACGGCGTTGAGACCGTGCTCTTGGTGGAAGACGAAGCAATCGTGCGTGAGATGGCAGTTCAGGCCTTGCGTTCGCAGGGGTACACCGTAATCGCTGCCGAAAACGGCGATAAGGCGCTGGAATACATCTCCGGTCACTCCGGCGAGATCAATTTGCTGCTCACAGACGTCGTTATGCCGCACATGGGCGGCCGGCAATTAGCAGAGCGGCTCGAGGAGATCGAACCAGGTGTCCATGTGCTTTACACCTCGGGCTATACGGACAATTTCATTGCACAGCACGGCGTACTCGCAGAAGGGACTGCGTTTCTTCAAAAGCCGTATACGCCGACGACGCTCGTTCGCAAAGTCCGACAGACTCTGAACCGCGCAGCAACATCGAGCGCGGAATAGCCCCTGGAAACAATCGAGAGGCAACCCTTTGCAGCTTCAACCGGGCACAATCACAAGCATCTCCGAACTGGCGCTGTGGGTGAGCGATCTAGACAGGGCCGTTGAGTTCTACACCGGCAGCCTCGGGTTCACGGTGGAGTCGCTCGATGCCGGCCGAAACGCCTTTCTGAAGAGCGGCGACTTCCTGCTGGTCCTCTTCGTGCCCCACGATCCTGGCACGCCGCTGGCTCGAGAGTACCTCGCTCGCGTCGGAACGCCACGCGGTGGCGTTTACCACGTGGCGTTCCGTGTGGAACCCGATCTCCTCGACAGCGCGGCGCATTCTCTCCAAGATGCGCATCTTGAGGTCAAGGGCCCCATCGAATTTCCAACGGGTCGCAGATCTTACTTCCTCGAAGACCCGGACCAGCACTACATCGAGCTGACGGATCGATAGCCAGGCGCTTTTCTTCGTCCGTCCTCCATGCTTCTATTCTCAGCTTGTCAATTTTGTGATACAATGTGTGAATTCCAGGTTCAAGTTAATTTCTGTCCACGTCTTTCAACTCTTCGGTCTCCAGGACGAATACTCTCATGCCATTCCTTCAATTCAAAGGGCGCACCGCCGTTGAGAGCTACCACTACAGCCTGCCGCATCACACGCTAGAGTTGGATTCGGAGCTCTCCGTACTTAGCTCCGCGGAAGCACCATCCCTTGAAGGCAATCTGATTATCGAGGGCGATAATCTCTTAGCTCTGAAAGCATTGCTTCCCACCCACGCCGGCAAAATCAAATGCATCTATATCGACCCACCGTACAATACTGGCGAAGAAGGCTGGGTCTATAACGACAACTTGAACCAGCCTCAGTTCAAAGAATGGATTGGCACGACGGTCGGTAAGGAGGGCGAGGACGCCGCGCGGCACGATAAATGGTGCTGCATGATGTATCCACGCCTCATGTTGTTGCGGGACCTGCTTCGTGATGATGGAGTCATTTTCGTTTCACTTGACGATAACGAGATTGGTCCGCTTCGGCTATTAATGAATGAAGTGTTTGGACCAGAGAATTTTATTGCATCGGTAATCTGGCAGAAGCGGACTTCGCCTGACGCACGAATGCCACTGGGACCTGCTCACGACTATGTCGTCGTTTACGCGAAGACCTCTACGCATCGAATAAACCCATTGGCGT
>Ga0068855_100008179_pt1 | contig 12647 bp, 10 predicted proteins | sample KBSCornC52_FD_66592 | JGI IMG/M metagenome (GOLD analysis project Ga0068855, IMG submission 66592) | Corn rhizosphere microbial communities from Kellogg Biological Station, Michigan, USA - KBS Corn C5-2 | ecosystem: Host-associated > Plants > Roots > Rhizosphere > Soil ...
GACGACGCCCCCTGCGTATAGGACCGCCCCGGAGCATTCAACCGCGCATAGCTCACTCCGGCGAAGGTATCTCCTTCATGCAGATTCAACAGCACATTGTTCGACGTAAATTTCTTCGCGCCCGTATCCAGATCGAAGTCCCACTCCACGTCCATCTTCGCCGACGTCCTCACCCGCAGACGCGAGACCAGCGGCGAAATCTCGCGCGCCTCCGTCAGGAAGGCAACTCCCGAAAGATTCAGCGTCGTATCGAAGATATTCCGTCTTCCATCCACCACCGCTCCGCCAAAGTTCTTGTCGAAGAAGTACTTCTGCGTCAGCCGCCAACTGATCCACTCCCGCGCGCCGCACTCGTTCGAACCTGCCTCCGAATCGTCTGCCGCTGCCGTCTGGTCCGTCTTCTTGGACAGGCACGGCTTCGCCTTCCCTCCCTTCGCAGGCCGCAAAAACAACCTCTGCGTCACGCCATACTGCACTTCATTCGTGTTGCTGACGATATCGACATCGTCGAAGCGCAGCACCTTCAAAAAATCTCCGACTCCGGTCACATAGCGATACTTGATCTCCGGCTCGACGGTGTGCCGCAGATCATGGCCGAACACTCGCTCCACGAACTTCGAGTCGAACGTCCGCTCGATCACCGGCGCCCTCAGGTCCACCTGTGCCTCCATGTCGCTCCGGTTCAATCCGCCTCGATGCTCCACCGATGGCTGCTTGCCTGTCGCCGGTTTTTTCAGGCTGCGGCTGTACATCGTCTCCCGGACGGCGAGGGAAGGTAGTAGCTTCCACTCCCCCAGCTTCAGGGGATAAGCGATCTGCGGGTGCAGGTCGAACCGCTCCGTCACGCCACCGCTTACGAAGTCCGGCTGTACCCGTTTCAGCCCCGCCGCCGAAGTCTCAAAGCTCCACAGTGCGTCACTCCTGCCTAAGGGATGGTCGGTCGAAACCATCTCCAACGCGGGCGCATGAAAGATGCGGACCTCCTGCGCGGGAACCGCCGGTGTGGTCGGCGTCGCCGGCGCCGCCACCCGCTTCAGTCCCTGGTAGCGGTCCGCCCGAATATCCGATGCATACCCATCCGCCTCGTGCACGCCATACGCGATGGAGAGAATATCGGTCGACACTGCCTGGTTGAAGTTCTCCATAAAAGCCTCGCGGTAAGCGTACGAGCTCAAATACTCCACATTCCCCACCATTCGCGTCTGCGCTGAAAAATCGTGCCGTCCCGCGAAAGCCACATCCTGCCCACCCTGATTCACGACCTGGCCGCCTTTCTCATAGCCGCGGTCGATCAGGCCGCTGTAATGCGCCATCACAAAATCGTTGTCCCGCCCGCGATAGTGAAACATCGCCGACTGCGACCATCCTCTGTTCGAAAAAAACTCCGTGCCCACCGTCAGGTCGGTGCTCCGGTTGATCGCGAAGTAAATCTGTTCCCCCAGGATCAAACCCTTCGTCGAAGACTCCCCGATCACAGGGATCATGAAGCCGCTCTGCCGCCCCTCCGTATTCACCGGATGCGTCACATAAGGCATATACAGTAGAGGAATATTGAACAGGTGAAAGACGCTGTTATGCGCGCTGGCCATCTCGCCGTTCACCTCGAACTTGCCCGCATACAGCAGCCAGTCCGGGTGCTCCAACTGGCACGAAGTCACCGTCCCGCCATACACCTCATACTCCTCGGGCCCCTTCTTCACCACCACGCGGCCCGTGAACAGGAAGGGACGCCCATTTGCGTAGACCATCTTGTGGCCCGAGCTCTTGAGCCCCACCGAACCGGTCACATCATAGAACCGGCCCGTCTGCCTGTTCAGGTCAATCGTTCCGTGGCTCGCCGTAATAATCTCATCGTTCGCGCCGCCGGTAGCCTTCAGATGCCCCGTGGCCTCGATCTCTCCGGTCGCGTTGTCGTACTCGATGTGGTCGGCCTCGACCCTGCGATTGCCGTAGGTAATCACAACGTTGCCATCCAGCACATAGCGGTCGCCCGTCTTCGATTGCGTCTCCGACTCCATCACCACCGGCACAGTCTTATCCGTCGCGGGAACGACTACGGCCTCGGGATACCGCGCGGCGTCGGACGCGACAACGGACGAAGAAGAGGGAGCATCGGGAAGCGCCGCTGCCGGGGTTGCCTCATTCGTCACCTCTTGCGCGCGAACCTGTGGATGACTTGCCGCAATCATCGTGATAGTTATCAAGAGGTAAATGGTCCTCAGGATGCGGGAACCCCTACGTCTTTCGGGCAGTGCGGCAATGGATTTAAAGAACGGCAGAGTACGCAAGAGCAATCGGCTTCGCTCCCTGGCCCTCATCTCCCGTTCACTGCTTTCGAAACTTGTCGGACGCACCACTCTCTGAGGCTAAACGATTTCACGGAAGCGGGTTTAGGTTTGAGCACAATGAGCTCTGTACAGCTTGATATTCAGCCACTTGACGAAGCCGCCGAAGAATCGGAAACAGCGCTCGCTCCCTTCGCCCTCAAGCAGCAGGTGGCCGAGCGGCTTGCCGCCCACCGCGCCCGCCACTCCGATCACCGGCAGTCGGAGACTCCCGCAGCGCCCGTCGCCCGTTCCGTCGCCACAAAGCCCCGCGCCGCCCGCATCGCCGCCGCCGTAGCCGAGCGCTACGCCCACTCGCAAAGTTATCGTGCCTTCCTCGCCGCCGAGGCCGAGCGCGCCATTCAGGAGGCGCAGGCCGCCGCCGAAGTCGCCGCCCGCAGCGCCCAGGCTATCGCGGACGCCCAGAACGAGCTGCTCGCCGAACTCGACCAATGGGAACTCACTCCTCCCCCAATCCCTTCGGAACCAGCCTCCTCCTCTTCTTTATTGTCATCCTTCGCCGAACCGGGGTCCCCGGCGAGCGCTTTTGGTTCGCTGGGGTGGGATGGCGGAGGATCTGCTCTTGCCTCTTCCGACTCCACCCAGGTCTCCAGCGCCGGCCTCACCGTCCGTCTCTACCAGGACAGCACCCACTCCATCCCCGAACCCTTCAGCAGCCACTACCACCAGCATCGTCAAAACCCCTTCGATGAAATTGAAGAAGACGAGCGCCTCGCTCTCGAAGACGAGATTGCCTTCCGCCAGTCGCCCACCTTCGAGGACCCCGTAGCCCCGGTCGAGATCCCTGCCAACCTCATCGAATTTCCCCGCCAGCTCGTCGCCTCCCGCCGCGCGCGTCCCCGCATCGCCGAAGGCCCGCTGCGCGACGAAGCCGAGCATCCCCACGACCCCACGCAACTCCGCATCTTCGAGGTCGAGTCCACCCAGTTCTCCACCGCACCAGCAGCCGAGTTTGCCGAATCCATCATCCCCGAGTGGTCGTCCATCCTGCTCGGCGCCCGTTCCGCAGCCACCTATGCCGAGCCGGAGACGACCCAACTCCCCTTTAATCCAGTTCTCCCCCTTCAGGCCGCATCGCTCAACCTGCGCCTCATGGCCGCCCTCGTCGACGGCTGCATCCTGCTGGCTGCCTTCCTCGCCTTCGCTGCCGTCTTCGCTCTGACGCTCGCCAAGTTGCCGGGACTGCCGGTCCTCGGCACGCTCACCTTCCAGACCGCCGCCATCGGCACAGCAGGCGTTCTTGCGATCCTGGCAATCCTCTACCAGGTCCTCTTCTTCACCTTCTCCGAGGCCACCCCGGGAATGCGTTACGCCCGCATCGCCTTTTGCACCTTTAACGACGAGAACCCCTCTCGCGCCGCCATGCGCCGCCGCATCTTCGCTGCACTCCTCGCAGCCTGCCCCCTCGGGCTCGGCTTCCTCTGGGCCTGGCTCGACGACGACCGCCTGGGCTGGCACGACCGTATCTCCCGCATCTACCAGCGCAGCTACTAACCCAAAGCGCCAGAGCTGAAATCCCGACAGAACCGAGTGCCCCCTGTCCCGGATCCGGGACATGGGTGTAGCAGCACCAAATTCCCCTCTCCGGTAAACTCCTCTCGACCGCCACAAAGCATCAGGAGTGTTATGAACCGTCGTAAGTTCGGCCAGCTCATCACCGCAACCGCAATGGAAGCAACCCTGCTTCGCGCGAGAGCCCAGCCTGCAACCCCCTCCGCCTCCGCCAATAAATTCTCCTGCGAGATCGGAACACTGCAACTTCCTTCCTTCGATCGCTGTATCGAAGTCGTCGCCGAAGCCGGTTATCAAGGAGTCGAACTGACCGGCTACTTCCAGAAGTGGACGCCCCAGGAGCAGCGCCGCCTGATGGCAAAGATGCGTTCGCTGGGCGTCATGATCGACATGCTGAGCGGCCTTCAGGCCAGCTTCGCCATTCCCGGTCAGACGGAGGAATTCGTAACCAAAGTGCGGCAACACTGCCACGTCGCCAACGACCTCGGATGTCCGCAGATCAACATCAAGTCCGGCAAACGTCTCGAAGGCGTGGCTCCGCAGGCGCAGTTGGCCGCCGCCGTCGACAACCTCAAGCGCGCCGCCGACGTTGCCGCCGAGAACGGCATCAACATTGTGATCGAGCCCATCGACCTGATCGAAAATCCCACGATCTTCCTCACGTCGGTAACGGGAGGATTCGAGATCGTACGCGCCGTCAACCGCCCCAACGTCAAGGTGTTGTACGACTTCTACCACGAGCAGCGCGCGGGCGGAAACCTGATCGAGAAGCTCGAAAACAACATCGACTGGGTCGGCCTGGTCCACATCGCAGACGTTCCCGGACGCCACGAGCCCGGCACCGGAGAGATCGATTACACCAACATCTATCGCACCTTGGCGAAGCTGCACTACACCCGCTTCATTGCCATGGAGTACAGCCCTACCATCGATCCCGTCGCCTCCCTGCGCAATTCGAGAATAGAAGCACAACAGGCCATGGCCTCCGTCCGCTAGGTCGATGTCTTGCTGATCTTGATAACTGACATCGAATGCGTTATTTCCGATACAAAGATACCTCTCCGGAAATCGTAAAGAAGGAACAAATCATCATCCCCGTTGACCCTCCCCCAAGAACGCGATACACTTCTTAAGTTTGGCGCTGTAACTCGTGTGTCTCGATTCTGGGTTACAGGGACGACCGGCTTGAGTCCGCACGATTGCGACGATTCAGCCAGTTGGCTTGATGCAGTGCTCCTGTATTCGCCCCATGCAGCACAATCTATGTGAAGAAGCGACAGCGTTCTAACAACGCACGCTTGAGGTTTTAGCTATGTACGCAGTCATCCGCACCGGCGGCAAGCAGTATCGGGTTGCCCCAGGCGACAAACTGAAGATCGAAACCACTGCCCACGAAAACGGCGCCGTAGAATTCTCCGACATCGTCGCCATCAGCGGCGAAGCGGGCAAGTTCGAGTCCGAGCTGTCCGGCGCGAAGGTCCTCGCCTCCGTCCTCGGCGAAGGCCGCGGCGACAAGATCCTCGTCTTCAAGCTCAAGCGCAAGAAGCAATACAAAAAGATGCAGGGTCACCGCCAGAACTTCGTTGAAGTGAAGATCAACGAGATTCAGGTCAACGGCAAGAGCTTCAAAGAAGAAGCTAAATAAGTATTCGATTTTATTTTTATCCCGCGAATGCCTGAGGGCCGCGCGAAAGAGGCAATGCAATGGCACATAAAAAAGGCTTAGGTTCTTCTAAAAACGGCCGTGACTCAAATGCACAGCGGCTCGGCGTCAAGCGCTTCGGCGGCGAAACCGTCACCGGCGGCTCCATCCTCGTCCGTCAGCGTGGAACCCCGCTCAAGCCGGGCGCAAACGTAGGCCGCGGCAAGGACGATACCCTCTTCGCCAAGATCGACGGCGTAGTCCGCTTCCAGGATCGCGGCCAGATCGGCCGCTTCGTCTCTATCGATCCTATCGCCGTTTCGGCATAGCTCGTCGGAGCACAAAAAAGCCCTGCTCCGGCAGGGCTTTTCCGCGTTGCGACTAGATTATTCCGGGCCAACCACCACAGGCTTGCCCTTCTCATTCAACCCGATCCGTGCCATCGGTGTCCGATGGTCGTGCGTAAACAGCACCAGCCACTTTTCGGGAATCGCCCGCTGATAGAACCGTTTTCGCTGCACGATTGTCTCCAGAGGATCGAGATCGTATCCCATCACCCACGTCGTATCCAGGTGAGCGCTCGTTGGAATCAGGTCCGAGATGTAGCACGCATGTTCCCTTCCCGACTCGATATGTACGCCCATCATCTGCGCTGTATGCCCGGGAAAAACTTCAACCCGGACCCCCGGGCAGATCGCCATCTCATGGCCTTCCACCAGTGTCATCTGTCCCGATTCAATCAGCGGATCGTAGTTCGGCGACAGGTAGCTGACGCCGTCCCGCTCCAGTTGCAGATGTCCATGCTCCACCTCGCCGCGATGCGCAAAGTACCGTGCATTCGGGAACGTCGGCGTCACCGAGCCATCCGGCTGCAAGGTCGTGTTCCAGCCGCAATGGTCGAAGTGAAGGTGAGTGTTGACAACAATGTCTACCTCCTCGACCGCAATTCCAGCCGCGGCCAGCGAGGCAGGCAAAAGCTCCTGGTTCTCAAAAATCGCGCGCATCTTCGCCGGCTGTTTATTGCCGATCCCAGTCTCGATCACCACCGTATGCTTTCCGGTCCGCACCACGACCGTATTCAACCCCAGCAAGATGCGGTTCTGCGCATCGGCGGCCGCTCGCTTCTCCCAGAGCGTCTTTGGCACAACGCCGAACATGGCGCCGCCATCCAGTTTGTACGCCCCATCCGTGCAGACCGTCACTTCAAAGTCGCCGACCTGCGTCCGCCCGCGCACCAGATCGGAATCCGTAAGATGCATCGACGTCCTCCCACTCCATCGTAGCGCCCATCGGCATTGGAGAGGAGGCCCCTGGCATGGTCAGGCATGTGGAATCGGATCCGTGCTGGCCGACACACCCTCCGATGCCGTCGCTACCAGGTGCGCGGTCGCCGTCGAAGCAGGCTGCTTGTGCTGGAAGCACTGGCGGCAAAGCACGGGCCGTCCCTGCGTCGGCTTGAAAGGCACTGTCGTCTCGACGCCGCACTCCGAGCAGAGGGTGCGCGTCTCCGTTCGCGACAGTCCGATCGAGCCGCCCCCGGTGCCGGGGCGCAGCGACGCTATAGCTGCCCGCTTGAACTTGCAGGGCTTGCAGCGCTTGGGGTCGTTCTTGAATTGTTTATCAGAGAAGAAAAGTTGTTCGCCGGCAGTGAAGATGAATTCTCCACCACAGTCTGCACAGATTAAAAGTCTATCCACAAATTCCATAACCGCTTCTCCCGTCTTGCGGAAAAAGGATGAATACCCGTAGGCATTGGTTATTGTGAGGCCGACGGGCGCTCAACCTTGTTCATAATCTTTCGTTGCAGGATGTATAGGGGGCCCGTGTTACTGATTTCTCAGACAAATCAATGTTCTCCGGTCACGGGAGCCACTGCACAGGCTCTCTCTGCCGAAGTACCAGTTCAATGGCGGGAGTCCATCTTCTGGTGGGTGGATGGTTTCAAGTGGCCGTCCGCGGCTTGAGGACCGGAACGGCCTGACTTGGTTTAGGAGCGATTAGTCCTGCTCCTTGCGGACCTTCTTGCGATTACGCTTGCGTGCGAGCGCTTCTTTCACGCGCTTCTTTTCACCTGGTTTCAGATAAAAGGAGTGACGCTTGACTTCCTTGATAATGTCTTCGGTCTGCACCTTGCGCTTAAAGCGGCGCAGAGCATTTTCAAGGGGTTCGCCTTCCTGTACTCGAACCTCTGCCAAGAAAAATACACCTCCAAACGGTCCCGAATTGGGAAATACGCATCCCGGCTGGGATACATATATACCAGAATACCCTACTTTGGGAAGTATTTTTATAGAGTTTTAGCACAATTGGCAATACTTTCGTCGGCGGTAACGGGCCGTAAAATAACGATTGAGGAGATAGACTATGGCTCGCGAGATTGAATGGACAGATTCGGAAGAGATTGGAATTCAGCTACAGGAGAAGTTCCCGGAGATCGATCCCTACACCGTCCGGTTTACCGACCTGCACAGCTATGTGACCGGGCTTCCCGGGTTTACCGGCGACCCGGCAAAGTCGAACGAGGGCATTCTCGAAGCCATCCAGAAGGCTTGGCACGAAGAATACGAAGACGCAAAATAGCGTCTCGCCGTCGTTCTCCTCGACCATCCCCCAAAGTCATGTCATCTCGACCGGAGGTGGCGTTCTTTGCCGCCGTAGTGGAGAGACCTCCTGTATTCGCCGTTGCTCGTTTGCTTCACTGCCTGCTGTAGAAAACCTGACTCGTTGTTTGTTGCGGGGTGCCTCCGATGGATCTCTGGTTCGAGGCTGTTGAAACTCTGCTTTGCTCAGGGGCACGGCTTCAGCCCGTGCCGCAACCGCTCTCTTAGCGATCGGCTTCAACCGGTGAAGATACGCGTCTTCTCTCCGTGTCGCCATTTCTTCAGCCCCCCTGAAAGCCCGCCGATTCTCTCTCTCATAGGGCCGGCAGCACTCCGGCTCCTGACGGCACCCTAAGGATTAAATGACTGATTCCATGGCAGCTATAGTTCACGCGCCCCGCCAGATGCAAAAAAACACCAGCAAAATCGTCTGTCAAGCCCGGAAACAACCTAACTACAACAAAACAAGCCAAATAGAGATTGCAATTAAGTTTCGCTCGATCCGTTAAAATCAAAGCAGTAAGAAAACGGCGCGGCGATACCCAGAATAACGGCTTCATTTTTAGCAACTTAGATATAAGTAATGCAGAATCAAGACTTTGAAAATTAAGTCCCTTATTAACAATACTTTAGGACTTAAAGTACAGGGGGTGGGGTATTTCAAGTCCGGAGACGGGGACAGGTGGCAGGTGGATACAATAGAGGGCATGACTCCCATTGCCGAGTTAGTGCAGATCGATCTGTCGCCGCGCAAGCCCGCCCGCAAGCCCGAGTGGCTCAAGGCCAAAGCTCCCATGGGCGAGACCTTCCACGCCCTCAAGAAGATGGCGCGGGAGCTGGATCTGCACACCGTCTGCGAGAGCGCCCAGTGCCCCAACATCGGAGAGTGCTGGAACCAGAAGGCAGCCACCTTCATGATGCTCGGCAACCTGTGCACGCGGCGCTGCGGATTCTGCGCCGTCCCCAAGGGCAAACCCGAGCCCATCGACTTTGACGAGCCGCGCCGGGTGGCTTATGCCGTGGCGCAATTGGGCCTGGCCCACGCCGTCGTTACCAGCGTGAACCGCGATGACGATAATCTGGGCGCGGCGCAGGCATTTGTGAAGGTGATCGAAGAGATCCGGCTGCAGGCCCCTGGCTGCCGCGTCGAGGTGCTGACGCCGGACTTTCAAGGTGTGGAAGAGGCGCTGCGGCTGGTGGTCGCGGCCCGGCCCGAGATCCTCAACCACAACATCGAGACGGTTCCGCGGCTCTACCGCGTAGCCAAGAGCGGCGGCCGCTACGAGCGCTCGTTGGGCTTTCTCGAAAAGGCCAAGGCAATCGCGGCGGAGACCGGCGAGACCATTGTGACCAAGACCGGCATCATCGTCGGCATGGGCGAAGAGATGCACGAACTGCTGGCGGTCTTCCGCGACCTCGCCGACCGCAAGGTGGATATCCTGACGATCGGGCAATATCTCCGGCCATCACGCGACCATCTGGTGATGAGCAGGTATTACACGCCCGAAGAGTTCGCCTTCCTGAAGCACGAGGCGCTGGGCATGGGCTTCCGCCATGTGGAAAGCGGCCCCCTGGTGCGCTCGAGCTATCACGCGCACGAGCAGGCCCAGAGCACAGGGTTGGCTTAACGCACCATCAACACCTGCGTCTCGTAAGGCTTCAGCTTCAACTGCACGGACATCGCACCCTTGCTCCGCATAGAGACGACGGACGAGACCGCACCAGTGGCCGGGTCCCATTGCTCTACCAGTTGCCGGGTGTTTTCTCCCTCGTTGCGAAAGTTCACCGAGTCGGAGATGGGCGCGGCGCTCTCATTGAAGAACAGATAGACAGATGAGTCCTTAAGCCGCCGCCTCATGCAGCGCAAGGAGGTGTCCGGCGAACTCAGCCACACATCCGGGTCCGCAACTACCTCTTTCACTGCCTGCAGAATCGCCGGAGCCACCACCTGCGGAACCGGAGGAGTCACCGGCGGATAGGCTGGCGGCGTAGGCGTCGCGGTCAACTGCGCCGATGTCTCCACCCTTGCCCACGAAAAGTCGGCAGCCGTTGCTGCCCGCGCGTCGAGGATCGTCCGACCGGAGATCAATCCCGGCGTTCGACCCAGAAACAGAACCTTGCCGCCACCCGCCGCGAAGGTCCGCAACCGGTCGAGCGCCGCCTGCGAGATCACCGCCGCCCTCGGCACGATCACCGTGCGGTACTGATTGCCGCTCATCGTTTCGAGAGTGCCCTGGCCAGCCTTCAAATCGGTGGACAGAGCGTCTTCGTTCACAATGTCGAAGTCGATCTGATGCTCCGACAACAGCCGCTCGGTCGAAACAAATACTGTGTCCGATGCCGCATCGCCCAGCCACATCGAGCTCGAAGGAATAAAGAGCGCCACCGAAGCCGCCGGCTCGCCCATCGACAGAAGGTAGCTCATCCGCCACACATACGTCAGCAGCGCGGGATAAGCCGGGTCCTTCATAAATCCCGACAGCGGACGGCCACCCGTGCTTGCAGGGAAGTACATCGTCTCGACAAGATTCACGCCGCGCACAAACTGCTCGTTCAAAATGTACCGGGCCATCGTCGCATCCGGCGCTGGCCGGTAAGCCGCGAAACTCTCCGTGAACGCGCGCGGATGCCCATACACATGCGCCGACGACGAAGCCAGTCGCGGAAAGTCCGAGACCGTGTCCGTCCAGATCTGGTGCCAGATGGTGTCGATGCCCGGCACCTCGACGTACTTCATGTCGCGCATGAATTCGCCTTCACTGCGCGTCAATTGCATCTCCATCTCTTCGTGGTTCAGGTGCACCTGATACTCCAGATGGTTCGCCGCGCACCACTCGCCCTGCGGCTTGAAGAAGCCATCGCGAAACATCTGCGAGAACACGTCGTAATAGTCGGCCTTTGCCCGCCGCTGCGTCTCTGTCATTGCCGTGCCTTTGGGCAGCAGAAACGTCGCGACATAAGGCCGAATGTCGTAGCCCTTTACCTGCTGAAACCGCGCGAAGAACTTCGGCGTCCAAGGCAGCCCGGAGATTGAGTAGTCGGGCTCATCGCCCCGGAACCCCAGAATCGTCTTGCCGAACTCATCGCCCATAGCTTTCTTGTACTGCTCGTGCGTGAATGCGAGATACTGCGCTGTCGCCGCCGGGTCCATATAGTCTTCAAGCGACTGCGAACCATCCTTCTTGCGCGCGGGATTCGTATCCGACCGAGTCGGCGAGGTCCGAAACTGATGCTCCACGACCATCACCGTCCACTCACCTGCGGGAGCTGTCCAGTCGATGCCATTATTTGTAACCGGAACCGCTACAGTCCCTCCATCGGCGTTCACCGCCGTTACGGCGACTGTATCCGGCCCGACTACCGCTTTCACCACATCTCCGGCCTTCGCTGGAATTCTCTGCGCTACCTCCAGCGCCTGCATCCGCAACTCGGGCTTCAACTGCGTGAACTTGCCCCCGGCAAATCCGCTCGGATATCCGGCATCGTCCACGATCCACACTCGCATGTCGCGCTTCTTCGCCTCTTCTACGAACATGCGGAAGAACTTGAAGTACTCCGGCGACAGATACCCGAACGGCATCCCGAAGCCGGCCTGCACCGTCACCGCGCGGTAGCCAAGCGACTTCATCGTGTCCAGATCGCGTTCGATCACGGTCTGATCCACCGCGCCATTGAGTCCATAGTATGGCTCCGGTCCATACTCCGACGGCGGATTCAACCATGCCTGTTGCACGTTGGCTGCGGTCGGCATCTGTATCCTCTGCCAAGGCTGCTGGGCCAGTGCGGTCATTGAAACAAGGCAAGCCAGTACCGCTGGAAACATCTTCTTCATCAACCGTTCCTGTCCTTTTTCACCCGCGCAGCACGATAAATACCATCAGCAGATTTATACAGCGCCGACCCATTATTTGGAAACTATTTCAGAAGGGGAATTTAATTTCCACGAATTCCGGCCTCCCCTTGAACTATCACGGCGGCGGAATCGTATTGTGCAGAAGCGCACTCCGTGTTTTCATCTCACTACGCATCCGTGCGCATCATCAGTTACCGACAGGAGCGCCAGCAATGCAATACCAGGTGTCACGCAACGGCCAGATGTATGGCCCTTACACGCTCGAAGACCTTCAGCGCTATGTCGCCTCCGGCCACGTCCTCTACACCGACCTCGCTAAGAGCGAGGACATGGCCGAGTGGCTGCCTGTCTCCCAGATACTAGGGACATCGCCTCTCGGTACAACTCCGGTGTATGCGTCGCAGCCCGGGGCCGGCACGTATCCCGATCCACCCAATCTCAACTGGGCGCTCGAACTTCTGCTCGGCTTTCTTACCTGCGTTCTCTTCGTCATTGCGTGGAACCTGGTGCTTGCCTCCTGGGCCAAGCGCGTTCAGCCGGCCAGCAACGCGCTGATGTACTACATCATCGCCACCGTGCTGATGGTGCTGAACTTCGGCGGCTCGTACGGCGGTGTCCTCGCGGCGATGCACCATCAACCGCACCATCAGAGCATCCTCGGCGGCTTTATCGCGATTGCTACCTGGGTCATTCGG
>Ga0068855_100008184_pt1 | contig 12640 bp, 12 predicted proteins | sample KBSCornC52_FD_66592 | JGI IMG/M metagenome (GOLD analysis project Ga0068855, IMG submission 66592) | Corn rhizosphere microbial communities from Kellogg Biological Station, Michigan, USA - KBS Corn C5-2 | ecosystem: Host-associated > Plants > Roots > Rhizosphere > Soil ...
CCTTGCGCATGGCCGCATTTACCGGCAAAATAAAACGGCCTCCGCCCATGGGCATTACGGCTACTGCTTTTATGGCGAAGTTGTCGAGTTTGCCCTTCACCCGAAACGATTTTTTATTACCGGGTTTAAGCTCCTCCGAAACATCAGGGGGAATTTCAATATAAGTCCAGCCGGTTTTTTCGCCCTGCTGTCCAAATTGTAATAAGGTAGTGGTGAAGGTTACCATAGCAGGCGCTAATTTAAGAATAACCTCTTGACTTTAAGATGAACAGGGATCACTTTGCGTTCTTTGCGCCTCCTTTGCGACCTTTGCGGTGCTAACAGCGTCGTTAAAAGCACCGCAAAGAACGCTGAGAATACGCAAAGGTCGCAAAGAGCTTCTTCGCATAAACTGTTCGTATTATCTGTTAGTTATTGCCTTTAGTGAATTGCCTATTGTCAGTTGGCAACCCTACTTTTGCAAACAAAAACACATGAGGAAATACTCCGCTCTGATGATAATGGTGCTGATATGCCCGGTACTGCTTTTTGCGCAGGTGGATATTACCCAGCACATCATGCCCGGCCGAAGCAACAGTACACAGCAGGAACAAAAGCCTTATGTAATATTAATATCAGCCGACGGCTTTCGGTACGACCTGGCCGATAAATACCACGCCACCAATCTGCAGCGTTTGCGCAGCCAGGGGGTGAACGCAAAAGCTATGATCCCTTCTTATCCGTCGCTCACTTTTCCCAATCACTATACGATAGTTACAGGATTATATCCCGCGCATCACGGACTGGTAGATAATACCTTTTACGATAAAAAACGCAATGAAATATATAAATTAAGTAACCGCAAAGCGGTTGAAGACAGCAGCTGGTATGGCGGCACGCCTTTATGGGTATTGGCCGAAAAACAGCAAATGGTCACAGCCAGCTTTTACTGGGTAGGCGCCGAAAGTGCCATACAGGGTGTTCGGCCTGCTTATTATTACCGCTTTAATGATTCCATTGATATGGATACCCGTATTCAGGTGGTAAAAGACTGGCTGACCCTGCCAGAAGATAAACGTCCGCATTTGATCACCTTTTATATGCCGCAGGTTGATCATCAGGAGCACATGTACGGTCCTGATTCAAAACAGGCCGAAGAAGCAGTGCATTTTGTGGATGAAAGCATTGCCAAAATGGTTCGCATGACCGACTCGCTGAAGCTGCCTGTCAATTATATTTTCCTGTCAGACCATGGCATGATCGCCGTTGATACGGTACATTCATTATCGCTGCCTTCAGCTATTGACACCACGAAATTTAAAGTGCCCGACAGCGATGTATTACTGCATCTGTACGTCAACAATCCATCCGATATACAGCCCACCTATGCCGCTTTGAAAAAACAGGCCGTTGATTTTAATGTGTATCTGGCCAATCAGATTCCTGCACGCTGGCATTACTCTAAATCCGATGACCGGTACAACCGTATCGGCGATATGATCCTGGTGCCTAAACCACCTAAGGTGTTTAATATCCGCCACAAAAGTGTTACACCCGGCAAACACGGATTCGATAATGCATTACCTCAAATGCGCGCTACTTTTTATGCATGGGGGCCTGCATTTAAACAGCACCTGCAGATCGGGGCTTTCGAGAACGTAAATGTGTATCCGCTCGTAGCTAAAATACTCGGTTTGAATATTACAGATAAAATTGACGGCTCGATCAAGGTATTGGGGCCGGTTTTGAAATAGAAAGTCGGAAGTCGGAGGTCTGAAGTCTGAAGCCAGATATCCGACTTCGGACCTCCGACATCGGACTTCCGACTTCTTTTCCGACTTTTGCAATTATGAGCGAATCAATCCTGATCATTGGCGGGGGTGCGGCCGGACTACTCGCTGCACGGAAATTATCTCAGGCAGGCTATACGGTAACAGTACTGGAGGCAAATAATCGTTTGGGCGGAAGGATCCATACCATTCAGCCGCCTGGATTTTTACGGCCCGTTGAAGAAGGCGCCGAATTTATTCACGGCAAACTGCCGGTCACCCTCGAACTCATGAAAGAAGCAGGGCTTAGCTGGCATCCGGTGACAGGCAAGATGGTGAGAGTGAAAAATGGCGAATGGTCTGCCCAGGAAGAATTTACAATAGGTTGGGATGAACTGATGGGCCGTATGCAGGAGTTGAAAGAAGACATGTCGCTGGCCGGTTTTCTGCAAAAGTATTTCAGCGATGAAAAGTACGAACCATTGCGAAGATCGGTTCAACGCTTTGCCGAGGGATTCGATGGCGCCGACCCCAATACCGCCAGTGTATTTGCCATAAGAGACGAGTGGATGCATGAACAGGATGAACAGTACCGCATTCCAGGCGGTTATGGTCAACTGGTGCATTTTCTAGAAAAACAATGTATAGCCAACGGCTGCGCCATTCATACTTCCTGCACTGTTAAAAAGGTGCGCTGGCAGCCAAACGGCGTGCAGGTGGTAACGGCAGACGGGGACGTATTTACCGCCGCTAAGGTTATTATTACCGCATCGCTGGGGATTTTGCAGAACAATGAAGCTGATACTGCCATCGTATTTGAACCCGCCATTAATAATTACCGGCAGGCTATTCAGAACATAGGATATGGAGCCGTTACAAAAGTACTGCTGCAGTTCAGTGAGGCATTCTGGTTGTTTCGCGAAAAAGAGATCGGGTTTTTATTGAGCGAAGAAGCGATACCAACCTGGTGGACTTTATATCCCGACACTTATCCGCTGCTGACTGGTTGGGTAGGAGGGCCGAAAACCGAAAAACTGAAAGCATTAAGTGATGAAGCCATTTTACAACTATCTATAGAGTCGCTGTCGGCCATTTTTTCAATGACGCAGGAGCAATTGAAATCATTATTAACCGCATGGCATGTTGAGCAATGGAAGCTCAATCCCTACAGCTTGGGCGCTTATAGTTTTAATATGTTGCCAACCACCAAAGCCAGGCAGTTGCTGCATAAGCCTGTTGAAAACACTATCTGGTTTGCAGGCGAAGGATATTACGATGGAGTAAATGGCGGAACAGTGGAAGCCGCTTTTGTGTCGGCGGAAGAGATGGTTAAGATGTTGATAGGTGAAGGGGATCGTAAATCTACTAAGTGATGAGCGGTGATTTCTGCAAATAATTTACTTCAACAAAAGCATTTATCAGCCCGTATAGTTGTTTGGATATTAAACAACAGCAGAAAAAGCAATTTTCTACTCAATCGTTTTATATAAAAATACAAGTGGCATTCTCTTTGATATATGTAGGCTGACTAATTGTTACCTATGAAGAAGATTGGTGAGGCAACCTTTCTGATTGTAGCGGATGCTGTTCATGCTGTTTCATTATCCATCCGTTTTTTATGTTCTATCTGTAGCAGATTTAATTATGTAGAACAATCTTCTTTTAAGAAGAGCTATTATCTCATGTTAATAGAGTCTTCTGTAGTCACATCTATGATCGCTGTTCCCCTTTTAATGCGCACCAGGTAATTCTTTGTATTTGAATAATAGAATATTAAAGAATATATCTTCAATTTTTTTGCTTAATCCATACTCCTTACCTCGGGCGTAGCGGCCGGTATAGTCGGCACAATCGGTTGGCTACGCCCATTTTGGTTAATTGTCACACAAACAATAAAAGGAGTAGTGTTGATGTTACCCTTTAGCTGCCAACATGCAAACGCAGAGAGGCGACTCTCTGCGTTTTTTTTGACCTTACTCATTATGAAGTTCGTAACATAAGTATAAGGCAATGATATAATACACGCCATTTAATTACCTGCTAAAAAAGCCATCAAGGCCAATATAAATACAGGAGGCTATGAATGTAATAATTAAAAAAACCGTAAGGGTTATATGAGCCATACCTTCAAATCTGCTCAGCTTCTCTTCTCTGTTGTATTTGTTGGCCGGTTTCATAAATTAACTTTTGTATATACAATTAAAAACAATGCCAGCAGCAATGCTTCGCTGATAACCAATTCGTTAAACAAAAGCGTGGGTAAAAAGAAGTGGAAATAAACGTGGAATTAACACTACATCCTCCCACTTCTGATGTAAGTCCCTGATAAAGTAAGGGCATAAAAAATCCTTCAACTTCGTTCGGGACTTTATTATTGTAATAATAATCCTGAGCAGAGTCGAAGGATGACATAGCAAACCCTGATACCGGTAAAAATTAGTACCGGCGGGGCTTTGAGGTAACAGGTAAAATGGCGGTGCTTTATAAGCTTCTCAGCTCTTCCTCAATCAGTTCAGAAAAAGTATTCTCTTTTTCCATTACCCAGCTGGGTAATTGTTGAGGAGGTTGAGGCTGTATTTTCCAGGCGTCGTTTTCTTTTTGCATGCGGAACAGGATACGATTCCCCCTGTCGTCGCTCACATCAACAGTAAACAGTCCTTCGTTAGGCCCACCCAGTTTTCTAAAGTTGAATTCTTTCAACCGTCCGTTTACTTTCACCAGTTTGGTAAAATGTATATTTCTCTTTACTTCAATTCTCATAGTCCAAAAGTATAACAGGTGAAACACAAAGGTAACCGCAATTCCCGTGCTATAATTAGAAAAAAATCCTAATTAATAAAAAATTACTACGCAAAGTGCGCTTCCCGCCTGAATCACGCCTGCTACATATAATTTTTTGATTTTAAACAAGAATGAAAAATTGCTGCTGTTTGTATCCTTTTTTACCCATTAGGAGGAAAACGGTTTTAGCCTCCTGTTAGTTTGACTGATTAACCTGTTAATTAGTCTTATTATATCCTACTTAATTTATTAGCTTCTTTTCGCGTACGTCGGCAACGCACATCAACCCATCAGTCCTCTGTTAAAATCGTCGTACGCGCGGCTGATCTCTTCCCTTGTATTCATTACAAAGGGGCCATGGGCCACAAACGGTTCATTAAAGGGCGTGGCGTAACCAAAGATAACAATGGCCTCGTCTTCGGGCTCCAGCAAAATAGTTTCATCGTCGTGGCTGAACTCTACCAGAAAATGATACGGAATAGGCACATTGTTTACCTTCACCTTTCCCTTTACTACATATAGCAATATATTTTTATCAAGCGGCACCGTAAAGGTCACTTGTCCGAATTTCTTAAAATCGATCCTTGCCAGATGAAGATCTGTTAATGGTTGTATGGGAGCCTGCACACCATTCCATGTACCGGATACAATATGGGCCGTGATGCCCTCTGCCAGCGGCACTTCGGGTATTTCATCTTTTTGTAGTCCGACATATTTCGGCGACGTCATTTTATAGCGCGCAGGAAGATTGATCCACAGCTGTAAAATTTCCAGCGGTCCGCCTTTCTCTTTAAACGCATCTGACGACACTTCTGCATGAATTAAACCACTGCCGGCTGTCATCCATTGAACACCGCCTGCTTTTATAATGCTTTCGCCGCTATGGCTGTCTTTATGCATCAGATCGCCTTCCAGAATAAAAGTAACAGTTTCAAAACCGCGATGCGGATGCGGACCAAAAGGCAATCCATTATTATGAGGCGGATATTGCTGTGAGCCATGATGATTTAAAAATATAAACGGGTCCAGTTCATTCATAGCCATCAGCGGCGTTGGTATGGCACGGTAAGTAATCAAATCAGCGATTGGTTCAAATACTGCCTTGTGAGTTGTTTTAATTGTGCGCATGCTATTTCTTTTGGAGCTTGTTATTTGTGTTTTGTGATTTTATATCATTATACCATTAATACAATTTTTATGCACAGCTAGTATAAACAAAATCAATGCATTATTAATTATGTACCCGCCAATGGCATAGTTTTTTATCCCCTTCCTTCGGATCAAATTTAAATGTTATGAAAAAATGTTTCGGTTTACTAGTGGGCATTAGTGTTGCATTTTGTGCATCGGCACAGCAGCATATCTCGTTTGGTCCCACCGTTGGATTTGGTCATAGCTGGATAAGCACAGAGAATGCAGTAGCACCCGGCTACGATAGTAAATTTCACTCAACCTATAACGTTGGTGTGAAGATGGTCTACAGCATTCAAACACACTGGGGCGTAAGCGCTGACCTTAAGTATAGCAGTGAAGGTGGTTCTTTTAAAAATGGTACCAATGATCTCGTTTACCGCGCCAATTACATCAGACTTCCATTGCAGGCCGTTTACTTTTTTGGTGACTTTGGCGACAGAGTACGGCCGAAGATCAGTTTAGGTCCTTCGTTCGGATTTCTGGCAGGAGGTGACACAAAATACGTAAGCAATGACAACAAGATCTCTGAAGGACATTCGAAAGACATGTTTAAAACATTTGACGCCGGACTTACCGGTGCTGTAGGAGCCAATATTCGGGTTTCCCGCAATACATGGCTGAATACCGACATTGGTTATTATCACGGTTTAACCAATATGAATGACGTCAGCAGCAACAACATGAAGAATCGCAGTTTGGGTTTGAACGTAGGACTGGCTTTTGGCGTTGGAACAGGAACAGGGCCAAGATCAGCAGCAGGAAGAAAATAATTTACCGGGTATCTCCTTCACTGAAAGGGCCCAGCCGAAGCTGAGCCCTTTTCTTATTGTTGGTTTCCAACTGCAGTAATGCTGTTCAAGTTCCGTTGCGTCGCACTCTTCAGGGTTCAGAACATTATTGAGCTTATCTGAACAACCTGGCCGTCATACTTGCATCATGACCATATACATCGGGGCGGAAATTTATCTGTCCGTTTTCATCCACCCATGCGGTGTAATAGGTAATAAATACTTCAGCTGTATTTTTCAGCTTTACAAATTTTTGCTGATTGGCATTCATGGCATCGGTGATCTTGCTGCTATCCCAGTCGGGATCATTGCGCAGCAGGTATTCCGCCATTTTCTGTGCATCTGCCAGTCTTATACAACCATGACTAAATGCCCTTCGCGCCTGAGAGAATAAACTTTTTGCGGGTGTATCGTGCAGATAAATATCGTAACGATTGGGGAAAAGGAATTTTATTTTACCCAGCGAGTTCTTATCGCCCGGTAACTGGCGGATATCAGGAATACCATCGCCATCTTTATCGCCTTGGTTTTCCATTTCGTTTTGTTCTAAATATTTCGGGTTCTTTTCAATGGCAGGTAATATTTCATGGGTAACAATTTTGGGTGGAACATTCCAGTACGGGCAAAATACGATCTGGTTCAGCGTACCGGTAAATTGTACGGTGCTATGTCCTTCTTTACCTACTACCACATCCATATCAAATTGCTTTTTGCCATCTTCCAGTACATGTAACCTGAACTCAGGAATATTTACCAGGATCAATGTACCATTGGGCTGAGATGGCATCCAGCGCATGCGGTCTAAATTGATAAGCAGTTGCTCAATACGGTCGCGTATAGGCACGTTCATTTCCTTAATAAGATCTTTGGTCAGCGTGCCGGTTGGGTTAAATCCAAACCGTTGCTGTATATGTGATATACCTTCTGCCAGTGTATCATCAAATATCGCAGAAGTATCCTGACCGGGCATATCGCCGGTAATGGCGAGGTATTTTTTGATGACGGAGATTTGTGGCGCACTTTTACCTTTTTTCAGTGGTTTCTTTGTTTCGGGGATCTCGGGCCAGCCGCCTTTTTTATAGATGTCGTAATATTTCTGTAACTGGTCCTTTAAAGATTTGTACGAAGCATTGATGTCTTCAAAATATTTATTGTCTTTATGCTTTTTGTTCAGCAGCGAATCTGCCATTTTTATCGGGTCTTCCTTTTTCGTGGGAATGAACCGTTCCAGCTCTTTTCTTTTTACATATCCTTTCCCGAAGTTTTTTGAAGCGTATTTAATTAAGCTCTCTGTAAGTAGCAATTCTCCCTTCCTAAAGTTTTTATCGCTGCTGCTTACCGAAAAACTATCCTCCGCCAGCAAGTGGTTCATTTGTTTTTCAAGCGGTTTATTGGTAAGTGATGTATCGTCATTTACGCTTGTGTAGTGATCGAACAGGTTCCAAAAGCTAAGCGCTTCCTCGGTAAAGCCATCGCTGTTGAACCAGGCGTACTGGTAATTGCGCGTATTATAAAAGCTGCGCATGCGATTGGCAATGGAATCGGCAATATGATAACGGCTGATAAAATCTTCCAGCGACGTGCTGTCGAAGAACAGGTCGGAGTAGGAGTTCTCCTTTGTAATACTGTGATCGCGCGATGAAATGTTCTTCGCGCGGGCCCCGGTTCCTCCGTTTTCGCTGCTGTTGCTGCTTTCGTTTTTATTTTCTGCACTATTCAGGCAGGCTGTAAAAAGGGTTATTATAATAATGAATGCACTGATTGTTCTCATGACTCATGATAATGAAAATCTATACCAGTGGCTTTCCTGTTCAGAAAAGAACAGAAAGTTGAAGTGTGCGACGCAACGGAAGCCCCATAGCAGCAAAACAGCCCGGTTCATAAAAACTGATTGCTTCGAAAAAGCTTTGTATGTAGAATTTCTTCTACAGCTTTTCCGTCAAACGGCTGCTGCAAATAACGGGTACATGTTATCTTTAGTTATCAAAACACATCATATGAGAAGATTGCTGTTCTTTTCTTTTTCCCTGCTGTGTGTGTTGCCAACACAGGCACAGCAAACACAAAAACCTCCTCTGCACGCCAAAAACTGGATGGCCATTACCGGTAAACCAATGGCCGCTACTGCGGGCGCCAGTATTTTCCAAAAAGGTGGTAATGCCGTAGATGCAGCCTGTGCTATGATTGCCGCTACCTGCACCATGTTGGATGTTCTGAGCTGGGGCGGCGAAACACAGGCTTTGATCTATAATCCGCATACAAAAAAAGTAATTGGTATAAATGCACTCGGTGTAGCCCCAACAGGCGCTACCGTTGCTTTTTTCAAAGGCAAGGGTATGCATTATCCGCCTGAATACGGTCCACTGGCAGCTGTTACGCCCGGTACGCCTGGTGGCATCTGCACCATGCTGGCCGAATATGGTACCATGAGTTTAAAAGAGGTATTAACACCCGCCATGCAAATGGCCGCAGGGTATCCGATAGAAGCCGAAACTGCCAACAGTATTGAAAGAGCAAAGGCCCGCATAAAACAATGGCCCTATTCAAAAGCGGTGTTTTTACCACATGCAGGCGAGATGCGGGAAGCGCCTGAAGCCGGGGAAATTTTCAAACAGAACGATCTGCTTGAAACACTTCGCAAAATGGTAGAAACAGAACAGCAGGCATTGAAAAAAGGAAAGAGCCGTAAAGAAGCGATCTATGCTGCTTACGACCGGTTTTATAAAGGCGATATTGCCAAAGAGTTCGTACGTGGCTGCCTGGAGCAGGGCGGACTGATAACCGAAGAAGACCTTGCACACTGGAAGCCTTTGATTGAAGAACCGCTGAGTGTAAACTATAAAGGTATTGAAGTATACAAGCTGCAGCAATGGACACAGGGACCTGCCATGTTGCAGATGCTGAACATACTCGAAAATTTTGATCTGAAAAGTATGGGATATAATTCGTCCCGTTATATACATACCATTTGTCAGGCTATGCAACTGGCATTTGCCGACAGGGATTTTTATTATGGCGATCCGAATTTTGGGCCGCAGGAGCCTATGAAAGGACTGCTTTCGAAAGAATATGCAAAAGAAAGGGCGAAGCTGATCGATCCGACCAAAAACCTCGTGCCTGCATTGCCCGGTGACCCATATCCATTTGAAGGCAAGAGCAATCCGTTCACTAATTATCTACAAAAATGGAGTGGTGGTCAGCCGCTGGCATATTCGCCGGTAGATGAAAATTACCTGGATCAGTTGTGGCGAGGTACTACGTCGGTTGAAGCAGCTGACTCGGCTGGTTGGGTGGTTTCTGTAACACCCAGCGGGGGATGGGTGCCTGCCTGTATTGCAGGCCGTACCGGTGTTGGCATGAGCCAGCGTATGCAAAGCTTTGTGCTGGATTCGGTATATGATCCATTCAATGTGGTAGAGCCGGGTAAAAGACCCCGTGTAACGCTTACCCCTACGCTGGCACTGAAAGACGGCAAGCCGCTTTTGTCGTTTGCCGTTCAGGGCGGCGATACACAGGACCAGAACCTGCTGCAATTCTTTTTAGATGTTACCGAATTTGGTATGACCGTGCAGGAGGCTGTAGAAGCGCCAAACGTAAATACCTACCAGCTGTATCTGTCGCTGGGTGGTGAAGACCGCAAACCCAAACCGGGGTCGATATTGGTGAACAGCAATACGCCTGATTATATCCGGCGCGAACTGATTAAAATGGGTTATAAGCTCAGCTACGAAGACCGCACATCCGGACCGGTAAACGCCATTTATTTTGATGGTAAACATGGCACCATTTGGGGCGGATCAAGCAATCATGGAGAGGATTATGGAATTGGGTGGTAGCTTTAGCAAAATATTGAATATCGAACGTCCAATATTGAATGTTGAAGTTAAAATCCACATAGGGGGTTTACTTCAACATTTTACATTCAATATTCGACATTGGATATTACTAAGTGAGGAAAATTAACTACATATCAATCTGTTAGTTGCGTAAATACTTGAATGAAGCGATGGCATAATTTATTGTGTATATACAATAAAGAAATGGGAGGCTGAACATACCGTGAGATGAACAGATTAAAATGGATGTTTGAAAAAATAAAATAAGCGCATGGAAGAATAGAGATGTGGTAGCAATGCCGGGTACCGGAAAGGTATCCGGCATTCAGTTTTATGAGGGGTCAGAAGTCGGAAGTCTGAAGTCAGGGGTCCGATACATGAGGTCAGGTATCCGACATCCGACTTCTGACATCCGACTTTAGAAGATCTTTTCTGTTTCCACAACCTTTCGCTGGATCATTAGTTTCTGTATGGCGTTTTTATCTTCGGGATTTAACTTCAATTCTGTTGCAATACTGTTTAGCAGGCTTTCTTCTTCGGCGCTGAGATTGCCATCGGATATACATAGTTCAACACACCAGGAAAAAAGGGCCAGGTCATTAACCGGTTTAATCAGACTTATCAGGTATTGCAGATAGGCCGGCTCATCTGTTATGCCATTGCGGTACGACTTATACTTCGTCATTTCATCTTTAAAGTTGAGCTTTTTCTGCAGATCGAGCGATACCAGCTTGCCTGATATATTATCCAGCTCCGATTCTTTAAAAACGCCATCCTTCATACAACAATGATAAAGCAGGTGGGTGATTCCCTCTTCCTGGGCTTTGAGAAGGTTAGTGTACATATATAAGGTAATTTGTGATCGGTTATTCAACTATAGTGCCACAGGGAAGGACGAAAAATGTGAATAAGAAAATTTCATTTTAAAGTAATTTACTACAAAAGAAATATATCAATGTACTATATTTACCATAAGTCAAAAAAATAACCGGGTATTAATAATTGTTTCTCATAATTGTTTTTTGTGCCATAAGAAAGGGCTACTTTAGGGGCCTCTTATACTAAACCATTTTCCCATCCTTAACCTTATCTCTCAAGGTGTAATTATTGTATACATTAACAAAGCTCTGGTGACCTTTATCCGCGTATTGATTTTATCCCATTTTTTATAAATACCTATGACCGTATCGCTTCTTAACCGAGATTTTATCGCCCGGTTCCAGCGTGGCAGTTATGAATCTGTCAGCGAGCTGTATCATTTGTACTATGCTGAACTCACTGAGTTTGCCAGACAATTAATATTGAACGAAGTGGAAGCTCATCATATAGCGCAGGAAACTTTCATTAAGTTATATATGATGCGCGAGCAGTTTGATAACACGCCTAACATCAAGACCTTCCTGTATACAACAGTACGCAATATCTGCTTTGCTTTTATTAAATCACCTCATCCCGATGTACCATCCGAGCAGGTGAACTGGTATGCCAACGAACAGCAACTGGCCAACCGGTTCAATAATGAGGCAGTTCGCAATGAGGCCATTCAGCAGGCGTATAACGTACTGGAACAACTGCCGGTACATTTGCGGACTGTTTTGCTGCTTATCTTTTCCAAACGGCTTAATATTCCCGAGGCCGCAGAACAAATGGCGACGGATGCTGTAACAGTAAGTAAACAACGCATAGAGGCTATCAGGTTACTAAGAGAGCAGTTATATACAAAGCAGCTTTTCTCGGTTCCTTTTTTTATTTATTTTCTGGTATCGGCACTTCGCACCACATAGGCACATAGAAATCATAGATATCACATAGAAGTCATTTCAAAACTATGTGGCTTCCTCTGTGCCCTATATGCCTATGTGGTGAAAGATTTTCAGGCCGCATCATGAAAGATAATGCCCAGCGTATGCCTTTGTCCGCTGTGTACTTCACTCACGCCATGCTTAACATTTACCCGGTAATAACCTTTTGTTCCTTTCTGCGGGCGAAAGCGCGTAGTAAAGATCAGTACATCGCCCTGTTCGGGTTGCAGCACCACTGCTTTTGATTGTGCCCGCGGCACCTGTTGCGTTAAAACAAATTCACCACCGGTATAATCATGATGCGGATCATTTAAAAACACTACTGCCTGAAAGGGAAAATAAATATCACCGTACAGGTCCTGATGCAGTGTATTGAATCCGCCGCTTCCGTATTTCAGCAGCAGGGGAGTAGCCAGCGTTTGTTTACTGGTTTTGCATTGATCGATAAATGCATTGTGTGTGGCAGGATATTGCATGCCCAGTTGTAAGGC
>Ga0068855_100008186_pt1 | contig 12636 bp, 5 predicted proteins | sample KBSCornC52_FD_66592 | JGI IMG/M metagenome (GOLD analysis project Ga0068855, IMG submission 66592) | Corn rhizosphere microbial communities from Kellogg Biological Station, Michigan, USA - KBS Corn C5-2 | ecosystem: Host-associated > Plants > Roots > Rhizosphere > Soil ...
ACGATGTGCGCATGCCACTCAATTCCAGCCGCGAACTCCGAAGCGGGCAACACCGATTCCGCATCGGAGTAGGGCAGAGGATCCGAATAAGGCGGAAAAATCGCCTGGAACTGCTCGTTGAAATGCTCCACGAGCCGATGCTGCGAACGAAAATTCGAGATCAGCTTAAGATGTTCCAGCCGCAGCTCACCAAGTTGTAAGTCGCGGATCGATTGGAGGAATTTCTCAACTCGTGCTTGGCGGAACAGATAAATCGACTGCCGCGGATCTCCCACAAGAAATACTGTTTGCGAGCTCCCATCCCATGAACGAGTCAGCACTTCCAGCAGGTGATATTGGCTGCTGGAGGTGTCCTGCATCTCGTCCACTAGCAGATGCTGCAGTTTTGAGCCCACAGCTTCAGCCAGGTCTTCCGTACCGGAGCTTTGGGACAACGCATGCCTGGCCAGCAGACTCAACTCAGTGAAATCACATTCATTGCGCTCAGCGAACAGCAGCTGCAACTCCACCATTGCGCGGCTCAGCACGCGAAAGAGCCCCTTCGCGACCCGCCATTGGTCCAGAGGATAACGCGCTGGTGGCAAGTCTTTGAGACCACACAGAAGCTCCAACAGTTCATCGCGATGATTCAGCTGCGAAACCACGTGTTGCAATCTCGTCTTCGTGACGGGCTCCAACTCAACTCCGAAGGTGCGAACGCTCAGGCTCTTTCGCCATGAGTCGCCTGATGGAGTGATCAGGACGTGCACCAGAGCCTGCCAGAACTTGAGGTCCGCACTGCACGCCTGTGGCGCCGTACTGCGCCCCGCGCACGCCACGATCCGATCGTCGATCGCACCGCGGCCCACGTCCCTCGTCAAATCTGCCGCAACCGAAAGCAAATCTTCGAGCACATCCGGAGGAAAATGCCGCTGCACCTCCTCAAGAGCCGCACAGATGGACTCATCCATAGCAGCTTCAAGCCGTGGAAGCACGTGGCCGTCCAGGTATGCGTCGTCCAGCGCGTGCCGCTGCTCGACGGCAAGCATCCCCCAGATCAGCTCTCCCCACTGCTCGCGCAGGCCAAGCATGTCGGCAATCAACTGCTCGCAATCTCCCAGATTGCCGTCGCGATGCAGCAATACCTCGCGGATCGCCTCGTGCAGTGCACGATCGCTTCCTCCCAACTGCAGGAGTGTCCGGCGGGTGGCCTCGCGGTACATCGGCTGCGCTTGCTCGGTGGGCGAAAGCCGGCCGCCGCTCCCAGAAAAGACTGGCAGCATCTGTGCGATCTCCGCGCACAGCGAGTCGATCGTGCGAATACGCAGCCGAGCTGGCTGGATCAGTAGAGACCAGCCAAGCTGCCGGTCACGCTCGAGGGCGGCAAGTGCAAAGCTCCGCGTATCGCGCTCGAACTTCGCCTCGCCAACCGGTGCATTGCGCTCCGCGGCCTCAAGTTGTGCGAGGACGCGATCCCGCAACTCGGCCGTCGCCTTCTTGGTGAATGTAATCGCCAAGACCTGCTCCGGACTGGTTACGTTCGGGTCAGCGAGCAGCTTGAGATACCGCTGAATCAACAACCCGGTCTTGCCAGAGCCGGCGGGCGCCTCGACGATGAAAGATCGGTGTATATCGAGCGCACTCTGCCGCGCCTCAAAATCCGCCAACATAGGTGGGTCGGCCGGCGGCAGGTCTGGAAACGGGAGGATTTCAGCCATATTCCTCCTCGAAGAAGAGGTCATCGCTGTCCTCCGTCTCGTCTGCACTCAGCGTTGTCACGTCGAGCCGGCACAGCAGTCGCTGCTGGCAGTATCTGCAGGTATCGGGATAGTTTTTCGGCCGAACCTCCGCGTTTCCAGAGTGAAAATCCTCTGCAAGTGCCGTCAGCACACGTCTCCACTCCACCACCTGCGCAGTCAGGTCAGGGGGCGCGTCTCTCCCTGTTTTGGGAAGCACGCCTTTGTGAGATTCATATCCGCGGATCTCCCGCTTATTTCCAGGTCTCACACTTGCAAACGCAACACCGGCAAGCTTCAGTGATCCTGAGACAACGGCGTAGAGTGGCAATTGCGGAGCATCGGGACGGTCGCCAGTCCACTCCGCCGGATTGGCGATTCCCGTCTTGTAATCGAGGATGACGTCACCCTCGGGCGCGCCGTGATGCAGCCACGTGTCCACGCGGTCTACCTTTACATGGAGACGGAGTGGGCCGATGGTGACATCTGAGTGCTCGCTCTCCAGATCCTTCACCAGGAACTCAGAGCGGATCTCTGCCTCGTAGTCCAGCCATGGACGCAGCAGGTTTCGCAGGCGCTGGCGTTCTGCGTCCAGATACGCTTGCGCCCAACCCGGGTCTGGCGCACGCGTCTTCTCCGTCAGTGCAGCGTGGATGCAATCATCCAACGTCTTATTGCGAGCCTCCCAGGACAGTGCTTTCAATTCCGCCTGGCTCCGAACGCTCAACCAGAAAAGCTGCAGCACCTTGTGAACGATGCTCCCTCGCTCGCCGGGGTCGAGTCCCAGGACCGCACGGTCGAGTGGTGAAGAGAAGAGCCGTACCTCGGCAAAGGCACGGAACGCGCAGGCTGCTTGCTTCTCCAACACGCCCGCTCCGCCCTGCAGCACGAGATCGGGCGGCGGTTCAATAGCGGGCTCGCACGTGATGACCTCAAGCACAACACTGTCTTCAGTGTTCTCCTTGGCAAGGAAGGTTTCGGCGTCCACCTGCTCCAAGGCAAGCGTACGGAGCGCAGGGGATGAACGCTGGGGACCATCGGTGGACTCCCGAGCGAAGCTGAACATTACGGTGGACGCACTCGCACCGATGCGCGCCGTTACCGAGCGTGCCAGTTCTATATCGCGCTCTGGCAGGGTGCCGGGCATGTTGAGGTCGCGTTGCAATTGCCAGGGCAGCAGGGGATTCGGGGACGCTGTGGTTGACCACTCTGCATCGTTGGCGCGCAGGAACCAGACTGCGTCGAAGTGTGAGCCGGCCGACTCGAACGGCCCAAGGATCTGCACCGCGGCGTGGCGGGATTCCGGCGCGAACAGCGTCTGATGCGCGATCCGCTCGAGGGACTCGACGGCTTGGGCGAAGGGAACCGGCTGATTATCGAAGTCCAACGTTGCCAGCTCGTCCAGCGCGCTCTCCCACTTCCGCCGTGTTTGAAATTCAACGCTGTCGAGCTGGGCCGCCATTGCCCAACCCGCCGCAACGAGTATGTCGCCAATCGTTTCCACCCAGGAGTTGTGAGTGCCGAGCAAAGGTAGCTCCGGCGAGCCGAACGCCGAGCGCAAAGCGGTCAGATGACTCATCAAACCCGGGATCCCGGCGTTGCCTTTCCAGCGCGCGCCAAGCCGGAGCAAAGCGCTCAGGCTGAGCCGGGGCTCCAGGATTTTTTGTTTGCGCACGAACGCGTCGAACTCGGCGCGCGCCAGGTGTTCGCTTGCGTCTGCCATGGCGAAGTATGGCGACAAGAGCAGGGATGAGATGCGCTCAAGGGGCAACGGTCCCTGGGACCAGCGCAGCACATCGAGCGCCGTGCCCACCATCGCATTGCGGGTCAGTGGCTCGCCTAGCGAAAACTCAAAGGGGCTCGCCGCCGCGGGCGACGCGACGTCGTTCAGCTCCGGCGCCAGCACCAAACGGAACGTTCGATCGATCGCGGCGCGCAGCGGCTCGATGGATGGAACGATCACGGCAAGCTGCGCGTTCGGCCGCCGTTCCAGTTCAGTACGGGCCCACCCGGCGCACGCCAGCAGCTCCTCCTTCTCCGTTTTGGCGACAGCGAGTCGCATACCGGATGCGGGGCTCTCCTGGGCAGGCGAGTCCACTGCTGTACCAGAAGCAGCGAAAGCTGCCAGGAGCGCTTCCTGTACGGGCAATTGCGTATCGAATCCGACTAGTAGCAGACCCGGAGGAGTCTCTATTTCACCGCGGCGTAGTGCGACGATCAATCGTTCGGGCAGCTGGGGCGGAGTGACATACTCCCCGCGCTTTAGCCGTCTCTCGAACTCACTGGCCCAACGGGCGAATACCCGCGTGTCGGAGTTGCCGGAGTAGCGACCGAGGCGGCTTCGCCCGCGATAGGCGTGCAGGAGAGCCCAGGCTCCTGAGGCTGCTTCGGCCAACGCATCCACCGGCCGGAGGCTGTCTATCGTCGGGTCCGAGCGCACAATGGCGCGCCAGAGGGCGTGCTGCTGCGAGCCGTTAAGTATGACTTCGGTTGTCTTACCCTCAAGAACCAGCCGCCGGTGCAGGGACTGAAGCCAGTTCTCCCAGGCAAGGATTGAAGGCGGCTCCCAGCTAAGCCGCCCTTCTGTGCGCTGTTTAAGGTCGAAGACGTGCCGGAGCGTCCTCGCTGCTCGCTGGTTCGCTGTTACCACGAGCCATCCGCGAGCAAGGGCCTCAACAACCTGCAGGATCAGCGCGGAGGACTCGGGCATATACGCCTTTTATACGCCTAGCCTCAGCGGAAAACAGGGGTACCGGGAGAGAGCTCAGCCACCTAGGCCATAGGCGTTCCGGCAGCTTTGTAAATTGCTTCCAACGCAACCAGGTCCTTCAAGCCCTCTTCTCCCGGAGTCTTTGGATCGGTGTTTGTCCGGACACAGTTGGCGAAGTGCTCGGCCTCAAGCTTGAACTGGAATCCACTCTCGCCCTGCGGCGGCACATCGATGCGCTGGCGTCCGCCGATGCTTGTAAGGTGAGCGCCGGTGTAGTCAAAGGCCGGACTCAGCTGCAACGATCCACGGTCACCGTGGATGCGCAGAAAGCCGGGCATGTCGGCGCCATACGAGCATCCGAACGTTCCCACGATGCCGGAAGGGAACTTTATCGTGAAGTCCAGTGTCTGCTCCACTTCGGCGAATCTGCCGCTGGTGCGGTCCCTGGTGGTCGGAATTGCCGTGAACGAAACCGGCTCCTCGCCGGTGAGCCAGCGGGCCTCATTCATCGGATAGATGCCTACGTCCACGAGCGCGCCGCCGCCGGCAAGTTTGCGATTAAGCCGCCATTGGTTGGGGCCGGCGTTGAACCCGTAGCCTCCCTCAAAAGCCTCAATCTGGCCGATCGCGCCTGAACGGATCAACTCCTGAGCCTGCAGATGAACCGGGTCGTAATGGATACGATACGCAATCATCAACTTGACGTTCGCGCTCTTGCAGGCATCGATCATCCGTTTGCACTCAGCCGACGAGATAGCCATCGGCTTCTCACACAGCACATGCTTGCCCGCCTGAGCGGCGCGAATGGTGTACTCGCAATGCATGCTATTGGGCAGACCGATGTAGACGGCCTCAATCTCTTTGTTGTCGCGGATGTGGTCGAAGGTCTCATAGGTGTACACGGACGAATCCGGTACGTTGCACCTCTCCGCAAATTGCTTCCCTTTGGTATCAGGGTGGCCGGTGACCAGTCCGGTGATCTTCGCGGTCTGCGAGGTGGAGCAGGCACGCGTGAAGATTCCCGAGATGGTCCCCAGACCGACCGCGGCAAAGCCGACCGGCCGCTGGTCTGCAGCGGCAGCCTGAGCAAACGAAGGCACGCGCGAGGCGGCGAGGACGGAGGCACTTAATCCGACAAACTTACGGCGCGAGATTTCTGTCATGCACGAAGCGTAGCTGAGGCGGTGCGCGGTGTCGAGTTAGCCAGCTGGGTCCGGACGCCCAGCTCCATCGACTATGGGGGAAACGTCAAGGCCGAGAAGTAGAACGGGAGCTGGGTTCAAGGCCGCAGTCGGAGGAGCTACCCCACCCTAGTGCTAAATATTTAGGAATCTTATATTTACTTGTAAATATAAGATTCGGAACGGCTTGCGTGTAAATGTAAGAAAACAGGGTTGAAAGAGGGTGTTTCGCTGTCAGCGCGCTTTTCGAAAATCTTCCACCTAAGTTAAGGATATCAAGTTGTGTCCCTTCTACATGCTATCGAAATGAAATGGGGAAGGGATGTGAATGGAACGAGTTGGAGGGATTTCCACGGTTTTGAGGGCTTGACACAATTTTGGCGCGAGCAAATGCCGGGCTCAACCACTTCTCTTTTTTGTGAATCCGGGGCAGGATAAAGGCAAGTGAACCGAATTGCGTCAACGCGGTGAAGTAGGACACACGAAGCTGTGAAGGGACCGCGTGCGTTTTTCGCGGCAGATCGACCGGGAGCTACAATGATCGTCGTTTTCCGGTTCGCTAAACGGGCTCGGTGGCAGAGAAGGTGAAGGTTGAAGAGGGCTTCAGGTGGTAGTGTGACGATCCGAAAGCGCTCGCGGGCGTGGGCAGCGCTTGTGGTGATTGCGCTACTGGCGGGTGCGGGAGCGGTTTGGCAGTGGGTTTGGCCGCATCAGGCACGAGTTGAAGTGGCCGGCGTGCCGCACACGGATCTTCAGGCTGCGGGGTATGTGAATTCGCAGGTCTGCGTGGAATGCCACGCGGATGCCGCCGAGGGTTACAGCCATACCGGTATGGCCCGTACTTTCCATCGCCCGACCAAGCAGACGGTGATCGAGGATTTCCAACGGGCGAACAGGTTCGTTCACAAGACCACCGGCCTAACGTACACGATGCTTGAGCGGGACGGCCGGTTTTACCAGCGCCGGTCGACGGTCGGATACGACGGCAAGGAGAGCAACGTACTTGAGGCACAGATTGACTATGTGATCGGGTCTGGCAATCATGGCCGCGCGTACCTTCATCGCACGGAGCAGGGCAAGCTAGTGCAATTGCCGATCAGCTGGTACGTAGAGAAGGGCGGCTACTGGAACATGAGTCCCGGTCTCGACCGGTCAGACCAGCCGGACATGCATGGAACGGTGGCTGCAGATTGCATCTTCTGTCACACGGCATATCCGCTTACGACCAGCTCGAAGGCTCCCGATGACGAGCAGGTGTTTCCGGAGGCGCTGCCGGAAGGCATCGACTGCCAGCGCTGCCATGGGCCTGGGGCCGCGCATGTGAGTGCCGCACGCGCCAAGCGTGGGGAGGACGAGATCCGGAAAAGCGTTGTGAATCCGGAGCGGCTGGACCGCGACCGCCAGCTGGAAGTCTGTATGCAATGTCATCTGGAGACGAGTGCCCACCACGTACCCAACTCCATCCGCAATTACGCGAAGGACATTGACTCGTTCCGCCCGGGCCAAGCGATGGGCGATTACAAAATTTACTTCGAACGGCCGAAGCAAGCGAGCGCACCGGACTTCGAGATGGCACACGCGTCGTACCAGCTGCCACGATCAGCATGCTTCCAAAAGTCAACCATGACGTGCTTGACCTGCCATGATCCACACAATATCCCGAGGGGAGTGGAGGCCAAGCAGCACTACATTGAGGTATGTCAGGGATGCCACGCCTCCACGAAGAACCTTGCGAGTGATGCAGGACATAAGAAAGTCGTACTCAAGCCAGGGAGCGACTGTCTTTCATGTCACGTGCCGAAACGGCGTCCCGAAGGTTCGGTTCACATTGTGCTGACGGATCATCGGATCCCGCGCTTCCTGCCTCCCGGGGACCTGAGCGCACCGATTCCGGAGAGAGTGCCGGTCCTGGACCATACCAAGGTGGACATTTACTACCCGACCAAAGAGAAGCCTAAGAACGCCGACCTATATCTGGCCGTGGCTCAGGTCGACGATGCGGGAGTCGATGGCATCGGGCAGCTCAGGGCAGTGCTCGATCGTGAGCAGCCGAAATGGCCCGAGCCTTATGTCGCGCTGGGCCAGGCGTACGCCGAGAAGGGCCAAACGGAGCAGGCCTTGAAGAGCTTCCAGCAAGCGCTGAGCCGGAGGCCCGAAGATCGCGACGCGCTGGATGGAATGGCAAATGTGCTGCTGACCGCGAATCGATTGGATGACGCCATCGGGATCCTCGAGCGCGGAGTCAAACGCTACCCGAACGACGACCATTTCCTAGCTAATCTCGGAACCGCATATCTGCGTGAAGGCAAGCTCCAGGAGGCAGAGGACACTCTTTGGAAGACGCTGGTGGTGAATCCCGAACACGCGCAGGTGCGCAATCTGCTTGGTGTCTGCGCGCTGCAGCGACACGATGCGGTGCATGCGGAAGAAAACTTTCGCGAAGCGATCCGGCTCGAACCCCTGCTTCCGGAACCACACAAGAATCTCGCGACGCTTCTGACGGGCAAACATGAGCTGAAGGAGGCCGAGTTTGAGTTCCGAAGGGCTATCGCTCTCAATCCGAAGTATGCGGATGCACACCATGGCCTGGGGCTAGTGCTCGTCTTTGTAAACGACTCAGCGGGTGCGGCAGAGGAGTTGTCGAAAGCGGCAGAGTTGGCTCCGACGGATGCCCAGATTTTGGTGGACCTTGCCGACGTTCGCAACGCTCAAGGGCGTGCGCAGGACGCTGAAGATGCGTACACGCGGGCGCTAACAATCAACCCTGCCCATGCAGACGCGAACCTGAGCCTGGGAATGCTGCTGCTGAAGCAAGGGCGGACAGAGGCCGCAGTGCCGCATCTGTTGAAGGCCGCGCAGGGCGCTGATCCAGACGTGGCGCAGCGTGCTCAGCAGGTGCTTGCGAGCGTACAGCGCTGAGAGAGAATTGCTCCGAAGGCGAGATTTCACTGGATCTTCTGCCGGCGCTCGATCGCTTGACTGCCGTGATTTGCGATTGCTAGTATTCTTCACCACAATATGCAACGTGCTTTGCGTATTATGCAATGCCAAGAGCCCCGATCTGGCGGCATTACAAAGTACATCGAGGACTGAGGATGCAGGGACGACACTGGGCAGCCTATGCGGCATTAGTTTCAGGGGCAGTTTTGGCGACGCTGCTGGGGAATGCGCATATCCCTTCCGGCACCGTAAGCGCTGCAGTGGCAACAGAGCCAAGCACTGTGAACTGGAGTGCGTATGGCGGCTCCAATAGCGATGCTCAGTACTCTCCACTGGCGCAGATCAACCGAACGAATGCGGCCAAGCTGGAGCAGGTGTGGTTCTACCCTTCCGGGAACAATGGGTTTCGCTATGGGTCCAATCCGCTGGTCATCGACGGCGTAATGTTTGTGTACGGGAAGAGCAACAACATTGTTGCCCTCGATGCGACGACGGGAAAAGAAATCTGGCTGTATGACACAGGTAATCCGCGCCTTATCTCACACCGGGGTATGACGTACTGGGAGAGCAAGGATCGGTCCGACCGCCGGCTCTTTTTCGCGATGAACAACGAGCTACACGCACTCAATGCGCGGACCGGGAAACCGGTGACGGGCTTCGGCAAAGATGGTGCGATCGATTTGCGGGTGGGACTCGGCCGTGCGCCTGCGAGTATTCGTCAGGTGGAATCGGGCTCGCCGGGTCGTGCGTTCGAGAACCTGCTCATTATGGGATCGGCGACTGGAGAGGAGTACGAATCGCCACCGGGAGATCTGCGGGCGTTCGACGTGATAACCGGCAAGCTGGTCTGGCAGTTCCATACGGTGCCGCACCCAGGCGAACTTGGCTACGATACATGGCCGCCGGAGGCATACAAGTACATTGGCGGGACAAACAACTGGGGGGATTTCACGATCGACGAGAAACGTGGAATCGCATATTTCCCGCTCGGCTCGCCCACGTATGATTTCTACGGCGCTGACCGTCACGGCGCGAACCTGTTTTCCGATTGCATTCTGGCACTGGATGCGCGAACAGGAAAGTACCTGTGGCACTTCCAAGCTACTCATCATGACCTGTGGGACTACGATCTGGAGACCGGACCAAAGCTGTTGACCATTCAGCACGACGGAAAACCAGTCGATGTGATTGTGCAAGCGGCGAAGAACGGATATGTCTGGATTCTCGACCGTACCAACGGGAAGCCGATCTGGCCGGTGGAGGAGCGACCTGTACCAAAAAGCGATGTGCCCGGCGAAAAGAGCTGGCCGACCCAGCCGTTCCCGACGCATGTGCCGCCGTTTGCGCGGCAGAAGTTCACGGCCGACATGGTGAACCCCTACATCTCTGACCCGAAAGAGAGGGAAGAGATCAAAAAGGTGGTCGAGGCTGCTCGTCAGGAAGGACTGTATACGCCTCCCACACTGGGCACGACGATGGAGACGCCTGGAAATAATGGGGGGGCCAACTGGGGATCGGCGGCGATTGATCCCGAGACGAACACGTTCTATGTGGTCTCAAAGGATGCGCCATCGTTGCTGCACCTCGAAGCCAAGCCTCCTCGCAGGGCGGTTCAAGGACCGCCAGAGAATCAGGGGATGGTGCTGTATTTGCAGTACTGCAGAATGTGCCATCAGGCCGATCGCAAGGGGCAGCCTCCGGCAATTCCATCTCTGGAGGGAATCATTGAAAGAGCGGGCGCCAAGCGGGTGAGTGAAGCGATCCACAATGGGATTCCGCCAATGCCCGCCATCCCAGATCTGGATGATGCTGACATTGCGAAGATTGTGGCGTACCTGAAAGCTCCCGATAAGGCGAACGTTTCAGCAGATGTGCTGGCCAGGATTCTGGCACCGCCACCCTCGACGGGTATTGCGCCGAAGGGAACACGATATTGGACCGGATATGGGTATATGAATTCGCTGGAAGGATTGCCAGCGATCAATCCACCCTGGTCAAGCCTTACGGCCTACGATGTCGCCTCTGGAACAATCAAGTGGGCGATTCCGCTTGGGGAGGTATCAGCGCTCGCCGAGAGGGGAATCAAAGGCACAGGCAGCTTCTGGCCGCGCGGAGGAGGAGTCGTGACTGCGGGCGGACTGATTATCGTGCCGACAAAGTCGGATTCCACCCTGCATGTCTACGACAAGGATACGGGGAAGGAGATCGCGGGGATTAAGGTGCCGGCATCTCCGGAGGGAATACCCACTGTGTATCAAGTGAATGGGCGCGAGTATGTGGCAATCAGTGCGCGTCCGAACACTGACAGGGTTGGACAACTGGGAGACCAGGTTCCACAAGATCCTGCGGCGGGGGGTCCGATGCAGGTTACCGTTACGGACGAGCGAACTCAGGGGTACTACGTGTTTGCGTTGCCGGAGTCCTCGGCACACAAACGGTGAGGTTTCAGGCTGGACAGGGAAGACTCAGAATGCAGAAAGGCCGCCCGGCTGGGCGGCCTTCTGCGTTTGTGGGAGCGCGGCTATTTGCCGACCCAGCCGCCATCGACATAGAGGGCCTGACCGGTGATGTAACAGGCGTCGTCGGAGGCGAGGAAGGCGGCAGCGCGACCGATCTCACACGGCTTGCCGGGGCGACCAAGGGAGATCTGCGCTACGACCTGAGGAAGGATGTCGGGACTCTTTAAGACCCAGTCAGTCATCGGCGTTTCGATCAGGCCGGGGTGAATGCAATTGATGCGAATGCCGTGTGAACCGACTTCCGCTGACGCGTTGCGAGTGAGAGCTTCAACCGCGAGCTTGCTGGGCGCATAGTGGGTGCGGCCCGGAAGAACCCGACCCGCCTGGATGGAGCCGATGTTGACGATGGAACCCGGCAGACCTTCGGCGATGAGGCGCTTGCAGAAGATTTGCGAGGCCATCCACTCACCCTTGAGGTTTACGTTATTCACATCTTCCCACTGCTGATCGGTGAGCTCGGTGAACGGCACGATGGTCTCAATACCGGCGTTGTTGACCAGTATGCTCACCGGGCCCAGCTGCTCCCATGCGGTTTCGAAGAGCTGCTCCAGGTCAACGCGCTTGGAGACATCTGCCTTTACCGGGATTGCGCGACGGCCGAGCTTGCGAATGCGACAGACGACGTCATCCGTGCGGGAGTCAAGATTGATGTCGCTGACGACGATGTCAGCTCCCTCCTCTGCAAACACCTCAGCGATACCTCGCCCGATACCCTGACCTGCTCCGGTTACGACGGCGATCTTGCCCTTGAGCCTCATTCTGCTTTGTCCTCTGTGGAGATGTTGATACAGTCCTCTGCTAGTGGATGGTCCAGCCGCCATCCACCATAAGGGTATGCCCGACCACCATATCTGCGAAATCGCTGGAGAGGAAGAGTACTGCTCCGACCAGGTCCTCGGGTTGATTCCAGCGACCGCGTGGGATCATCTCCTGGGTTGCCCATTCTCTGTAGCCCGGGCGCTCGAGTATGTTCTTGCGCGACTCCGTCTCCGTGATGCAAGGAGCGACGGTGTTGACAAGCACGCCCCGCGAAGCCCACTCGAGCGATAACGCCTTGGCCATGTGATGGACTGCGGCTTTCGCGGCGGCGTATACGGCGCGTTTCTTGAAAGCGATCTCGCCGAAATTCGAGCCGATGTTGATGATGCGGCCGCCTCCCTGAGCGAGCATGATCTTTCCGGCAGCTTGACTTGCAAAGAAGACGCTCTTGACGGACGCGTCGAACGTCTTGTCATACTCCTCTTCCGTTACATCGACCGCATCGCCGGTGCCGGTCCAGCTCGCATTGTTCACGAGGATATCGATTCGGCCGAAGGCGGCGACGGACTGTTCCATGAGAGAACGGCAGTCCTCTACCTTGTTCACGTCGGTGAGGACGATGAGGGCCTTCCGCCCGAGAGACTCGATCTCGCGCTGCACGTGCTGAATCTCTTCCATGCGCGCACCGGGATACTTCGCCAACACCAAGTGGGCGCCCGCCTCAGCGAGCCCTATGGCAATCGCACGACCGATACCTTGAGAGGCACCGGTAACGATGGCAATTTTGTCTTTCAATCCGAAGCTGGAGTAAT
>Ga0068855_100008187_pt1 | contig 12635 bp, 9 predicted proteins | sample KBSCornC52_FD_66592 | JGI IMG/M metagenome (GOLD analysis project Ga0068855, IMG submission 66592) | Corn rhizosphere microbial communities from Kellogg Biological Station, Michigan, USA - KBS Corn C5-2 | ecosystem: Host-associated > Plants > Roots > Rhizosphere > Soil ...
TGATCGAGTGCGGCTACGGCGACTGGACGGGCCGCCCGCTCAAGGAGCTGATGAAGGAGCCGCTCTGGAAGGTCGTGCAGGCGCAGCCGTCGGCCGTCCGGTTCCCCAACGGCGAGGCCCTGCCGGAGATGGCGGCGCGCGCGGCGGCGGCGATCCGCGACTGGGACGAGCGCCTCGGCGACGAGGCGGTCTGGGTCGCCTGCACCCACGGCGACATCATCAAGGCGATCGTCGCCGACGCCCTCGGACTGCATCTCGACCAGTACCAGCGGATCGTCCCCGACCCGTGCTCGGTGTCGGTGATCCGCTACACCGCGACCCGTCCGTACGTCATGCGGGTGAACGACGTCGGCGGCGAGTTGGGGGCCTTCGCGCCCCCCAAGCGGCGCCGGCGCCGGCCCTCCTCCGGCGCGGACGCGACGGTCGGCGGAGGGGCCGGGGGCGGGTCGGTCTGACGGTCGGCAACCGCGCTGCCGGCTCGGTTAGGCTCGAAGCATCATGCGCCAGCTGTTCCAATTCGACCGCCCGCACCGCTTCGTGGCCGGCACGGTCGGCACCCCGGGTGATCGCACCTTCTACCTGCAAGCGGTGGACGGTCCCCGCGTCGTGTCGGTGTCGCTGGAGAAGCAGCAGGTGGCGATCCTCGCCGACCGGCTCGAGGAGCTGCTGGACGAGATCGTCGAGCGCACCGGCACCGCGCTGCCGGCTGAGGGGATGGACACGGAGGCGCTGAACCAGCCGGTCGACGAGGAGTTCCGGGTCGCGGCGATGGCGCTGTCGTGGGACGGCGACGCCGGGCTGGTCGTCATCGAGGCCCAGGCGCCGGTCGACTCGCCCGAGGAGGCCGAGGAGACGCTGCTGCAGGACGTCGAGGACGGCCCGGACGCGCTGCGCGTGCGCATCGAACCCCGGGTCGCCCGCTCGTTCGTCGAGCGGGCCCGCCGGCTCGTCGCGGCCGGACGTCCGCCGTGCCCGCTGTGCGGCCGGCCGCTCGACCCGAGCGGGCACGTCTGCGTGCGGCTCAACGGCTACCACCGCGGCGCCGCGCCCTCCCCGTGACCCCGGAGGAGCTCACCCCGGCGCTGCCGCTCGCCGTCGACGGCGGCCCCGGGCTCACGGTCGACGAAGCAGTGGACCTGCTCACGCACGGCGAGCTGTCGGTCGAGGGCCGGGTGATGGACGCCTCGAACGCGACGTTCTACTGCGCGGTCAGTGCGGACGGTCGCAGCGCTGCCTGCGTGTACAAGCCGATCGCCGGCGAGCGGCCGCTGTGGGACTTCCCGGACGGCACGCTGGCCGAGCGCGAGGTCGCCGCCTACGAGGTGTCCGCGGCCTCCGGCTGGGACGTCGTGCCACCGACGGTCTACCGGGACGGCCCGGCCGGCCCCGGCATGGTGCAGCTCTGGGTCGACGTGGACGAGACGGTCGACATCGGCCGCTTCATGCGGCGCCGCGACCTCGAACGGCTGCGCGAGATCGCGGTGTTCGATGCAGTGATCAACAACGCCGACCGCAAGGGCGGGCACCTGCTGCCGCTGGGCTCGGGACATGTCTTCGGCGTCGACCACGGCGTCTCGTTCCACGTCGAGGACAAGCTGCGCACCGTGCTGTGGCAGTGGGCCGGGGCGCGGCTGACCGCGTCGGCCACCGACGAGCTGGGCCGGTTGCGCGCGGCGCTGGACGGCGCTCTGGGGGAGCGGCTGGGCGAGCTGCTGACGCGGCGCGAGGTGCGGCAGACCCGGCTGCGCATCGACCGGCTGCTCGCGACCCGGCGGCACCCGGAGCCCTCGGGAGACTGGCCGCCGGTGCCCTGGCCGCCCATCTGAGCCAACCGGCCGTCCGACGTGGTCGGCATCCGGCGACAACACTCCTGTTTTCGCTGTCCGGGCATGCCCGCATGCCTGCACCTGCCCGCACGCTCGCGGGCACGGGCGGACGGAGGTCCAGCGCCGGCATCGGTGCCCGCACACATGAGGGCGGGTGCATTCATGCGGGCACGCCCGGACGCCGCGCGACGGGTGTCGGTGCCCGCACACGTGAGGGCGGGCGCGTTCGTGCGGGCACGCCCGGACAGCGAAAAGACGAGCTCCGGTCGGCCCCGGCCGGCGGGCGGCCCGGCCGTCAGATTCCCCCAACCCGCCCGTCCGCGAGTGGTCACGTCGAACCCCGAGTGGTCGCGAATTCGGGACCACTCGCGGTCCTCACTGACCACTCGCGGGAAGTGGGGCGGGAGGTGGGGCGGACGGGCGGGGGCGAACGGTTCAGGCGGGGTCGGGGACCAACGGCGGGTCGTCGTGGGCGATGTGGGCGAGCTGGCTCCAGATGAGCACGACGAACACGGCCGATCCGGCGAAGGCGAACCAGAACGGCGCGGTCACGCCGGCGTGGTCGGCCAGCACGCCGCCGAGCCCCGAGCCGATGACGAGTCCGCCGAACGTCCCCACGGTGTTGACGGCGCCGACCCGGCCCTGCAGCCCCGTCGGCACGGCCCGCTGGCGCACGGTGATCGACGTCGTCCCCCATACGAACGCGTGCGCCCCGAACACGAAGAAGATCGCGAGCGCGACGACCGGGTTCGTCGTGAGCGCCAGTCCGAGGTGCGTGAACGTCTCGATGATCAGCCCGGCCCGCATGATGTCGCCCAGGTGCACGCGGCGGGTGATCCAGCCGTAGCCGAGCGTGCCGGCGAGCCCGCCGAGCGCGCCGACGGTCGCGATGAGGCCGAACCCGACCGCGCCGAGTCCGAGCCGCCGGGTCGCGTAGATCACCAACACCGACCAGGCGGCGCCGAAGGTGATGTTGAAGATGAAGATCGTCGCGACGAGCGTTCGGACGGCGGCATGGTGCCGCACCCAGCGAAAGCCTTCGGCGATGTCCTGCCAGACCGCCGTGCCCTCCCGCTCGTGCACCGGCAGCACCACGCGGGAGACGAGCAGCGCACCGAACGCGACGAGCACCGCCTGGGTGGCGAAGGGCCAGGCCCGTCCGGCGGTGAACAGGGCGGCCCCGATCGGTGGACCGGCGAGTTGGTTCACCGTCACGAACCCGACCTGGATGCGCGAGTTGGCCAGCGCCAGATCGTCCCGGTGGACGAGCATCGGCAGCAGCGTCTGGGTGGTGTTGTCGGCGAACACCTCCGCGGTGCCGAGCGCGAACATCACGCCCAATACGAGGGCGATCGAGACGTGGCCGGTGACGATCGCCGTCGTGAGCACGAGCAGGACGGCGGCCCGCAACAGGTCGACGATCACCACGATCAACCGGCGGTTGACGCGATCGGAGAGCGCCCCCGCCCACAACGCGAACAGCAGCGGCGGCAGCCACTGCAGCGTCGCCGCCGACGCGATCAGGAACGCGTCGTGGGTCAGCGATGCGACCAGCAACGGCCCGGCGGCGATGGCGATGCCGTCCCCGGTGTTCGACAACCAGGACGAGGCGAGCAGCCAGCGGAAGCTGCGCCCCAGCCGCCGCGGCGCGACGGCTTCGATGATCGCCACTCGGCGACGCTATCCGGCCCCGCAACCGGATCCCGCCCGCGACCGCCCGGCCGCGACCGCCCCGCCGCAACCGGGAGCGCCCGGCCGCGACCGGGAGCGCCCGACCGCTCAGGGCAGCGGGTAGCCGACCTGCGGGCCGAGGAACGCCCGGGCGGTGGGGGTGTCGAGGCGGATCGAGACGTTGGTCGAGCGGCACACCATGTCACCGGTGACCGTGGTGCCGAGCACGACGTGCGTATCGCCGAGGTAGTTCGGGCCGCCCGAGTCGCCGCCGCACGCACCGCCGTGCCCGAGCGTGGGGTTCTGGCTTTCGTGCAGCCAGGAACCGGTCACGGTCTGCAGGGCCAGCGCGGCGGCCTCGCGGTCCCCGGTCGGCGGGTAGGTCGGCGCGCCGCCGCCCTGCGTCACCGAGGTCCCGTAGCCGAGGGTCGTGATCTCCGTGCCCCGATCCAGCGTGGCGGCGGCGTTCAGGGCGGGCAGTTGGGCCGGGGCGATGCCCGGGTCTGCGTCCAGTCGAACGACCGCGAAGTCGTGCACGTCGTCGGCGTACAGGTTGTTCGTCGTCGTGAGCTTGTCGAACTGCGGGTCGATCACGACCGTCCCGCCGTAGTAGGTGCTGGCCGCCGTCGGCCGCTGCGCGAAGGTGACCGAGACGGTCGGCAGCGCACCGGTGGCGCGCACGTAGTCGGCGAAGCAGTGGGCGGCGGTCAGGAACACCTGGGTGTCGATCAACACGCCGCTGCAGGCGAAGGATCGCTCGGCTCCTGGTGCCGAGCTGAAGTACAGGGCACCGGCCTCCGGATGAGCGGTGTCCGCCGTGCCGTTGACCATCGCCGACGCCGGGACGGTCGCGAGCAGGGTGGCGGCGACGGCCGCCGTGAGGGCGCCGAGGACGCGACGGATCGTCATGCTGGGACCTCCGGGATCCGGTCGGGGACCGCCCGATCCTCGCAGCAAGGGCAACCGCCGGTCAGTGTCGTTCGGCCCGGGCGATCACCGTGGCGCCGAACTGGCGGTGAGCGGCCTTGCGGGTGAGCAGCGCCGCGTCGGCCTGGGCGACCAGGTAGGGCAGGTCGACACCGGTGGCGGACGACGCGCCGGCGGTGACGGCGACCGGGACGACGTGATCGGCGATCCGGACCGGCTCGGCGGCCACGTTCTGCTCGATGCGCTCGGCGATCTCGGCCGCTGTCGCGTCGTCGGCGCCCGGCAGGACGACCAGGAATTCGTCCCCGCCGTAGCGGGCGACCAGGTCGTGGTCGCGGACGGCCGCGGTCACCCGATGGGCGACGGCGGCCAGTACGGCGTCGCCGGCCTGATGACCGAGATCGTCGTTGACCTGCTTGAACCGGTCCATGTCGAGCATGAGGACACCGCACGGCAGGTTCCGCTCGGTGCTCTGGGCGACGAGAACGGCACCCTGAGCCAACCCTTCGGCCCGGCTCATGACGCCGGTCAGCGCGTCGCGGATCGCGAGCTGCCGGTACCGCATGGCCAGCTGGGCGTACTCCCGGCTCGCGATCAGCTGGCGCCAGGCGCTGGACGACATGACCACGACGACGGCAACTGCCGTTGCCAACACCGGGTAGGGCGGCAGCTGGAAGGCCGCGCGGACCAGCACGAGCCCGGCCCCGAGCACGGCGACCAGCGGAGCGAGACTCGGCGGTCGGTCGCGATCAGACATGGCCCGGACGGGCGCCCGACGGCGGGCGTCCACCGCGGCCGCCGTGGCGACGCACGAACCGACCCACAACAGGTCGACCCATTCGCCGCCGATCGCCGAACCGGGCACCGACAGGTACGGGTAGGCGGTGTCGGCCGCGACCAGCAGGATGCACGCGGCCAGCACGAGCAGGACGGGCATTGAGCGCCCGGCGGTGCGGATCAGCACCCGCGCCGCCGCCGCCACGAGCACCACGTCGGCGACGGGGTAATAGACGTCCAGGAACGCGGCGAGGCCGTGGTCGGTGCCGTCCACGATGACCGGCCCGAGGGCGAAGTACCAGACCGCCCCGAAGGCCGCCGCGGTGATCGTGAGAACGTCCAGCCCGTCGACCAGGCGCTCGCGGCGGGTTGCCCGACGGCCGCGGACCATCATGAGCAGGCCGAGCAGCAGCAGCGGGTAGAAGGCGCTGTAGCCGACGTCGGATTGCCCGGGGAACGGCGTGAGGTGCCGGATGCCCTCCAGCCACCACCACGATGCGTCCGCGAACAGGCGGCAGGCGATGGCGGCGGTGACGAACAGCCAGCTGAGGCGTTGCCGTCGGCCGAGGCCGCGGCGCGTGATCAGCAGCGTCAGCCCGAGCAGCACCCCGGTGCCCTCCGCGGGCAGGTAGGCGAAGTCGGACCAAGCCGTCTTCCTCTCACCGTCCGGCGTCAGCGCGAACCAGACGGCATAGACCGCGTAGTACGCGACCAGCCAGGTCGCGGGCACGCGAAGGCCCGGACCGATCCGGTCCGCGGCCCACGAGCGCCACCACATACCCACCACATCGGCCGGGGCAGGGCCGAGTTGATCCCGGTCAGCGTCGCTCGACGGCCAGCCGGTCGAGCTTCTCGAGCGTGGCGAGGATGCCGGCGCGGTTACGGGACGGGAAGCGGGCCACCCGCAACGCCAGCTTGTTCCAGACACGGCGGGCGTCCCACTGCTCGGTGACCTTGGTGCCACCGTCCACCGGCTCGAACAGGTAGCGCCAGAGATGCCCGTTGAAGTGCCGCCACGCGATCCGGCGCCCCTCCTCGAACTCGACGACCTCGTTGGTGATCTTGTACGGCGCGCCGAGTTTCATGTCCATGCCGAACGTGGCACCCAGCTCCAGTCGCGGCGGGGCCGACTCCTGCACCGCCTGGACCGTGCCCGACCCGTCCATCACGGGGTGCATCGCCGGGTCGGCCACGATGTCGAAGATGGCCTGCGGGTCGGCGGCGATGACGCGGCTCTCGGAGACGAGGTAGGCGCTCATGTCCCGGGAGTCTGCCCGATACCGTGGCGGCCATGGATGCCTGGCCCTCCGTGCCCGTGCCCGCACTCCCGGGTCGCGGCGAGGTGCTGCGCCTGTACGACACCGCTGAGCAGGCCGTCCGCGAGACGGCGCCCAATCGCGTCGCGACCATGTACGTCTGCGGCATCACGCCCTACGACGCCACCCACCTGGGCCACGCCGCCACGTACCTCGCCTTCGACCTCGTGCAGCGGGTCTGGCGGGACGCCGGGCACGACGTCAACTACGTGCAGAACGTGACCGACGTGGACGACCCGCTGCTCGAGCGGGCCGCGCACACCGGCGAGAACTGGATGAGCCTCGCCGAGCGTGAGATCGACCTGTTCCGGGACGACATGACCGCGCTGCGGGTCCTGCCACCGAACGAGTACGTCGGCGCGGTCGAGTCCGTCCCCGAGATCACCGAGGCGATCCTGCAGCTGCTCGAGGATGGCAAGGCCTACCGCGTCGACGACGACGTCTACTTCCCGATCGCGGCCGCGCCCGGGTTCGGGAAGGAGTCGAGCTACGACCGCGAGACGATGCTGGCGCTGTTCGCCGAGCGCGGCGGCGACCCGCAGCGGTCCGGCAAGCGCGACCCGCTCGACTCCCTGCTCTGGCGAGCCCGCCGCATGGGGGAGCCCTACTGGGAGACCCCGCTCGGCGCCGGACGGCCCGGCTGGCACATCGAGTGCAGCGTCATCGCGCTGAACCGCCTCGACATGGGTTTCGACGTGCAGGGTGGCGGCTCGGACCTCATCTTCCCGCACCACGAGCATTCGGCCGCCCACGCCGAGGCGCTCACCGGCACCGCGCCGTTCGCGCGGCACTACGTGCACGCCGGCATGATCGGGCTGGACGGCGAGAAGATGTCCAAGTCCCGCGGCAACCTGGTGCTGGTTTCGAAGCTGCGGGCGGCCGGGGTGGATCCGATGGCGATCCGGCTGGCGCTGCTGGACGGGCACTACCGGGCCGACCGCGAATGGACGGGCGGCCGGCTGCCGGCGGCCGAGGCTCGCCTGGCCCGCTGGCGCGCCGCCGCCGCCCAGCCGACCGGCCCCGACGCCGCCGATCTGCTGGCCGAAGTGCGCGGTCTGCTCGCCGACGACCTCGACACCGCCTCGGCCCTGGCCGCCATCGACCGGTGGGTTTCCGGTGCGCTTGCCGAACCCGACACCGGCGACAAGGCCGGCCCGGCGCTGTTCGCCGACCTCAGCGACGCGCTGCTCGGAGTCGACCTGCGGGGTTGAGACTCCCGCCGAGCGGGAATGACCGTCGAAGGCGGGCGAACCGTCCGCCGTCGTCGAGTTCCAAGAGGTGTGCCTTGAGCGCAGACATGGAGACGAGCATCCGCGCGAGTCGCCGCCGGGTGGCCCGCACCCGCGGCGCGCTGAGCGGCGTGCTGCTGATGATCCTCGGCCTGTGGGCGGCGCTGGTGCCGTTCATCGGCCCATCGTTCGACCTCGGCTACACGCCGAACCCCAACTCGACGTGGCACTGGACGGCGGCGCGCGGCTGGCTCGAGGTGCTCCCGGGCGCCGCGGCGTTCCTCGGCGGGCTGCTGCTGCTGGCCAGCACGAGCCGGGCGATGACCGTCTTCGGCGGTTGGCTCGCCGCGCTCGGTGGCGCCTGGCTCGTCGTCGGTCCGGCCCTCGCGCCGGCGATCAACCTCGACCCCGGCCAGCCCGATCCGTCCATGGGGACGAACGGCCGGGCCGCCACCACGCTGCTGTACTTCTTCGCCACCGGCGCCGTGACCCTATTCATCGCCTCGGTCGGGCTGGGCCGGGTGTCCGTGCAGAGCCTGCGGGACGTGCGGGCGGCCGGGCGGCGCGCCGAGGTCGAGGAGGCGCAGCGCCAGGCGGCCCTCGACGCCGCGCTCGCCGACCGGCGCGAACGTGGGGACCTCACCGAGGGGGATCACACCGGAGGGGACCTCACGGACGAGGACGCCGGCCGGCACGCCGTCACACCGGACGGGCGGCCGACCGCCATCACCAACGTGCCCCCGCCGGCCGGCGCCCACGTGCAGCACCAGCCGGTGCCGCAGTACGCGGGCAACGTCCGTTCGCCGTACGAGCAGCAGCGCTACGAAGGGGAAGGCGGCCAGCAGGCTGGCCAGCCGACCGGCCAGCAAACACAGGCCTACCCGGCCGCGCCGCCGCCGCCGGCCGACCAGCCGCGGTAACGGCGCTGCGCCTTCGGGGCCCGTCCCTCAGCGGGGCGGGCCTCCGGCGTGCCCTCCGCCGCGGTCGCGGCGGCGCAGGTAGCGCTCGAACTCCCGTGCGATCGCGTCGCCCGAGGCCTGCCCCATCTCGCTGCGGTCGATCTCGTCGTCCCGCTCCTCGAGATTGCGGATGTACTCGGTGACCTCGTCGTCCTCGGCCGCCATCTCGTCGACCAGCTTCTGCCACTCATCCGACTGCTGCGGCAGCTCGGCGAGCGGGATCGGTACGTCCAGCACCTCTTCGACGCGGTGCAGCAACGCGAGGGTCGCCTTCGGATTCGGCGGCTGGGACACGTAGTGCGGCACGCCGGCCCAGAACGAGATGGCCGGGATACCGCTGGCGACGCAGGCGTCCTGCAGCACGCCGACGATCCCGGTCGGCCCCTCGTAGCGGGAGCGCTCGAGATCGAAGCGGCGGGCCGACTCGGCGTCGTACGCGGTGCCGCTGACCTGGGTGGCCCGGGTGTGCGGGGTGTCCGAGAGCAGCGCGCCCAGCGTGACGACCGTGTGCACGCCCAGCTCGCGGATCACTCCCAGCAACTCCCGGCAGAAGGCTCGCCAGCGCATGTTCGGCTCGATGCCGTGCATGAGGACGAGGTCGAATTCGGCACCGGGCGGGCGGCAGTAGGAGAACCGGGTGGTCGGCCAGGTGATGCGCCGGGACACGCCGTCCACCAGGGACACGGTGGGTCGGTTGACCTGGAAGTCGTAGTAGTCGTCGGGGTCCAGTTCGGTCAACGGCTGCGCATCCCACACCAGTTCGAGGTGCTCGACGGCCCCGCTGGCGGCGTCCCCGGCGTCGTTCCAGCCCTCGAAGGCGGCGACGAGCACGGGGGAGACCAGCTGCGGCCAGCCACCGGGATCCGCGGACTCAGTCATCCCTCCACCCTACGACCGTCCGCCCCGGGGAGGCGGTAGCGCGGCGCACCGGGGGCGCCCGACGTGATGTTGGCCGGCTAGCGGAACACCGACCGCTGGGTCTCGTTATGCCGAATGGCGCGCGACCGGCGGCCGTATGCTCGAATCCGACCTTCCGACCAGCCGAGGACCTTCGTTGGCTCACACTCCCGACCAGCAGACCGCGGTGCGCCCGGACTGCACCGAGGCGCTCACCGACGCCCTGCGCACCCGCATCCTGGTGCTCGACGGCGCCATGGGCACCGCGATCCAGCGTGATCGGCCGGACGAGGCGGGCTACCGCGGTGAGCGGTTCGCCGACTGGCCCAGCGACGTGCAGGGCAACAACGACCTGCTGACCCTCACCCAGCCCGAGATCATCGCCGGCATCCACCGGGAGTACCTCGAGGCCGGCGCCGACGTCATCGAGACCAACACCTTCAACGCGAACGCCGTCTCGCTGGCCGACTACGGCATGCAGGAGCTGGCCTACGAGCTGAACTTCGAGTCGGCCCGGCTGGCCCGGGGCGAGTGCGACGCCATGACGGCGCGCACGCCGGACAAGCCCCGCTACGTCGCCGGCGCGCTGGGCCCGACGACCCGCACGGCGTCCATCTCGCCGGACGTCAACGACCCGGGTGCGCGCAACGTCAGCTACGACGAGCTGGTCGAGGCCTACCTGACGGCCGCCCGCGGGCTCGTCGACGGCGGCGCCGACCTCCTGCAGATCGAGACGATCTTCGACACCCTGAACGCGAAGGCGGCGATCTTCGCCGTCGAGACGCTGTTCGAGGAGCGCGGGCGTCGCTGGCCGGTCGTCATCTCCGGGACGATCACCGACGCCTCCGGGCGCACGCTCTCAGGACAGGTGACCGAGGCGTTCTGGCACTCGGTGCGGCACGTCCGGCCGCTGCTGGTCGGGCTGAACTGCGCGCTCGGCGCCAAGGAGCTGCGCCCCTACATCGCCGAGATGTCCCGCGTCGCCGACACCTTCGTCTCCTGCTACCCCAACGCCGGCCTGCCCAACGCCTTCGCCGAGTACGACGAGACGCCGGAGGAGACGGCGGCGATGGTGAAGGAGTTCGCGGCGAGCGGCTTCATCAACCTGGCCGGCGGCTGCTGCGGGACGACTCCGGCCCACATCGCGGCCATCGCGGCGGCGGTGGCCGACGAGCAGCCGCGCGAGGTGCCGACCGTCCGCCCGGCGCTGCGGCTGTCCGGCCTGGAGCCGCTGACCGTCACCGAGGAGTCGCTGTTCGTCAACGTCGGTGAGCGCACCAACATCACCGGCTCGGCGAAGTTCCGCAACCTCATACGGGACGGCGACTACCCGGCCGCCCTGTCGGTGGCCCGCCAGCAGGTCGAGAACGGCGCGCAGGTCATCGACGTCAACATGGACGAGGGCATGATCGACGGCGTCGCCGCCATGGACCGGTTCCTGAAGCTGGTCGCCAGCGAGCCGGACATCAGCCGGGTCCCGGTGATGATCGACTCGTCCAAGTTCGAGGTGATCGAGGCCGGGCTGCGCTGCGTGCAGGGCAAGCCGATCGTCAACTCCATCTCCATGAAGGAGGGGGAGGAGAAGTTCCGCCGCGAGGCCACGCTGTGCCGCAAGTACGGCGCCGCCGTCGTGGTGATGGCCTTCGACGAGGACGGCCAGGCCGACAACCTCGCCCGCCGGCAGGCGATCTGCGAACGCGCGTACCGCATCCTGGTCGACGAGGTCGGCTTCCCGCCCGAGGACGTCATCTTCGACCCGAACGTCTTCGCCGTGGCCACCGGCATCGAGGAGCACGCCAACTACGGCGTCGACTTCATCAACGCGGCCCGCTGGATCAAGCAGAACCTGCCGCACGCCCTGGTGTCCGGCGGCATCTCGAACGTCTCGTTCTCGTTCCGGGGCAACAACCCGGTGCGCGAGGCGATCCACGCCGTGTTCCTGTACCACGCGATCGCCGCGGGCCTCGACATGGGCATCGTCAACGCCGGCGCGCTGGCCGTCTACGACCAGGTGGACGAGCGGCTGCGCGAGCGCATCGAGGACGTCGTCCTCAACCGCCGGCCGGACGCGACCGAACGGCTGCTCGAGATCGCCGGCGAGTTCGCCGGGGACGGCAGCAAGGCCGAGGCGGTCACCGAGGAGTGGCGCAGCCTGCCGGTCGACGAGCGCATCACCCACGCGCTCGTGAAGGGCATCGACGACCACGTCGAGGCCGACACCGAGGAGCTGCGGGCGCTGATCGAAGCTCGCGGCGGTGCGCCGATCGAGGTGATCGAGGGTCCGCTGATGGCCGGCATGAACGTCGTCGGCGACCTGTTCGGCGCCGGCAAGATGTTCCTGCCGCAGGTGGTCAAGTCGGCGCGGGTGATGAAGAAGGCGGTCGCCTACCTGATCCCGTTCATCGAGGCGCAGAAGAAGCCGGGCGACGTCGAGCGCAAGAACGGCACCGTCGTGATGGCGACGGTCAAGGGGGACGTCCACGACATCGGCAAGAACATCGTCGGCGTCGTCCTGCAGTGCAACAGCTACGACGTGATCGACCTCGGCGTGATGGTGCCGGCCCAGAAGATCCTGGACGCCGCGAAGGAGCACGACGCCGACGTCATCGGGCTGTCCGGGCTGATCACGCCGTCCCTTGACGAGATGGTGAACTTCGCCGCCGAGATGGAGCGGCAGGGCTTCGAGATCCCGCTGCTCATCGGCGGGGCGACCACCTCGCGGGCGCACACCGCGGTCAAGGTCGACGGCAAGTACCACGGCCCGGTCGTGTGGGTGAAGGACGCCTCGCGCTCGGTACCGGTGGTCGCCGCGCTGCTGTCGGACGAGCAGCGCCCCAAGCTGCTGGCCGACGTCAAGGAGGACTACGACGCCCTGCGGGCCCGGCACGCCGCCCGCTCGGACACGAAGAAGATCCTCCCGCTCGCGCAGGCCCGGGCCGACCGGACGCCGATCGAGTGGAGCGAGTACCGCCCGCCCCGCCCGCACCTGATCGCCCAGCAGCTGCGCGACATGCACACCGACGACTACCACGC
>Ga0068855_100008189_pt1 | contig 12635 bp, 12 predicted proteins | sample KBSCornC52_FD_66592 | JGI IMG/M metagenome (GOLD analysis project Ga0068855, IMG submission 66592) | Corn rhizosphere microbial communities from Kellogg Biological Station, Michigan, USA - KBS Corn C5-2 | ecosystem: Host-associated > Plants > Roots > Rhizosphere > Soil ...
GATCCCGATCTTCGGGCTCGCGAGCAGGATCCACGCGACCGTGAAGAGCACGCTCGGGATGATGAGCGGGATCACGGAAAGGCCGTAGAAGAGCGTCTTGAAGGGCGTGTTCGTGCGCTCGTTCATCCACGCGAGCCCGGCGCCGACGGTGAAGGAGAAGAGCGAGGCACCCACGGCGAAGCCGATGGAATTGCGAAGCAGCGTCCACGTCTCGCTGCTGCCGTAGGCCTCGAGGTAGTTGCCGAAGGTGAAGCGCGCGGCGCGCTCCGCGGTCTGCGGCGTGAAGAAGCTCTGCCACAGGAGGAAGCCCAGCGGAACGATCGCGAGGTAGACGGTGAGCGCCACGCACACGGCGATCACGACCCATCCCCACTCGAAGCGGCGCCCCTCCTCCGGCGCGTCGGAGGCGAGGAGCGGTGTTCCTTTATGTAGAACGTCGGTCTGCATAGGCGAATGGGTCGAATCTAGCACAGGGGCCCGCCTTCGCGGCGGCCGCGGCGCTCCGGCTCCTACCGCTTGAGCTTGGCGTGGTGGTAATCCCAGACCTTGCGCAGCAGGTGGGGCTTGCGCAGGTTCGTGCCGATGGTCTCCACCTCCGCGGCGCTCAGGGCGTACGGCGTGCCGAGCGCGCGCGCGAGGTACTGCCTGCGCGCCGTCTCCTCGAGGTAGATCGCGAGGACGAACGTCTCCACGATGTCCGCGCCCGCGACGACCGCGCCGTGCGACTTGAGCATCACCACGCGGTCCCTGCCGAGCGCCGCCGCGAGCTCCTCGGCGAGTCCCTTCTGGTTGATGGAAGCGGTCTTCCCGAAAGTCCGCACCGGCCCCATCACGGCGGCCTGCATGGTGACCGGCTCCACGTTGTTGCCGGTCATGCTGAAGAGCGTGGACCACAGCGGATGCGTGTGCGCGACGGCGTTCACGTCGGGCCTCGCGCGGTAGATCTCGGTGTGGATGTGGAACTCCATCGGCGGGACCACGTCGCCCTCGACGGGACGGCCGTCCATGTCGATCGCGATGATGTCCTGCGCCGTGAGGGCGCTCCGCACCGATTTCCCGGAATTGATCAGGATGTGCGCGGTTCCCGGCAGGCGGCAGCTCATGTGGCCGTTGAAGTCGATGACCTCGGCGCGCTCCATCATGGAGAGCGCGTCCGCGAGCTGCTGGCGAAGCTCGCGCGAATCGGCGGCGACGGCCTTCTGCGGTGCGATGGACGAGCTCATCGGCGAGCCTCCCCGGCGTGGTGATGGTGGTGATGGTGGCCGTGGCCGTGCTCGTGATCGTGGCCGTGGCCGTGATCGTGCGCGTGCCCGCGCATGCGCGGGCCGCGCGGATCTTCACTGAAGACGAGCGACTTGATCGTGACCGGCACGGTATACGAGGGCATGCGCACGCGCCCCAGGTCCACGTAGTCGAAATCCCAGAGCGAGATGCCGTCGATCACGAGGATCTCGGACGCGATGCCCCACTCCTCCTTGAGGAGCGCGCCGAGCGAGTGCGCGATGTCGCCGTCGAGCACCAGGTACAGCGGCTTCGATTCGAGGAGCGTCATGGGGAGCGCCTCGACGATGCCGCGCGCGAGCGCCGCGATCCGCTCGTAGGCGGGGGGCCCGTGCCAGCGGAACGCGAGCGCGAATTCCGCCTCGCCCTCCACGAGGTCGAACGCCTCGAAGTGGCGGCGGATGGCGCGGGTCACGCGCGCCGCGTCGATCGCGCCCTCGAGGGAGACGTCCGGCTGCAGCACCTGCAGGTTCTTGCGCGGGAGGAGCGCCCCGGGATTCGAGACGTACACGGTGTTCCCGGAAAGCTGGACGCTGTATTCGGAGGCGCCGATCGCGGTCGCGCGGATGCATTCGCCCGCGGGGAGCATCGGGTACGGAAGCCGGCCCGCGTCGATCCGCGCGCGGATCGCGCGGCCCAGGCGCCGGCCGAGGTCGCCGAAGTCGCGCTCCTCGCGGCCGTACACGTATTCGCCCACGCCGCCGGAGAACATGACGCCGGCGATCCCTTCCACGGGCTCGAGCGGATCCGTGAGCCAGAGCGCCGCGACGGGCGCGGGCGCGGGGTCGGCCGTGAGCGCGGAGACGAGCGCATCGGCCATCCAGTTGGTCACGCGCGCGAGCTCTTCTTCCGTCGCCGGGCCGCCGAGCGTCCATGGGACGCCGGCGTTTTGCGCGAGCTGCTTGCCCGCGGGATCGAGACGGGTGATCAGACCCTCATCCCGGCCTTCTCCCGAGGGAGAAGGAGATTTCGCTCCCTCCCCCCTGGGGGAGGGCTGGGGAGAGGGCCCATCGAAAACCGCCAGCCGCCCGCCGATGTGGATCGCCGCCGTGTGCACGACGCGACCGTTCTCCACCAGCGCGAGCTTGGTCGTTCCCCCGCCGATGTCGACGTTCAGGACCGGCCGGCGCAGGTCGTGGGACGCCTTCGCCGCCCCCGATCCGTACGCCGCGAGGAGCGACTCCATGTGGTGGCCCGCCGTCGCGCAGACGAACTCGCCGCCCATCTCCGCGAGGACGTCGGCGATCGCCTTCGCGTTCTCGCGCCGCAGCGCTTCACCGGTGAGGATGACCGCACCCGTATCGATCTGGTCCGGGTGGATGCCCGCCTCGGTGTAGGCGCGGTCGATGATGTCGCCCACCGCGCGCTCGTCGATGCGCTCCTCGCTCTGGTAGGGCGTGAGCGCGACCGGCGACTGGAAGAGCGTCTCGCGGTTCACGACGTAGTAGCGGCTCGTGAGGTCCTCGGCGAGCCGGCGCATGGAGACGCGCGAGAAGATCACCTGGGTCCCGGAGGAGCCGATGTCGATCCCGACGGAGACGAGCTGGATGTGGTCCTGCTGCCAGAGCGCGTCGTTCTCGACGTCGTACTCGCCGATGTCGTCGTGATCGTGGTCGTGGTCGTAATCGCCCTCGGCGTGCGCGTGCGTCCCGTCCACGCCCATCATGTGGTCGAGGAGGCTGTGCTTCTTCGCTCCGAGCGGCTCGGCCATCGCTAGATCACGAAGCTTTCCAGCGTCTCCGGCGCGAAGAGCTCCTCCGGGGCGAGGAGCCGCTTCGAGAGGCCCTGCTCGTGGTGGTAGCGCAGGAACGTGGCGAGCGTTTCCCGGTTGGGCGCGAAGCCGTAGGGCCAGTAGTCGTCGCCCATGAGCTTCCTCGCGTCCTCGACGTGCTTCGTGAGCCACGGGAGCATCGCCTTCAGCGCCGCGGTGACGTCGAGGTCGTCGTAGGTCTCGCGCTGCGCCGCCGCGAAGGCCTTGTAGAGGGACATCGCGATCCACGGGTGCTGCTCGTAGAGGCTGCGCCGGATGGCGACCGTGTGCATGATCGGGAAGATCCTGGTCTTGCGGAAATAGGCCTGCTCGACCTCCATGTAATCCTCGAAGAGCCGCTTCACGCGCTCCGGCGCCGTGCGGTAGGTCGAGGGCATGCGGGCGGTGTAGAGCGCGTCGATCGCGCCGTCGCGCAGCATCGCCGCGAGCGTGTCGGCCGGACCGATCGGTTGGACCTTGATCCGGGGCGGAAGGTCCAGCTTGATCTTCTCGGGCCTCCCCGGCGCCTCCTCGCCGCCGGTGCGGTACGTGACCCCGTCCACCGGAACGCCGTATTCGTCCTGGAGGATCCCGCGGATCCAGACCGGGGCCGTCATCTGGTACTCGGGATTGCCGACCTTCTTTCCGATGAGGTCCTTCGGCTCGCGGATGCCCGAGCCCGCGTTCACGTAGATGCACGAGTGGCGGAAGAAGCGCGAGGGGAAGACGGGGATCGCGATGAACGGCCGCTCGGGCCTGGAGAGGGACACCGTGTACGACGAGAGCGAGAGCTCCGCCACGTCGAACTCCTGGTGGCGCAGCATCCGGAAGAAAGTCTCCTCCACCGGCATGTCGAGGTAGGTGAGGTCGATGCCGTCGGGGCGGATGCGTCCCTCGAGGAGCGCGCGCGTGCGGTCGTAGTTCCAGCAGGCGAGGGAAAGGCGCAGTCGCGACACGTGTCCGCCTAGTAGAAGCTGTCGAAGTGGACCTGCGGATAGGGCACGCGCTTCTCGATGAGCATGCGCTGCACGGCCTCGGCCATCGGGGGCGGCCCGGCGAAGTAGTACTCGAACGCGTTCCAGCGCTCGCCGATCCACTCGCGCGCGTGGTCGTGCACGAAGCCCTTCGCCCCGGACCACGGCTGGTCCGCCGGCGCATCGGAGACGACGGGATGGAAGAAGAGCCGCTCGCCATAGCCGGGAAGCGCGCGCAGCTCCGCCTCGCCGCAGAGGTCGCGCGGCGTGCGCGCGCCGTAGAAGACGTGGATCTCGCGGCCGTCGAGCTTCCTCTCGCGAACGGCGCCCCGCGCGATCGAGAGCACGGGCGCGAGCCCGCTGCCGCCGCCGATGCACACGATGTCCCGCGGCGCATCGGGGCGCAGGTACGCGAGGCCGTACGGCGCGTCGATCGCGACCTCGGTGCCCGGAGGCACCTTGTCGAAGAGCGTGTTGGTGCCGGTGCCGCCCGGGACGCGCCGCACGATGAACTGCCAGCGCCCGCTCCCGTCGTCGACGTTCGCCATCGAATAGGTGCGCGGCACGGCGAGCCCCGGAAGGTAGAAGAGCGCGTACTGCCCGGGAAGGAATCCGTGGCCCGGCTCGGCCCTGAAGGTGAATTCCCGGATGTCGTGCGTGAGATCGCGCTCGCCCTCCAGGCGCGCGCGGAACCGCGCGGGCCGGTACGCGGGAACGTTCTCCTCGCGCAGCCGCACCTTGATCCGGCAATCGGTCTCGGGCCGCGCCTGGCAGGAAAGGATGCGGTTCTTCGCGCGGTCCCGGTCCGTGAGGCCCGGCGCATCGGGCCGCAGCGTGATGACCTGCCCCTCGAGGAGCTCCACCTTGCACGTGCCGCACGAGCCCGAGTTGCATTCGTACGGGAAGCCGAGGCCGGCGCGCAATCCCGCGCGCAGGAGCGTGTCGTCCGTGGCGCAGCGATAGGCTTCGCCGCCCTCGATCCGGACCTCGCGTTCCTCCATCAGTCCGCCATCATCGCGGTCGAGAGCGAGGGGATGTAGCCCAGGCGCCGCGAGATGTTCTCGGCCGCCGCGACGACCGAGGGGATGGTCGCCTGCACCTGCTTCTTGCTCATGCGCTGCACGGGGGCGGCGACGCTGATCGCGGCGACGACCTGGCCGCTGTGGTCGCGGATCGGCGCGGCGACGCAGCGCAGGCCCACCTCGATCTCCTCGTCGTCGATCGCGTAGCCGCGCGCGCGGATGGAGGCGAGCTCCGCGCGGAGGGCCTCCGCATCGGTGATGGTGTTCGCGGTGAAGCCCTTGAGCCCGCCCTCGATCACGTGCTGGACGACCTCCATCGGCTGGAAGGCGAGGAGCGCCTTGCCGACGCCGGTGCAGTGGGCGGGCGCGCGCGAGCCCAGGCCCGAGGACATGCGCACGGCCTGGCGGCTTTCGCGAATGCGGATGTAGAGGACGGTGAGATGGTCGAGGATCGCGAGCTGCACCGTCTCGCCGCTCGAGTCGGCGAGCGCGTGGATCTCGCCCTGCGCCTCCGTCGGCACGTCCATCTTGCGCCGCACGAGCGTCCCCAGCTCGAAGAACGCGAGGCCGAGGCGGTATTTGCCGGTCTCGCGGTTCTGCTCGAGCATGTCGTATTCGACGAGGGTCGTGGCGAGCCGGTGCACGGTGCTCTTCGCGAGCCCGAGCCGGACGGCGAGCGCGCTGATGCCCATCTCGTATTCCTGCTCCGAGAAGGCCTTCGTGAGCCGGATCGCGTTCGCCACCGAGGAAAGGCGCATGCGGCGGGGCTTCGGCTTCTTCACGCGCTGGTCCATCGCGCCTCCCGTGTGATGCGAAGCGCCACGGCGTAGGCGCACGCGACCGTCGCGACGACGGCGAGGCCGAGCGCCGTGTCCCACGCGTCGAGGCCCGCATCGAGGCCGGGCAGCGCGCGCCGCGCGGCGGCGAGGCCCGCGATCGCGATCGCGACGAGGGCGACCGCGACGCTCATCACGCGCGAAGCGGCCGCGGCGCGGCGATCCGCCGAGCGCACGAGGTGGCTCACCCACAGGCCGTTGAGGGCATCGGTCGCCATCATTCCCGCGGTGAAGATGAGCCCGAGGGCGGCGGCGAAGAGCCAGCCGGCGAGATGGGAGCCGGTGACCGAAAAGAGCACCGCCTGGCTGAAGGTGTCGAAGGAGAGCGCGAAGGATGCCCCGACGGCGGCGATCACGACCGGATGCTCCGCGCGCGTCATGCGCCGGAAGAAGCGGCTGCGCAGCCCCATGGGCCGCACCATCTCGCCGCGCGGCGTGCGCAGCACCGCCGCGAGGTTCGCCGCGCCCAGGAGCGCGAGGAAGGCGATCGAGATCCAGGTTCCCGCCTGGTCGAGCCACCGCGGCGCGCGCCATTCCGTCGCGACGGTGGCGACGGTCACGGCGACCATCGTCACGACGACGCCGTGTCCCGCGGAGAAGAGCAGCCCCGACCAGCGCGACACCATCGGGCGGCGTCCGGCGTTGAAGCGCGTGAGGCCATCGATCGCGGCGAGGTGGTCGGGATCGAGCCCGTGCTTGAGCCCGAGGAGGAAGACCACCGCGACGAGCGGAAGCCAGTGGGTGGGAAGCGCGTCCATCCTACCTCTGCATGAAGAGCTGGTCCCAGACCTTCTGCCACTTGTCCTCTTCCTTGAGGACGATGTCCGGATCCATCATCGTGAAGGGGAAATCGTTGAGCTCGCTCTTCACCTTGGTGCTGGCGGGAACGCGGCCCATGGATTCGTAGAGCTTCTGCCCCTCGGGCGAGAGCACGAAGTCCGCGAAGAGCACCGCGGCCGCCGGATGGGGTGCCGCCTTCGCGACGCCGATCCCCTGGGGCCGCGCGGCGACGGGCTGCACCGGCACGAAATCCACCGGGGCGCCCTTGCGCTTGAGCGAGATGATGTTGCTGTTATAGCAGGAGAGGCACACCGGCACCTCGCCCGCGGAGACGAGCTTCGCGATGAGGACGTGCCCCTTCCTCATGTCGGGCTTCATCGCGGCGAGCTTGCGGAAGAAGTCCATGCCTTTCCGCTCGCCCATCGCCTTCACGAGCGTCGCCATCCACTCCTGGTCGGTCGCCTCGATGCCGAGCTTGCCCTTCCACTTGGGATCGAGGAAGCCCTCGTAGGTCGCCGGGATCTCGGAGCGCTTCACCTTGTCCGTGTTGAACCCCACCACGAAGAAGTTCATGCGGTCGGGAAGCCACAGGTGGCCCGGCGGCACGGCGTTCGACGGAAGGTCGGCGAGATAGGGCGTGTCGTAGGCCTCGAAGACCTTCTCGCGCGCCATCATGTCCATCTCCGGTCCGTTCGTCTCGACCACGTCGACGTCGTTCCGGTGCGCGCGCGCCTCGGCGATGGTCCGCTGCACGACCTTGTCGGAAAGCGCGCGCCAGAGCTCGACCTTCACGCCGTACTTCTTCTCGAAGGCCTCGGCGAGCGGCTTCGACTCGCTGGGCGCGAGCGACGTGTAGAGGACGATCTTGCCTTCCTTCTTCGCCTGCGCGGCGAGCTTCGCCTCGCGGTCCGGGCCGTTGAGATGGAACACGGCGTCGTTCGCGGACTGCGCGTGCGCCGCGGAAACGGAAAGGCTCGCGAGGAGGATCGCTGCGAATCGGATGGGATGCATGACGGCGGGAGGGAAAATTGACCGTGCCTGCCATTCTATGTTCAACTACGCCATCCGGCAAGAAATTGGAACGACGTTCCGTATCGAGGAACCTCGTCCGCCGGCATTCCGCGAGCCTTCGCCGCGCCCGGCGCCCGCCGGCCGGCCGCCGATGATCCATCCATGTCGACCAAGACCCAGACCACCACCACGCACTACCACATCCAGAAGAAGCGCCGGAAGGAATTCCTCGAGGAGTGGCGCAACTACCGGCAGACCGTGATCCGCAAGGAGGACGTGAAGCTCGTGCCGACCGCCCGCGGCATGAGGACCGGCGTCTACATGGGCTGGGACGGCGACCGCCCCACCCGCTCGCTCGACGCGCTCGTGCACGAGATCGATCCGGGCGCAACCACCACCATCCATCGCCACTCGTGGGACGCCATCCTCTTCATGGTGGAAGGGAGCGGCTGGACCGAGGTCGACGGCGTGCGCTACGACTGGAAAGCCTGGGACGCGATCCACCTTCCCGCCTGGAGCTGGCATCGCCACGGGAACGATTCGGGGAAGCCCGCGCGGTTCATGAGCTACTCGTCGGAGCCCACGCTCTGGACGCTCGGCATGAGCGTGATCGAGGACCGCGGCCACGAGCCCTTCGCGAGCCTTCCGCCGCGCCCGCCCTGCTCGAAGGGCATCGCGGGCGACGATCCGTACGCGCGGCGCCTGCGCCGCCTCGAGACCGAGACGAAGAAGCGCCGCTCCGGGCGCATCCACACGCCGTACGACGAGCAGGAGATCCTCGCGACGCCGCGCGGCACGCGCACGAAGTTCCTGAACGACCGCGCGATCGGGAACGAGGCCTCGGGCCTCACCCAGGTGATGATCCAGTTCGCGCCGGGGAAGACGCAATCGCTGCACCGCCATCCGGGCGAGGCGTGGCTCTACGTGGTCGAGGGCTACGGCCACTCGTTCATGGGCACCGCGCCGGACAAGGGCGAGCACCATCCCTGGAAGAAGGGCGACCTCATCATCGTCGACCACTTCCTGTGGCACCAGCACTTCAACGACGACCCGAAGAACCAGTGCCGGCTCGTGCGCATCCACATGTTCGACTCGATCCTCGAGACCATGCGCGCGCTGATGGATCCGATGGTGCTCTTCGAGGAGGCGGAGGACACGCTCCTGTCCATGCAGGAGCTTTCGCAGATCCAGTGGCCGGACGACAGGCGCCCCGGCGAGTGAGATCGGCCATGGATCGCGCGAGAACGGCCCTGCCCCCCGGCGTGCTCTCGATGCACGTGCTGCCGGCGGAGCACCACGACCGCGACTGGGACGCGATCATCGCCCCGCGCGAGGTGAAGGAGCGGCTCCTCGCGCAGGCGCTCCTCGTGCTCAGGCACGGGCGCAAGCTCTCGATGCTCTCGGGGCTCCCCCATGGCCTGATCGTCCTCGCCGGCCCGCCCGGCACGGGGAAGACCACGATGGCGCGCGGCCTCGCGCAAGTGGCGGCGCTCGCGCTCGCACGCGAGGGCGCGACGACGCTGGTCGAGATCAACCCCCACGCCTTCCCGAGCGACATGCTGGGGGAGAGCCAGCGGAACGTGACGCGCCTCCTCGCCGAGACCGTGCCGGAGATCGCGGCCCGGCGGCCGTTCACCGTCGTCCTCATCGACGAGGTGGAGAGCTTCGCCGTGCGCCGCTCGGCCGCCTCCTTCGAGGCGAACCCGGTGGACGTGCACCGCGCGACGGACGCGGTCCTCCTCGGCGTCGACGAGATCGCGAAGAAGCTTCCCTCGGTGCTCTTCGTGACGACCACCAACTTCATCGAGGCCGTCGACGAGGCGTTCCTTTCGCGCGCGGACCTCGTGATGAAGTTCGCGCTGCCCGACGAGCCCACCATCGCGAAGATCCTCGAGAGCGCCATCGGCGAGCTCGCGGTGCAATGGCCGGCCCTCCTGCCGCTCGCGAAGGATTCGGCGCGCATCGCGGAGCTCGCCGCGCACTGCAGGGGCTGGGACGGGCGGCGCATCCGCAAGCTCGTCCTCGCGGCCCTCGCGCAGCGCCTGGATGTCGCGAAGGACCCGGCCGCGCTTTCGTGGGAGGATTTCTTCGCCGCGGCGCGCAAGAAAGGCGGCGTCGAGTGGGCGGGCGGCGCGGCGCCCACGGCCCGCGAGATGTTTCCCGATGTCCCGAAGGAGCTGATGCACGACCACGACCATGGCCATGCCGCGGCTTCGCACCATCCCGTCCACACCCACCAACACGACGACGATGACCACTCCCACTCGTAGGCTCTTCGCGGCGGCGCTCGGCGCCCTCCTCATCGCGCTCCCGATGGCGGTCCGTGCGGAATTCCCGGACAAGCCGATCAAGATCATCGTGCCGTACGCTCCGGGCGGCGGCGCGGACATCCTCTCGCGCCTCGTCGGCCAGAAGCTTTCCGAGCGCCTGAAGCAGCCGGTCGTGGTCGAGAACCACGGCGGCGGCAGCAACACCATCGGCATGGGCATGGTCGCGCGCTCCGATGCCGACGGCTACACGCTCGGCCTCGCGACACCGGTCTTCGTGATGGCCCCGCTCGGGATGAAGGCGAAGCCCTACGACGCGCTCGCGGATTTCACGCCCGTCGCGATGATCGGCTTCACGCCGCTCGTCCTCGTCGTGCATCCGAGCGTCCCGGCGAAGACGCTGAAGGAATTCATCGCGCTCGGCAAATCGAAGCCGGGCTCGCTCAACTTCGCGTCCCTCGGGCCGGTGACCACCCAGGGCCTCGCCGCGACGCTCTTCAACCAGCTGGCGGGGATCGACGCGGTGCAGGTGCCGTACAAGGGAAGCGCGCCCGGCGTGACCGACCTCCTCGCGGGGAACGTCCAGTACATGTTCAACGCGCTGCCGAGCATGCTGGGGCACATCCGCAGCGGGAAGCTCCGGGGGCTCGGCGTCTCGAGCGCGAGCCGCTCGCCGGAGCTGCCGGACCTTCCCACCATCAAGGAAACGCTCCCCGACTACGTCGTGACGACGTGGTACTCGTTCGTCGCGGCGAAGGGAACGCCGAAGGACGTGGTCGAGGTCCTGAACCGCGAGATCAACGCGATCCTCAAGGACGCGGACGTCGCGAAGAAGCTCCACGACCGCGGCGTGACGCCCGACCCGATGACGCCGGCCGAGCTCGAGAGCCACTACAAGAGCGAGGCCGCCAAGTGGGCCAAGGTCGCCCGCGAGGCGCATATCCAACCGGAATGACGCGGGTCGTGGCAAGCTACGCAACGGCTCCCGGACGGGAAGAACGAGGAGGAGGGAAATGAACCTGGGCGTGGACCGCGCGCGGCCCGCCGTGGTCGCGATCGACCTGCACCGCGGCCACCTGGATCCGCAGGTCGCGACGATGCCGCTCGCCCCGCAGAAGGCGGCGCGCGTCGTCGCGGCGAACGAGCGCTTCCTCGGGCGCTGCCGGACGGCCGGCATCCCGGTGGTGCACCTCCTCACGCAGTACCGCGATGCCGAGGAGATCCGCTGCAACCCGTTCTGGCGCACCCGCGCCGAGAACCCGGACAACCCGCGCCGGAACGTCCTCGCCCACAACATCGCCGGCATGCCGGGATGCGAGGTGATGCCCCAGCTCCGGCGCGAGGGCGACTGGCTCGTGGACACGAAGAAGCGCTACGACTGCTTCGTCGCGACCGACCTCGACTTCATGCTGCGTTCCCACGGCGTGAACACGCTCTACGTGACGGGCGTGAACACCAACAGCTGCGTCCTCGCCACGGTCGCCGCGGCGTGCTCGCGCGACTACGCCGTGGTCGTGGTGGAGGACTGCGTGGACACGATGGACGCGCCGGCGCTGCACGAGGCGGCGCTCGCATGCATCCGCACCGCGTTCGGCTTCGTGATGCGCGCCGACGAGATCCATCCGGCGCCCGTCGCCGCCTGAGGGAGGCGCCATGGCACGCCAGCCCCGGGAGCGCGCACCCTATTCCGCGATCGTCGACCGCCCGCCGCTCGCCCTGCCCGGCGGCGCGCGGGTGGTCGTCTGGACGATCGTCAACCTCGAATTCTGGGAGATCACGCGCCCCGTGGCGCGCCAGGTCCTCCCCGCGCCGACGGGTGCCGTGCTGGTCCCCGACATCCCGAACTGGAGCTGGCACGAGTACGGCATGCGCGTGGGCTTCTGGCGCTTCAAGGCGCTCTACGACCGGCTCTCGATCCGCCCGACGCTCTCGATCAACGCGCGCGTGTGCGAGGAATATCCGCGCGTCGCGGGCGCGTGCCGCGACGCGGGCTGGGAATTCATGGGCCACAGCTACGAGCAGGGGCCGATCCACAACGAGCGCGACCAGCCCGCGATGATCGCGCGCTCGCTCGACACCCTCGAGAAGTTCACCGGCAAGCGCCCCGTCGGATGGCTCGGCCCCGGCCTCACGGAAACGTTCGAGACGCCCGACAACCTCACCTCCGCGGGCGTGCGCTACATCGGCGACTGGGTCTACGACGACGAGCCACGGAGATCGCCACCGACCATGGGCCCCTGGTGACGCTGCCCTACACCCTCGAGAACAACGACATCACCCTGATGATCGTCCAGCACCACGAGGCGGCGTACTGGACGCGCAAGTGCATCGACACGTTCGACCGCTACTACGCGGAGGGCGAGAAGCGCCCGAAGATCATGGCGATCGCGATCCATCCGTACATCAGCGGGCAGCCCTTCCGCATCCGCTACCTCGAGGAAGTGTACGAGCACGTGGGCCGGTTCCCGGGCGTGCTGCACTGGAACGGCGAGCAGATCCTCGAGTGGTACCGCGGCGCGCGGGCGCGGGAAGCGGCGCGCTAGACGGTCCGCCATGACGCTCGCGGCGATCCAGGCGCTCAACAGCCTCACCTTCGCCGCGCTGCTCTTCCTGGTCGCGAGCGGCTTCACGCTGATCTTCGGCCTGATGCGCATCGTGAACCTCGCCCACGGCGCGCTCTACCTGATGGGCGGCTACATCGCGCTCACCGTCGC
>Ga0068855_100008191_pt1 | contig 12634 bp, 10 predicted proteins | sample KBSCornC52_FD_66592 | JGI IMG/M metagenome (GOLD analysis project Ga0068855, IMG submission 66592) | Corn rhizosphere microbial communities from Kellogg Biological Station, Michigan, USA - KBS Corn C5-2 | ecosystem: Host-associated > Plants > Roots > Rhizosphere > Soil ...
ATGACAAGCGTGGGAATGACCGCCGCTTCGATGGCGGCGATTCGTTGCTCGGTCCGGTTGCCTGCTGTGCTGGACTGCTGTGCGTGACCGACCACGGCTGCGGCGGCGACGACAGAAAACAGCAGTAGACGAATGGCGTACCTCATGAATGCGATCTCCCCCTACAGCGATTCAACCGGAGCCTACCATTTCCGCCGATCGGACGAGGGCTCGATACCGACGTACGTGAGTGGTTCGAGTCACATGCTTCGAGGAGCGGGCGCGGCCGGGCTCACCGTCGAGGGGCTCGTCGTACTCTGGCGTGCCGATGGCGACCGTATCGCCGGGCCTGATTGATCAGTTTCTCGCTTGAGCGACGCGGCGACCTGGGCGACGGGAGTAGTGATCCGTATTTGCGGTGGTGACGACCGAAGCGGCAAGGTGCGCGATCAGAGAGCCTTGTGCCGCGCTCCAGTGTGTTCGAGTGTTGCTGGACGAAATACTGGTCCAACATGTTTGTCCGACGTGAGCGGACAGGTAAGAGCACACGAGCGAGGTAACAAGCCGCGGGCCACACATCCAAGGCTCGCGGACGTTGCACACGGAATCCTAGATTTCGCTTCAGCGCCTCTCGAGATCGTGGGAAATACGAATGGCAGCGGATGGAGCTCGCGCGTACCTCTACGTCTCGTTTTGAGTGATGAAACGGAGAACATCATGTCACGTGTAATGGATTATCTGCGTTCCCATATTACTGCGGTACTGTTCCTTGCTCTGCTCTGCCTATCCGCCGCACTCGCGACGGAAGCGCTGGCGGGCAACGCCACAACAGCCCTGACGAAGCAGGATCTGCGGGAGTGGACAGCAAAATTCCCGATCACTGGCAGTCAGATTCAAAGAATCGGGATCACACAGCAAGTCGGACCTGGGGGAGACCTGCATCCATTTTCAGGAGGGGCGGTGCTTGGTGTAGCCATCACAGGTACGGTACGGCTCGAAAGTAAACGGAGCATGGTGCGTGTCGTACTGGTAGACGATCAGCAGAAGGAGTACCTCGTGTACGAAACGTACCCGCTATTGGCTGGCGGGTCGACGTTGAATCTCCAGAGCGTGTGCCGGGAGACCTGTGCTCTTCCTGCAATAGTCCCATCGACCCTGAAGGTCGAGCTCGTGGACGCTTCTCTCGACCTCCAGAGCGTGCTCGAGAATCGATCGGCGCCCAACGATCGAAGCCGGCCGGAGATAGCGGCCCGGATGAAGCAACAGATGGAGCAGATAAAGAAGGAGCAGGATGCGCAAATCGTCGAGGTACTGAACGATCACATCAAGGCCAAGGGACTGAGGTGGACCGCGGGTGAGACCTCCCTGTCGCGCCTGCCGTTCGCCGAAAGAAACCTGCTGATCGCCTGCTCGAAAGGCGGTCTGGGCACAGGACCTAACACCCAGGGAGCAGAGTTCTACAAGGGCGGAATCTTCGTGGTTGAATCGGGGAGCTCGACTTCATCCGTCTCCGCAAACGACTCTTCTTCCCTCGTCGAGTCTTTCGACTGGAGAAGCAGACACGGGGCGAATCGACCTGGATCTCCTTATTACAACGGTTCCAACGGGTGGATGACGCCTGTCGAGAGTCAGATGTGCTCCGATTGCTGGGCTCATTCCGCCCTCGGCGCCACCGAAGCGCAGGCGAATCTCTACTTCAACCAACACCTGGACCTGGATTTGTCCGAGCAGGAATTGGTCGATTGCAGCGGCGCCGGTAGCTGCGCAAATGGGGGCAACACGGGAGTGGCTCTGTCGTTTGTACAGAACTACGGCGTGGTCAACGAGGCATGCTATCCCGGCACGGGCCTGGATGGAACGTGCAGCGCATGCCCGGTGCCCCAGGACAAGATCAGCATCGCGGGATTCGATGCGTTCTATCCTCAGGATGAGCAAGATATCCAAAAGCGGCTCATCAAATACGGCCCGCTACCTTTCGGGATTGCGAGTTGGTGGCACGCGATGGTGCTGTCTGGATACGAGCACGATGCGACCACCGGCGAGACGGTGTGGATTCTCAAGAACAGCTGGGGGCTCGACTGGGGCGATCAGGGATACGGGTACGTGGTAGTGCCATTGAGCGACATCTATCTGACCTACAACCTCTACAGCCCCGTCACCAGTCTGGTGAAGTCGTACAGCGTCCAGTGTCGCGATGCAGATGGAGATGGTTATTACAACTGGGGCATGTCGGCCACGCCGCCCGAGTCCTGCGGCAATGTGCCCCCAATCGAGGATTGCGACGATTCAGACCCGACGGTCGCAGTCATGACGGAAGACGGCCGGTGTACAGCTGTCCAGGATAAGACGCCCCCCGCTGTCGTCGCGAGCGCGCGGCCCTCCATCCTATGGCCGGCGAATGGGACCACCGTGCCTGTCCTGGTCACCGGCACTATCAAGGACACCGATTCGGGCGTGGACGCGAGCAAAACGGCCTACACGGTGCAGGACGAATACGGGAGCATCACCCCGAGTGGCAGCATCCAGCTCGGATCTGATGGCAGCTACGCCGTCACGGTTCCCTTGCAAGCCTCGAGACTGGCCAGCGATACGGACGGCCGGCACTACACCATAACCGTGAGCGCACGTGATAATGCGGGTAATGTTGGATCGAGCTCGGTCGTCGTGACCGTCCCACAGGTTATGCCCTCGGGCTGCCACATTGGTTACACGATCATCACTCAGTGGAACCCTGGCTTCCTAGTCGCGCTATCGATCGATAATGAAGGAAGCACGCCAATAACCGGTTGGACCCTGACTTGGACGTTTGGAGACGGGCAAACCGTCACGCAATTGTGGAATGGAGCCGAGACGCAGAGCGGCGCCAACGTGACGGTAAGGGATTTAGGCTACAACGCCAACATCCCGCCGGGGGGAAGCTACAAGGATGCGGGATTTTTGGCTACCTGGAACAATGCCACGAACTCGGTGCCGACGGGATTCGCGCTGAACGGAATGGCCTGCACGGTGAATTGACAGCCTCGCGAATGAGCGCGAGCGGATACTCGGTCGGCTCGATGGCAGGGAGGAGCAAAGTATGGAATTGAAGCGAGCCTAGAGAGACCCATGACTGCGTACCTCGTTTGTACGTGGCTGTGGTAGGCCCCCGCCGGTGTTAACGACACTGGTGGGGGCCGCTTCTTTCAACCGGTAGGAGGGGCGGCGCTGAAAACTGCCAATTGAGCGTCGAAGGCGCGCTTGTAAGCGGGCCGCGCTTCGCCACGGGCGATGTAGGCGAGGAGGTTCGGATGGTTCTCCAGTCCGCCGGATCCGCCTAAACGGCGCAGCACCGTCACCATCAGCAGGTCGCCGGCGCTGAATGCGCCGTCGAGCCAGTCGGCATCGCCAAGCCAACTGGAAAGTTCGCTCAGCCGCACACGGACGCGATCGTCGAGCATCGCTTGGCGTTCCTCATACCATGTCTTGTCGCGTTCGAGGATGATGGCCATTGCGCGCTCGAAGATCGGCGGCTCTACCGTGTTGAGCGCGGCAAACATCCAGGCGATGGCACGCGCCCGGGCATTGGCGTCCTCGGGCAGTAGCCCGGGGTGGCGGTCCGCGATATGGAATACGATCGCGCCGGACTCGAAGAGGGCGAGGTTGCCTTCTTCATAGGTCGGAATTTGACCGAAAGGATGCAGTCTACGATGCGCCGGTTGTTTCATGTCGCTGAAGGAAAGAAGTCGAACGTCGTAGGGCTGGCCTACTTCTTCGAGCGCCCAGCGAAGGCGCATGTCGCGTGCCAGTCCCCGGCCGCGATCGGGGGAGCGTTCAAAGGCGGTGATGGTGGGGGGCATTGGGCTTCTCCTGTATTCGATCGCGGTGGCCAGAGGACGAAGCACTGACCTCTATTCCGACATCCGGTGGAAATTGCGTGGCTGGGAGCAGGGGCATTCGTGCCAGAGCCGGGCGCGAGCCAAGGCCGCCGGATGTCCGTGCCTTGGTTGTCTTTGAGGGGCGATTGGAAGAGCCATGACCGTCTGGCAATCTGGAATGAGGGGGGTGCATGGCCGTAGCGTATCGCGGTTCACGAAAGGGGGGCCTCGGCTGATCGGAGACGATGCTCGGGGATGCGGTATAGCTGAGACCACAGCCCGCATAGCCGGTCATTTTGGATCGGATGGGTACCACCGTCTCGAAGTCGCCCTAAAACCTTTGAGAAGGCGGCCGATCACAACTACCATGCGCATCCGCAACCAACGGAGTATCGATCCATGGCCGAGATAGACACTTCGCGGCGAATCGTTTCCCACGTTCATGGAATGGAGCGGATAGCGCCGCGGCGTGATCTGGTCTACCGGCGTGAAAATGGCATTGACTTGCTCATGGATGTGTATGCGCCGCCCGAGGTATGTTCCGACGCACGACTACCCGCTGTACTGTTTCTTCATGGTCCGATTCCGGCGGACATGCTACCTCCGAAGGATTGGGGCCACTTCCGTTCGTACGGAGAGTTGCTTGCGGCGTCTGGCTTGATTGGCGTAACCTTCAACCGCCGTTTCCAGACACCGAGCCAACTTCCAGAATCGCAGGCGGACCTGGTGGCTGCGATCGACTATGTCCGTACGCACGCGAGCGAACTACACGTTGATCCAGAGCGAATCGGGCTCTGGGTGTTTTCCTTCGCCGGCCCGCACGTGAGTTGGGTGTTGCGCGAGCGGCCATCGTGCGTACGCTGTCTTCTTGCGTTCTATGCTGTGTTGGACATGCGGCACATGCTGCCACCGGATCCGGACGCTGCGACAGTGTCGCTCGTCAATGAGGCTTCTGCCGCAGCATACGTGCGACAACACGCAGGCGATCTCCCCATGTTCGTCGCACGCGCTGGCCTCGACGCTGCGATGATCAATCAGGGTGTCGACCTGTTTATTCAGGAGGCACTGGCGGGAAACGCATCGCTGGACTTCGTCAATCACACCCAGGGACGGCATGGATTCGACTCTATCGATGATGATGATCGCTCCCGGGAGATTATTTCGAGCGCCGTCGCGTTTGCCAAGCGGCACTTGCTCCGCGTCTAACGCGGGGCGGCTGCCGACCCGTTGGGTGGGGCAGGCGGGTTTTCCTGCGAGGGCATCTTGGGCCACTCCGCGTAGAAAGAGTGGAGCCGGCCCGCAGAGTCGAAGGTCAGCGATATTCGAGTGGCGGGGTAGCTCTCGTAGACGATTACCGAGTCGGCCATGTAGCCTGTCGTGGGTTTGGGTGGTGGGTTGAAAGGCTCGGCGCGAGATGTTTCGATCTGCCATTCGGTCTCGCGATCCTCTCGCCAGCGACTTCCCAGGACGGTGGTGACACTCCTGAAGTCCAATCCGGGAATGTCTCCCCAGAATTCAACGTCCAAACGACAGCAAAACGGCGCACTGTTGGCGTCAGGTTTGCTGGCGCTGATCCAGATGCCACTCAGGTAGGGGAGCAGGCGCGTGCTTTCGTCCGATCCCGCGACGAGATTCAGATATCCATGGGCGGATATCATCGTGACGATTCCGTCGTCGTCTACGTTGGAGACGACATGGGTACCGAACAGGCGCTGCATGTTATCGGGTGTATAGAAGTCCCATCGCGAGAAGACGCCGCTACGCGCCAACTTCACCAGGAGGTGCAGAAGCTGCGGTATCGTCTCGGGCGGTGAAACCGATGAGTAGAAGCGATGGGCTGTCTGATCCGATATCGGTCTCGGCGGCGACTCGCGGGCGGGGGCGGCGATGCATACTCCCCGTATGAGCAGGAGTGCGATCAATATGCAGGCGGCAGGTATCCGCCTTAAAGCTGCAGGGAAGCAACTGTACCTTGGGCTTGACACTAAACACACCGTCCGTGGAGTTGACACGCGCGGGCCGACAGGGCGTACACTGATCGCGCGACGTTAAAGAATCAACTCCGCTATCGAGTCTTTATCAGAGCCGGTAAGCGTAAGGAGAACAGGGATGACGCGCGTGCACCGTCGAATTCTGTCTCTGCTGTTGGTCCTTGCCGGACTGCCGTTGGGTGTGCGTGCAGAGTTGCGCACTTACGACTTCAACGGTTTCTTCGGGAGCCGGACTTTCCTTCCCATCGATGCACCTCCGGAGGGCGCTTGGCCCTCGCCAGGCGAGGAGTTCAGCGGCTCCATCACCATCGACACGGATGTGCAGAATGCAACCCTGGAGGGTGGCACCGCTACGTTCGCGAATGCGATCAAGTCGATGGAGATCGAAATTTTCAGCCCGGATCAGCGGTTCACGTTCTTACGCGGTGTGAACGGCACGGGCTCGGTGACGGTCAACCCCGGTAGCCATCCGGCGCAACCCAACAATTCGGGGTTGCAGGAGATCAGCGCGGCGGTACGAGGTGACCTGGCCGAGAACGCCTTGGGTACGATTTCCATGACCTTGGTCGGTCGCGCCGCGAATCGTCCGATTTTCAACAGTACCGATTTCTCGAGTTGGGATCTTACTGATATCCCGGCCCAGTTGTGGGATCTGCAGATGCAGGCGCCCCAGGGCGCCCAGATTTCACAGCCGCTGTTGACCATCGGTAGGCTGACGTCGCTGACGCGGCGGCCGGACGGAGAGGGCGGCGAGGACACGTACGCGGGCGCCGATCTCCCGAACCCCGTCGCCGGCGAGCCGTCGGGTTCCGAATGGACTGAATACGCGGGCACCTGGGTTGCTGAGAATCCCACTTCGAGTGATGCTTATTTGACCGACACGAGCTTTGCGGCCTTCGCGGTGGCGGCATACATTTCTCCTCTGCCTCCGATTCCCGGTGATACTCCATGGATACCGGGTTTCTCGCTGGTCCCGGCGCCACGCACCGATTACACGTTCTCCGGTGAGGTGAGCTCTACGTGGAGAGGCTCCGCGAACACACTTGGCGCCGCCTACAATGTGGTGGATGGTCAGAACTTTTATGAGTTGCGGCTGTTTCCAGGTGGCTTCGCGACGGTATACAAAGTGATAGCGGGGACGCGGACAGCGATCGCTACGGCGCCCTTGCCCCGATCCGCGCGCGTGCCGGCCTGCCCGGTGAAAACACCCAACTGCCTGACGGGCATCGATGCCCATTTCGAGATCAGTCGAAAAAATTACAACACGACGATCAAGATCAACGGCGTGGTGCTGTTCAAAGACTTACGGCAGACGGAGCTGGGCATGGGCCAGGTGGGTCCGACTTCCAGTTTCAATTCCATCAAATTCCGACATTTCAAGCTCGTGGCCCTTGTGCCGAAGATCTTTCCCGCGCCCCGGGCGCCGGAGACCTACTTCACCGCTTCCTGGTTCCAGTTCCCGTGGGACGTGGTCTTCCATCCACTCTCAGGGAGCTGGGGGATCGGCGGCGTGGACCTCTCTTACGCGAGCGGCCCTCAGCCGCTGGCTTTGAGCGAGTTCAACATGCTGGGGACGGGTCCCGGCCCCGACTACTTCCTCAATACCAACCTGATGACCAACATGGCGACGGACGTGGGCTCGGCCAGTGCCGGGTTGGCTTATGAGCTCGTGGACGCGCAAAACTATTATGATATCGCCCTTGGGGTTAATGGTACGGCGACGCTTTACCAGACCATCGCGGGGGTGCGAACCGCGGTAGCTTCCGCACCGTGGCAGGGAGGGCAGTCCCGCTCGCTGCAGCTGGGGGTGATTCGCTTTCAGAATAAGACGTCCATCGAGGTGGATGGGGAGCGCATCTTCAACGAGGTGCCGCAGGCGCCGCTTGCGTCTCACGGATGGGGGGTCAGCAGTAATAACACCTATTCGTATTTTAACTTTATCAGTCAGTTCAATAATTTCTGAGGCGCGTGGCTGGGCGAATCGTTGATACTCAGCTATTGGTGATCATTTCGAATCGGCGTCTTTCGAAAGACGCACGCTCGAGGAGGCCGGCTGCCTCGCAAAGATCCGGAACGTAGATACGGCAAGGCTCGCACTTCGCCATTGCTTGATCGAGCTGCCGAAGTAGGTCGCGCACGTCCATGTCGCTGGGCGCAGCAATCCGCCCAGTCACGACGTGCTTGTCCACTTCGTCATCGTGACGATGGTTGATGTCTGGGTTGCGCCAGCAACTTGCGCACAAGCGAACGAAGTTCTCCGAATGCGAGTACACGAGGGCGTCACGCTCCAAGTCGGCGCTTGTATCGGAAAGCTGCCCGGCTTTTTCTTGGGTACCTGCGAAGTCGAAAACGTGATAGTTGCGCCGAAGCAGCGTTGCGAGATGGGGGTACACGGGTACCTTCTCTTCGCCGTACGTGTGGTAGGTGATTGGGGCTCCATCAAACAGAATCACGTCCCCATAGTCGATGCCGAGATCCTGATAGAGCACGCTTCGTATGATTCCGTGGCAAGGGCTCAGGCGCTCGATCCAGATGGTCTCTTCAAGACCGGGGTCATCGGAATCCGCGGTGCGTTTGGCCAACGGTCGTTGCGCAAGCCTGACCTTGCATTGGGGATAGCGTCCGTCCGGCAGCTCGAATCGGCCCATCTCGATTTTCTGGCCGAGTCGCTTCCAAACCTGCAGCGCCAAAGCACCTTCGCCGGCACCCGTGGCGCAAATCCCGAGATTCCATTCGTACTCGGCGAGATACTGGTCAAGCAGGGCTTCACCGGCCTGGTTGGCGATCATCCCCTCGCGAAAGCGCGCGCGAGTTTTGAGGAAGAGGCCGAAGTTATAATGGTGACTGCTATCTTTCGGATTGAGTGCGATAAGCCTTCTGCAGCATCGTTCTACTACCTCATCCTGTTGTCGTGCCATCATTCGCGCCGCTGTGGATAGTCCCAGGAGCAGCTGCGTCTCCACATCGGCGTCCTGGGGCGTTTTCAGCATCTCCGTCAGGACGGCTATAACCTTCTGGAACAATGGATGTTCTGGGGGAGGCGCATTCAGCAAGCCGTTGTCTCGCGCTTGGTCAAGCGCTTGCCCCAACAGGCCCATGACCAGTGCATTTCGACTGTGTGCGTCGTAGATCTCATCCAGTACCGTCAGTGCGCTTTCTATCGGAAGATGACCTCCCTCCGCGATCCGCACCAGAGCCAGTGCAACCATTGGCTCGTTCCGCTGTACACGGAGCAGTGCTTCCGCGCCAGTCCATGCCGCGTCTTCGCGCCCGCCCGTCGCATCTTCAATGATGCGGGTGACGGCGTTCTCAAGCTCGTCGATCCTCATTCGAATATTCCGACCTCTCGCACCTGGGAGCCGATTATTGCAGCAAACGCACCATGGAATGTCGGCGACTCGGAAGATTACCGTGATGACCACGAGCGGCCGTAACGGGTCGATTGCGGCGGGGCTCGTAGGGAGAACTCGGGGCCCATGCACTTGCATCGGCCCAGGGGCTTGCACATCATCGCCGTGCTAAAGGGTAACGGTTCATGAATGTTCTAAATCACCTCGAGCTTCTTGTTGCGGGCCTGGCTGGTTTCGCAGTCTGGCCAAATATTTCCCGTCGGGGCGCCGTAGCAACTCCGCAAATCGTAGGAGGTGTCCGGTGTGACTTCAGGCAAACCCGTGCCTCTCGCAGCAACCAGGTTACGATCACTGTCGTGATGCCTTGTGATGAGCGCTTCGAGTTTACGCTTCGCCGCGAGCGATCCTTTGATCGCCTCGCCAAGGCTCTGCGTCTGGTCCGCGAGTTCCAGACTCAAGACGAACGCTTCGACCGAGCTGTTTATATCGGGGCCGACGAGCGTGGCGTTCACGAGTGGCTGGCGCAAGACGCCCAAGCACGTCGGGACTTCCTCAACTTGTTGGCGCTGAAGGCGCAGGAGTACACAGAGATTACGGCCATATCCGCCAGCAGAGGGGCGTTGAAACTTTCCGCGCTGGCGAAGCCTCCGATATTCAATAAGGCGCCGGACGGGCTGGCAGGCGTGGTCGCCAAGGCCAGCATACCCGCAATGAAATCTTGTCTTGATCGACTAGAGGCCTTCGCTGCCAGCGGTGCCGCTCCCTCTGCCTTTCATGATCCGTACGCGGTGGCTGTTCGCACCCTTACTTCGATGGGCATGGGGCTGCTCCTGGTTCCGGTCCTGCTATCCGTACTGCTTGATCTGCAAGCGCCGCGCGTCGAACTGGCGACAAATCCATTCACGGACAAGGTTACCTTCGTTGCCCCAGCTTTTGTGGTCTGCACATTGATGGCAGTTGGAATCCCTCTGTTGCGGGGCTCCGCTCGACTGCATACCGTCTTGACGCCCCTGCTGGTGTTCGGCGTGTTAGGCGCGCTGCTCACGGGGCGTGACCTAATCCATGAAGTCAACCAGGAGTGGGACACGTCAGCGCCGCAGCGGTATTCCACGCGGGTCCTCGACCGATATGTCACGAGCGGTAAGAATAAAACCTATCATGTATGGGTTGCCGATTGGCACTTTCACAAGGACCATCAGGACTTTCGTGTTGACACCGTGACCTACAACAGCTTGAGTGCCGGTGACACGCTGGTCGTGTCGGAACGTGACGGATATCTGGGTATGCCTTGGGTGTCCGATCTCAGTCGCGATTCGCCGAGGAATGATGGTGGGGATTGAGGGGAGGCTCTAGCCCGGGATGCGAGTCGGCCGGCACAGGCGGTCGCAGGGCGGGTTTGCGCACAGGGCGATCCGGTGTTGCGGACGCTCAGGGGCTTTGGGCGTCCGGTCTGTAGACATCGAAGTCGACCTTGTCGAGGCGATAGCTGTACATGGGCCATAGCAAAGCCAGTGCAATGCCCTGGCAGAACAAGCTCGCGATAACCGGCTCGAAAAGATGGGGATCGACATGCCTGAGGGTCAGCCATGTTGTGAGCAGCGCGGGGTACACGATGCAGTACGCTAGCGCCTGTTTAACCAACACCCTGATTAGGTTGCTACGGTCTTGGGGCGCTTGGTAGGGATCGCGCCTCGGGGCGTGCAAGCCGATCGCTACGCTCCCGGAAAACACGAGGAGCGCGAGCGCGACGCTGGCGATGATGGCGGCGGCTTGGAACCAAGGCAATTCGGAATGTCGGTATTCGTACAGAACGAAGGCGATGAAAGCGATATTCGTGAGCGCTGCGAGGACGAGCAGGGGCGGCGAGACGAAGTCGACGAGTCGCCGAGGGCGCAGCTCCGTCGTGCGCACGCGGGGCGGAGGCGCTTTCGCCATGGCTTGGAGAAGCTTGCGGCCTGAGAAATTAACGTATGCCAAGCCCACGAGCTGCACGAGAAAGAAGGGCACGACGATCGTTGCCTTCCATGCTCCGCTCGCTAATCCAGGCGTGACCATCGTGCTGTTCCATTCGGCGCCGAGCGCTCCGAGGATCAGCCTGGCAATGATCAACAGACCCGCGCCCACGATCACGAGGTTGAACCGTGCGATGTTACGCAGCCAGCGCTCGAAGTACTCGGGGGGGTACGGATAGAGCTTCGGGTGGGTGGACGCCGGGAAATTCTTCAGCACGTACCTCCCGCGGCCAATGACTCGCCGCGGATAGAGCCAGGAAATCAATAGAACCTGACTCAAGAACACGACGCAAAAAAGAATAACCTCGCCCATTGTCGTCTCTCCCTACTTGTTGGGGCTGTCGTTCATGGAGCGGTTGAACGCGTTGCGGATCTCCGAATCGGTCACACCGTCGGCTCTGAGCTCCGCGATGACCTCCTGCAATCTCTCGTGTGCGCGTCCACTCAAGTCGACGCGACAGTTCGCTGCGGCGTCCTTGTGCACGAAGGAGCCGCGATACCCTCTGGTTTGGATGACGGCATCCCGCTCGAGCAGGCGATATGCCTTGGCGACGGTTTTCAGATTGAGTGCCAGGTCGTTCGCTAGCTGGCGAATGGAAGGGAGAGGCTCACCGGGGCGGAGCCGGCCGCTTTGAACGGCGGCCTTCACCTGTGCGATCAGCTGTGCAAACGGCGGAACCGGGTCCTCGATGTCGATGGAGATCTTCATGCTCCGCCTGCCAGGTGTACCAGTGGGACTAATGGTACATATGGTACAGGCGGAATGCAAATGCCCTCGAGTACCGCCGCAGTAGGGCTGCTGTCGGAAATGAGGTCGCGCGTCAGTGAGTGGTGAGCGTTATCGGAACGGCGCTGAAGGAATCCATATCCTTGCCTCTCAGAGAGACGAGGTTCGCGGAGGTGCTGGCCGTGCCGTCGGAGGAGAACACGATCCAGAGGGTCTTCCCGTCGGAGCTCGTCCAGTTGGTCAGGAAGTTGATTCCCAGGCCATCGCCGTGACCGGATGTCCAGGTGATACCGGCGCCGAGATTCCCCCATCCGCCGCTGTTGTCGGACGTATTGGAATTGAAGTAGCCGATGCTCGCCCACGGTCCCCAGGGATTGGGCGCTTCATAGAAGGCGACCTGATTGACGGCGCCTTCGGCCGAGGCGATGTAGCGATTGAGAGGCCTGTCGTATACCACCGAGCTCAGCCCGAGGGGCCGCGGGCCACGATCGGTAAAGATGGGTGTCATTGCACTCGACAGCGTGGCGAAACTTCCCGTGGTCCACTTGGGATTGCCACTTGCATCGAGGCCGCTGAAGGCCTGGTAGGCGGTATTGTCGAGAATGGCGTTGCTCTTGACTCTCCACAAGTAGTCGCGAGCCAATCCAGGTGTGCCGTTGCCGAAGAAGTCGTTTGCCGTTCCACCGTAGATGTAGACAAACCCATCGGTGTTGCCCGAATA
>Ga0068855_100008192_pt1 | contig 12633 bp, 9 predicted proteins | sample KBSCornC52_FD_66592 | JGI IMG/M metagenome (GOLD analysis project Ga0068855, IMG submission 66592) | Corn rhizosphere microbial communities from Kellogg Biological Station, Michigan, USA - KBS Corn C5-2 | ecosystem: Host-associated > Plants > Roots > Rhizosphere > Soil ...
TACAAATCGTCTAAGCGGATGCTCAATCAAGCTAATCGGCAATGTTTGGTCGGCTAACGGCGAGCTCGGCTTTCACGATAGCTCTCGATCGCACTGTGAGTGGAATTGAACGGAACGCAATTTGCGCGATTGACGGAGTAAAGTGCGAGTTCAACTCGCGTCGAGACTCCCAACTTATCAAAAATGCGGAACAGGTTGTTTCTGATTGTGTGCTCACTTAGATTCAATTCCTGAGCAATCTGCCTGTTTGTCAGGCCGTCTTCAACAAGCCGAACGATGTCTTCTTCTCGCTTCGTAAGCAACTGCACTCCCGAGGAACTTAGTATGCGACCCGGGCCACGGCTTACAAAGGCCTCTAGCACTTGGTGCAGATGTGCGCTGGACACCCAGACTTGGCCGTCATGCACCTTCTTCACGCAGCGACAAAGCTTAGCGAATCCTTCTTGTTCCGGAAAGAAGATCCCCTTGGCTCCAGCCCGGAAAGCAATTGTGACCAGATGAGCTTCGGATTGATCCAAGAGGATTACCGCCTTCACGTGGGGAAATGACTCACGGATCTTTTGCAATACCAGAATTCCGCTGACGGGACCGTCCTCTAGCCCTGCACTGATCAGAGCGATATCAACGCTCTTCGCCTCGAGAGCTTCAATAATTTCGTCTCCGGTTGCTGCGCTGGCGACCATACGAATACCACACGGGCGGTTGAACGCCTTCAGATATAATTCCCGCGTCATCGCCAGATTGCTTGCAAACAATACTGATATTCTCTGCTGCGTGGGACCCATAGCGCTCGCCCCCTTGCAAGTCCAATGAGACGTGACACTTGAGACAAGTTCCTTACCAAAAGTAATCCCTAATTTAGGCCCTATCGTACCAAGCTCGTAAAATATAGCACAAAAATGCCCCAAAGGGCATTGGGATACTGCATGCCGCATGAAGGGTTGCGCAAATTATTTGCTTCCGGCTGTAGGAGTGAGATTTGGATTGGGGATACTGCAGTAGCTCTGGTGTCCGTGAGCCTTTTATGCGACCGCACCGAGGTTGGGGCAATTTCTGAGATTATCGTCTCTGCTTTGATTAGGTAAATTTCTTCCCTTGCACCCACGGCGTAGCTCTCCTACGCTGCTGCAAGTAACTGGGTTCCCCTTCCTCAGAACTGGATGACTGAATTTTGGGCGAGAGGCTCTTTGTATGCCTTTTCTGGAACTGCGCGACGCGAATCGATATCGACTCGCCGCTGCGGTCAACTTCTGGTGGCCATCCCGGAAAGGTCGGGTCCGCGCCAGCTCGGGAACGATTCGAGATATCAGTAGTAACGGGGTCATGATTATTTCAAAGCAATGTCCCCCGGTTGGAGTGCACATTGAAATCACCGCTATCATCCCGCGATTTCGTAATGACACCCGCCCATTGGAATTTCACGGGGAGGGTTCTGTGGTACGCATTGAACGTAGCAAAACTGGACGATCGGGAGTGCGGCCCGCTGGCTTTGCAGCGTCGGTTGCATTCTTTCCCGAAGTGCGAAGCGGCTCATCACATCTAGATAATGTACTGAGCTTCCTTGGGTAATCTGACACTTCCGCCCCATTTGAAAATGGGAACTCCGAGTGAGGATGGCGAAGCCATGTCTGCAATTCAATCCGCATCGGCCCAAATGAGTACCGACTGCTCTGCGGCAGAACCGAAGTGGTTTGCGGCATACACTGCAACTCATCATGAAAAGAGCGTGTCTCGCCAGCTCGCTGAACGAGGTGTCGAATCGTTTTTCCCGGCATACAGGACTCGACGCCAATGGAAGAAGCGCGCGCCGGAAACTGTGGAATTGCCGTTATTTCCTAACTATGTCTTCGTTCGCATCGCCCGTGGAGAGCGCGTGGCGGTTCTTGGAACTCCAGGAGTGTTCTCGGTCGTTGGGTCTGGACAGAAACCATTGGAGCTGCCGGAACGAGAGATTGAAGTTTTGCGCGACGGGCTTTATGAGCGCAACGTTGAGCCTCACCAGTACCTTGTCGTTGGCGAGAGAGCCCGCGTCGTATCCGGAGTGCTTCAGGGGCTTGAAGGCGTCATCCTTCGCAAGAAGAATAACCTGCAAATTGTACTGAGCCTTGATCAGATCATGCAAAGTGTCGCCATCGAAGTGGACGCTCGCGAACTGGAACTTGTCTCCAGAGGGCCTAATTGTGGGAATACCGATTCTCTCCCAGTTACGTCTTTCCACGTTGCGAAGAGACAGGACCACTCCTGGCTGCAATCAAGGTCGTGAGGCTTTAAGGGAAACCGGCGACCGTATACCGTTCTGAAATTTCTAGACGTTGAACGCAACGACACTCGGGCGGCTTCCCCAGCGCGCCTATCTCGCGATCGGAAACGAGAGCGCATTTCGTCAGAGCACGTCGCCGGCATTACCAGCGGTCATCGTTCGGATTACGGGGCTTACACGTCATTGTGCTCGTCGACTCAGTTGCGGTTCTGTTGCAATCGAAGCCAAAGCAGAAGACCTCAGCTCAGTCAACTGGCGGCTGAATCCGAGTTGCTAGTTGTCATGTCGAGCAAGTCAAGCCGATCCGGACAGTCTTTTCGTTGTACTCCAGCAAAACCTTAAGGGTGGTGATCCCATGAAGATTTCGGTATTCGGCCTCGGTTATGTGGGCTGTGTGTCCGCGGCATGCCTCGCTCAACTAGGTCACGAGGTCATCGGTGTGGACCTTAGCAACTCGAAAGTGGACCTCATCAACAGTGGGAGATCTCCGCTGGTGGAATCGGGCTTGGAGGACCTCATCCGAACAACGTTGGCCGAGGGCCGGTTGCGTGTGACGATGGATGGTGCCGATGCGGTCCGCAAGACTGACGTGAGCCTCATCTGCGTAGGCACCCCCAGTAACGGAAATGGCAGCATCAAGATGGACTATATTCGGAACGTCTGCCGCGAAATCGCTGAGGCTCTGCAGGGTTGTGATCACTACCACATAGTCGTAGTCAGAAGTACGGTGATGCCAGAGACAGGAGAAAACTGTCTGATTCCGCTGATTGAGCGTTTTTGCGGAGGACGCGCCGGGGTTGACTTCGGGTATGCGATGAATCCCGAGTTCCTTCGCGAAGGCAACTCGATCTGGGATTTCTATCACCCAAGCCAGATCGTTATTGGCGCTTTGGACGAGCGCACTGCGGCAGCAGTGCAGCAGATATACGCACCCTTGGGGGCTCCCATTGCGATAACTTCGATCAAAGCCGCAGAGATGATCAAGTATGTAAGCAATGCATTCCATGCGCTAAAGATAGTGTTCGCGAACGAAATCGGGAATATCTGCAAGTCTCATGGCGCTGACGGCCGCGAAATCATGGAGCTATTCTGCCGCGACAATCAATTGAATATCTCACCTACCTATTTAAAGCCTGGATTCGGATTCGGTGGTTCTTGCCTTCCGAAGGACATGCGAGCATTGCTCCACACGGCGAAGCAGCGGGATATCGAATGCCCTCTACTTCAGGCAGTGCTGGATAGCAATCACAAACAGATACAACGTGGCATTGACCTGGTTGAGCACACAGGGTTGAAGAGAGTCGGTGTTCTCGGATTGAGCTTTAAGGCAGGTACCGACGATGTTCGTGAAAGCGCCGCTGTGCCGCTGGTGGAGACACTTGTTGGCCGTGGCTATGACGTATGCGTATACGACACCGACGTGCGGCTGGAGAATCTCATTGGAAAGAACAAGCTGTATCTGGAACGTGAACTACCTCACATAGCCTCTCTAATGCGCGGTTCCATCCACGATGTCGTAAGCCAGTCAGAAGTTGTTGTTTTGGCTAACGGGCACCCGGATTATAGGGAAGCCCACGAACTAATGCGTGAAGGGCAGATTCTGATCGATCTGGTGGGTGTACCCCACAACAGCCTCGGTGCAGGTGCGTATCAAGGCATCTGCTGGTAACCCCAATTCACTACGGTCCTCATGGGCCGCCCATCGCAAATCAGAAGGGTTGCTTCCTATGTACACTCGACGCCGCTTCGTCTATGGGATGGCTAGCGTTCCCGTACTCCTCGGTCTACCAGCTTGGGCATCTGCCGGAACCTTTGGGAATACCGGCAATAACCCAACCTCGCAGGAAAATACGAACCAGGGGAGCCTCAATTGGCAAATGGGACTGCCCGGCTTCGGGCGCGCTGATGACGTCAGCCTGCAGGTCAAAGGCTATGCATCCGCGACCAGCATCAATAAGGGTGAAACCATCACGTTCTACATCACGGTGAACCCCGCGCCACAGACCTATAGCATCGACGTATATCGTGTTGGATGGTACGGCGGAAATGGCGGTCAGTTGAAGCTGCATTTAAGCGGCTTGAACGGCGTCTCGCAGCCAGCGCCGACTTATGATCCTTCCACGGGTCTGATTGCCTGCAACTGGAGTTCCAGTTATGTTCTGGACACATCTCAACCGACCCTCGATTCTACAGGGTGGACGAGCGGTGTCTATCTTGCGCTATTAACAAACGCGAACAAGTATCAGACCTATATCATTTTTGTTATCCGCGATGACGCACGGATTGCCGATTTCATGTACCAACAAAGTGTTACTACATACCAGGCATATAACAATTATCCGGATAACAATAAGCTAGGGAAGAGCTTGTACGATGGCGGCAGTTACGGCTCAAAGACGTCGCTTGGGACGCAACGTGCGGTTAAGGTATCGTTCGACCGCCCCTACACTTACACTGATCACACTGGAGCCGGCGAGCTGTTGCATTACGACATCTATTTCATCCGCTGGTTAGAGCGAAACGGCTATGATACCTGTTACTCCACTGACATCGACACGCATACATCCGGAACACGGTTGTTGAATTTCAAAGGATTCTTTTCTGTCGGGCATGATGAATACTGGTCGCGACCGATGTATGACAATGCCTACGCCGCGCGCGATGCCGGCGTCAGTCTCGGTTTCTTTGTGGCAAATCCGCTCTACTGGCAGATCCGGCTGGAGCCCTCTACTCTGAATGGCGCACCCAATCGAGTTATCGCCTGCTACAAGGACGCTAGTCTCGACCCCTATAACAACCCGTCCAGCCCGCTATATAACCCGTCGCTGAATACAGTAACCTGGCGTGATACTTTGTTGAACCGTCCGGAGCAACAGCTGGTCGGAGTTATGTATTCGACGTGGATGAACGCTGACAATGCCGCGGATGCGTACGTGGTACAAAATAGCCAGACGTCCAGTGGGCAGTTGGTATTTAGCGGAACTGGCCTGGTTGACGGCAGTAGCGTTCCCGGAGTTCTGGGCTACGAGTTCGATGTGCAGCTTAGTAACTACAACACACCGGTGACTAATACCGATCCCGCGTCCACAACCTCAGTCGTCCCCGGAACCTATCAACTTCTCGGAATGTCACCATTCACGGATGCTTACAACAATAAGGGCTATGCCAACTCGTCCTTGTACCAAACGACTAGCGGCGCATGGGTGTTTGCATCCGGAAGCATGTACTGGAACTGGGGGCTTGACAGTTATATGTCACCATTCGCCGATTATGCAGTGGCGGCCCCAAGTGCAGCCCTCCAGACTGCAACAGCAAACATCCTCAATTTGTTCCTTTCTGGAGGGGGGCAAAATACGCTTGCTGGGCCGACAAATTTAACAGCCACGGCCACAACGGATTCCGTCACTCTTAATTGGCAGGACAACACGACTTCGGCCACGTCTTACATCGTTCAATGGTCGACGGATGGAACCAATTGGCAAAACGCGGCAACCGGTCTTGCAGCCAATGCGACAACCTATACCGATACTCCAGGTCCGGGCACATTTTACTATCGCGTGCAGGCGCTGGGCGCCAACAACACTCAATCGCCGTATTCCAATATCGTACACATCGCTACGGTGCCAACGGCGCCAACGGGTCTGGGTGCTGTTGCTGATTCCAGTGTTCTTGCAATCGACCTACAATGGACCGACACGTCAGTGACGGAATCCGCCTATGCTGTTGACAGATCCTCTAATGGTTCCACCTGGAATCCCCTGATCTCGACGCTACCGGCTAACACGCAAGCGTACTCCGATTCGACTGTTCAGCCGGCAACTCTCTACTACTATCGAGTGAGAGCTACGAACAGTTCCAATTCCTCGGCGCCATCAAATGTGGCCAGCGTCACATCGCCGAACGGACCGCCGCCTCCGCTCGCCCCGAGTAACCTTAATGCTTCGGTAAAGGGTGGAGGAAGCGGCCAGAAAATTGGGCTCACGTGGAAGAACAATGCCGCTAGCGGGACAGTCATAAATATTGTAGTAGAGCGCTCGACAAATGGTGGACCCTGGGTTCGCCAGACCTCATCGTTGTCGGCGACCACGACCAGCTACACGGATTCAAGTCTTGCACGCAGGACAACTTACACCTACCGCGTCGGCGCAGTCAACGCCAGCAACGTGTCCTCGCCAAGCTTCAGTAGCCCATCGAATTCTGTGACTACGTCGTAGACCTTAACTGTCCGGATCTACGCCGTACGACATGTAAGGAAAACAGCCAGACGATGAGCTCTATTGGGGGGATTAGGAGGAAGTCATGGCATCACGAGTTGAAACCAATGGGACTTGCGCATTCCTATGCGCTCTTGCAATGTCGGTCAGCACATTTGGGCAACCAACTAATGCAGGGACGGCACCGGCAGTAACACCGTTGAATGCGATTCAGATGGAGAATCTTAAGACGGGGACCTCTGCCTGGCAGATAGGGCTCCCTCCTTATGTGAACTCAAATGATACCGATCAATGGATTAGGGGATATGCCTCAGCAGTCAGTATTAACAAGGGCGAAAAGATCACGTTTAATATAACTGTTAACCCCTACAACTGGAAGACGAATCCTGCTTCAGTACCGTACACGATCGATGTGTACCGGATCGGCTGGTATAACGGCCTTGGCGGTCGCTTAATGAAGCATCTCGGCCCATTCCCGGGGAAACAGCAACCTGGAGGGACCTCATCAGGTGGTGTAACAACCGACCCTTGCGGAGTCACCACGGTCGGAGCTTCAGACTATGCAGCCACTGGGATAATTGCGTGCCAGTGGAGTGGTGACGGTCTCGGAAACGGGAGCTACACGCTGGATACGTCGCTTCCCCCTGATGGCAGTAATACTTCCGATTGGACAAGCGGCATATATTTAGCTCTGCTTACGACCCAGCAGGTACAATACCCGACCGGGTGTGGTTCGACGGGGAATGATCCCTGCGATCCTGACCACCAAAGCTACATCATTTTCGCGATTCGCGAAGATAGTCGTAATTCGCAAATCATCTACCAGCAGCCGGTCTCCTCATACGAGGCGTACAACAACTATCCAAGTGATGGCACGTACGGCAAGAGTCTCTATGATAGCGGGAGTTTTGGTCCAACCCCAAGCGTGTTTTCCGCAACCGAGCCGACCGCCACAAGGGCAGCAAACGTTTCGTTCGATCGGCCATACACTTACACTGATCACACTGGAGCCGGAGACTTCCTGCATTGGGAGTTGTACTTTGTACGCTGGATGGAACGAAACGGTTACGATGTTACCTACACCACAGACGTTGATACTCATTCTGGCGTAACGGTTCTTACGAATCACAAAGCCGCGCTGGTCGTTGGGCACCCAGAGTACTGGACACATGAAATGCGTCAGGCTTTTGAGACCGCGCGCGATTCAGGTGTCAGCCTGGCCTTCTTTGCTGCGAATTCCGTATACTCGCAGATTCGCCTCGAGCCGTCACAGATTACCGGTAGCCCTAATAGGGTCATCGTGGCCTACAAAGACGCATTGGCCGATCCGGATGGATACCCGTTCGATAACCCAAATATTTCCTTGACTACCGTTCCGTTCCGCAGTGATCCATTGGACAATCCCGAGCAGACGTTGCTCGGCAGCATGTACGCAGACTACTTCAACGCCGAGTTGCCCGCGGCACCATATGTCGTTCAGAACAGCACGAATTGGGTATACGCGGGCACAAACTTCTCCGACGGCAGCAGTATTCCTGGAATCACCGGCTATGAGCTCGATCAGGTATTCAGCAATTTCCCTGGTCCCGTCGCAGATCCGAACACTTACTTCTCGTTGTCCAATTCGCCGTTTACCGGCGCGAACGGCACCAACTTTGCCAACGCGACCATCTACGAAGCGCCAAGCGGAGCTTGGGTGTTTAACGCCGCAACGATAGATTGGAGTTGGGGCCTTGATAATTATGTTCCGCCTGCGGGAATTGATACCCGAGGAGCACCAGCTCCGAGTGCGCAGCTTCAGAAGATTACGGCTAACCTTCTGACAAGGTTCTTAACCGCGCGGCCAGCGAGCCCGACGAATCTCAACGTCACGGCCTCCACGAACAAGATTGTGTTGTCCTGGACTGACAATGCTGCTGACCAGACTGGATTTGTGGTCGAAAGATCAAACGACGGGATCAGCTTCATCATTCAAGCGACGCTTGGCAAAGGCAAGTTAAGCTACTCGGATGGGACGGTGCTTCCGGGTGCCGGTTATTACTACCGTGTTGCTGCTTTCAACACCGGAGGAAACTCTCGATACGCAACCTTAGCCAATGCGGTAGGCACGCCGCCCGCCGCTCCCAGCAACCTGACTGGGACGCATGTAGGCACCTCCCAGATCGATCTTACGTGGTACGACAACTCCAGCAACGAAACCGGATTTATCCTCTCGCGTTCCACTAACAACGTGAACTTCACCACAGTCGTGACCACCGGTCCCGACGTAAAGTCTTACAGTGACACCGGTCTGCTGGCAGGCACGAAATACTACTACCATGTCGTGAGCTTCAACTCGTTCGGAAGCTCCAGTTTCGCAAGTACCGCGGTACAAACGCTCAAGAAGTAGCCCATGGTGAAGCAATGTCGATGATGACATTACTGCTTAATACGTCTCTGGCACTGGTCTTACAAGTCTCCAGCGCAGTTGCGGGCTCAGCGCCAGAGAGTTCTTATATCCTTGGCCCAAACGACCGGATTGCCTTGCGGTGCCTTAACGCCGAAGAAGTTTCATCGGCTCCGATCCGGATTGATGCCGACGGGCACGTCACCTTGCCCTTTGTAGGGCGAATTATGCTAGCAGGCCTCACTGTCAGCGATGCAGAAAAGGAATTGACTGACCAGTTCTCGAAATTTATCAAACATCCAGAGGTCGAGCTAACCGTGGTAGAGAGCCACAGCCAGCCGGTATCAATATTCGGAGCGGTTAGGAACCCGGGGGCGTACCAGCTAGAAGGGCGCAAGACATTAACCGAGGTTCTGGCGATGGCTGGCGGCCTGCGCCCGGATGCAGGAGATACGCTCAAGCTCACTCGGCGGAAGGAATGGGGCCCCATTTCCTATCCCTCGGCGGTGCAACAAACCGCCGGAGACGTAACTGTGGCCGAGATCAGCATCGACGAACTCGTTCGCGGACGCAATGCATTTGTCGACATTCAGATGCTTCCGCACGATGTGATCTCTGTTTCTCGTGCAGAACTCATCTATGTGGTTGGACAGGTGCGCAAGCCAGGAGGTTTCCCGATGTCCGGCGGCTCCGATTTTTCCGTTCTGCAGGCGCTATCTCTTGCGGAAGGGCTCAACAATACAGCAGCGCCGAAAAGGGCTGTGATATTGAGGAAGGGAAAATCCGGACGGATTGAGGTAGCGGTAAACCTCGCACGAATACTGGCCGGACGCGCTCCGGACACTCCGCTGCAGGCAGAAGATGTGCTCTTCATCCCAGATAACGCGGCCAAAACCGCCGGGATGAGAACCCTTGACACGATCCTTCAAACCGCGACTGGGATGGCGATTTACGGACGTTTTTAGGAGGGCATTAGGGTGAGGCATTATGAGCGAGCTTCTGAATTTTCTTTCAAAACTCGAGACAAATGGGACTGACCCCAGAATAGCGGGGGCCTCCGGCTCAGCCTCGCCCGAGGAAGCATGCCGCGCAATCTCCTTTCTCCCTCAACCTGTACAGACCGTTGATGCAGTTCCAGAGAACATCGGTTCGGTTGGATTGGATGAGATCGCATCAACTCTGTGGCGGCGGCGCCTCGTGCTGTTTGCGTTTGTCGCCTCCGGCTTGGCGCTCGCAATCCTCCTGAGTCTGTTCTCCAAGCCCGTGTATCGGGCGAGAACAGCAATCCGGCTGCAAATGCCACCAGACCCTTATGCCGCAGTTGCGATTCAGTCGCCGGCATCCGATCTTGAAGGCAGTTCCACCAGTGAATCTTATGTCCAGAACGAAATAAAGGTGCTGCAGAGCGACTCGCTCGCTGAAAGAGTTGCGGATCGAATCGACGAGGAGGTTCCAGAGAAACAAGAGCGGCTGCCGCTATCGTCGCCCTTGAAGAAGCTACTTGCACATTTCAAGCGGCCAGAAACGTCCTCGCCGGAGCAGGCTCGCATCCGATTGTTCCACCAGGCTCTGACCGTCCACACCTCACTCAAATCACAAGTCGTGGAGATCTACTTCGATTCAGCCGACCCTTTGCGAGCTGCGACGGCAGCGAATGCAGTCGTTTCGGAATATATTGCTATGAACAGAGAAGCTGAGATCAAATCGGCCCAGGACAGGACGGAATGGCTGTCATCTCAGATCTCCGATTTGAAGACGAAACTTGATCGCGAAAACCAAGACTTGAAGGCGTTCGCGAGTGCGTCGGGCCTGATTTATTCGACGAACCAGAGCGCCCTAGCAGAACAGCGTGTCAGCGAGCTCCAGACGCAGTTAACCAAGGCGGAGGCGGAACGTGCTGCGATGCAGTCCCGTTATGAAACTGCTGTCTCCAATGCGCCTGAATCGATTTCGGAAGGCGCAGATGATACCTTGCTGCACGAGTACGAAGCTAATCTCGTCGAAGCAGAAAAGGACTTGAGTCACCTCAGTAGTATTTACACACCGGAAAATTATAAAGTGACCGATGCGGAATCGCGAGTTGCGCAGATCCAGGCGTCGATTCAGCGCGAACGGAAAAGTCTCATCGAACGGCTGCGAACGCAATACGATTCAACCGTTCGTCTTCAGAGTTCTATCGAACGCGCCTATCGAGCACAGACTCAGGGATTGCAATCGCAAAGTGCTGATGTTTTTCGCTACAACACACTGAAGCATGACTTAGATACGACGCAGCAGCTATACGACTCGCTATCGCAGAAAATCAAGGAAGCAGAGATAGCTTCATCGCTTCAGACCACGAATGTCAGATTGATTGATGCTGCCAGGCCGCCTGCGACTCCGTACTCGCCAAATTTTTCACTGAACGCGGCTATCGGATCCGGGCTTGGCATTCTGGTTGGCATGGTAACCATTTTGATCCGTGATCGAGGCACCATACCCAGGGGGCCTGGTGCGCAATCAAGAGTACTCCAGTTACGGGAGCTTGGATCAATTCCGGATGCCTCACGCGCTGCAGTGCTGGGCGATACTGGTCTCACGCCGCTGGCTTGGAAGCGGGACGCCCCCCCGCTCGCGATGACCACCTGGCACGCGCAGGGCCCACTTACGGAGGCGTACAGTTCTACCATAGCCTCAATCCTATTCTCTCCCAAATTTGGAAAACAGCATCGCACTTTGACGGTCACCAGTGTTGAACCACAGGAAGGCAAAACAACAATCATTGCAAACCTCGCCATTTTGCTGGCCGAGAATCTTGACCGAGTTTTGCTGATCGACGCTGACCTCCGTCGCCCCAGCCTGCATCGAATTTTCGACGCGTGCAACGACACTGGCCTTACGTCACTTTTGGCAAGCGAAGAACCAATTGCCAGCGTTGATCTAAGCCGGTTCCTGCTCGCAACCAAAGTCGCGGGACTATTCCTCCTACCAAGTGGTCCCGGGGTGCCCAGTGTCACTCCGCTGTTGCGGTCACCACGCATGGCCGAGTTTCTGGCTCGAGCTCGGCAAGACTTTGATTGGGTCCTGATTGATACGCCTCCCACCTCTCTGTTCTCCGATGCAAGAGCACTGGGGCGACTGGCTGATTCTGTCATTCTTGTCTTCGACGAGCAGCGAGCACATTGTGATGCTCTTACTGCTGCGTGCTGTCAATTCGCAGAGGACGGAACGATCGTCTTTGGCACGATTCGTAACCGAGCGAAAGTCCATTATGGCCGCCGAACCCATGAGTATTACAAGGGCTATGGCACACCGTAGCGTTTTCCTCTTGATCGCTGAGTACGGCCGTCGAGCCCTTGGGTTCTTTGGCCGCGACTTCAGTTTGGTTCTATCAAGTAACGTCATTTACTACGCCTGCCAGTGGGGTCTGGTGGTTGTGCTGGCTAAACTGGGCACTCCGGCAGACGTTGGTGCTTACGCGCTCGGAATCGCAGTGACGGCCCCTATTCTAATGTTCGCTAGCTTTCAGCAACGCAACCTTGTTGCCTCCGACGTCCGAGAAGAATACAGCTTCAACGACTACATTACATTTCGCATTGTTTCGCTTGCAATTGCGATGATCCTCATTTGCGGTATTAGCACGTTTACCCAAGCTACTCTCAGCAACGTGCTAATCATCAGTTTGGTCGGCCTGGCACAGACTTCTGAATATGTGAGCGAGACTTATTTTGGTCTTTTGCAGAAGCATAGACGGCTGGATCGAGTATCGCTATCGCTGGCGCTCAAGGGGCCTT
>Ga0068855_100008194_pt1 | contig 12631 bp, 12 predicted proteins | sample KBSCornC52_FD_66592 | JGI IMG/M metagenome (GOLD analysis project Ga0068855, IMG submission 66592) | Corn rhizosphere microbial communities from Kellogg Biological Station, Michigan, USA - KBS Corn C5-2 | ecosystem: Host-associated > Plants > Roots > Rhizosphere > Soil ...
CGAACCCCTCGAACCCGTCGAACCCCTCGAACCCCCCAGTTGTTTCAAACTTCTCAACCCGCATCATGCGCGGCGATCGGATCGGTCTCATCGGTCCCAATGGCGCCGGCAAGACGACCCTGCTGCGGCTGCTGCTGGGCGATCTGCCGCCGGATACCGGCGAGGTGCGGCAGGGCGCGAACGTGCAGATCGCGTACTACGACCAGCAGCGCGAGCAGCTCGATCCCGAACGCACGGTCTTCGACACCGTGGGCGAGGGCAACGACACGGTGACGGTGAACGGCCAATCGCGCCACGTTCACGGATATCTGCGCGACTTCCTGTTTCCGCCCGAGCGCGCGCAGTCGCCGGTGAAGGCGCTGTCGGGCGGCGAGCGCAATCGCCTGCTGCTCGCGCGATTGTTCACCCGTCCCGCCAATGTGCTCGTGCTCGACGAGCCGACCAACGATCTCGATCTCGAGACGCTGGAGCTGCTCGAGGAGCAGCTTGTGGAGTGGCCGGGCACGCTGCTGCTCGTCAGCCACGACCGCGAGTTCCTCGACAACGTCGTCACGAGCACGTTCGCGTTCGAAGGCCATGGCCGTGTGCGTGAGTACGTCGGCGGCTACGCCGACTGGCTGCGCCAGCGGCAGGACCGCCGCGCTCTTTCGGTGAACGAGACGCAACGCCGCGAGCGTTCGACGGCCGCGCATTCCTCCGCGGCGGCGGTCGTGGCGCCTGTCGCGGCGCCTGCAGCGCGCACGTCGAAGAAGCTGTCGTACAAAGAGCAGCGCGAGCTCGCCGATCTTCCCGCCCGCATCGAGGCTCTCGAAGAGGAACAACGAACGCTGACCGCTCGGGTGTCGAGCGCGGAGTTTTACAAAGAAGATCCGGATGCGATTACCGCGGCGCTGAAACGAGCCGAGGCTCTCGATGGAGAGTTGACCGCTATGTACGGCAGATGGGCGGAGTTGGATGCTCGCGGCTGACGACCGGGACTGACGACGGACGACTAATGTATCCCTCCTCCGTACCGCTCCGCGCATGCGAGGCAGACGCCTTCCTCGTGGAGCCATTCCGGCGCCGTTCGTCGATCGCAATACTGGCACACCTGAAAGGAGGCGAGCCGCGCGGCGCGCGCGCCTTTGATCAGCGATGACAGCGCATCCAGCAGTGCGGTCTCCGGGAGGCGCCGCCATTTCAGGACGCCAACTCGACGAGGTTTGGCGGCGAACTTGAACGGCGTCTCCCACACGCCCGCAAACTCCGAGATGATCAGACTGCGGCGGGTGAGCAGCGCGACGACTTCGGGCGGATCGCCGCCGACGAACTGGATCGCGCCGTCGGCGTCGGTCTGCTGATCGACCGGTCCGGGCAGCTGCGAGGCCAGAAACGCCATGAGCTGCTCGAAGCGCTCAGGAACATCCATGCCTGACGAATCTTACCGTGAGCGCTACCGGCACGCCGCGTGCTGGCAATTGCACCGCAGTTCGGTGGTCTGTTTCGACTCCTTGCAGTATTCGCTGCAGTATTTACCGTATTCTCCGCCCTTGGCGACGGTGCAGTTGCAGCTCGGATGTGCGCACTTGGTCGTGGTATCCGCCATTGTGAGCCTCCTTGCCGAAACTCTACGCTTGGGCTGACACGCCGGCAAGCTGAACCGGATCGACCGCCCGCGACTGCTCGTATGATGTCCTCGATGACCGCCAAGCCGGCCGACTGCGCGCAGGGCGACGCCGCCCTGGCGCGAGGCGCCTGGGAGGAGGCACGCACGGCGTTCGAACGGGCGCTCGCGGCGCGCGAGAGCGCCGAAGCGCTCGAGGGCCTGGGCACCGCCGCGTGGTGGCTCGATCTCGCCGACGTCGTGTTCAACTCCCGCGAGCGCGCGTACACGCTGTATCTCGATCGCGGCGCACGCGTGGACGCGGCGCGCGTCGCCGTGTGGATTGCCTGGGACACGTGGGCATTCCGCGGCGAGCACGCGGTGGCGACCGGCTGGCTGCAGCGCGCCCATCGTCATCTCGAGGGCTGCGGCGACGTCCCCGAGCGCGCGTGGCTCGAGCTGCGGGAAGGCGCGTTGGCGCTGTTCGACGACGGCGATCCCGATCGCGCGTGCCGGCACGCGCTCGAGGGCATTCGGATCGGACGCGCCGCGCGGGCGATCGATCTCGAGATGCTCGGGCGCGCGCTGCACGGGTTCGCGCTCGTCTCTTCCGGCGCCGTCACGGAGGGGATGCGGTGCCTCGACGAAGTCAACGCCGCGGTGGTCGCCGGCGAGCTCACCGATCTCATCGCGATCGGCTTGTCATCCTGCTATCTGATCGCGGCGTGCGACCGGGTGCGCGACTACGATCGCGCGGTCCAGTGGTGCGCGCGGCTGAAAGCGTTCTGCGCGAAATGGGGATTGCGTCCGCTGTTCGCCGTGTGCCGTACGCAATACGCGTCGCTGTGCATGTGGCGGGGCACGTGGCTCGAGGCGGAGCAGGAGTTGAGCGCCGCGACGGGCGAACTCGCGGCGAGCCGGCCCGCGATGACGGCTGATGGTCTCGTCCGCTTCGCGGAGCTCCGGCGGCGTCAGGGCCGGTTGGTCGAGGCGGCGGAGATGTTCGAGCAGGCCGGCGCGCACGGACTGGCGCTGCTCGGTCAGGCGGAGCTCGCCTTCGATCGCGGCGATCTGCGTGCGGCGGTCGAGCAGGCGGCGCGATATCTCAGACGCGTGCCGCCGCACAACCGGACCGATCGCGCGGCGGGCCTCGATGTGCTCGTGCGCGCGGCGGTCGGTATCGGCGACGTGAAGAGCGCGCACACCGCGCTGGCCGAGTTGAACGCGATCGCGGCGCTGGTCGGCACGGTGCCGCTGCGCGCGGCGGCGAGCCGCGCCGCCGGCTGCGTGGCCGCGGGAGCCGGGGAAGCGGACGCGGCCCGCCGGCACCTCGAGGACGCCGTCGATCTATTCCGCGAGAGCGGCGCGCCCTACGAGCTGGCGCGATCGCGGATCGATCTCGCGCAGGCGCTCGCGGCGCTCGGACGCACGGAAGCAGCGATCCAGGAAGCGGAGCGCGCGGTCGATCTGCTTCGCGAGCTCCACGCGGAGCTCGATCTATCGCGCGCGCGTGCGCTGGTGGCGTCGCTCTCTGCCGCCGAGCCGCCGCGCGAGAAGCGGCGCGGCAGCCCCTCCGGGCTCACGCCGCGCGAGCTCGAAGTGCTGCGCCTGATCGCCGATGGGCTGAACAATCAGGCGATCGCGGAGAAGCTGTTCGTCAGCGAGCACACGGTGCACCGGCATGTCGCGAACATCTTCAGCAAGTTGAGCGTGTCATCGCGGGCGGCGGCAGTCGCGCAGGGAGCGCGGCGAGGCGTGCTCACGTAGCGGCGAACGTCCGCCGATGGCCCGCACGGGCCATTTCACGCCGTTCCGAAAAATGACCCACCCAGGGGACGCGCGCCGCGGCGCGCCCCGCTACTCTCCGTCTCACGGGCATTGACCCGTTTGAGGAGGGCACATGAGAACGATCGCATCGGTGATTACGGCGGCGGCCATTCTGTCCGGAGGCGCGTCCATGCTCGTCAGCGCGCAAACGCGCGCGCACGTCATCCAGACACCCAAGGAAGCGCAGTGGGGACCGGCGCCGCCGCTACTGCCGGCAGGCGCGCAGATCGCGGTGCTGGCCGGCGATCCGACCAAGGCGGCGCCGTACGCGGTTCGCCTCAAGTTCCCCGCCAACTATGCGATTCCGGCGCACTCGCATCCCACCGACGAACACGTGGTCGTCACCTCGGGAGCGGTGACGTTCGGCATGGGCGACGCGATGAACAAGTCGGCCGCCGCCAACAAGACGCTCGCGCCAGGCGGCTTCGCGCTGATGCCGGCGAACATGAATCATTTTGCGTTCACGACCAGCGAATCGACGATCGTCCTGTACGGTCAGGGTCCAGTGGAATTCAAGTACGTGAACCCTTCCGACGATCCGCGCAACGCGCCCACGAAAACCCGATAACCGGCCGCAACCGCCGCTCGGCAAAAGCCGGGCGGCGTTCCCGCACGCCGCCGTCATCACGCCAGCTGCCATCGCGTTGTACGATACAGCGCATGCGCGTCATCAATCGCACTGCGATCACCGTCACCGGCGCCCAGCCGTACATCGACTGGACGCGCGCCACCGACGCCGACTTCGCCAAGGGCACGATCACCGTCGTTCGCGCGAAGACGTACGGCACCGCGTATCTGCTGCCGGAGCTCGAACTCGAGGAAGACGTGCAGGAGTGGGTGGAAGACAACGCCTCGTGGCTGTTCGAGTTTCAGCTCGCCGCGTGGACCGAAGACGAATCGACGTGGCCCACCGGGCGCGACCTCTCGCTCTTCCGCAGCTGGTTCCGCGTCGACATCCACAGCGTCGTCGTCGATGTCGCCGACGATGAGATCGAAGGGGAGGAGCTGTAGGGGATCCCAATGCTGATGCACATCGTATCGTTCAAATATCACGCCGGCGTCGATGGCGACGCGCGCACACAGCACCGGCAACGCCTTCAGGCGCTCAGCACCTTAGACGGCGTGATCGAGTTGAAGGTTGGCGAAGACGTCGTCCATTCGCCACGCTCGTTCGACACCGGCCTCATCATCCGCTTCGCCGATCGCGCTGCGCTGGATGCCTACCAGAAAAACCCGACGCATGTGCCCGTCGCTCAGCTCGGCGTATCGCTGTGCGAACAGATCGTCGCGGTCGATTTCGAACACCCGACTGATGACTGACGGCTGATCCACCGGTGGATTGCTGACTGTCCGTTCGTCCCGCGTCCGGACATCAAACTTCTGCGTGTGTCATCCGTCTATTGCAGACAAGATGCGCACGTTCATCACCGGCGTCGCAGTGGTGGCAGCTCTTCTCGTACAGGCGCCGGCCGATGCGGCGTCGCCCTCGCGCAGCGAGGATCCGTCCGGCAGCGCGAACGCGGCATCTGTGCTCGCGCCGCCGCCGATCATGGTGCACGTGTACGTCGCGCCCCATATCGCACAGTCGCTGGTGACGCGTGTGCTTGCCGAGGCGGGCGACGTCTGGCGCCCAACGGGCGTCACGTTCGTGTGGATCGTCGATCGGGAGGATGGCACGCCGTACGGGCGCGGCGCGGAGGCACGGCCATATCAGCGGTCGACGCTGCGTGTGTCCATCGACTACGAACGCGGCGACCTGAAGAAGGAGGAGCTGACCGCGCTTGGATGGATTCGGTTCGAGCGCCCGGACGAACCCGACCAGGTGATCCACTTGTCGTACGCAAATGCCGAAACGCTGCTCGAGAAGTCGGAACTTGTCGTCGGGACGGTGAACACGATGCCAGGCCTGCAGCGCGAGCAATTCCTGTCGCGCGCAATGGGGCGGGCGTTGGCGCACGAGCTCGGGCATTACCTGCTCGCGTCGAAGGTTCACACGCCGCACGGGCTGATGCAGACGGCGCGATCGGCCGGCGAGCTCTTCGGACGGCAACGCGTGCACTTCGAAATCGACGCGGCGCAGAAGCAGATCGCGTTGTCGCGTTTGATGCAGCCGACGATGATGACGTCGCGCTGAGCGCTCGCTACGTCAGGCTTTCGCTTCCCCACGTGCCGGCGGCGAGCGTCATCGCCGCCAGCAACCCTGCCGTCACGACGGCCCAGACCACATTCAGGATCAGCGGCGTGACGAACGCGTCGACGCTGAACCCCTGCCAGCTGTGCCACCAGAACACCGGCACGACGACCCAGTCGATGAAGGTGCGGAAGCCGGCCGCGAACGCGATCGTGGCGATCATCCAGCGTGAGCCCAGCACATAGCGGGTTCCGAACCAGGCGAGCGCAATGCCGAACACGCCGCCCCAGAACACGCGCGACCACACAGCCTGGACCGACATCGGCGACGTCGGCTGTGTCGAGAACGCGTGACGAGCGGTGAGGCCGAAATGATGAAGGAACCAGACGAGCGGCTGCTGCACCACGAGGGCCACGATGAGCCCGGCGGCGAAGCCGAGCAGGATCTCTGTCGGAGGAGTTGAACGGCGCATACTCATAGTTTACAGACAACCGGCCAATCGGGCGCTGGACCCGCGGGGTGGCATCTGTTTGCATCGTCCGCGATTCGCGATACCATCCCCCAGCATCGCCGCCTCCCACGCGCATTCAAACGAGGGTTTCATGTCTGACCGCTCCATGACCACCGCGGGTCCGAGGATCAAGATCCGCGCGACGTACGCGATCGTTCTGCTGCTGCTGCTGGCGGCGGCCGTCGCCGCGCCGATCGCGCAGAACAAGTCCGCCGCCGCGCCCAAAGTGACGTCGCCGAAGGAACAGTTCGGCCACGACATCGGCGACGACTACTACCTGGTCAACTACACGCAATACGTCGACTATCTCAAGAAGATGGACCAGCAGTCCGACCGTATGACGGTCATGGAGATCGGCAAGACGGAAGAAGGACGGCCGGAGTACACGGCGATCATCACGTCGCCGGAAAACCACAAGCGTTTGACGCAGCTCAAGGAGATCAACCACAAGCTGGCGATGGCCGACGGCCTCACCGACGATCAGGCGCGCCAGCTGGCCAGGGACGGCAAAGCGGTGGTCTGGATCGACGGCGGCCTTCACGCCACAGAGGTGCTCGGCGCGCAGCAGCTCATCGAGCTGATGTATCGCCTCACCACGAAGACCGACCCTGAGACGATGCGCATTTTGAACGACGACATCATTCTGTGCACGCTGGTGAATCCCGACGGCATGGAGCTGGTCTCCAACTGGTACATGCGCGAGAAGGACGAGAAGAAGCGCAGCACGAGCGGGATCCCGCGGCTGTACCAGAAATACGTCGGCCACGACGACAACCGCGACTTCTACATGATGAACATGTCCGAGAGCACCAACGCGAACAAGGTGATGTATCGCGAGTGGTATCCCGTGATCATGTACAACCATCATCAGACCGGGCCGGCGGGCGCGGTGCTCTTCGCGCCGCCCTTCCGCGATCCGTTCAACTACAACTTCGATCCGCTGATCCCGCTCGGGATCGACATGGTGGGTTCGGCGATTCACACGCGCCTCGCCGAGGAGCACAAGCCGGGCGCGGTGATGCGATCGGCCACGAACTACTCGACCTGGTTCAACGGCGGCCTCCGCACCGCGTCGTACTTCCACAATCAGATCGGCATTCTCACCGAGACGATCGGCAATCCGACGCCGGAGCAGATTCCGTTCGTGCCCGACATGCAGCTCCCGCGCGCGGACGTGCCGTATCCGATCGCGCCGCAGACGTGGCACTTCCGCCAGTCGATCGAGTACTCGATGTCCACCAACTACGCGATCCTCGACATCGCGTCGCGGCGCAAGGACGAGTTCCTCTTCAACATGTACCGGATGGCGAAGAACGCGATCGAGAACGGCAGCACCGATCATTGGACGATTCATCCCAAGCGCATGGAGGCGCTGCAGGAGGCGATCGCGAAGGAGGGACCGCGGCCGGCGAATGAAGGGGGCCGCGGCGGCCGCGGCGGCGGCGTGCCGGCGGCGCTCTACACTTCCGTGCTGCACGATCCCGCGATGCGCGATCCGCGCGGCTTCATCGTGCCGTCCGATCAGCCGGATTTCCTGACCGCCATCAAGTTCGTCAACATTCTGATCAAGGCCGGCGTCGTCGCCGAGCGCGCGACCGCTCCGTTCACGGTTGCCGGAAAGCAGTATCCGGCCGGCTCCTTCGTCTTCAAGGCGGCGCAGCCATTCCGCGCGCACCTGATGGACATGTTCGAGCCGCAGGATCATCCGAACGACATTCCGTATCCGGGCGGGCCGCCGCGGCCGCCGTACGACGCCACCGGCTACAACCTGTCGTACTCGATGGGGATCAAATTCGATCGCATCCTTGACGACTTCAACGGCCCCTTCGAGAAGGTCGCCGACGTCGTCGCGCCGAAGGCCGGCACCGTGGCGCAGGCGCCGAGCGGCGGCGGTTATCTATTGAGCCATCAGGTGAACGATGCGTTCATCGCGGTGAACCGCCTGCTGAAGGCCAACGAAGAGGTGTACTGGATCGCCAACGCGTTCGACGCCAACGGCCGGAAGTACGGCGCCGGCACGATGTTCATCCCCGCGAAGGCGTCGACGCTGCCGATCGTGCAGAAGCTCGCGGCGGAGAAGGGTCTCAGCTTCGACGCCGTCGCGGCGAAGCCGTCCGGCGAGGCGATGAAGTTGAAGCCGCAGCGCATCGGCCTGTGGGATCAGTACGGCGGATCGATGCCGTCCGGATGGATCCGCTGGATGTTCGAGCAGTACGAGTTCCCCTTCGAGCGCGTGTTCCCGAAAACGCTCGACGCTGGAAATCTGAACGCCAAATACGACGTCCTGATCTTCGTCGACAACGCGATTCCGATGCGCGACAACGCCGGGCGCGGCGGCGGCGAATTCGGCGGCGGTCAGCCTCCGGCCGACAGTATCCCGGCCGAGTTCCGCGATCAGCTCGGACGCGTCACCGTGTCGAAGACGGTCCCGGAGTTGAAGAAATTCATCGAGAACGGCGGGACGGTGCTCACGATCGGGTCGTCCACCGCGATGGGGTATCACCTGGGGCTGCCGATCCGGAACGCGCTCGTCGAGCGCGTGGACGGCGTGGAGCGGCCGCTGCCGCCGGAGAAATTCTACGTGCCGGGCTCGATCCTCGCCGCGCGCGTGGACACGACCAATCCGCTCGCGTACGGCATGGACGAGCACTCGATGATCTACTTCGATCACAGTCCGGCGTTCCGGCTCGAACCCGATGCCGGGCTGCAAGACGTAAAACCCGTCGCGTGGATCGAGACGCCGACACCGCTGCGCAGCGGCTGGGCATGGGGACAGCAATACCTGGATCAGGCGGTCGAGGTCGTCGAAGCGCCGGTCGGCAAGGGACACATCGTGTTGTTCGGACCGGAGATCACGTGGCGCGCGCAGCCGCACGCGACGTTCAAACTGCTGTTCAACGGGATCTACTTCGGCAACGCCTCGTCGACGGGCGGAGGCCGGACGACCGAGCGCTAGCACGACATTGTTGCCACGGAGGCACGGAGGACGCGAGGGGACCGCGCGGTCCCCTCAGCCGGCCGGGCCGGCCGACACGCGACGCGCGACGTTGTCCGCTCAATCGCTCTCGGTCTCTGTGGCCGGTGCCTCTGTGGCAAGATTTTGCCAGCCTTTGTGGCTCCGTGGCGACACGAGCGATCAGCGCGGCACGAGCTCCGGCGACGGGATGAAATTATAGAGATGCCGTCCGACGATCTCCTGGATGACGATGTCCGGGTGCTCGCGCTGGACGACCTCGGCGTCGAAATCGTTCTGCCATAGATAGACGGCGCGGCTGAAGTGCTCCGACGTGAACGGTACGACCGCCGAGAAGAACGAGTCGCGAAAGATCACGGCCCGCGGCAGCGTCGACCCCGGAATCTCGGTGACGAGGCGGCCTTCCGCCGATGTCGCCGCCGCGCCCGTGGGCTCGATCACTCTGGCCTGCCGCGGGCGCGTCGGCGTCAGCGTCAGATCCACCTCGGACAGCGCGCGTGTCAGCCCCATCATCCCGGCGAGATCCATCCCCAGGCGGACGTTCGACGTTGACGTGAACTGGTCGCGCGTCCATGCCGGCGGAACCGCCGGGACCTGACGGCGCACCGCTTCGATGATCTGCTGGTAAGCGGCGAACGCGCCGCGTTCGTTCCAGTGCGTGTCGGTCTGCTGGTAGACGCGCTCGCGCGCTTTCGCGGCTTCGAGCGCCGGTCGGACGTCGACGGTGTCCACGCCCGCCGCGTTCAATGCCGCGAACAGCTGATCCATCCGCGAGACGCGGCCCACCCGCCGAATCGCGGAGGGCACCTCCTCCGGATAGATGACGTGCTTGTCCGGCGCGATGACGAAGACGTATCCGATGCCGCGCGCGTGCAGCCAGTCGCGAGCGGCGACCACAGCTTCGCGCCAGTTCGCAATCTCCGACGCCGTCAGCGGATGCTCCGCCGCATAATCGGCCATTCCCTCATCATCCGCATAGAAGAACCAGCCGTCGTGGCCTTTCACGACCGCCGTGGACGGCGAAACGTGGAGTCCGAACAGCCGGCTCTCGCCGTACCAGCGGACGAGCCACGAACGAAAGCCGAAGTGATCGTCGAACCAGAGACCGAGGCGTGTGCCGAGCGTCGAGATGGAAGCCCAGTTGGCGTCGAGATGTGGAAACGGCGCGAGCTCGCGGTTCTCGGCGACCGCGTCGGCGCCGTCCTGCCCTGCGAGATTCGCGGCGAGCGGCAGCGCGATCACGGCGAGAAAGAGCAGCACCAGCAGGGCGTTGCACCACCGCGGTCCGGCCTCGCGAGGCCCGCGTCTCTCGGGAGGATGATCCGCGCGAATGGCAGTGGGTCGATGTTCGATCGCCATCAGAAGCGGAAATAGATGAACGGGTTGTAGGTGCGCGCCGCCATCTGCATCACGCACGCGGCGAGCAGCGCGACGAGCGCCGCGGTGCTGGCGAGGCCGATCGTCCACGACGGCTCGCGATCGCGGGCGATTGCCGGAATCCACGGCATCGACCCAATCGCGCCCGCGCCCAGCGCCAGCCACAGCTCCGGCGTCAGATACCACTGCACAGTGAACGGCGTCGGCATGGCGACGCTCAGGCCCGCCAGCGCTTTCAAGTACGCGATCGCGCCAGGCAGCGTCTCGGCGCGGAAGAACACCCAGCCGATCATCACGACGATCAACGTGTACACGTGGAGCAGCACTGATCGGACAACGGGGATGTAGGCCGGGTCCTTGTGGAGCCGGCGCCGCGAGACGAGACGCTCGATCACCAGGAACGTGCCGTGAAACAACCCCCAGATGACGAAATTCCAGCTGGCACCGTGCCACAGGCCGCAGAGAAAGAACACCGTGACCAGGTTGACGTAGGTGCGCGCCGGCGAGACGCGATTGCCGCCCAGCGGCACGTAGAGGTAGTCACGGAACCAGGTCGACAGCGAGATGTGCCAGCGGCGCCAGAAGTCCTGCACCGAATCGGCGATGTACGGCCAGCGGAAATTTTCCGGGAACGTGAAGCCGAACATCCGGCCGAGGCCGATCGCCATGTCCGAGTAGCCGGAGAAATCGAAGTAAATCTGCAGCGTGTAGCAGACGATGCCGAGCCAGGCGTGGCCCGTGGACAGCTGGTCGAACGGCAGCGCGAAGATCGCGTCCGCCGGGCCGGCCACCACGTTCGCAATCAGCACTTTCTTGGCGAGGCCGATGATGAAGCGCCGAACGCCGTACGCGAAATCGTCGAGCGATACCACGCGCTCGGCGAGCTGATCCGCGAGGTCGCGGTAGCGGATGATGGGACCGGCAATCAGTTGAGGGAACAGCAGCAGGTAGAGCGCGGCGTGCACGGGACTCTTCTGCGCCGTGGCGTCGCGGCGGTACACGTCGACCACGTACGAGATCGCGTGGAAGGTGAAGAACGAGATGCCAATCGGCAGCAGCACGCGCGGCACGACGACCGGATGGAGACCCAGGGCGAGGAAGAGCGTGCTCACGTTGTCGGCGAAGAAGTTCGCGTACTTGAACACGCCGAGCACGATCAGGTTCACCGTGATGGCCGCGGCGAGAATCGGCTTCGCGCGGCCGCTATCGCGTCCGCGATCGACCGCGATCGCCATCCAGTAGTTGAACGTGATCGAGCCGAGCATCAGCCACGTGAACGCGCCGCCGCCTTTCGCGTAGAAGATGACGCTGGCGATCAGCAGCAGCCAGTTGCCATACGCCCCATGCACGCGCGAGAACGTCGCGAAATAGAGCGCGAGCAGGATTGGGAGGAACAGGAAGAGGAACGTCGGTTCGGTGAAGAGCACGGACGCGCTTAGGATATCAACAACGTGGCGCCGTGAGGATCGCGCCGAGCGTCAACGGCGGCCATCTCCGCCGTCGGAGGCTGCCTGCATCACCGTGAATGTCTGATCGGCGATGCTCACCGTGCCGACGCGCGACGACCCAGCGTTCCTCGACACGACCACCGATACGGTCGCGTTCCCGGTGCCAGACGCGGGCGGCGCGACGGCGAGCCAATCGGCGTTCGCCACCGCCATCCATGCGCACGAGGGGCCCGTCGTCACATTCACGTGTTCAAAGCTGCCGCTGGCGTCGATCTTTCGGCTGACGGGCATGATCGCGTAGGTGCACGGCGTCGGCGGCGCGGTCTCCGTCACAGTGAAGGTCTGGCCCGCAATCGTCAGCGTGCCGCTGCGCGGTGCGGAGGTCGTATTCGCCGCCGCGCTGAAGCCGACCGTGCCGTTGCCCGTGCCCGATCCCGGCGACGTCAACGTCAGCCAGTCGGGGTTGTTGGACGCGGCGGTCCATGTGCAGGCGGCGGCCGTCGTGATCGTGACGCTGCCCGTCCCGCCAGTGTCCGACAAGGATTGGCTCATCGGCGCAATCGTGAAGCTGCACGACGCGTCCTGCGTGACGGTGATCGTCTGTCCCGCGATCGTCAACGTGCCGCTGCGGCTCGCGCCGGTCGAGTTCGCTGCGGCGCTGAAGCTCACCGTGGCGCCGCCGGTGCCGTTCGCCGGACTCGTGATCGTGATCCAGTTCGCATTCGATGCCGCCGTCCACGCGCATCCCGCTGTCGTCGAGATCGTCGCCGAGCCCGACCCG
>Ga0068855_100008195_pt1 | contig 12629 bp, 11 predicted proteins | sample KBSCornC52_FD_66592 | JGI IMG/M metagenome (GOLD analysis project Ga0068855, IMG submission 66592) | Corn rhizosphere microbial communities from Kellogg Biological Station, Michigan, USA - KBS Corn C5-2 | ecosystem: Host-associated > Plants > Roots > Rhizosphere > Soil ...
GTCGTTCTTCGTGTACTGAACGTCATCGTAAAACACGAAGAAGTCGACATCGTGAATGATGTCGAAGTATCCCTTCCACGGAATATAGTTGGACTGCAAGACTGCAACCCGACGACGAGTCAAGCTTGCCGGCTCGGCTGGCCCTACCCCATGATGTGCGCCTTGCGCAAAGCTTGCATCTGACCCGCGCCTATGCATACCGCAGGTTTCCGGTGCGCGTCTCCAGGGGAACGCCGACCCTGCTCACGATGTCCGCCGCGCGATGCGCCTGTTCGACACTGAAGTAGAAGTCGTTGAAGAGGTTGATGACATGCCCGTAGACGCCTTCCGCGTTTGGCGCTTCGCCCATCCCGAACGCGCGAGTCAAGGGAATGTAGTGCCGGCTCGCAAATAAGCCCGCACCAAACAGCGCCGCTAAGACGTTCGCCGCATTCGCGACCCGAATGTTGAAGCGCCATTGCTGGTACGAATCCGGGTACTGCAGCTCGAGCGGAATGCCCGCGCGATAGATGGCATTCAGTGCCCGCCGGTGGGCCTGCACGCGAGTGCGCTGTCGCACGACGCATTGCCGATATTGATTCCACGCGATGTGCGGCTTTCGGGCATCCAGCCAATTCATATCAGCGTATTCAAATTTCGTACCGGCTGCAAGAGCCTGCTTGTAATCGTCGGTCAACCGCTGCAGATCGTGCAGGTCGAACGGAGCAGCGTGATCTGCGACGTATATGCATCGCTCCGTAAGTACCCCATAACCGCCCCAGCCAATATCGACGGCCTTTGCCCGGCCGGTGCTGTAAAGAACCAGGTCCGCAACGTTGGCACGTTCGCGTACAAATGATGGCGAGCACAGGCAGCGATCGTCGACGATGATCGCGTCCGGCGCGTGGCGCCTGAATTCTCTAAAGAAGGGCTCCGCGTCGGTCAGCCGACCGTACGGGCGGACGAAGATCAGGCCGCCGCAACTGCGATTGGCCTTGTTCGCCCGCGCGAGCGCCGCGTCCGGATCGATTTCCAGAGACGTACTCGATATGTCGAGGAGCTCGAGCGGCACGCGCGCGGCGAGCAGTGCAATTGCCAGGATCGGACACGCGTTCGCGGGGACAAGAAATGGGCCATTCACCGGCTGGCCGCGAAGCACGTTGGACAGAACGGTCGATGCGCGACGCTCGTAGACAATCAATGCGCTCTCCGGGATCCGTCCTGGCGCACCTGTTCGCCCCGTTCAACGTCGCGGGTGACGACTGCGCCCATATTCACAAATGCAAAGTCACCTACGGCGATGCCGGGGCGCAACACCGCCTCCATCCCCACGAAGACGCCGTGACCCAAGGCAACGTCGGCGCCCAGACATGCGCCCGCCGCCAGGAAGCAGCTGCTTCCAACGCGCGCATCGTGCTCGATGATCACCTGCGAATTGAGTATGCAGAAGTCACCTACCGTTACGCCTTTCATCAGCGAAGCGTGCGCGAACACGACAGTGCCTCGTCCTATGGAAGCGGACCTTGCAAGATAGGCATGAGGATGAACGAAGCTCGTGAAGATTTCGGGGAGCAATCCATACGTAGCGAGCAACGCGACGCGTTCACGCATAACATCCGGTCGATATAGCGCAAAGATAACCTTGGCGCCGATGTCGCGGGCATGTTCGGAAACTTCGCGAATTCGGCATACCACCGGGAATCCGGCGATTGACTCGCCGAGATCGGTGTCGTCGATCGCAAAGCCTCGGACTCGCTGCTGAGCACCGAAACGACGACGGGCATCGTCGATCTGCTCGGCGATGTTCACCGCCGTCCCTTTCCCGCCTATGATGATGATGTCCTCCACTGAGATGTACTATGCTGCGCGAATCGGTCTGCTCGATCGATCCGTCGTGCGAGAGACAAGGAACAGCGGCTTCTTCGACGACTTGAAGTTCATGCGCCCGAGATACTCACCGAAGATTCCGAGGATCAAAAGTTGCAGTCCGCCAAACGCTACGATTCCTGCCATAACCGAGGCATAGCCGCTGACCGAGATGCCGCCCAGCACCCTCGCGAAAATGATAGCCAGAAGCGCTATGCCGCCGACAAAAAACGCACCGAGTCCGATCCATGTCGCGAACCGGAGCGGAAGATCGGAGAACGTCACGAATATATTGATCGTGTGCGTGAACAGCTTGCGGAAGTTGTAGTTGCTTGCGCCATGTAAGCGTTGACCGTGGTCGACCCTGACCGTGCCATAGTGATTTGTCACCCAAGCCAGATAACCATCGACGAAAGGGAAGGGAGAATCAAATTCGGCGAGCGCCTTCGCCGTATTCCGACGGATCAGCCGGTATGACGAATAGTCGTAGTTGAGATTCGGTATGGCGACCCTGAACATCCAGCGCCCGAGCGACGACGTCCAGTTGCGCCACCCGGTGTGGCTGCGCTCGGGATACACTGCGTAGACGAGTTCGAATCCCTCCTTCGCTTTCGCGACGAGTGCCGATATGTACTCTGGGGGGTGCTCCAGGTCATCATCGAGCGTCAGGATCCAGTCGCCACTTGCGCGGACGATGCCGCAGATCGTGGCCGCATGCTGGCCGAAGTTGCGACTGAGCTGGATGCCGCGCACACGCGTATCTTCGCCACACAGCCTTTCGATCACTTCCCAAGAACGATCGCCACCCGAGTCTTCGATGAAAAGTATCTCGTAGCGATCGGTGACGTGCCGAAGAGCCTCCGTGAGCCGGCGGTGAAGTTCGGGCAACGTCGTCTCAGACCTGTAGACCGGAACGACGACAGACAGATAGGGGACATCATCGAAACCGAGTTCACCGTGCGCGCCACTGACGTCAACGGGAATCGGTGCCTCGCCCGTGCGAGTCGTATCCACGTGACTTTTCATGGTGCATCAGCCCCCGCTTTACGGCTTTACTGCATGTCGCGCATATGCGAGATTGTATCGCTTCGAAGACGCAGTTGAATTTTCCCGGTCAGAGCGGCTGCACCAAGCCGACGAAAGGCAAGGCAATCGGAAGCAATCAGTCGTTCTTCTGTCGGGACACTTTAGGAGCCGAGTCGGCATCTGCTTTCGGCGACGGTTTCCATGCACCCACGCGCTTCAGCATCTCGCGCAGACCGGGTAGGGGCGCGCCGAGTGCGTAGCTCATTTGCGCCTGCTTGTTTGCGTTGTCGTAGTCCTTCATATCGAAGTACGCCAAACCAAGATTGTAGTGTCCATTGATGTCGTCTGGCCGCAACTCCAGTGCGTGCTTGAACTTCTCCACTGCCTGGTCGGGTAACTTTTTGCGTTGCAGGTGGATGCCGTAGAGAACCCAGGTTGTCGCGATGGAAGGGTTGATCGCGATAGCCTGGTCGAACCACGAATCCGCGTCGCACAATGGAGACTTCCACTTCAGCACACAAAGCTGCGAGATGCCGTTCAGCGCCTGTGGACTATTGGGGGCAAAGCGCAAAATGAATTCGAAATTCTCCAAAGCCGATCTCCAGTTGCCAGTCTTCATTGCATCGAAGGCTGGCTGCAAATGGAAATGGTGTGCGTTCACCATATTGGCCTTGACGTCCGTGTCCGAGCCAGGATTGTAATAATCATGACCGCCGGCCTGCCCGAATGCCACGGGCGAAGCAGCCAACATAACGACCAGCGAGCAAGACTTCCAAAGCGGTGGACCACCGATCCCGCGGAGCGAAAACTGCCAACATTGCGTGGACGACCGTCTACGGTTCATGAGCTTCTCCATCTGCTATCCGCATCGCCCTGTGACGATGAACGAGTGCGAAACGAGCGACGAAAACGGGGGCAGCCAATCAAGCATGACACGTGCCGGCGCCGACTCGATCCATGGCTGAAATGCTCTAAGCGCCTTTGGCATGATTGGCATCCAGCGCAGGCGCACGTCGACGAACCCAGCGGAGGTCAGTGCGCGCTTCACCGCCCAGGGTCCCTCGTAGCGCAGATGTGCAGGCTTTCCTAGCAGGTAGCGGCGCATGATCCGAAATACATTGGGCAGGCAATAGCGGTTCAGTCCATCGATCCACAACTCGCCCCCGGGTACCAGGCAGCGCCTAATTTCGCTCACGGCTTCCGTCGTGCTCGACAGGGCCTGCGTGACGCCGAAGCACAATGCACCCGCAAACGTCCGGGATCGCACGGGAAGGTTGCGAACGTCGGCGATTACGAAGGCGATGCCGTTCTGCCCGCGCTCGCGCGCCTTGGCCACGCTTGGAAACGAATAATCTACGGCAACGACGACTGCGCCACGCGAAACGAGGTAACGCGCGTATGTCGCAGCACCACAACCCGCATCGAGCCACCGCCCTGTTGCCGGGCGTTCTGCCCATAGTCCGCGAAAACGGCGAAAACGCGCGGCAAGCCCGCTCTCCGACCAGCCGGCAATGCCCGCATCGTTTTCGCTGAGCTCGGCGAACTCCGCGAATCGCTCGCGCCAGGCGCGCTCGAACGCGTCGCTCATGACTGCTTTCTCAAGACCACCAGGATCCAGCCGCGCAAGAAGCGCAGTGCATCGAAGCGGCGAATGAGCTTTTCGTAGCCTGTGGCGACCAGGAACAGAAGGCCGTTGAACATGAAATACGTCGGATATTGGCCGAGGTATTCGTAGGAAACGATCTCGAAACCGGCCCCATTCGCCCATTTGTTCACCGCCGCGCGCGTGTTCGTCTTGTATGCAGTCGGAAACACGTCGATCTCGGCGCGGCCCTGCGTCCGGGCGACAATCCACGGGTGGAATCGATTGGGGACGAGGTTCGTGATGATCGCCGCGTAGTCCCAGAAGTTGCCGGTGAGAAAAACGAACCTGCCGCCTGGCTTTAGCACGCGAGCAATCTCTCTGTACACCGCCGCAGGGTCGACGACATGCTCCATGACGCTACGCGACATGACGACGTCGACGCTGCCGTCGGGAATCGGGAGCTGCGCGAGGTCGGCATTCATGAGTTCGATTCCGTCGATCGCTGTGGGGAAGTCGACGAGATCGGCGCCGATGAGTCGCTTGACTTTGCCGCGATACTTTGCGAGGACCGGTGCGGTTCTCCCACATCCTGCATCGAGCAGCGTTTCGTCGCGATGAATCAGCGAATCAATCTTCCGCTCGAATGTTCGGTAGGGGTGCTCCTCCGATCCGAAATAGCGTTCCTTCAGTCGTTCGGACAGGGAGCTCATTGCCCGTTCTCGTCATCGTTGTCGGCACGCTCGAACTCACCGACCGTGCTGGGCGACATGAGGCGCGTGCCAGCCATGCTAGGCCGTTCTCGCAGTGCTCGGACCGCCGACGGGCGTCGCCGAAATCGACTGCCGCATGCTTGTCGCCACGCTGCTGGTACGCAACTCCCTGCCCAAAATGGCGGTGAGCGCGTAATAGAGCCATGCGAGGTCGAAATACGCGGAACTGAGAAATGCTCCGCTCACCATGTATCCGACGAGTGCAACCTGTAACGCTGTCGCATATGGCGCAATCCATGCGCGATCGCCGTGGGCGAGCGCTTCAGTCCTGATTCTTTGCAAGCGGAAGAGCGATCCGAACAGGAGAGTGATGAACATCGCGAATGCGATGAACCCATGCTGCCCCAGGATCTGGAAATAGATGCTATGAGCGGCCGTTGTCTGTCCGCGAATCGCCCAGTCATACTTATCGTTGCCGTACGCAAGCCACCGTTCCGTGTCGGGCGTGTATTCGAATTCGAATCCCGCCCCGGTGAATGGATAATCCCGCGCCACTCCCCAGGCAACGGTCCAGGATTCCAGGCGCTGGTTCGCCGAACTCTCGTGTTCGTAGTTTTCGATGAGCTCTGCGCGGTGGAAGATTCGGTCCGGCAGAAACTGCGCACCCACCAAGGCGGGGACGAGGAGTATCAGGCCGAGCCATTTGCTCCTCGCGCGAAGCAGCATCAGCGGGATAATCGCACCCAGTCCGAGGTAGGCACCGCGCGACGTCGTGAAGATGACCGAAACGATCGAAGCCACGAACGTCGCATACATGAGTATCTTGAGCCAGCGCCTCTTCTCCTCGCGCGCCAGCACGAGCACGAGTGGCATGACCATGTTGAGCGCAAGACCGATGAAGGTGTTCCCGTCGATGAAGCTTCCTTCCGGGCCCTTGACCTGCCCGCCACCGCCGGTGTTGATTACAAAAATGACGCCCTTCAGCCCGTAGAAACCGATGCTGAGGGCAATTGTGTAGAACATCGCCTTGATTCGATCTCGACCATAGATCATCGTCGTCATCAGGATCGTCATCAGGAAGATCTTCCCGACCTTCTCTAGCTCCGGCCACGCGTGGTTCGGCGCCCAGGCGAAGAGCGTCGTGAATGCGAAATAGAGAAAGAGGAGGACCATCAAGATCGTTTCGCGCGTCCAAAGGATAGGTTTGCGGTCGCGGGCGAAAAGCATCCCGACCAGCGTCGCTCCTCCGATCCATGCCGCGAACGGCATCGCAAAGGCGAAGTCCCACGTGAGACGGTGCGGGTTCATTAATCCAAGCCAGTACCACGTGAGGAAGCCTATCCAAGGCCGCATCAGGCACACCGGCACGAGCGAAAAGACGATGAAGGTCAGAACGTAATCGCGCATGATCAGTAGCGGTGAGCCATACCGAACGCTATCTCGCCCGCGTGTCCGGAATTGCCAGCGCGCCGCCAGCCTCCCTGACGTGCGCGCTCCTAGTGGGTATCGGCCGAAGTCCCGAAGGAACGTCAACCGATTTTAGCCAGCGAAGGAACTGACTGAAGCGCGACACGTGCTCGATGAACCAGCCATAACGTCGCAGCGGATAAGCGAAGCCGGGAAGCTGCAGTATTGACGTTACGCGTGCGCGGCGCCGGAGATCGGGAAACACATCCAACGCCTCGCGACTGATTGTGAGTCTCTTCCGCATGTACGTCTCCCGGCGGGCGTTGACGTTTCCCATGTCACGCACGAAGCGTGGCGGAACTTCGCCGCGCGTTGTCGGAATCGCAACGGTTTGCGGGGAGATCGCTGCGAGGCACTCGCGCTGCATGAACTTTTCGGCCGCAACTGCGGGGTCGAGACTCAGCGATTGGAGGAGTAGCGGGGCGTAACTGTACGGGTAACAGGTCCAATGTCCCTGCTGGTTGAATATCTGCGCAGCCAGCGCGATTCGTCGGCGTGTATGGTTAAGAAGAAAATAGTAGGTAAGTCGATGCGCAGAATCGGGACATCGCTCAAGCGCCGCCTGCACCCGGTCGACGAGGCGCGAGCCCGCGCGACGCCTGATTTCCTCGAGCCACCACTTCTCTTCGTATGGCCCGCAAATCGCGCGCGCCAGCGCGCGGATGTCGCGAAATCCCTTCACCGCCATGGGAAATGCCTTGAAGTAGTGGCCGTTGATTGAGACGTCTCCGATGATACCGTCATACACCAGGGAATCCGAGGGCAAGTGGCGGCGCAATTCGAACATCCATTCGTGCGCAAGCGATTCGAAACCGAGCAAACTGTCCCGCTCCTCGATATCGCCGAAGAATTGTTCCTCCGAGGGCATGGGTATGCCATGGAAGGGCCGACGCAGGAGTCCAGCGACTTCTCTCGCCAATTCGGTATCTTTATCGATATCGCCCTTCTGGATCGCCTGCTGGGTCCAGAAGCTCACAGGAAGGCCGCATCGCACCGCCGCGTCCGCAATGCGACGCGAGTCCTCGCCGCCGGAGAGTGCGACCACCTGGGGACGCGTTTGCCGCGGCAGGAACGACATCGCTTCATCGAGCAGTTCGTTGTTGCGGCGTATGTACGACGCGTAATCAACAAGGGGCGGCACGTCCGGCTCCCAATGGCGGCGAACGGAAATGCGCCCATCGACGAGTTCGAGCGTCGTGCCGTAGTCGGCACGACGAATTTCGCGAACCGTTGTCTTGTTGCCCAGCAGTTCGCCGAGCACGCTCAATTCTTCCCACGCGGCGTAGTCGGGTGTGCGAACCGGAATGGCGGACTTCAGGTACGTTAGCGATGTGCTGAACAGTACCGACTGACCATCTTCGGCGTAATAGAGCGGCGAATAGCCAAGCCTGTCCGTACCGATCACCGTCTTCCGCCGCTGGTTGTCGAACCAGACATACGTAAACAAGCCATACGCATGATGCAGGCGCGCTGGATCGGTGAGTGCGTTCTCTACGTCGATATCGAACGCCTCGCCTTCGATGACCAAAAGATGACGCGCGTCCTGGAATACCCGCGCATATCGTGTGAGCATGAGGCCTAGTCCCGGGCGCTCACAGTCGAAACCGCCGGCAATTCGTAGCGGATCGGAGTACCAGACGCCGGCAATGTTCATCCCGCCGTGCCTCCTGTCAGCAATCCGTACATCCATCGTCGCTCATATGGGTTTCGCGCGAGATCAACCGCCTCGGCGAGCGCTGAACGGACACCGGCGCGGGAGCGGCAGTGCTGCAAAACATAGTAAGTAGAACGCGCCTCCTGGACGCAGCGCATCCACCATTCCCTACGCAGGAGTGTGCGGTCCGCGAGCTGCTTCGACACTTCGGCCATTGTCGCGAGGTGGCCCTCGCGCTCCGTGCCGATCGAAGGCGACGGCCGCCCATCGCTACCCAACGTGACCGGCTCCACACGCCAGCTCAACGACCTCTGACGACCTCGCCATTCCACGTCGACGCAAAGGACCACGCTCCATTTCGTCGCAGGAAAACGATCCTGGTATCGATCGCCTGCGACGGGAAATACAAAGTTGCCCAATGAGTAGGCAATCAATCCGTTGCCGTGCCGTTCGATGCCTTGGCACACGTGGGGATGATGCTGGACGACGAGGTCGGCTCCGCACTCGATCAGTGCTCGCGACAGGCGAACGCGTCCGGGTGCCGGATGGCGCGAGAATTCGAGGTCCGCGTGAAGCGCGCAAACAACAACGTCGACCTCTTTGCGCGCCTCCGCGACCCGCTGCAGCAGTCGGTCGCCGAGCAACGGTGCAACTCCGCCCGCAGAATCGGATGCGAAATGTCGGTGAACGTCGCATGCGCCAATGAAGCCCACGCTGCGGCCGCGAACATCCACGACGAGCAGTCTTTCAGCGGCACCGCGGCTTGCCCCGGCACCGAAGTGATACTGACCGCGCTCATCCAGGAATCGCAACGTGCTCGCCAAGCCTTCCGCGCCCGCATCCAGGACGTGGTTGTTGCACAGACTCCAGACGCCAATTCCCGCGTCTCCGATTCCATCCGCAAGGCTCCGCGGCACCTGCAGGACATTCTTTGGCGACCCGTCCACGTCGTCCGAAACGATACAGAACTCGAAATTCGCGCATACCAGATCGCGATCCTCGAACAGCGGCTTCGCCAACTCCAGGCAATGTGCGGGACCGCCGCGAAGCAGTGCCGGCCTCATCGCGCCTGCAAGGCAGACATCGCCGACGAAACCCAGTGCAATCCCGCTCATTCTTTCTTTGTCCTCGGTTCTCGATCCAACAGACCTCGTGCAAGCGCGATCACCTCCCGCAATCCTTTCCCGTTGAACAACCATGAGCTCGCGGCATAGGTTATCGCACCGATGGCAACCAGCGCCGCGAGCGTCAATCCAGCGGAAATACGAGGTTCTAGCAAGAACCGGGCAACGACAACGACCCCGCCCATAACCGCCGCCGCCATTGCCGCGCCCGCCATCGCGCGCAGAAGTTCGCCGACTTGAACGCCTACCACTGGCAGGCTTCGAATCATGCTGAACAGGAAGACGAGGGGTGCCCATGCGAGCCATGCGAGGGTGAGGCCGATGAGGCCCCACTGAACTCCAACCAACATTGATGCCGGCGCGACAATCGTGGCGAAAGCCACGGTCTTCAGGACGATGTCCGAGCGGCCCACGCCCTGGATCGCAGTGGGAACGAAATTCGACACCATTCGTAGCGGCATGATCAACGCAAGAATAGTGAGCGTCGGGATCGCGGGTAGCCATTTCACGCCGAGAATCACAGAGACGAATTGCGGCGCCACGCTCGCAAGCCCCCACATGATCGGAAACGTGAGGAAGCTCAGAATTCGTACGCCCTTCAGAACGCTTTCCCTGACACGTGCAAGGTCGTCCTGCATTCGTGCGAAGGCTGGAAAGGCGACCTGGTTGATGATGCCCGATATTCGCTGATTCGGCAGCGACGCGAGGTGTACGGCAACCGTGTAGAAACCGAGTAGTTCCTTCCCGAGCCACCGGCCGCCGATCACCACATCGGCCTGCGTAAACAGGAACCACAGAATATTCGTGATACTCAGATGTCCGCCAAAGACCAGGAGTTGGCGGACGCCGACGATGCGCAGATCAGGCCAGCGCAGATAGGGCATGATTACATTCAGACCGGCTGACTTCCAAAGTTGGACGACGAAGCTGCCAGCGACAAGCGCCCACACACCCCAGTGCAGCAATGCGCCGATCAGCGTGGTAATGCTGCCGAGAATCGTGGCGACAAAGTCGTTCAGCGACCGTCGTCGAAACTCCATTTGCCGTTGCAGGAGGGCGTTCGGGAGAACCTGGAAAGCGGAAATCAGGAATATGACGGTGAGTACGCGGACGAGCAGCGTGAGTCGCGGTTCGGAAAAGAATGCTGCTATGAGTGGCGCGGCGAGCGCAAGTCCGACGCAAAGCGATCCGTGGATCACGAGAACGAGGCCGAACGCCTTGCGTAACTCCGCATCCGAGACGTGCGCCTTCTGGACTATCGCTGGACCCAGTCCAAACTCGGCCACCATCGAAAGGAATCCGATGAAAACCGTCGCCATCGACAGCAGGCCATAGTCCTCCGGAGACAGCAAGCGAACGACTGCCAGCGTAACCGCCCACGTGAAGAGCTGGCTGCCGAGGCGGACGCCCGCACTCCAGCGGAGACCCGAAAAAATCTGCTGGCGGAGCGTCAAGTGAAAAGGGGCGCGGCGGTCGGCCGGAGCTTGCGGTTCGGAGGTTACGACGTCCGCGTCGGCGTGTGCCGCCGGATCGCCATTACTCATTGGATGCCGCGTGCGGTTATGTGCACTTCACCTGATCGCGGTCTCGTCGTGGCAATCGCCGCCGAATAAACCGCATTCAGCAACGGCCGCACTGCCTTCCACGTATATCGCTGCGCCGCTTCGATCCCCGCGGCCCGCAGCGAACTCGCAAGCTGCGCGTTCTCCAGCACCCGCAGCGCCGCCTCCGCCATCGCCTGCCAGTCACCGGCGGGCACCAGCAGCGCGGTCTTCCCATCGTCGACCATGTCCGGAATTCCTCCGGCGTTCGTCGAGACGATCGGCACGCCGCTCGCCATCGCCTCGAGCAGCGAGATAGGCATGTTGTCGACGCGCGACGGATTGAGCGCGAGGTCCGCGCTGCGATACACGTCGGCCATGCGCGCGTTGTCCAGCCGGCCGGTAAAGGTGACCGCACCACGAAGGGCGAGCTCGTCGGCCAGGCGCTCGAGCATAATGAGCGCCGGACCCGAGCCGACGACGGTCAAACGCGCGTGCGGATGCCGGCGGTGAACGACCGCGAACGCGCGCAGTGCCGTCGGGATGTCATAGATGTCCTCGAGGTTGCGCGCGACGACGACGTGCCACCCGCGTTCGACGCGATCGCTTGGATGAAAGCGCGCGAGGTCCACGATATTCGGAACGATTTGGACGCGCATTTTCCGCGCTTCGAACACCCGTTCCAGAAAACGCGACGGCACGATCAGGCATGCGGCACGCTGCAGCGTAGGCCGCACCAGTATCCACTGGCGGTCGAGAAACGCCTGCGCGGCACCACCCCGGTAATTCACCACCACGGGCCGGCCGCGAAGCCATCCGATCCAGATCGCGGGCGCGGCGAAGAAATGCCACGCCCAGCCCGAATTTGCCATGACGTGGACGAGGTCACCGTCGTCCATCGCACGCCACAGCGAGCGCAGGTACGGGGCCAGCCGGAACAGCGCGCGGACACCGCGGAAACGCGCGATCCATGACGGCCGGTAGGGTCGGTTCGTCTGCACGAGCGTGACGCGGCAGCCCTCCTCTTCCAGCAGACGCGCAAGTTGCATTGTCTGATTGGCCATCCCGCCCGATGGTGGCGGCAGCGGCCCGACCAGCGCGATCGAGGCCGGCACGCTCGGAGTGGCTTCCACGTCGCCTTGTTGGATCACGTTCACGCTGCGGCTTCCGACGGTCGGACGAGAAGGTTTTGCGCGAGCCGATAGCCCCAGCGCGCAACATCGGCTTCCCATGGCGTGAACCGCGGAAGCTCGAAGAGGGAATCGCCGCTGCGCGCTGCACCTCGCGACGTCGACACTGCGGCTGCAAAGCCCAGCTCGCGCACAATGCTCACGTGCTCGCCGGTATAGTCGACGCCGGGCTTGCCGTTGGGATACGCGAATAGGCACACCGGTCCGCCCACGATCCCCTGGAGCGAGTCGCGTCCGTCAGCGATGTCGTGGCGCGCCCGTGACGCGTCGACGCTGGTCAGGATCGGGTGCGTCGCCGTATGCGCGCCGACGCCCATGCCTGAAGCCGCAAGCGTGCGAACCTGCGTCGACGTCATCATGAGGTCGTCGGGAAGCGCGTGACCCGCAATCGAGGCGATCGCGAGCGCTCGCTCGTCCCGCGCGTCGGGATGCAGATATTTGAGCTTGCCGAGCAGGCTGGCGATCGCCGCGCGGCGCGCCTGCATCG
>Ga0068855_100008198_pt1 | contig 12629 bp, 12 predicted proteins | sample KBSCornC52_FD_66592 | JGI IMG/M metagenome (GOLD analysis project Ga0068855, IMG submission 66592) | Corn rhizosphere microbial communities from Kellogg Biological Station, Michigan, USA - KBS Corn C5-2 | ecosystem: Host-associated > Plants > Roots > Rhizosphere > Soil ...
AGTAGTTTGCGTAACAAACAGGCCTACGAAGTACCTGCAGGTTATTTTGAACAATTACCTGAGCAGGTATTGAATGCAGCCAAAGCGCAACAACCTGCCAAAGTGGTATCGATCAGTTTTGCCCGCCGTGTTATACGGTATGCAGCAGCCGCTGTAGTAGCCGGTGTTATTTGTGTTGCAGGCTGGATGTACCTGGGTAACGGTAACCATCACAATTCAATAAAGCCCGATACAACTACTATTGCAGGTGTTATTCCTGAACAAAAGAAACAGCTTGACAGCATCAGCGATGATGTATTGGAAAAATACCTGGAAAATCAAACAGCAGCGCCTGCTGAAACAGCCACTGCTGCCACCAATACCACAGCCAGTTCACAGATTGATACCAGTGATATGCAGGATATGCTGGCCGATGTATCGGATGCAGACCTGCAACAATACATTGAAAAGTATGGCACTACTGTTAACAAAGACGTTCAAACAAACTAATTACAGTCATGAAAAAATATTTACTCATTATCGCGTTGTTTTTGGGTGTAGCGGGTGTTTCCGTTGCACAGGATGCGGGGGGCGATAAACCGGATGGAGGGCGTCTTGAAGCATTGAAGATCGCCTACCTCACCAAAAAACTAAACCTGAGTACTGACGAAGCGCAGAAGTTCTGGCCTATTTATAACCAGTATATGGATGAGATCAGAAAAACGAGGATAGATGCACGTCAGAATAAAGGAGCAGAATTAGATACTGAAGAAAAATTATTGAATATCCGAAAGAAGTACAATGGCGAATTTGGTAAAGCGTTGTCTTCTGACAAAGTAAATCAATTCTTTAAGGCCGAAAAAGACTTTGGTACTGTGTTGCAGAAAGAACTCATGGAACGCAGAATGCAGAAAATGGAAAACCGAAGACCTTTCAGGCAGTAAATGAATTAAACTAGGTGTTTTTCATAGGTTAGCAATGGCCGGCTCTTTCCAGAGCAGGCCTTTTTTGTCGATGAGAGTGAGAAATTTAAAATTCCCAGGTAGGGTTTTTGACATCGTGATAAAACAAAAACTGCCATTTTTCCTGCTCTCCTTTTTTCCACCATTGCTGGCGAAGCTCCATACTTTTCTTTCCATCATAATCATATTTGGCTACAAAGCGGCTGCGCATTTGTTGTAACTGTGGCGCATCGTCGGCCCCGAAAAAAACGGTTTCACCGGCATCAACAATCCAGAATACCTGGTGGTATTTGCTGTGAGCGCCCGTTATTTCGTGTTTAATATATCCGTCTATTACACCATCGCCATCGAGCCAAACTACCTGTGGCGCATTTTTCAAACATTCCACTTCTTCGGGTATATAGGAAGGAAATCCTTTTTCGTACACATATTCCATTTCCTTTTTCTGCACATAATAAGTCGCCTGCGGAAAACTAAGCGAACGCTCCTTCCCTTCACCCATGGCAATTCCACCGGCATGGTCTTTATGTAAATGCGATAATAATACTTTGGTTATTTCACCGGGATTGATGCCATTGTTGATCAGGTTCTGATGCAATTGCAAACGGCCGTTTTCATTTTTAAAACCCAGTCCGGTATCGAGCAATAACACATCTTCTGAAGTAACTACTACAAAAGGTTGTACTTCTACCAGCAAACTGCCTACGGGGCGTGCCTGCAGATCATCTTTAGAAGTATCAAAAGGAACAAACAGCTTTGTTTTATCTATTGTAAAAGTGCCTTCGCTCAGCGGAATAATTTTCATCTTGCTTCAAATTAACGTAATACCATCTGTCTGTCGGCATCCAGCCGGATCAATATAAACAACTGGGTAGTGAAAGATAAAAGCGATGTACCTCCATAACTTATAAAGGGCAATGGGATACCAATTACGGGAGCCAAACCAATGGTCATACAAATATTGATGGCTATATGGAAGAAGAACACCGATGCTACTCCATATGCGTAGCAACGGCTGAAAACGCTTCGCTGTCGCTCGGCAATATTTACCATTCGCATCAATAGAAAAATATAAATACCCAGTACAGCCAAACAGCCCAGAAAGCCAAAGCCCTCCCCTATGGTACAAAAGATAAAGTCGGTACGTTGTTCCGGTACAAATTCAAAACGAGTTTGCGTGCCTTTCAAAAATCCACGGCCAAAGAAGCCACCACTACCAATGGCGATTTTACTTTGCCGTACATTATAATCGGTATCTTTTTTAGAAGTACTCTGTTCAGGTTCATCACCTTCTACGGTGTTCGAATTGGCATATGGGTTTTCACGACCAATAAGTGAGAAGATACGTTCTACCTGGTATTTCTTTAATACCTTGGTAAATATAAAAGGAACGGCAAACCGCTGTACGCCTACGCAAATGCCCCAGATCAGCAAAATAATAATGATCATTTCACGACGGGCCCTTGTTAAGCGCCAGCCGAAATAAATGGCTATTACGGCAATTGCAGTCAATACAATGGCCAGCACGTTTTTATCTACCAGCAGGGTAGCTACAACAAGCACAGCCAGTGAAAAACCAATCACCAGGTACCCGGCAGGCAAACCTTCACGAAACATCACCAGAAAGAATGCAAGGAACACGAGGGCCAAACCGGTTTCGTGTTGTGCAATTGTGATAAGCGCAGGCAGCAATACAATACCTGCGGCCATCAGTTGCGAGCTGGTTTTGCTGAAATCTGTTTCAACCCGCGACAGGTATTTTGCCAGTGCAAGACACACGAACACCTTACACAATTCGGCAGGCTGTAAATTGAATCCACCCAACCGAATGATGGATTCGGTACCCTTTACATTCGTATGAAATGGAAACACCAGCAGCAATAGCAAAATGCCAAAGGCATACCAGATATTGGCGGTTGCAGTAAAGAATTTGCTATCTGTAAGCAGTATAAATAAACCGATCAGTAATGATGCAGCAAAGAAGAATAACTGTTTGCTGTACTCTGTTTTAAAGTTCAGAAAACTTCGCAGCACATCATCTCCTTCGCGATAGGTTACAGAGAAAATACTCATAAGTCCGATCGCGACGAGGATCAAATAGATCCAAATAAGGGTTGAGTCAACACCTTTTGATATGGTAGGATTACGTTGGTTGTTCATGGATTTCTTTTGCCCGTTGTACTTTTAGCATATACATTTTTATTGATCAACATGTCCTTTTCGGCATGCACAGCTACCGGCGCTGCCGGCTCACTTTGTTTTTTGGCACTATGCCGCGGCAGGTATTTTTTTATATAATTGCTGTCGTTTGTTAAGTTAAACCATTTATATGCTCTGACAGAATCAGTTTTAAATTGTAACCGTTCGAAATAGTCAGGTATAATGTTGCTGCTTGCAATACGGTTCACTTCAGCCATTCTTTCGTGCCGAATGGAATCAGTAAGGTATTTTTCTACGAGGAACGATCCAATGGGTGCTGCCCAGGCAGCGCCAAAGCCGGCGTTTTGCACTACAACGGCCACACATATTTTAGGATCTTCACGTGGAGCAAAGCATACGAACATAGAGTTATCTTTCAATTGGATCACTCTGCCGTCCAAAACAGTTTTATTTTCAGCTGTACCTGTTTTGGCGCAGATGTTAATGCCGGGAATCCGCGCAGCCTGTGCTGTACCATGCTCTACCACATCCTGCATACCCTGTTGCACTATATCGTATTGATCATCGGGAATATGGGTTAATACCTCATGTTTCTGGCGATATTTTCTCAATACTGTGTCCTGCTCTGTTTCGTTCTCAATGTTCTTAACAAAATGCGGTATATAGTAATAGCCTTTATTCGCAATGATAGCCATGGAGTTGGCCATTTGCAAAGGTGTTACGGTTAATTTATCCTGGCCTATACCAATGGTAACCATCGTACAGGAATTCCACGACCGGTGATATTCTTTATCATATTGTGCGGTGTCGGGTACATTGGCGCCAATTTCACTGGGCAGATCAACACCAATACGATGCCCTAAACCAAAAGCATGCATGTAGTCTGTCCATTTTACCAACCCGGTGCGTGAACTATGGTATTGAGGATTATCGATAGTTTTTCTGAATACATCTGAGAAAAACGAGTTGCACGACCAGGCGATAGACAGCCGAAGATTTGCTGAGTGACCCAGCCAGTGTTCGGTACATTTTACCGGACGTGCACATCCATAATAGGCGCCCGTACAGGCAATGCCACTTGCCGGAGAAATTACACCTTCATCAAGCCCGATCAAAGCTCCCAACGGTTTGTAGGTAGAACCCGGAGGATAGAATCCCTGTATTGCACGGTTTAACAGGGGGGCTCTTACATCGAGCACCATGTGGCTATAGTTCTTTTGTTTATCAGGACCCGTTAATGTGTTGGGGTTATAGTTGGGACCTGAAGCCATGGCGAGAATGCCACCGGTTTTTGGATCCAGTGCTACCACTGCACCCAGTTTACCGGCGATTAGTTTTTCAGCCAGTTCCTGTAATTCGATATCAATATAAGTATGCAAATTTCGGCCGCGGATGGCGGGTGTATCGTAACGTCCTTTTTCATAGTTGCCGACGAGGCGGTTCTTATTATCTTTCAATAAAAACTCTACGCCGCGCTGACCCATCAGCACGCGTTCGTAATATGCTTCGAGTCCATTACGGCCCACATAGTCACCCATATGGTAAAAACCGCCGGACCGCTTAATAATATTGGAGTCGGCTTCGCCAATATAACCCAGAATGTGGGCGGCGGCATTAAAGGGATATACACGTACAGGGCGTTCTACCAGCGCAAAACCGGGAAATTTATAGATGTTTTCATCCAGCCGGGCCTGCAGCTCGGGCTCCAGCAGGTCCTCAAAAATAGAAGGCCGGTATGGCCCGTTTTTAATGCGTGCCTCAACAATGCGTCTTTTATATTCAGCCGTATCAATACCCAGAATTTCGCACAAACCGAATGTGTCGGTCTTTTTTGCCTCATTGGGTACCACCACCAGATCGTACATGATGGTATTATTTAAGATAGGCTTGTTTTTACGATCATAGATAATTCCGCGGTCAGGATATTTTACCTTGGCAAATACTGCGTTATCCATAGCCAGTTGCTTGTATTTGCCCTGAATGACCTGAAGGTTAAATAACTGAACTATGATAATGAGGAAGAGTCCGAGGAATATCAGGCGTATTATATTACTTCTTGACTGATTAAATACAGACATAGGACTTAAAGTACATTACTGTACTTACCAATGAAAATTAGATATAAATATTGTTTAGTGAAGTTATATTTTTTTGACCACCCTGCATTGGCTTTTCCATTTACCACTTACTGCCTGTTGCTCATTGCCTTCTGCTTTATAAATAACTGCTATTAAGCAGTATTTGTTCTGAACTTCTCCTTTCGGAAGAAAAGCAGCTCTGTTATCAGGATCAGCATAAGGCTTACCCCTGAAGTAGCCAGTACTTTTCCCATAAAATACAGAAATGAGCCAAACTGCAACCATTCGAGCAGTACAAGGTAGCTGTTATGAACCAATGTTAAAACAAGCACATAAATCGAATAGGGAGCCCATCCCATACTTACGGGGGAAGGGGATTTATAGTTTAATTCGGCGCCCTCCTGAGGTATTAATATGTTTACTACAAAAGGCCGCAGATAAGCTATCAGGGTACATGAAGCGGCATGTAAACCGGGAGTTTGCGTAAAATAATCAAGCGTAAGACCAAACAAAAAGCTTACCAGCATTTGGGTTATCCGATACATGCTGAAAGGCAGCCAAAGCACATACAGAAAATATACATACGGCACTATAAACTGGTGCAGCGGGTGTATTTTGTTCAATACAAACACCTGAACCAGAATAAATAGTACAAACCGAACCGTATTTTTCAACAAATCACTCATTGATTTATTTTAGATGTTTCTTCCTGCAGCTTTAATTGCTCGTCTTTCTGTAAGTTTTCAACAACCGTTACAAACTCTACATTAAAAAAGTTGGTAGCTGGTTTCAACTTCAGGGTATAAAAGCTGCTGGTTTTGTCGTCTACTACATCCATCACCGTGCCAATCAATATGCCCTGCGGAAACCGGTAAGAAGCGTATGGACTGGTCACCACAGAATCGCCTTTTACCACCTGGGCGCTTTTGGGCACATTTTTCATGGTAATATATAATGGACTGCTGCCATCCCATGAAACCTGCCCTGTTTCGCCGGTTTTTTTAAGGCTGGCGCTGACCTTCGACTGGCGATGCAACAGGCTCATTACTATTGCATAATTGCTGCTGGTATTGATCACTACCCCAACTACCCCATTGGCGCTGATAACACCCATATCCTTATGCACGCCCTGGTTTTCGCCCCTCGCAATGGTAAGGGTATTATTGGGCAAACTCACGGTATTATTCACCACTTTAGCAGCGCGCCATACATATTTTCTGTAATGGCCAAGGCTATCGTAAGGGATGGTATCCTTTACTACTTTCTGAGAGGTATCGGGCCGATCAAAGTTCGACAGCAACTTATTACGTAATTCCTCATTTTCCTTTGCCAGATCGTCGTTCGTTTTTTTCAGGTGGAAGTAATAGGTGACGTTATTATACTTACCATCAATATTACCGGTCAGTTCACTGGCAACGCCCGAGAAAATGGCTTCGTGAAACTTATTATAGTGAAAAAGGATATACAGGGCCGCAATCTGCAGCACCACGAAGAATACAAAATTGAAGTACCTCCTGATGAAGAGAAAAATATTACGCACCTGCAGAAAATTTTGAAAAATTACAAAATCCTGTCTGGTAAAATCCATACAGGATTCTTAAAATTTGAAAGTGAATCACCATCAGTCAATTACAACTACTTAACGCATTACAAACGGATAGCGATCGTAATTTTTTAATGCCAGCCCGGTACCACGCACAACGCTTTTCAGCGGATCATCGGCCACATGCACAGGCAGTTTAATTTTCTGGCTTAAGCGTTTATCGAGCCCGCGCAGCAGTGCGCCACCGCCGGTAAGGTATAAGCCGCGTCTGTAAATATCGGCAGCCAGCTCGGGTGGAGTCATTTCAAGCGCTTTTAAAATAGCTTCTTCAATTTTAAAGATGCTTTTATCAAGTGCTTCGGCAATTTCCTGGTAGCTCACCATAATCTGTTTGGGAATACCGGTTACCAGGTCGCGACCGTTAACGGGGATATCATCGGGTGGGTTATCGAGGTCTTTCATGGCGGCCCCGATGTTTATTTTTATTTGTTCGGCAGTACGTTCACCGATCAGTAAGCTATGATAGCGGCGCAGGGCTTCCATAATATCTGCAGTAAATTCATCACCTGCAATACGAATACTCTGGTCGCAAACGATACCCGCCAGGGCAATAACGGTAATACCGGTTGTACCACCGCCAATATCGATGATCATATTACCAACAGGTTCTTCCACATCAATACCAATACCCAGGGCAGCAGCCATAGGTTCGTGCAGCAGATACACTTCTTTGGCGCCTGCCTGCTCGGCACTATCGCGAACAGCTCTTTTTTCTACTTCGGTGATGCTCGAAGGAATGCATATCATCATTCGCCAGCTTGGCGGAAATAACGGCTTTTTGGGATAGATCATTTTGATCATTTCCCTGATCATTAATTCTGCCGCGTTAAAGTCGGCAATTACGCCATCTTTAAGCGGACGAACAGTGCGGATGCTTTCATGGGTCTTTTCATGCATCATCAGCGCCCGTTTCCCTACTGCCAGAACCGTTTTGGGGTTATTACGGTCCAGCGCAACAATACTCGGTTCATTCACCACTACTTCGTCATTATGTATGATTAGGGTATTGGCAGTGCCCAGATCGATGGCAATCTCCTGGGTGAAAAAGTTGAATAGGCCCATTTAGAAGGTCAGATTTTGGATTGAATGTAATGCATGCAAAATTGAAGCAAATAATCCGAATTAACAAAGCACAACCTATGCAGAATCAGGTATTTTTTTTCCGGTACAAAATTCGCTTACTGTTGATGCTGCTTACCGCTACTGTACCGATGCGGAGGGCTGTTTATTGCTATTCGATTTATAACTTTTTCAAATCTTTTAACGCTTTGAAAAATACAGATCACAAGCACTAACGTTATACTGAAACGATAATTGTAACAGATTGTTCAAATAGTTTTAATACTACCTGCAAAAGCTTTTTTAAACAGCTTATCACCCGCCTCTTCTTAGTATATTTGACATAAACCAGCCTTGCGTATAATTACCTGAACAGTGTGGATTTTATCAATCATTAAACCATGAATAAATTAACCCTCGTCCTTTTACTTCTATGCTTTGCCGGCATTTCTGTTTACAGCCAGCAGTCAGGTACAACCATTGTGTATGGAAATAACAAAGAAGCTGGAAAGTACTACGATATAAGAGGTTTTAAAATGTATTGTGAAACCTACGGGCAGGGACAGCCCCTGCTTATTATTCATGGCAACGGAGGATCTATCAGCAATTTCATCAACCAGATACCATATTTTACTTCAAAATACAAGGTTATTGTGGCCGACAGCAGGGCCCAGGGAAAATCAAAAGACCCGGGCGATTCACTGAGTTACGAAATGATGGCCGACGACTACGCCGCCCTGCTGGATGCCATGAAAGTTGATTCAGCCTGTGTAATCGGCTGGAGCGATGGCGGTATCAACGGCCTGCTGCTGGCTATCAGGCATCCGCAAAAAGTAAAAAAGCTTGCTGTAACAGGCGCCAACCTGTGGCCCGATACCACCGCTGTTTACCAGGATGTTATTGATATAGTTAAACCGATGTATTCCTCGCTGAAAAACATTCCCAATAAAACGGAAGCACAAAAAAATCAATGGAAACTGGTGAGGTTGCTGCTCGATGAACCACATATCCCTTTAACCGCCGTAAACACAATTCAATGCCCGACCCTGGTAATTGGCGGCGACCATGATGTTATCAGGGAAGAGCATACCATGCTCATTTACAAGAACATCCCAAAGGCGTATTTATGGATTCTGCCTAACTCGGGTCACAGCACGCCCATCGTGTATAAAGATCTTTTCAACAAAACAGTGGATGATTTCTTTTCAACGGCTTACAGAAAGATTGAGAAGATGAGCCGGTTCAGGTAGTTAAAAGGGTATAGAAGCCCTTCGACTCCGCTCAGGATAAAGAGGAAAAGAGAACCTGATTCTGCTTTTCTCGTTTGCTCGTTTGGCTGCTGGCGCTACTGCATTAAGCGCTGGCGTCTATCTTGCAAAACCGAGCCTTCTTTCTGTTTCAGCACTTAAAACCGGCAGTTTTCTTCTTTCAATTAAAAAGCTGGTAAGGCGGGCTATTTCAGCAAATATGTAATGTTTGTCCAAAGCACCTTTGAGGTAATCACGGCCGGTGCTGCCGCCGGTACCGATACGGGTACCGATCATACGATGCACCATGTTCATGTGACGGTAACGCCAGGTGCTGAGTTGTTCATCTATTTCAAGCAAACTGTTAAGCAGCTGAAAAGGTAATTGCAGAATAGGGTAACCCCTGTACAGCATGATAAAGAGGGCTGCTCTGCAAGCCCGGGGTGATAACTGTCTGTCCCCGGCGGCAGCGTCAGAAAACACGGCATCAAAATATTGCTGATTGTTTTGTTCAGCTTCTGCAAGACCGGTAGTATAAATATGGCGATAGTCGGCCCAGAAGTTGTTCTCTGTTTCTTCAAAAAAAGGCATGCGTTCAAGCCAGGCATTCAGCAGTTCGATGAATGACTTTTCACTTTCTGCCTTTTTTATCACGTCTATATGTTCCTGCCTCAACTGTGAAATATAGTATTCCTGGGCATGACGCTGCTGGTATTTAAGACCCAGCTTTGCTTCGAGCAGCTTAAACTGCCAGCTTTGAAAACCAGAGGCCGGCCGCAGCATATCCCTGAAATCGAGGAAATCCATGGGTGTCATGGTTTCCATGATATCGATCTGGTGTACCAGCACCTTTAAAATAGTAACAATGCGGTTTAAGCGGTGCACTACAGTTTGCAGTTCAGGTGAATTGTCGTTCAGTGCGGGTTTTTGCATGATGGCAGCTATAGAATCTGTTTCATACAACAGCTGCTTAAACCAAAGCTCATAGGCCTGGTGAATGACAATGAACAACATTTCGTCATGTGCAGGTTGCTGTAGTTTATCACTCTCCGGGAACTGCGCGTCGAGTATTTTATCAAGTTGCAAATAATCGCTGTAGTGAACGTCTTTGTGTTGCATAGCTGTTACTTATTTCGTCGACCGGCAGCCGCCAGTGAACAGTCGCCGGTGGCTGATTCACGATGCTGCTATTTAAATTCAAATCCTATGTCTTCTCTATAGTAGATCCCCTCGAATGATATATGCTGTAATACTTCTTTCGATTTAGCAACAGCCGAGGGAATGCTGTTACTGTACGAAGTAACCGTTAAAACGCGTCCGCCGCTGGTAACCACATCGCCATTCTTTTGCGATGTACCGGCATGGAAAACAAGGCTGTCGGCCGGTACAGGGTTATCGAGTCCGTTAATAACAAACCCCTTTTCATAAGAGCCCGGATAACCGCCGCTTACTGCCATTACAGTACAGGCAAAACGGCTGTCGTGTTCTATTCTTATATCCTTCAGCCTGCCTGAAACGGTTGCCTGGAACAGTTCAACCAGGTCGTTTTTAAGACGTGGCATTACTACTTCTGTTTCAGGATCGCCCATGCGGCAATTGTATTCAATAACGTAAGGTTCATCCCCCACTTTAATCAATCCAAAAAAGATAAAACCTTTATAGTCGATGTCTTCTTTTTCAAGACCCTGAACAGTTGGCCTAATCACCTTTTCTTCTACCTTTTTCATAAAAGCGGCATCGGCAAAGGGAACCGGGCTTACGGCACCCATACCGCCGGTATTTAAACCGGTATCGCCTACTCCGATTCTTTTGTAATCTTTTGCTTCGGGCAACAGCACACAACTTTTGCCGTCGGTGAGTACAAAAACGCTCAGCTCAATACCGGTAAGAAATTCTTCAATAACCACCTTTTTACTGGCTTCGCCGAATTTGCTGTGTTGAAGCATCAATTCGTATTCCGCAATAGCTTCTACGTGCGACTGGCAGATGAGAACGCCTTTACCGGCGGCTAGTCCGTCAGCTTTTATTACTATAGGTAAAGCATGTTGCTGTATGTAGGGAATGCCTTCTTCATAATTCGATTCATCAAACTCTCTGTAGGCAGCCGTGGGAATGCCATGGCGGATCATGAACTTTTTGGCAAAAGCCTTGCTGCCTTCGAGCTGGGCGCCATATTGCGAAGGGCCGATAACTGCAACCTGCTGTAACTGTTTGTCTTTTCTGAAATAATCGGTAACACCTTTTACCAGTGGTTCTTCGGGGCCAACGATCAACAGAGTAATCTGCTTTTCCAGCACAAAGCTTTTAATAGCGTCAAAATCAGTGATGGATATATTGACATTTGTGCCATGTTGCGCGGTTCCGGCATTGCCGGGTGCAATATATAATGTATCGCATTGCGCGCTTTGCGCCAGTTTCCATGCCAGAGCATGTTCGCGACCGCCTGAACCTAAAAGTAAAATATTCATAATTAATGAGTGAAGTAGTTTAGCCGCGGCGAATTTCGGTATTCAACAGGGATTTGTAAATTTTAATTGTCTACTTTCCGGACTTCGCCTCTTCCATTATGCTCAGAACGTTCATTCCCCGAAACGAGTCGTTCAACTTCGTTCAGCATGTTAAAAAAACACAATAAAACCATCGGTTAAAGGCGGGTTAAAATTGCTGAAAGTAAACGCCACACTTTGCTCAGCTATCGGGAATTAATCACTATTTTACGCGCTAAATACTGCTAAACGATTGCTTTCATTTTAAAACAAAAACACATGATTGTATGGATCAAACTGCTACGATAACCCCAGAAGTAATCCCTGACGCAAAGCCGGTTAAAGCCCGTCATCCAAAGGGCTTGTATATCTTATTTGCCACAGAAATGTGGGAACGGTATAACTATTATGGCATGCGCGCCATTTTAGTATTGTTCATGACAAAGGCATTGTTATTTGATAAGGTTTTTGCTTCGAATCTTTATGGTAGTTATACCAGTCTTGTTTATTTAACCCCTCTTGTGGGCGGTTATATTGCCGACCGGTATTGGGGCAATAAGCGATCGATAATTGCAGGCGGTTTAGTGATGGCTATTGGTGAGTTTATTTTATTTTTCTGCGCATCCTTACATCAATCGGCCCCCGGCATCTCCTCAGTTCTTTTTTTTACGGGTTTAGGCTTTATGATTGCGGGTAACGGCTTTTTTAAGCCCAATATTTCTTCAATGGTTGGCCAGCTTTATCCTGAAGGTGATCGAAGAAAAGATGCTGCCTATACTATTTTTTATATGGGCATAAATGTTGGCGGCGCAATTGGTCCTTTTGTTTGTGGCCTTGTGGGTGATACAGGAAACCCGGCTGATTTTAAATGGTCGTTCCTGGTAGCAGGTATAGGTATGTTATTGAGTGTTCTTGTTCAAAAGGTATTTCAATCGAAATATGTAAAGTCGCCTGAAGGCAAACCACTTGGCGAAGTACCGGCCAATGCTCCAAAAAAATTTTCTAACCCGGTGCTTATCGTTGGCGGACTGATACTGTTTGCAGCATTATTAATA
>Ga0068855_100008199_pt1 | contig 12628 bp, 6 predicted proteins | sample KBSCornC52_FD_66592 | JGI IMG/M metagenome (GOLD analysis project Ga0068855, IMG submission 66592) | Corn rhizosphere microbial communities from Kellogg Biological Station, Michigan, USA - KBS Corn C5-2 | ecosystem: Host-associated > Plants > Roots > Rhizosphere > Soil ...
TTCGCGGGCGAGCCCGTCGTGACGAGGGCCTTGCCAGTGCTGCTGGGGGGGAGAGCCATATCCGAAGCGGAACCGAGTCCGGCGCCGTTCTAGCACTAGAAGGGGCGTCACGAGCCAGCTTCGACGCTTCGAGCCGAGCTTTGCGCGCGCGGCCGGCGCTCCGCGCCGCGAATCGGGCCGAAACGGCGGATCGTCACGCGAGCTTGCCCGATTTTTCGCGAGCATTTCGCAAAAAATCGGGCATTCGGCGCGCGGGGACGACGGCGCGTTACTTCTGCAGTGCTACGCGCTCGCTCGCGCCGAGCTGGCTCAGCATCGCGTGCGCTTCCGGCGAATCGGGGTTTTCCTTGATCACGCTGCGCACCAGTTCGAGGGCGCGGTCGCGGTGACCCGTCTTCCGTTCGAGCCGCGCGAGTTCGAGCTTCGAGTCGACGCTCGGTTCGACCGCGACCCAATGACGAGCGGCGCGCGCGGCTTCACCCCAGGCGTGGTTTTCTTCCGCTGAACTGGCAAGCTCGGCCAACACCTTCGCGTCCGTGGGCACTTTCTTGGCGGCGTGGCGAAGCACGTTCAACGCCTTGATCTTGTTGCCTTGCGCGGTGAGCTTTTGGGCTTCGGCGATCGCGGCCTGACCGACGGCGCTCGCGTCCGCTTTCGCAGGCGTAGCATCGGCTCGTTCAGCGGGCGCGGCTTCGGTGCTCGGCGAATCGTCCTCGACCTCGCCATCGTCGCCCGCGGCTGGGCTTGGCGATGCGGCGATCTCGGCGGGCGCGGCGGCAGCTGCTACGGGCTCTGCCGGCAGCGCGGCGTTCACTTGCACGACCGCTGGCGCTTCGAGTTTGCTCGGCTCGGCCTGGGCGATCGCGGCACCCGGCTGCGCCGCGCGAGCGCGTTCCGCGGCGCGCGCTTGCAGCGCGTGCACTTTGTTCGTGAGCGGCGCGACCACCGCGAGCGCCCTTTCCCGCACGGCCGGGCGAGTGGCGACGGTGCCGACCAAGCCGAGCACGGACAGCGCGATCACCGCAGCGAGTCCACGCGCGGCGAGCCGGCGCCGAGACGGCACGGCGGAAACCTCGGGTTCGCGCAAGGCGGCTTCGAGCGCTTCCCGCATTTCTGCGGCGCTCTTGTAGCGGCGTTCCGGATCCGTGCTGAGAGCGCGCGAGACGGTAGCATCGAGCATCTTCGGGATTCCTCTTTCGGGAGCGAGGGTTCGGAGCGATTCGGGTTCGGTGCGGAATTTGGAGTCGAGCAAGAGCACGGCGCTCTCGGCGCAATGAGGTAGACGACCGGACATGAGCTCGAACAAGACCGCGCCGAGCGCGTACAGATCGCTGCGCTCGTCGGCGTGACCGCGCGCTTGTTCGGGCGCCATGTACTCCGGCGTGCCCACGATCTGCACGGCATCGCCCGCAGCTTCCGAGCTGAACGCGGCCTTGGCCACGCCGAAATCCAGCAATTTGACCTTGCCGTCGTCACACAGGAACAAATTGGCCGGTTTGATGTCGCGGTGAATCACGTTCGCGGCGTGTGCCACCTCGAGCGCGCGACACGCTTGCACGCCGATGCGCACGGCCTCGCGATAGTCCATGCCCTGATCGCGCTCGAGCTTCTTATCGAGCGACTCACCCGTGAGCAGCTCCATGGCGTAGAAGTGGCGACCGTCCGCGGCCACGCCGAACTCGTACAACTTCACCAGGTTCTCGTGCGAGAGCTGAGCGATGGCACGCGCTTCCACCTTGAAGCGACGCTCGGCTTCCAAGCCCAAGCGCTCGCCATCCAGCACCTTGAGCGCCACGGTGCGCATCAAGTCCAAGTGCTGCGCCTCGTGCACCACGCCCATGGCCCCTTTGCCGAGCTCCCTCAACAGGCGATACCGAGTGCCGGGCAAGAGCGTCGGATCCACCTCTACCGCCGGTGCGGGCGGCGAGGGCGGCGGAACCAACTGCGCCGGCACGTCGGTCGCGCGCGCTTGGGCGACCAGGCGAGCAAACTCGGCGCGCGTGCGCGCGGGCTCTGCCGGATACAGCTTTTGCATCAGCTGCGCGATCCGCCCGCGCACGCTGCGATCGCCGTCGGCCATGCTTTGCGCGCGCTGCAGCACGCGCACCAGCTCGTTCATGGCCTGGCGCGCCGAGGCGTAGCGATCCTCGATCCGCACCGCGGTCAGCTTGGCCACGACCGCGTCGAGCTCTTGCGGCGCGCCGACCAGCGCCGACAGCGGCGACGGATTGCGCTTGCCCGCGGCCACTGCAGCCATGTGCGTGCCCGCGTCGCCGGACAAGAAACGACGCCCGGCGAGCATCTCCCAGAGCATGACGCCGAGCGCGTACAGATCGGCGGGCACACCACCGGGCGTATTGTTGGCCACCTCGGGCGCCACGTAGCCCGGCTTCGCGAACACGATACCGGCAATGGTTTGGCAACGACGATTCAAACCGCGCGCGGTTCCGAAGTCGATCAACTTCACGTCGCCCGCGTAGCTCACCATCACGTTCTGCGGGCTCAAGTCGCGATGCACGATGTCGAGCGGCTTGCCCTGGGCGTCGGTGCGCTCGTGCACGTGAGCGAGCGCGTCGGCCATGACGATGCTGACCGCGACCGACTCCGCCCAACCCATGCGCACACCGAGCTGGCCCGCGCGCGAACGCACGTCGCCCAGATTTCGGCCCTCGATGAACTCGACCACCACGTATGGCTTGCCGGTCTGGTCGTTCGTGGCTTCGAGCACCTGGGCGACCCCGGGGTGCTGGAGCTGCGCTTGAATGCGCGCCTCGTCCAAGAAGCGCGCCAGGAAGGAGCGGTCTTCCTCGTGCTCGCGCCGGATGGCTTTCACCACGCACGGCCGCTCGGCCCCTTCGATCCCACCGGCGGTGGCCAGATAGACCTCGCCCATGCCTCCGCGGGCGATGCGCTTGAGCAGCGTGTAGCGTTCGAAGCGACGCGGTAGCGCATCACTATCACAGGCCGTATTCTCTTGTGATTTCATGTCGTTACCGCTCAGTTCCGAGGCGTCCATGACCCCACTTTGCCTATGTAGTTCGATGTAGGCAAGAAACTGACATTGGGCAGCTCGCAATCGTCAAGAGATTTTTGGGGGTGCTCCTGCGCGGCGTGTCCCGGGAATGGTCCGGGCGCGCGGCGGGTTGTGCGCTCGGAGCGTCCGGCTAGACTGCCCGACGCACTTTGGAAACACGCGACCTTTGGGGCCGCGGTTCGTAGTGAGTTTTAGGGATGCCCTCGGCGATCAGCTCTCGACAGGTCTGGCTTCGGCTCAGCACGCTGCTGTCGTTCGTGCTCGCTTTGGGCTGGGCGCAAAGCGCGTTCGCCGCCGTCCCGATGTGCGGCGTGCACGCGCAGACGGTGGCCGCGCCGCCAATCGGCACGCAGGCCAACGATGACGCACTACGCGCCGACAACCCCTGCCTCGCTGGCGCGCCGCTCAGCGCCGCTGGCGTGCCGAACCGCGAGGCGCCGCGGCCGCTTGCGTTCGTCGAGCTACCCGAGCGCGCCTTGCCGGTGCTGCCGTGGCTCGCGCCCGCGCCGCTTGCCAGCCGCCTGTCAGCCGCCGCACCCGAGCACGAGCTGTGCTCGACCGGCTTCGCGCGCTCGATCTATCGCCCTCCGCGCGGCTGAGCGCGACTAGCATCAATCCGACACGCGAATCGAGGCCGGGCCTCGCCGCTCGACGTGTCGCTCTGGACCACGCTCGGCGCTCACGCGCTGCGGGCCAGCTCGAGTTTTTTCGTCCGCAACGTTATTCGAAAATAGAAACGCTCGCGCGTGGTCCACCGCGGACAACGCGCGCGCTTGGAGACAATCATGAACAAGGGAACCGCAATCGTCGGCTTCTTGATGAGCTTTTTAGCCGGCATGTTCCTGATGTGGGGCCTCGACAAAGGTAAGGGCACCGACATTCAGGCCGAAAGCGGGAGTGCCACGGGCATTCCCGATCAAAGCACCGCCAGCGTGCCAGTTACCGCGAAGGACCCGCAATGGGGCAAGGCGGACGCGCCGGTGACGATCGTCACCGTGAGCGACTTCCAATGCCCGTTCTGCAGCCGCGTCGAACCGACGCTCAAGCAGATCCGCGACACCTACGGGCCGGACAAGGTGCGCATGGTTTGGAAGAACAATCCGCTGCCCTTCCACAAGGACGCGCGCCCCACGGCCGAAGCTGCCATGGCAGTCTTCGGGCTCAAAGGCAGCGAGGCGTTCTGGAAATTCCACGATGCCGCGTTCGCCAATCAGCAAGCGCTGACGCCGGAGAACTTCGAGAAGTGGGCCGGTGAAGCCGGAGTCGACAAGCAGAAGTTCAAGGACGCGCTCGCGTCCAAGAAGTTCTCCGCCAAGATCGACGAGGACATGGCGCTCTCCACCAAGATCGGCGCCAACGGCACGCCCGCGTTCCGCATCAACGGCGTGACCGTCAGCGGCGCGCAGCCGTTCGACAAGTTCAAGGAAGTGATCGACGCCCAGCTCGCCGAAGCGCAAAAGCTCGTGGCGAGCGGCACCGCGAAGAGCGCCGTGTACGTGACGCTCACGAACAAGAACCAGACCGCGCAACCGGACAAGCCGGCGCAAGCCAAGCCGGACGCGGAAGAAGAAGACAAGAGCGTCTGGAAAGTCACCGTTCTCGACGACGATCCGGTACGCGGCCCGAAAGACGCCCTGGTCACCCTGGTCATCTTCTCGGACTTCCAGTGCCCCTTCTGCAAGCGCGTCGAAGACACGCTCAAGCAGGTGGCCGACGCGTACGGCAACGACGTGCGCTTCGTCTGGAAAGACAACCCGCTGCCGTTCCACCCGCGCGCCAAACCCTCGGCGACGCTCGCGCGCATGGCCTTCAAGCAAAAGGGCGACAAGGGCTTCTGGGATGCCCACGACCAGCTGTTTGCTTCGAACCCCAAGCTCGAAGACGAAGATCTGAAGGGCATCGCGGAAAAAGTCGGTCTCAACTGGGACGACGTGAAAAAGGCGATCGACACCAACAAGTATGCCGACAAGTTCGATGCCAGCGTCGATCTCGCCAGTGACTTGCAGGCGCGTGGAACGCCGCACTTCTTCATCAATGGCGTGCGCTTGAGCGGCGCGCAACCGCTCGAGAACTTCAAGAAAGCGATCGACGAGCAGATGACGAAGGCCAAAGCCATCGTCGCCCGTGGCGTGTCGCGCGCGAAGGTCTACGACGAGATCATGAAAGAGGGCAAAGAGCCCCCGCCGCCAGAGAAGAAGGAAATTGCAGCCCCGGACGCGACGGATCCGGTCAAAGGCGGCCCGAACGCCAAGGTCGTGATTCAGGAGTTCTCGGACTTCCAGTGTCCGTTCTGCAAGCGCGTCGAACCGACCGTGCAAGCGATCGAAAAAGAGTACGGCAACAAGATCAAGGTCGTCTGGCGTCACATGCCGCTGCCGTTCCACAAGAACGCGCCGCTGGCTGCGGAAGCCGCTCAGGAAGTGTTCGCGCAAAAGGGCTCGGCCGCTTTCTGGAGCTTCCACGACAAGCTGTTCGCGGGTGACGGCGACGACGCCGCGCGCACGGACCGCCCGCAGCTCGAGAAGATCGCGCAAGAGCTCGGGGTCGACATGGATAAGTTCAAGGCTGCGCTCGACGGCAGCAAGCACAAGGCCAAGATCGACGCCGACGCCGAGCTCGGCAACAAGGCGGGCATCAACGGAACGCCCGCGTTCGTGATCAACGGCTACTACATCAGCGGGGCTCAGCCGGAAGCCACGTTCAAGAAGCTCATCAACCGCGCGCTGAAAGAAGCGGAAGGCAAGTGAGCGATCGCCGCGCAGCAATTGGGGCGGTGGTATTCGCCGCACCGTTGCTCGCGGCGCTCACCCTGAGTTGCCGGGGAGGCTCTTCGCCTCCCCGCGCACGAGGTCCGGGTGAGATCGATTTGACGAATCATGCCGGTTCGGCGTTTGCGGCAGATCCGCCGCTCGAACCGAAGAGCGCTGCGAGCGCGCCGAGCGACGGCGCCCAGATCCGCTTCGAAGATTTGCCCGTTACGCGCCTTTCTCGCGCCAAAGTCCCGACACCGAACGGCGCGAACCCGAGCCTCGGAGCGCCCAATGCGCCGGTCGTCGTGCAAATGTGGAGCGACTTCGAGTGCCCTTTTTGCGCCCGCACTCAGCCCGTCCTGAGCGAGCTACTGCGGATTTACGCCGGCAAGGTGCGGCTCGTCTGGCACGACTACCCACTCCCCTTTCACGCCCACGCGCGGCTCGCCGCGAACGCGGGGCGCGAGGCGTACGCAGAAGGCGGCGCCGCCGCATTCTGGAAATTCCACGACGCCATCTACGATGCTCCTGAGCCCGCGCTCGATGCGCCGAGCCTGGAGCGCTTCGCCGCCAAGGCCGGCCTCGACGCCACGCGCTTTCATGAAGCGCTCACGAGCGCTCGCCATGACGACGAGCTCAAACACGACGAAGCCCTCGGCGACTCGATCGGCGTCGAAGGCACCCCCGCCTTTCTAGTCAATGACTACTTCTTCGTCGGCGCAGTACCGATCGAAATCATGCGCGTGATCGTAGACCGCGCACTCAGCGACGCCCGCTGAGCAGGCGTTTGCTCCGAGGAGCGTCTCTAGACGGATTTGAAGTCGTCGGCGAGCCCGTGACGAAGCCACGCACGTGGCAACGCTGGCATCCCTGGACGCGCCGGTATCCCATCCCCCCTCTCCTAGCAGCCCTCCGCCACCTCCCTCCGAGTGTGAGCACGTTGGCCTGCTCTGATGGCGTGAGGTCACCGAGCTGGGCGTGCTTTCGGGCTCGTCCGCGTGCGCTTCCAGAGTTTCTTCGTCAGCAGGATCGCCATGCGCGGAAGCTACGCGCGCGATGTGCGACATGCGGCTGGATTTGAAATTGAGCTACTACCCGAGTTCCAACCCTCGAGCTCTGTTGCCGCAAAAGATACTCGGGCGGCGCGGCGAACCGAGGCTCGCGCGTGGCGCGAACTCCCATTGACGCCGAAGGCTTTGCCGCCAAGCGACGGCTCGGTGACCATCAATCAATAGACCTCTCTCAAGACGGACGGGCGTGGTGATTCGACGCCCGAGCAACCGCGCCGTCATCCGCGCAGCAGACGCGAATTGCAACTGGATCGTGGTCGCTCCGCCGGTGCGAGACCTTCCAGGCAGCGCGCGCTCGTGTGATGAATCGCAGCGACTGTCGCGAGAACTATTGATTCACGTCGTCAGAGTTCCCAGGGCGCGTCAACTTCGACCTTTTCCTGCCGCTTGCTGAGTTCGGTGAACCGGTCGAACTTCGCGGGCCACGGCGGAGGCGTCACCCTGCCGAGCCGCTACCTTTCCCGCAATGTACTCGGCGCCAAAGCAATTCCGAGCGTGCAGCGCGTTGTGCGCGCGGCAGACAAGGCGCAGATTATCGACCGCGGTGTCGCCGCCTGCCGCCCAGGGCCGCACGTGATCGTATTCGAGAAAAGCCCGCACCGCGCAGCGCCGCCCATCCGCCGATACGAACGAACAGCGCCCCTGATCGCGCACGTACACTTCACGCCGGACTGCCGCGGGGACGTGACGGCCGCGCTTGCTGACGCCAAGCGCATTATCGCTGACGGATGACACTCCGCCTGGCGGAGCGGATCGTTTATTTGCGTCGCTGCCAGCCATACTAAGCACCGCGTCGTCATGGGCAGATAGCTGCATGCTCAGCTCCGTGGCATTCGTGCTCGTGACCCGAGGCGGCGATTTCGAACGTTCGGGAACGGCATCCAGCGCCGCCGCGGGTGAATGCGCGTCCCTCGCACGGCTCGGTGCACGCTGAGGGGCCGTGCTCAACGCGAAGCGTCGCTTTTCCTCGTGCGCTACGAATAGGGTGAACACAAGCTTCATCAAAGCTGCGAGCTCCCCGCCCGGCAAGCGATGGAGTGCGAGAGCCCGCGCCCGCTCGATCAGCTCGCGCAACTCAGAGTCGGCCGTGAAGTGAACGCCAAAGCGGTCGCCGGCGAGCGCCTCGAGTTCACGTCGCCGCCGAACCGCGCCACTGTTTGGTGATGAGCAAACGCTCTCGGTTTCGTTGGACGACGAACTTCCCCTGTCGGCTGTCACGAGCTCCAGGACCCTGGAATATTCCGGCGATTCTGCGTTGATCGGCTCGTGACCGTGCCCCGGAATCGCCCGTTTCGCGCTCTCCTCCACGGACGCAGCTTCTGAGCGGCGGAGTCGAATCTCACTCGCAGGCCGCGACGTCAAACTCCGCAGCGGCGACTCAACCCGCTCGGGCGAAGTGGCGCGAGCCGGGATACGGCGAATCTGCTCTCTGACATCAGGTTTCGGAAACCGCGCGGCAAGCAGGGCCTCGATCTGCCGCCGCGACTTGCGCCGACAGGCATCGAACAACTCGCTCGCATTCGTGAGCGTGAGATGCGGCCCGAGCTCGCACAAGGCAGACAAATGCAAGTCGCCCTTGGCGACGAGCGCGAAGGCTTCGGGAAACTTCCGGCACACGCGAGCTCCGGTGAGCCTGCGTCCCGCTGCCGCCTCACTCAAGCCGAGCGCCTGGACGCAATATGCGAACGCCGACGGATAGCCGAGCTCCAGATGAATCATCCGCACTTCGAGCTCCGCGAGATGCGCGAGCACCTCCGCGGTCAGCTCATTGCCTCGCCGCACCAAATCCGACAATCCCGTCACGAGCTCCGAATCGTTCAAGCCGCCCAATTGATATTGGTTCCCCATTTCGTTTCCATAGCACGTCGTTTTTTGGCTTTACGAACGATGCCAGGACCGAGTTTTAGCCCTAAAATAGCTTCGCGATCGTTTGAGCGGCGAAACGCATTCAGCGCGAGATCCACGGCGCACCCCGCGCGGCATTTCAAGCCACGCGCGCCAGTGTGAAGTCCGCCGCATCAAATACCGTCAAGAAAAAAAAGGAACAAACACCATCTCCGATCACAAATTAGCGAACGCCAGAGACCAACTGGTGGTGCAATTCCGTACTCCCTGCACACGCCTCAGCCAATACATCCCTCACCTGCAACACCATCCAAGTTGCCCATGCGGGACTTCACCTCTCTGCCGAATGTTGGTCGTCGCAGAAAGCGGAAACAGCGGCGCCCCGCATGCACGATCTCCCCATCCCACAGCCATAGATCCGCCCCGCCGTGACGAACTCCGCCGGCGGAGCTTGGTTCCGCACTGCGCTCGCGGGGTCTTCGCTGCCGAAACACGCCGGCGCTTACCGAGCCGTTCCGATCGCTGCAAGACAGAACCGCGACTGATCTCTAGCTGCGCGCGCATGCGGCTGGGCTGGCGCGTGGGGGACGCGGGGCCACGCGCAGAGATCGACAAATCAACCGCGGCTCGGCGGGCCTGCTCGCTACTTGTGGCTGCGCTCGTTGATCGCGGCGATCGTGTCAGTCAGGCGCGAATCGGCGCGCAGGCAGGCGAAGCAATCGTCGCGGTGGCGGCGACCGCAGCCGGTGGTCGCTTTGTATTGGTTGAGGTAGCCGAGTGCGCGTTCATCGCCGCTGGTTTTGGCGCGCAGCAAGAGGGCGTAGCGTTGCGGGCAATTGGTGCTGAAGCGGAGTGCGACCGCGACGTTCAACTCGGGCGTCGCGAGGCGTTCGAAATCGGGCGTACGGAGCCACTGGTCGGCGCGCGCGCGAACCCACGGTTTGACGACTTCGGTGGCGGCCAGATCGTACGCGATGTCCGGACCGTGCTTGCCCATCGGCCCGAACAGCAGCGCGAAGCTGGCGTCCGAGGCCGGCTTTACCTGCGCGGTTTGAAACAGAATGCTCGCCACGAGCTTGCTCTCGGACACCGCTGGATCGATGTTCAACGCGCGGCCTACGAGGCCGACGGCCTTCACGTAATCTTTGGCCGTGATGGCGGCGCGGGCGAGTTCGAGCAAAGGCTGTGGGTCGCGCGGATATTTTACGCTGAGCCCTTCGAGCGCAGCCACGCCGGCTTTGACGGCGTCGTCCAGCTCGGCCTTGGACGCGCTCGCGATCGCTGGGGGCGGAGCCGAAGTCGCCGGCAGCGGGGCGGAGCTCGGCGTAGCGCTCGTGCTCGCGACCGGCGCTTTGCCGCGCAATGCGTGCGCGATCGCTACGCACACCGAGATGCCGGCCACGGTGAGCAACAGCGCCAACAGCGCGCTCGCGAGCATGAGCGGGCGCGTGGGCACGTTGCGCACGGCACTGCGCACGGGCTTCGGCCAGCTGCTGCGCGTGCGCTCGAAGGCCACGGTGGCGGCGCCGAATGCGCGCTGAATCGTCTCTACCGCTTTCGACGGTGCTTGGTTCGGACTTGCAGCGCTCGAGCCATTGGGCAGCGGCGAGAGCAACGGCGGTTGACCGAAGTCGAAGCTGAGCGGCGCTTCGAGCTCGGGGTGACTCGGGTTCGAGCCGCGGACCGATGACGGCGAGCCGTCGGCCAAGGTGAACCGATACGGACCTCGGCCAGGCAGCGGCGCGAGCAGCGCGTCGATCGCCTGGACCAGATCGGTTGCGGACGCGAAGCGCTCGCCGGCTTCGCGCTGCAAGAGCTTGTGGGTGATCGCCTCGGCCGAGGGCGGCACGGCAATGCCCGGCGCGCGCTCGAGGAAGGTGGGCGGCGGTTTCGACAGCTGTTGCCCCAAGATGCCGACCGAGCTCTGGCTGCTGAACGGGCGCACGCCCGACAACATTTCGAACAAGATCACGCCGAGCGCGTACAGATCCGCGCGACCGTCCACGTTTTGGCCGAGCGCTTGCTCGGGCGCCATGTACTCGGGCGTGCCGAAGACCATGCCCGCCTTGGTGATTGGGTTGCCCGCTTTGGTCGCGCCGGGCAGATCGCCGATCGGCACTTTGGCGATGCCGAAATCGAGCACTTTCACGAAATCGGGTTCGTTGCCCTTTTCGACCAGCATCACGTTCTCGGGCTTGAGGTCGCGGTGCACGATGCCTTGTTGATGCGCGGCGGCGAGCGCGGCGGCAATCTGGCGGGCCACGTGGAGCGCGCGATCGACCGCGAACGGGCCGTGCGCGATTTCGTCGCGCAGGCTGCGCCCGGACACGAACTCGAGCACGAGGAACACGGCGCCGTCCGGCAATTTGCCGAAGTCAGTCGCGGCCGCGACGTTCGGGTGCTCGATGTTCGCCGCCGCCATGGCTTCGCGCTCGAAGCGCCGCACCACTTCCGGCACGCTCGTGAGTTCGCGGTGCAAGACTTTCACCGCCAAGCGTTTGCGCATCAGCACGTGCTCGGCGGAATACACCTTGCCCATGCCGCCTTCGCCGACGAGCGCGTCGATGCGATAGCGCTCCGCGAGCACCGTGCCGATGCGCGGATCTACGTCACCCGCGGTGGGACGCGAAGATCCGCTCATGAGGCGAGCGACGACTCAGTACGGATTGTCACCGGCCGGCTCGACGGGCTTCGGCTTCGGCGCCGGCGCTTCGGGTTTCGGTGCGGGGGCCGCAGTTTCGCCGGGCTCGGCTGCCGGGGCGGGCTTCGGCTTCGGCTTTTGCTGAACCACGGGCTTCGGCGGCACGACCGGCGGAGCAACGACGGGCGGAGCAGCAACCGCTTTCGGCGGCACCGACACCGCAGGCGCAGCGGACGCCGATGCTGATGCCGCGATCGCCGCGGAAGCAGACGGTGCCGGCACGGCCGCTGAAGCGGGCGGCGCGGCGCTCTCGACCGGCGCGGCAGAGGCCGTTTCCGCAGGCACCGGCGGCGCAGCGCTCGGGGCAGGAGGCGGTGCCGGCTCCGCGCTGGCATTCGCCGGTGCGGGCTCCGATGGCCCGCTGCTCTTGTTCAGCCAAACGACCAGCCCGGCCGCCGCGGCAATCGCGACCACGATCACGATCACGCGACCGCCGCCGCTCTTTTCGGCAGGGGCCTCGCTGGGCACCGAGACTCGTCGACTGGGCGGCGCCTCGGACACCGCGGAGCGACGCGCCACGGGGCGTGCGGATTTCGGCGCTGCGGCTGCAGGCTGCGCGCTGCTCGGTTTCGATTGGCTGCGTGCCGCGGGTTTCGGTTCACTCGCCGGCGGCTCGGAACGCGGCGCGCGAGCGGGAGCCTCGGGCTCCGGCGGTTTGCTCGCGGCGGGCGCGGGCGTGTATTTGGCCGAAGAAACTTCGTCGATCGAGCTACCGGTTTCGCGCAGCGCGTCCTGCAGCAGCTCGGCGGCTTGTTTCATGACCGTGCGATCTTCGGGCGGCGGCATGTCCGCTTCCGATTTCGTCTCCGGGAAGAACGAGGTCGCGGGCTTGTCCGCCGACGCGGGTGTCGAACTCGAGGCCGCCGGACGATTGGAGGTGTTGATCGCGCCGAGGCCGATCATGGTCGCTTTGCGGTGCACCGGCACTTTCGCCGGCTCGCTGGCGACTGCGGGCGGCGCTGCGGATTTGCTCGCCGCCATGGGCGCCGCTGCCGCCGTTGCCGCGGCGGGCGCCACTTTGGGCTCTGTGCCGGCATCGCCGCCACCCGCTTCGTACGCACTACCGGCGTCGCCGCGCGATCCGACCAAGGCGTCGATGACTTTGCGTGAGGCATCGTCAATCTTGATGAATTTCACGCCCATGCCGGCGGGGCGCGTGTCGCCCGCGCTGCTCTCGGCGTCGCGCTTCCACACCACGCGCCCGACGCCCTGAATCACCTTCTGGTCG
>Ga0068855_100008201_pt1 | contig 12628 bp, 7 predicted proteins | sample KBSCornC52_FD_66592 | JGI IMG/M metagenome (GOLD analysis project Ga0068855, IMG submission 66592) | Corn rhizosphere microbial communities from Kellogg Biological Station, Michigan, USA - KBS Corn C5-2 | ecosystem: Host-associated > Plants > Roots > Rhizosphere > Soil ...
GGACGCTTCAGCACCTTGGCGACCCACACCGCGACCGACTCGTCGGGCTGGATGTTGGTCCGCATGCCGAAGCCGCCGCCGATGTCGCGCACCAGCACGCGCACCTTGTCCTTGGGCATCTTCAGGATGACGTCGGCCAGCGTGTCGCGCGTGACCGAGGGGTTCTGGCTGCCGATGTGCACGAGGATCCGGTCGCCGTCCCATTCGGCCATGACGGCGCGCGGCTCCATCGCGTTCACGATCAGGCGCTGGTGGACGACGTCGAGCGACACGGTGTGCGCGGCGGCCTTGAACGCGGCATCGGCCTTGGCCTTGTCGCCGAAGCGGTTGAAGCCCACGCGATTGCCGGGCGCGCCCTTCCAGACCTGCGGTGCGTCGGGCTTCAGCGCGTCCTCGATCTCGGTCACCGACGGCAGCTGCTCGTACTCGACCTCGACCAGCTCGGCGGCGTCGGCCGCCTGGGCGCGAGTCTCGGCAACGACCGCGGCCACCGCCTCGCCGACATAGCGCACGACCTCGTGGGCCATCGGCCGGCGCGGCGTCATGTCGGGTTTGCTGCCGTCGGCGTTGGGGAACATCGCGGGCAGGACGAAGTAGCCGCTGCCCTCCTTCTCCATGTCGGCCCAGGTGTAGACGGCCACGACGCCCGGCGCCTTGCGGGCGGCCGCGGTGCCGATCTTCAGGATCTTCGCGTGGGCCTGCGGCGAGCGCACGAGCACGACGTGAAGCTGGTTCGGCCGGGCCAGATTGTCGGTGAAGCCGCCGGTGCCGGTCAGCAGGCGGTCATCCTCGACACGCTTGATGTACTGGGCCTTGCCAAACACAGCCATTACGCAACTCCCGTGGAAACTCCGCCCGAGCCGAGCCGGCGGACTATAGCCAAGCACCGACGGAGAACAACCGGCCCCTCGCCGCACGGCCAACGCAAGAGAAGATCGCGTCCCTGCGGCGGCGCGTCATGTCGCGATGCGATGGAGCGCTAACGCTGCCGGAAGGCCTTGTGGAAGGAGTGCGCCAACGGGCCGACGAAATAGTCCAGGGCGGTGCGCGCCTCGGTCATGACGGTGACGGTCGCCGGCATGCCCGGATAGAGCCGCACACCGTCCAGCCGGGCGAGTTCCGCCGCGTCGGGGCGGATCGCGGCGATATAGTGCGCGGCATTGGTCCTGGGATCGACCAGCCGGTCTGCCGACACCTGCATGACCTCGCCGCGGATCGTCGGCACGACGTGCTGCTTGTAGGCGGTGAGGCGGATTTCGGCCTGCATGCCCGGCCGAAGCTCGCTGATATCCTCGACCGCGATCTCGGCTTCGACCGTGAGATCTCCGGTGTCGGGTACGATATCGAGGATCTTCTCGCCGCGCTGGATCACGCCGCCGATCGAGAAGACACTGAGCCCGACCACGCGGCCGGCATAGGGCGCGCGAATTTCCATGCGGCCGAGCACGGCAGCCGCATTCATCCGCTTAGGGATCGTCTCCAGCAGGCGCGACTGCACCTCGTGCAGGTCCTTGGTCACTTCGGCGATGCGGTCCTTGCCGAGCTGGGCGGCCTGCAGCTCCTGCTCGCCGATCGCCTCGCGCGCCTTGGCCACGCTCGCCCGCGTGTCGGCGATCTGCGCCTCGAGCCCCGATGCGGTGCGTTCGAGCTGCAAGAGCCGCGGTCGCGGCAGCAGCGTCTTCTCGACCAGAGGGCGGACGCTGGCGGCTTCGTCGCGTACCGAGTCGAGCTGGTCGGTGTAGGCACGACCCTGCGCCTCGGCCCCCTCGATCTGCGCGCCGAGCTGCTTGATCTTCTCGCCGATCACCCGGCGCTGCCCGTCGAGCGTGGCGCGGCGGCTTCGGAACTGCTCGACCTGCCCCTTCCAGATGTCGCCGACGAAGGCGTCCCCGTCCCGCGCGGCAAGCTCGGCTGGCCGGGTGAGCTCGTCCCTTCCCGCGAGCTCGGCCAGCAGCCGGGCCTCGCTGGCGCGCAGGACGTGATACTGCTCGCTCAGCACGCTGTATTCGGCGCGCGTCTGGGTGTCGTCGAGCACGATCAGCACCGCGCCCTGCTCGACATGGTCGCCCTCCCTGACGTTCAGCGTCCGGACAATGCCGCCATCGAGGTGCTGCACGCTCTTGCGGTTGCCTTCGACCTTGACGACCGCGCTGGCGACCACCGCGCCATTGAGCGGCGCGAGCGCCGCCCAGCCGCCGAAGGCGCCGAAAAAGACCGCGATGACCAGCCAGCCGAGGAATGCCGGCTTGAAGATCGACTCGCTCGCATCCAGACCCGGATCGGAGCCTGCGCCCAGGGCGACGTCGGTCATGCCGCGGTCCTCTCCCGATCGGCGGCCGGGGACGCAACCGCTCGCGGCGGCGCCGCGCGCCGGACCGGCTGCACGCCGGGGCCGCCCTGCGCCGCCTGATCCCGCGACAGCCGGGACAGGATCTCGGCCCGCGGGCCGAACATCGCCACCGCGCCGTCGTGCAGCACCAGCAGCTTGTCGACGATCCCGAGCGTCGCCGGACGATGCGAGATCAGCACCGTGGTCGCGCCGCTCTCCTTGAGGCCGAGGATGCATTGAGCCAGGGCTGAATCGCCGCCCGCGTCGAGGTTGGAGGACGGCTCGTCGAGCACGACCAGGCTCGGATTGCCGTAGACGGCGCGCGCCAGACCGATCCGCTGGCGCAGGCCGCCCGACAGAACGGCGCCGCCGTCGCCGACTTGCGTCTCGTAGCCGTTGCGCAGCCGCAGCACGAGGTCGTGCACGTCGGCGTGACGCGCGGCGCGCACGACCGCGGCGTCGTCGCCGGTCTGGAAGCGGCCGATGTTGGCACTCACCGTATCGGCAAACAGCTCGACGTCCTGGGGCAGGTAGCCGACGTGCCGGCCGAGCGTGCCACGCGCCCAGGCGGCGATATCGGCGCCGTCGAGCCGCGCCACGCCGGCGCTGGGCGCCAGCACCCCGACGAGGTGGCGCGCGAGCGTCGACTTGCCGGCACCGGACGGGCCGATCACGCCCAGCACCTCGCCGGGCTCGAGCGCGAAGGAGACGCCGCGCAGCAGCGGCGCGGACTGGCCGGCCACGAAACATGTCAGGTTCTCGACCTCGAGGCGGCCTGCCGGGCGCGGCAGGACGAGCGGCGCAGCGGTCGCGGGACAGGCCAGGAAGAGCTCGTTCAGGCGACGGGCCGCGCCGCGCGCCACGGCGAGGCCGCGCCAGGCGCCCACCACCTGTTCGACGGGCTGGAGCGCGCGGCCGAGCAGAAGGCTGGCGGCGAACATCGCACCGCCCGACACCTCGTGCTCGATCACGAGATAGGCACCGAGCCCGAGAATCACCGACTGCATCGTCAAGCGCAGGAAGCGGATGACACCCTGGATCGCGGCGCCGCGGCCGCTGGCCGCGACCTGGCGCTCCAGCATCGTCGCGCGATCGCGCGACCAGCGGCGCAGCAGGTCCCCGGTCATGCCCATGGCGAGGACAGCCTCGCGGTTGCGCAGGCTCATCTCGGTGAAACCGTAGCTGCGCGCGGCGGCGGTGTTGGCCTCGGCCAGAGGCGTGCCGACCAGAAGCTCGTTGACGAACGCCATCGTCACCAGCAGGACGCAGCACCCGACGGCGAAGACACCCAGCGTCCAGTGCAGCAGGAAGATCGCTGCGATGTAGAGTGGCGCCCACGGCAGATCGAAGATCGCGTGGATGCCGGTGCCGGTCACGAACTGGCGCAAGCCGTCGAAGTCGCGCAGCAGCTGGCCGCGTGCCTCGCCCGCCGCCGGCACCCGGCCGGTGATCGCCTCCATCACGCGGGACGCCATGCGGCGGTCGATCCGCAGGCTGAGGCGCGTCAGCACGCCGGCGCGCGCGAGGTCGAGACCGGCCAGCGCCAGATAGGCGGCGACCAGCGCCCCGGTCAGCATCGCGAGCGTCACCTCGCTGCCGCTCGACACGACGCGGTCGTAGACCTGCAGCATGTAGAGCGGGCCTGCGAGATAGAGCAGGTTGATCGCCAGACTGAAGGCTCCGGCGGTGGCGAAGCCTGCCGCGCAGGCGCGCAGCAGTCGGCGGAGCTCGGGCGCTCTGCGACGCATGATCGGGTCCCGCCTACTGATGATGGAAGTCGCCGGCGGTGAGCCCGAGATGCACGCCGACCAGCGTGATCTCCATGCTCGCGGCATGCACGTCGGCAGCGCTCACCGTGGTGGCGCTTGCCGTGGTGTTGGCGAGCACCAGCGTGTTGCCGCCGGCCTCCAGCGTGGCGATGCTGTGGGCGTCGAGCGTGAAGCTGCCCGCGCCGGTGAGCGCGCCCTGATAGCGCGCCAATCCGTTGGCGGCGTCGATGCCGGCGATCGAGGAGAAGTCGATCTGGTCGAGCCCGTGGTGATAGCCGCCGATCGTATCCGGCGCCGTCGACGTGGAGTCCGATGCGACAGTGTACTTGAAGGAGACACTGCCCGATCCCGCGATCAGCGTGTCGGCGCCGCCGCCGCCCGTGATCGTGGCGTTGGCGCCGTGCGCGTCGATCACATCGCTGCCGGAACTCCCCGTCAGCGATGTGGTCGTGCTGCCGCCGATCAACGCCTTGCCGCTGCCGTGGACCATGCTGCCGGAGAGAAGCGTGGCGTTGTAGCCATAGCTGTGCGCCGTGCCGACGGCGGCATGGTCGAGATAGGTCCAGTTGCCGGAGGCGTCGGTGACGGTGCCGCCGATCCAGTTGTTGCCGTCGTAGATCGAGATGCCGTCTCCGGCCTCGCCGGTGGCCCCGCTCAGCGTCACGGTGCCGTACGCGTCGACCGCCGCGCCGGTGAAGCTCGGCGTAACCGGCGTGTGCGCTGCAGCGGCGAGCGAGACTCCGGCCGAACCGGTGTTGCCGGCGGCATCGGTCTCGCTCGCGACGATCGCATGCGGGCCGGCGGCGAGGCCGGCCGGCGTGAACGACCAGGCACCTTGGGCGTCGGCGGCGGCCGTAACCGTGGACAGGGCGCCGTCGATGGTGAAGTGGACCGTGGCGCCGGCATCGCCGGTACCGGTGACGGAACCGGCAGGGTCGGCCATCGCGGTGACGACGGGCGCCGTGGTGTCGACGGTGAAATTCGCCGCTGCGGTCGCCGTGGCACCCAGAGCATTGCTCTCGCTGGCGACGATGGTGTGATGGCCGTCGCCCAGCCCGGTCGGCGTGAAGGTCCATTTGCCGTCGCTGGCGGCCATGGCGGTGGCCGCGATCGCGGTCCCGTCGATCGTGAAGTGCACCGTCGCAAGCGCGTCGGTCGAGCCGGTGAACGTCGCTTGCGACGTGATGCCGTCCGTCTTCGAGGCGCCCGTGTCCTCGGCCAGCAGAAGCGAGACGTGCGGCGAGAGCGTGCTCAGCGTGAAGGGATTGACGCCATGGCTCTCGTTGCCCGCCGGGTCGGTGGCATTGGCGCCATAGCTGTGCACGCCCGGAGAAATCGCGCCGCTCAGGGCGAAGGTCCCGTCGGTGCCGGTCGTGGCGAAGCCCATCCAGTCGTTGCCGTCATAGACCGAGATCGTGTCGTTGGCCTGGCCCGTGAAGCCGGTGAGCGTGACCGTGCCGCCTGCGACGGTGCCGCCGGTGAAGAAGGGCCTGGGTGCTTCGGTCAACAGCGTGAAGCTGGCGGCGGCGCTGCCCACCAGGGTCGTGCCGTCGAATTCGCTGGCGACGATCGTGTGCGCGCCGGCGGCGAGCCCGACCGGGGTGAAGCTCCAGTGGCCGCCGGCATCGACCGTGGCCGGGCCGACGACCGCGTGGCCGTCGATGCTGAAATACACCGTGGCGCCCGCATCGGCGATGCCGCCGAGCGAGGCGTCGTTGGTGATGCCGTCGCTCGCCGATGTACCGGTGTCGTGCGCGAGCTGGGCCGTGATGAGTGGAGCCGATGGCGTGCTGCCGGTCGCCCCCATGCCGATCGAATCGGCGAGCACCGGGCTGCCACCGCTCACCCGGACGCCGGAGCCCGCCACCACTATGCCATCGCCGGCGATCGCCAGGCTGCCGCTGCCCTGGAGGTTGACCAGGATCGTCGGATCCGAGCCGCTGCCGTAATATTCAAGGCCCGTACCCGTCATCGAGACCCCGGCGCCCGCGGCGAGCGTGCCGGCGACCGCCACGACCTGCGGGCCCCAGGTCGAGAAGGTGTTGTCGGTGAAGTTCGACGCACCCTGAATGTACGCACCTTCGCCGGCGTTGTTCTCGAAGCCGCTGGCCTGCACCAGGGTGATGCCCGAGCCGGCATAGATGCCGGGCCCGGCATTCTCGACGAAGTAGGCGCCCTTGACCGTCATGTCATGAGTGCCGTTGTCGAGGGTAAGCCCGGCGGCACCGTTCTTGCGGAAGCCGCCGCCGATCCAGTCGAGGTCGCTGGCGGTGCCGCCGTGCGCGCTGTCGGCGAAGCGGGCACCGCCCAGCGCGTTGCCGTTCATCCACGAGGCCGCGACGTCGACATGGCGGACATTGCCCAGCACGTCGAGCCCGAAGCCGCCGGTATGCTCGACGTTGACGTTGCTGATGGTGAGATTGGTGACCGCGCGGTCGGTCCCGTCGGCCACGATCTTGATGCCATCGCCCTCGCCGCCGCTGCCGTTGATCGAGAAGTTCTCGATCGTGAAGTTGGCGAGCGTCACGCCGGCGCCGACCACGATCTCGATCACCGGTCCGCCGCCGGCGATGCTGGAGCTGATCTTCGCGCCGCCGAGATCGATCACGCCGCCGTTCGAGGAGCTGGTGACGTTGATGACGATCGGCTGGGTCACGCTGTAGGCTGCATTGGCCAGGTGCACTGTATGGCCCGCGAGGGCCTGTTCGATCGCGGTCTCGAGCGCGCCGGTGCCGTGGCTCGAGGCGATGGCGGCCGTCGTGGCTGCCGTCACCGCGCTCACGGTCGGCGCCGTCACGCCGACATTGCTCACCGTGACGTGCGCCGGACCGTTGCCGCCCGCGCCGCCCATCGTGACGCCCGGTCCGTCGACGATCGTGCCGGTATTGCCGACCTGTAGCGAGGCGCCGTTGCCCTGGATGCTGGCCAGCGCTCCGGGACCGGTCGCGCTGTTGCCGATGAGCGTGGCATCGCCGGCAAGATAGCCGTTGATGCCGACGCCCTGCGCGCCCGTGCTTTCGAACGTATCGTTGTTGAAGTTGCCGTAGTTCTGGAACTGCACCCCCGAGCCGTGGTTGTCGTTGAAGTCGCTCGAGCTCACCGAGGTGATGCCCCACATCGCCGCAATGCCCGAGTCGCTGTTGCCGGCGAAGCTGGCGCCGTCGACGCTCAGATCGCGGGCGCCGTTGTCGAGCGTGATCCCGGCCCCGGCATTGTCGTCGGCGCCGCCGCCGAACCAGCGCAGCGCGCTGACCTGGCCGCCGTCGAGATGCGAGAAATAGGCGCCGCCCTGTCCGTTGCCGTTCATCCAGCTGTTCGAGACCAGGCCCTCGAACACGCTGCCTTGGACGTCGATGCCGAAGCCGCCGACGTCCTGTACGGTGACGTTGTTGACGTTCCAGTTGTAGACCCAGCGATCGTTGCCGGCGGCCACGATCTTGATGCCGTCGCCCTCCGCGCCGTTGCCCTGGATGGTGAAGTTCGAGAAGTCGAGGTAGCGCAGGTCGACGCCGGGACCGACGACGATCTCGATGACCGGCTGGCCGCCGCCGATCCGGGAGACGATCGTGGCGCCACCGCCGTCCAGCCCGAGCGGGCCCTGAATGGTGCTGTCGATGTGGATCACGATCGGCTGGGTGACCGTATAGGTCCCGCCCGACAGTTGGGCGACATAGCCGCCGTTGACCGCTGCCGTGAGTGCCGCTCCAAGGTCTGTGATTGCCGTTGTCATTGGTCCCGCTTCGATCAAGGGTGGATTATTCGCCGGTGGCCGGCAGGTTGGTCGGGCCTCGAGGGCGCATGCCGACGGGCACCGCACCCGGTGGTGTGGTCTCAATGGATGGGTCGAATCGCAAAAAACGCAGCCGCCTCGATGGCGACGCTGCTGTCCCCCGCGCAGCCGGGAACCTAGTCAAAAGGTTGCGCAGGCGCCCGCACTATAGGTTCCACTATGGAGCGAACCGGCTCATTTCCAGTTCAAAGTGGAGCATTGCCCTCAATGCGCGAGACTGGGCAATTCCGTCAGCGCCACGATGCGGATGCCCGCCTTTTCAAGCCCCTTGCGCACGGCGGTCGAGACCTCGATCGCGGTGGGACCGTCGCCGTGCACGCAGATCGAATCGACCTGGCAGGGAATGCGCTTGCCCGACGTCGAGTAGATCGCCTGCTCGTCGACCATGCGGCGCACGTTGGCCACCGCGGTCGCGGCGTCCTTGACCATCGAGTTGGCTTCCTTGCGCGGCGTCAGCATGCCGGCGTCGGTGTAGGTGCGGTCGGCGAAGACCTCCTCGGCGGCGCGCAGTCCGAACTTCTTCGCCGCCTTGCCCTGCTCGGTGTTGGCCTGGCAGAGGAAGATCAGGTCGCGATCGACCGCCCTGGTGGCGCGCGCGATCGCCTCGGCCATCTCCGGGCTGTCGGCCGACATGTTGGCCATCATGCCGTGCGGTTTCATGTGCGTGACCTTGGCGCCATGGAGGGCCGCGATCGCCTGCAGCGCGCCGATCTGGTAGGCGATGTTGGCCTCGAGTTCCCTGATCGTGAGGTTGATGACCCGGCGGCCGAAGCCCTGGAGATCGGCGAAGCCCGGGTGGGCGCCGATCGAGACTCCGTTGGCCGCACACAGCTTCACGGTGTCCATCATCACGACGGGGTCGCTGGCGTGGAAGCCGCAGGCCACGTTGGCCGAGCGCACGATCTTCAGCACCTCGGCGTCGTTGCCCATCACCCAGGGCCCGAAGCTCTCGCCGAGATCGGAGTTGATGTTGACGTGTCCTGCGTTGGTGGCTGCGGCCATGGGAGACTCCCTGAAGCGAAGGCGCTATTCTAGCAGACGTGAGCGTACGTTACCTCTCCTGCGGCGACACGGCCTTTACCGTCGAATTCGGCAACGAAATTTCCCCGGCCCTCAACGGCCAGGTGATGGCCCTGCACGCCGCCATCGGCCAGGCGACATCGGCCGGCAGGCTGCCGGGCGTGGTCGAGACCGTGCCGACGATGCGGTCGCTGATGGTGACCTACGATCCGCTGGCCACCACGCGCGCCGAACTGCAGCCCGAAATCGAGGCGCTGGTCGCCAGGGGGCTGAAGGCCAGCGGCGCGACCCGCCGGGTCACGATCCCGTGTTGCTACGACGACCCCGAATTCGCGCCCGACCTCAAGGAAGTGGCCCGGCGTACCAAGAAGACGCCGGAACAGGTGATCGAGGCCCATCTGAAATCGGCCTTCAGGGTCTACGTGCTGGGCTTCATGCCGGGCCTCGCCTATGTCGCGGGCCTCGACCCCACTCTTTATCTGCCGCGCCGCAGCCAGCCGAGGGTGCGCCTGCCGCGCTCGACCGTGGCCATCGCCATGGACATGACGACGATCTATCCGTTCGAGAGCCCCGGCGGCTGGCACCTGATCGGCCGCACACCGCTCATGATGTTCGACAAGCGCAAGCCGCAGCCGGTGTTCCTGGCGCCGGGCGACCAGGTCTCCTTCCAGCGCATCGACCGCAAGACCCACGACCGGATGGCCGCCGAGTCCGAACGCGGCACGCTCGACTGGTCGAAGCTGGTGAAGGCATGAGGGCGTCGCTCTCATATTTCCTCCCCCGTCTCGGGGGAGGTGGCGCCGTCATACGGCGACGGAGGGGGTGCAACACCAAGGCTCTCTCCACTCATCGACATCGCGTCTGCGGCACCCCCTCCGTCGCGGATTACCGCGCCACCTCCCCCGGGACGGGGGAGGAAAAGATATGAGCGCGGCACTCAAGGTCGTGCGGGCGGGGCTGTTCGACACGGTCCAGGATTTCGGCCGCGTGGGCTTCATGGCGCTCGGCATGCCGACGGCGGGCGCGATGGATCGCGTGGCGCTGTCGCTGGCCAACGCCCTCGCCGGCAATCCGCCCGATACCGCGGGCATCGAGATCGGCGTGATGGGGCCGGACCTGCTGGTCGAGGCCGACAGCGTGAGGGTGGCGCTGGCGGGACCGCTCTCGCCATCGCTGATCGAGGGACCGGAGGCACCGCCCCGGCCGATCGAGTCGGACCGCTCGCATCTGCTGAAGCGCGGCCAGGTGCTGCGGGTCGGCACGATCGACGGATCGAGCACGGCCTATCTCGCGGTCGCGGGCGGCTTCGCCCTGCCCGCCTTCATGGGCAGCCTGTCGACATACGCGCGCGCCGGCCTCGGCGGCTTCGACGGCCGCAAGCTCGCCGCGGGCGACGTGCTGCCGCTTGCGCGCGCGGCGGCATCGCCCGGCGACGAGCGCAAGCTTGCCGGCCCCTTCGACTACGGCCGCGGCCCGATCCGCGTGATCTGGGGGCCGCAGGACGACTACTTCACCGCGCGCGGCCGCAGGACCTTCGTGGAGTCCGAGTACAAGGTCTCGAAGGAGGCCGACCGCATGGGCATCCGCTTCGACGGCCCGGTGATCGAGCATGCGGCAAGTGCCGCAAAGGGGGGCGCCGACATCATCTCCGACGGCATCGGGCCGGGCGCCATCCAGGTGCCGGGCGCGGGCCTGCCGATCGTGCTGCTGGGCGACCGGCAAACCGTCGGCGGCTACGCCAAGATCGCGACGGTGGCGTCGGTCGACCTGCCCCGCCTCGGCCGCCTGCTGCCGGGCCAGGCCGTGCGCTTCGCCGCGATCACGGTCGAGCAGGCCGAGACGCTGCGCCGCGACCAGGAGGCACGCCTGAAGAGCGCGATCGCGGCATTCCAGGTCGCGCGCCCGCCGGGCGGCATCGATCTCGCGAAGCTCTACGAGGAAAACCTGATCGACGGCGTGGTGTTCTGAGGGCGGCCGGCTCAGTCCTCGGCGGCGCTCAGCCCATCGAACGACAGGCGGCCCGGGCCCGAGACATGGAGGGACAGAAGGCCTCCGGCGATCGCGCAGTTCTTGAGGAAGTGGAACATCTGCTGATGGTCCACGAAGTTGGCGTGGAAGAGCAGCGCCGTCAGCACGCAGAAGCTCGCGAGCGCCAGCGACGTGAAGCGCATGCGGTAGCCCGCGATCAGCAGGATGGCGCCCGCCAGCTCGATGAACACCGCGACCGGCAGCAGGTTCGCCATGACGCCGTTGTGGATCATGAAGGCCGCGGTCTCGTCGTAGCCCTGGACCTGGCCGACGCCCGACCACAGGAACAATCCCGCGATGAGGCAGCGGGCCACGAGCAGCACGCTGGCGTTGCTCGTGTCGTCGACGAGCCCCGTCCTCGTTCCGTCCATCGAATTGGCCGCCGATCCCCTCATGCTTGCAGTGTAGCCGGTTTGCGCCATCATGAGTACGAGACGACGGGCCTTTGAGACGATTGAAACAATCACCGGGGAAGCGCTGAACATGGTCTGGCAACCGGAAATGGACGAGCTGCGGCGGCGTCAGGAGATGGCGAAGCGCATGGGCGGCGCCGACAAGGTCAAGCGCCAGCACGACGGCGGCCGGCTCACCGTGCGCGAGCGCATCGACCGGCTGGTCGACGGCGCGAGCTTCCGCGAGATCGGCTCGGTCGCCGGCAAGGCCGAGTACGACGGCCGGAACGACCTGGTCGAGCTGATGCCCGCCAACGCCGTGATGGGCCGCGCCAGGATCGACGGCCGGCACGTCGCGGTGACCGGCGACGACTTCACCGTGCGCGGCGGCTCGGCCGACGCCACGATCAAGGAAAAGGACATCTTCATCGAGCGCTACGCCAACCAGTATCGCGTGCCGCTGATCCGCATGATCGAGGGCTCGGGCGGCGGCGGCTCGGTGAAGACGATCGAGACCACCGGCCGCGCCAACGTGCCGGGCGTGCGCGGCTGGGAGTGGGTGGTGCAGAACATGGGCACCGTGCCGACCGTGGGCCTCGGCCTCGGCTCGGTCGCGGGACTCGGCGCCGCGCGGCTCGCCGCCACGCACTACTCGGTGATGGTCAAGGAAGTGTCGGCGATGTTCGTCGCCGGCCCGCCGGTGGTGAACCGGCTCGGCGCCAAGCAGTACGACAAGCAGGAGCTGGGCGGCTGGGAGATCCAGCTGCGCGCCGGCGCCATCGACGAGGCGGCCGAGAGCGAGGACGAGGCGTTCGCCCTCACCCGCCGCTTCCTGTCCTACCTGCCGTCCTCGGTCTACGACGTCCCGCCGCGGGGTCCGCAGACCGACGATCCGGCGCGGCGCGAGGAGTCGCTGTTCGAGGCGATCCCGCGCGACATCCGCAAGGTCTATCGCATCCGGCCGATCGTCGAGAAGTGCGTCGACCAGGGCTCGTTCTTCGAGATGGGCAGGCTCTACGGCCGGTCGGTGGTGACCGGCTTCGCGCGCATCGACGGCTGGCCGGTGGCGGTGATGGCCAGCGACCCGATGTTCTACGGCGGCGGCTGGACGGCCGACGCCTGCCAGAAGGTGGCGCGCTTCGTCGACATGGCCGAGACGTTTCATCTCCCCGTCGTCTATTTCTGCGACTGCCCCGGCTTCCTGATCGGGCTCGAGGCCGAGAAGAGCGGCGTCATCCGCCAGGGCGTGCGCACCATGTCGGCGATGTTCCAGACCACCGTGCCGTGGTGCACCTTCATC
>Ga0068855_100008206_pt1 | contig 12625 bp, 11 predicted proteins | sample KBSCornC52_FD_66592 | JGI IMG/M metagenome (GOLD analysis project Ga0068855, IMG submission 66592) | Corn rhizosphere microbial communities from Kellogg Biological Station, Michigan, USA - KBS Corn C5-2 | ecosystem: Host-associated > Plants > Roots > Rhizosphere > Soil ...
GGCTCGCTCCAGCGGAAGATCGGCAGGCCGAACGTGGACTCGGTGACGAAGGTTTCGCATCGCAGCGGCTCGAAGGGCGCGCACGTGGGATCGGCATCGAGCTTGTAATCGCCGGAAACGACCCACACCTCGCCGCCCGATTCGATGCGCACCTGCGCGCTCCCGAGCACGTGGCCGGCCGGATGCAGCGAGACCTTGACGCCGTTCCTCGCGATCGCCGCGCCATACGCCAGCGCCTCGATCGCCGCCTCCTCGCCCAAGCGTGCGCGCAGCACCGGCAACCCGGGCGCGGCGCAAAGATACTTCGCGCTCCCCGGCCGAGCATGGTCCGAGTGCGCATGCGTGATCACCGCGCGCTCCACCGGCTGCCATGGATCGATGTAGAAGTCGCCCGCGGCACAGTAGAGGCCGCGGGGCGTGGATTCGATCAGCATCGCTGCCGCCTATGTCCCTGCCAACGGATTTTGCGGGTCGTCCCAGCTCTTCGGATCCTCGAGCGGCTCGAGGTGCGTGAGAACCTCGACGTGCGGCAGGCGCGCGCGAATGTCGTTCTCGAGGCGCTCGGCCAAGTCGTGGCCTTCCTGGATCGTCATGCCGCCGGGAAGCAGCACATGGACGTCGACGAAGCTTTTCGCCCCCGCCACGCGCGTGCGCAGCGCATGGTAGTCGCCGCCCTGGTGGCGCAACTCCTCGAGCACGTGCACGATCGCCGCGCGATCCTGCTCCGGCACCGCGCGGTCCATGAGGCCCTCGAAGGAGCGCGCCATGAGGTGCCAGCCGGTCCACAGGATCTGCACGGCGACGGCGAGCGCGATGATCGGGTCGAGCCGCAGCCACCCGGTCCACTGCACGAGGACCACGCCGATGAAGACGCCGCTCGTGGTCCAGACGTCGGTGAGGAGGTGCTTCGCGTCCGCCTCGAGCGTGATCGACCGGTGTGCGCGCGCCGCGCGCAGCAGCACCCATGCGCACCACACGTTGGCGAGCGCGGCCACCACCGAAAGCGCGAGGCCCGCGCTCACCTGCTCGAGCGCCCGGGGATGCAGCATCCGCGGGATCGCCGTCCACATGATGCCGCCCGCCGCGACGAAGATGAGCGCGCCCTCGATGCCGCTCGAGAAGTACTGCGCCTTCTCGTGGCCGAAGTTGTGCTCGCGGTCGGGGCCCGCGGCCGCATAGGTCAGCACGCCCAGCGCGACGAGGGCCGCGACGATGTTCACCACCGCCTCCACCGCGTCCGAGAGCAGTCCCACCGATCCGGTGAGGTAGTACGCGAGGAACTTGAGGACGATCGTGACGATCGAGGTGCCCAGCGAGACCCAGGCGTAGAAGGTCGGCGCGCGCAGGCTCACCGGCGCTTCCCCGGCGAGGGCTTGAGCCCGCGGATGAGGCGCGCGCCCTCCTCCACCACGAAGCGCTCGAACGCCTCGGCGATGCGCGGCAGCGTCCTCTCGCGGCGATGCACGACGTACCACTGGCGCATGAAGGGAAAGCCTTTCACCGGGACGATCGCGAGCCGGCCGAGGGCGAGCTCCTGCTGGACCGCGTGGCCGGAGAGGAATCCTAACCCGAAGCCGGCGGCCACCGCCTGCTTGATCGTCTCGTTGCTCGCGATCTCCATCTCGATGCGCGGCGCCACGCCCGATTCCGAGAACGCCTGGTCCATCGCGAGGCGCGTGGCCGATCCGGGCTCGCGCGAGATGATGGGTTCCTGCGCGACCGTCTCCAGCGTCACGCTGCGCCGATGCGCGAGCGGATGATCGGGCGCCGCGATCACGACGTGCGGATGCGGCGCGAAGGGCCGCGCGGCGAAGGCCGGCTGCGTGGGGGCGTGGCTCATCACGGCGAGGTCGATCTCGTGCGCGGCGAGGCGCTCGAGGAGGAGGTCGCGATTGCCCACGGTGATGCGGGCGCGGATGCGCGGATGGCGGGCGCGGAAGGCGGCGATGAGCCAGGGGAGGAAGTAATCGCCGGCATTGATCACCGCGACATCGAGGAGCCCCTGCTCGAGCGAGCCGAGGCCCGCGATCGCCTCCTCCGACGCGCGGATGTGGCCAAGGATGCCGCGCGCATGGGCGAGCACCTCCTCGCCCGCCTGCGTGAGCTTCAGGCGCCGGCCGACCCGCTCGAAGAGCGCGGCGTTGGCGTGGCCTTCGAGCTGGCGGATCTGGATCGAGATCGCGGGCGGCGTGAGGTGCAGCTCCTCGGCGGCGCGGGTGAGGGAGAGGTGGCGGGCCGCGCTTTCGAAGACGCGCAGCTGGCGCAGCGTGGCGTTCTTCATTAAACGATCGCTTAATGATTTCGTAACTTCATTTTACTTTTCTTTAACCGGCGGGGGGAATAGCCTGAATCCATGACCGCCGACCGCAATTCCATCAACCGCGCCTTCCGCGAGCTGGGACTTCGCTTCCAGTGGGACGAGCGCGACTGGGCCGTCCTGTGCGCGATGCCGGACGTGCGCTCGCAGCTGGGCTACTGGCTGCCGCGCAACCAGCCGCACCTGCTCCAGGTCTACGACATCGAGTTCCTCGGCCGCGTGGTCGAGGAACGCATCGCGCAGCCCACGCACTCCTTCGGCCTCGAGGCCCACGGCCGCGCCTGAGAAAAAGGGGTCAGATCCCTTTTCCCGCCCGGCGGGAAAAGGGATCTGACCCCTTTTTCACGCGAGCTCCTTGCGGCCCTTGAAGTGCTCGAGGGCCTCGGGATTGGCGAGCGCCTCGACGTTCTTCACCGGCTGGCCGTGCACGACGGCGCGCACCGCGAGCTCCACGATCTTGTTGCTCTTGGTGCGCGGGATGTCGGGGACCTGCAGGACCACCGACGGTACGTGGCGCGGGGTGGTGTTCTCGCGGATCTTGTCCTTGATCCTCTTCACGAGCGGGTCGTCGAGCGCGAGCCCGTCGCGCAGCCGCACGAAGAGCACGACGCGCACGTCCTTCTCCCAGTCCTGGCCGATGACGATGGATTCGACCACCTCGTCGAGCTTCTCCACCTGGCGGTAGATCTCGGCCGTGCCGATGCGCACGCCGCCGGGATTCAGCACCGCGTCCGATCGACCGTAGATCACCATGCCGCCGTGCTTCGTGAGCTCGCACCAGTCGCCATGGCGCCACACGCCGGGGTACTTCTCGAAATAGGCCGCGCGGTACTTCGCGCCATCGGGATCGTTCCAGAAGCCGAGCGGCATCGTCGGGAAAGGGCGCGTGCACACGAGCTCGCCCTTCTGCCCGGGCGGCAGCGCTCGACCCTCGTCGTCGAACACCTCCACCGCCATCGCGAGCATGCGGCACTGCAGCTCGCCGCGCCACACCGGAAGGATCGGGCAGCCGCCCGCGAAGCAGGCGACGAGGTCGGTGCCGCCGCTGATCGACGAAAGGCAGATGTCCTTCTTCACATGCCGGTAAACGTAGTCGAAGCCTTCCGGCGCGAGCGGCGAGCCGGTGGAGTACATCGTGCGCAGCTCGGGAAGCTCGTGAGTGCGGATCGGATCGAGCCCGACCTTCGCGGCGGAATCGAGGAACTTGGCCGACGTCCCGAAGTGCGTCATGTCCTCGGCCGCGGCGTAGTCGAAGAGAATGTTGCCGCGCGCGGCGAAGGGCGAGCCGTCGTAGAGGAGCAGCGTCGCGCCCGCGGCGAGCCCCGAGACGAGCCAGTTCCACATCATCCATCCGCAGGTGGTGAAGTAGAACAGGCGATCGCCGTGCTTCAAGTCGCCCTGCAGCAGGTGCTCCTTCAAGTGCATGAGGAGCACGCCGCCCGCTCCGTGCACGATGCATTTCGGAACGCCGGTGGTCCCGCTCGAATAGAGGATGTAGAGCGGATGGTTGAACGGCATGCGGCGGAAGGCGATCGGACCGGCCGCATGCGGCGCGAGGAACGCATCGAGCGCGACCCCGCGCGGCACCGACTGCGCGTGCGGCTTCTCCGAGATGTACGGAACGACCACCACTCGCTTCACGGTCGGAAGCTGCTTCACGATCTGCGCGAGGCGCGGCAGCGTGTCGATCGCCTTGCCGTTGTAGTAGTAGCCGTCGCAGCACACGAGCACCTTGGGCTCGACCTGGCCGAAGCGGTCGAGCACGCCCTGCACGCCGAAATCCGGCGAGCACGAGGTGAACGTCGCGCCGAGGCTCGCCGCGCCGAGCATGGCGATCACCGTCTCGGGCATGTTGGGCATGAACGCCGCCACGCGGTCGCCCGCCTCCACGCCGGCCGCCGCGAGCGCCTGCTGCATGCGCGAGACCTCGTCGTGCAGGTCGCCCCAGCTCATGCGCCGGCGCACCTTGTCCTCGCCCCAGAAGACCAGCGCATCGGACTGGCGCCGGTGGCGCAGCAGGTTCTCGGCGAAGTTGAGCGTGGCATCGGGGAAGAAGCGCGCGCCCGGCATCTGGTTCGCATCCACGAGCACGCGCGCGCCGCGCTCCCCGATCACGCCGGCGTAGTCCCACAGGTCACGCCAGAAGTCCTCGAGGTTGGCGACGGACCATGCATGCAACGATGCGTAGTCGGCGATCGCGATCCCATGGCGCTCGCTCACGAGCTTCATGAACGCCGTGATTCCGGCGTGCGCGATGCGTTCGGGGGAAGGACTCCAGAGGGGCTGGTCGCTCATGGTCGTGCGGCTCGGCGAGAAGCCCAGATGATACCAATCGGCTAGTCGAGCGTGCCCTCGGCGATGCGGACGTCCTGGGCATGGCCCAGCGCGGCCTCGATCGCGGTCTCGATGCCGCGCACCATCGTGGCGACCGACATCGACGGAGCGCCGCGCTTGTCGAGCACCATCTCCTCGCTCGCGGGAACGTGGACGAAGCCCGCGCGGGAGCGCTTGCCGCTCCCCGCGAGGAAATGCAGCACGCCGTACATCAGGTGGTTGCACACGAAGGTGCCGGCGGAGTTCGAGACCTCCGCCGGAACGCCCGCCCGCCGCATCGCGGCGACCATCGCTTTCGCGGGCAGCGTGGAGAAATAGGCCGCAGGGCCGCCGGCGGCGATCGGCTCGTCCACGGGCTGCGCGCCGGCGTTGTCCGCGATCCTCGCATCGTCCACGTTGATCGCGACACGCTCGACGCCGATGTGCGTGCGTCCCGCGGCGAGCCCGAGCGACACCACCAACGCGGGTCGGTGACGCTCGATCGCATCGGCGACCACCTCGATCGCGCGGCGGAACTCGCAGGGCACGCGGCACACCTCGATGCGCATCCCGGCGATCGAGGCCGGCAGCCGCTCGCAGACTTCCCACGAGGGATTGACCGAATCGCCGCCGAAGGACTCGAAGCCCGTGACCAGCACCACCTTCTGCGCGCCTCTTGCCTTTCGCTTCTCGCCCGGGGGAAAAGGGGTCGGATCCCTTTTTCGCGCGGAAAAGGGATCTGACCCCTTTTCCCGCGGCTCCGGCGCCTGGGGCTCGAGCATGAGCTGCGGCGGCACCTCGGCGCCCGGACGGGGACGCCGGTGCGAGCGCGGACCGCCGCGCGGTTCCGCGGGCGGGGGACGCCCGCGCGACGTCTTCTGGCGCCGGCGCAGGTTGGCCATCGCTAGCGGGCGGTCCAGCCGCCGTCGATGGAAAGCGACGCCCCGTTGATCTGCGCCGCCGCATCCGAGGCGAGGTAGAGCGCGAGCGAGGCGACATCGCCGACCGGCACGAACTTCTTCGTCGGCTGCGGCGCGAGGATCACGTCGCGGATCACGTTCTCCCTGGGGATCCCGTGCACGCGCGCCTGGTCGTCGATCTGCTTGTCGACGATGGGCGTCATGACGAACCCGGGGCAGATCGCGTTCGAGGTGATGCCGAGCTCGGCCACCTCGAGCGCCACCGTCTTCGTGAATCCGACGACACCGTGCTTGGCCGCGACGTACGCGCTCTTGTAGGGCGAGGCGACCAAGCCGTGGGCCGAGGCGATGTTGATCACGCGCCCCCACTTCGCCTTCTTCATGCCGGGAAGCGCCGCGCGCGTGGCGTGGAACGCCGAGGACAGGTTGATCGCGATGATGGCGTCCCACTTTTCGATCGGAAACTCGTCCACGGGCGCCACGTGCTGGATGCCGGCGTTGTTCACCAGGATGTCGACGCGCCCGAAGGCCTTTTCCGCCTCCTTCACCATGGCGGCGATCTCGGCGGGCTTCGTCATGTCGGCGCCGTGGTAGAGCGCCTTCGCGCCGGATTCCTTCGCGAGCCCCGCGCGCAGGCGTTCGATGTCCGCCGCGTCGCCGAAGCCGTTCAACATCACGTTCGCGCCCTCGCGCGCGAAGCGCTCCGCGATGCCGCGGCCGATGCCGCTGGTGGAACCGGTGATGAGCGCCGACTTGCCGGAAAGCTGACCCGCCATGGTTTGCCTCTCTCGTTGGGCGCCGCGTACCGGCGCTATCGACCGATCGTCTCGCCGCGCGGTTGCTTCGCGCGGGCCGCGGGGCGCACCATCTCGACGTGCGCGATGCCGTCCTCGTCGTAGGGCGCGGAGGCGGTGACGAACCCGAATTGCTCGTAGAAGCGCTCGAGGCGCTGCTGCGCGCCGATGCGGATCGCGCGTCCCGGCCACAGCTGCTCGGCACGCGCGAGCGACTCGCGCACGAGCTCGCGGCCGAGTCCCGTGCGGCGCACCGGCTGCGCGGTGATGATGCGGCCGATGGAAGGCTCCTCGTACTTCACGCCCGGCGCGACGAGGCGGGCGTAGGCGAGCAGCTCGTCGCCGCGATATCCCAGCAAATGCCAGCTCTCGACGTCCGCGCCATCGAGGTCCTGGAAGGCGCACTCCTGCTCCACGACGAACACCGCCGCGCGAAGGCGGTAGACATCGTGGATCTCGCGCGGCGAGAGGTCGTCGAAGCGGGCGAAACGCCAGGGCGTCACGCCGTCGCTTTCGGTGCCGCCGCCTTGGCGAGATGCAGCCACGTCTCCACGACCGTATCGGGGTTGAGCGACATCGATTCGATGCCCTCTTCCATCAGCCACTCGGCGAGATCCGGGTAGTCGCTGGGTCCCTGCCCGCAGATGCCGACGTACTTGCCCGCCTTGCGGCAGGCCTGGATCGCGAGGTGCAGCATGCGCTTCACCGCCGGGTCGCGCTCGTCGAAGGCCTCCATCACGAGGCCGGAGTCGCGGTCGAGTGCCAGCGTCATCTGCGTCATGTCGTTCGAGCCGATGGAGAAGCCGTCGAAGTGGCGCAGGAACTCGTCGGCGAGGATCGCGTTGGACGGGATCTCGCACATCATCACGATCCTCAGGCCGTTCTTCCCGCGCTCGAGGCCGTTCTCCTTGAGGATCGCGAGCACCTTCTCGGCTTCGGCCACCGTGCGCACGAACGGGATCATGATCTCGACGTTGGTAAGGCCCATGGTGTCGCGCACCTTGCGCATCGCCTCGCACTCGAGCTCGAAGCAGTCGCGGAACGTCTGCGCGATGTAGCGCGAGGCGCCGCGGAAGCCGAGCATCGGGTTCTCCTCGTGCGGCTCGTAGCTTGTGCCGCCGATGAGGTTCCTGTACTCGTTGCTCTTGAAGTCCGAGAGCCGCACGATGACCTTCTTCGGCCAGAACGCCGCGGCGATGGTGGCGACGCCCTCGGCGATCTTGTCCACGTAGAAGCGCACCGGGTCCTCGTAGCCGCGCGATTGGCGCGCCACCTGCGCCTTCACGTCCGCGGGAAGCTTGTCGAATTCGAGGCACGCCTTCGGATGGATCCCGATCGTGTTGGAGATGATGAATTCCAGCCGCGCGAGCCCCACGCCGTCGTTGGGAAGCTGGCAGAAGTCGAACGCGAGCTGCGGGTTGCCCACGTTCATCGCGAGCTTCACCGGAATCTCGGGCATGCGGTCGAGCTTCAAGTCCACCGCCTCGAAGTCCATCTTGCCGGCGTAGATGTAGCCGGTGTCGCCCTCGGCGCAGGAAACCGTCACCTCGGCGCCTTCGTCGAGCATATCGGTCGCGTTCTCGCATCCGACGACCGCCGGGACGCCCAGCTCGCGCGCGATGATCGCGGCATGGCAGGTGCGCCCACCGCGGTTGGTCACGATCGCCGAAGCCCTCTTCATCACCGGCTCCCAGTTGGGATCGGTCATGTCGGTGACGAGCACGTCGCCTTCCTGCACGCGCGCGATCTCCGAGACGTTCATGATCACGCGCACGCGTCCCTGGCCGATCTTGGAGCCGATGGCGCGGCCCGAGGCGAGCACCTCGCCGCGCTTGCCGATGCGGTAGCGCGTGAGCGTGTCCTTGCGCTTCTCCTGGCTCTTCACGGTTTCCGGGCGCGCCTGGAGGATGTAGAGCTTTCCGTCCTCGCCGTCCAGGCCCCACTCGATGTCCATGGGACGGCCGTAATGCTTCTCGATCGCGACCGCGTAGCGCGCGAGCTCCTCGACCTCGGCATCGTCGAGCGAGAAGCGGTCGCGCTCGGCGGCCGCAACCTCGACCTCCTTCACCGAGCGGCCGGCGCGCGGCTCGGCGTCGAACACGAGCCGGATCGCCTTGGTGCCGAGCGCCCGGCGCAGGATCGCGGGCTTGCCATTGCCGAGGCAGAGCTTCGAGACGTAGAACTCGTCGGGATTCACCGCTCCCTGCACCACGGTCTCGCCGAGCCCGTAGCCCGAGGTGATGAAGACCACTTCGCGGAAGCCGGACTCGGTGTCCATCGTGAACATCACGCCGGCGGCGCCCAGGTCGCTTCGCACCATGCGCTGCACCCCCGCCGAGATGGAGACATCGGAGTGCCTGAAGCCCTTGTGCACCCGGTACGCGATGGCGCGGTCGTTGTAGAGGGAGGCGAAGACGCGCTTCACCGCGTCGAGGACGTGCTCGATACCGCGGATGTTGAGGTAGGTCTCCTGCTGGCCGGCGAACGAGGCGTCCGGAAGGTCCTCGGCCGTGGCGGACGAGCGCACCGCGAAGCTCGCGTTGGGGGCGCCGCTCGCGGCCTTCTCGTACTCCTCGCGGATGCCGGCCTCGAGCTCGGGCTGGAGCGTCGCCTCCTCGACCAGCTTGCGGATCCCGGCGCCCGCCCTGGCGAGCGCGTTCATGTCGTCCACGTTCACGCCGGCGAGCGCCTTGTCGATGCGCTCGACGAGCCCGTTGTGGACGAGGAAGTCCTGGAAGGCCTGCGCCGTGGTGGCGAAGCCCCCCGGCACGCGCACGCCGCTCGCGGCGAGCTGGCTGATGAGCTCCCCGAGGGAAGCGTTCTTGCCGCCGACGGTCGCGACGTCGGCCATGCGGAGGTCTTGCAGGGGGAGGACGCAGCGGTTCGCCATGGTCGGAATCTTTGTTCGGGGAAGCGGCCGGAGCTTGCAATTATAGCCAACGGGATATGAAAATCCTGCAGCGCAGCATCCCCGTCCCTTCTCCCCCGGCCAGATCATGTCCCAGCGCAAGCGCGTATTCTTCGTTTCCGATCGCACCGGCATCACCGTGGAGGGGCTCGGGTCGTCGCTTCTCTCCCAGTTCGCCGAGGTGGACTTCGTGCGCGTCACGATGCCGTTCATCGACAGCATCGCGAAGGCGCGCGACGCCATCGCCCAGGTGAACGAGGTGCACCGGGAATCGGGCGAGCGCCCGCTCGTCTTCTCCTCGATCGTCGACGACGCGGTACGCGCGGAGATCAGCAAGGCCGACGGGCTCGTGCTCGACGTGTTCGAGCGCTTCATCGTGCCGCTCGAGCAGGAGCTGGGCGTGAAGTCCATGCATGCCGTGGGCCGCACGCACAGCGTGGGCAACGCCAAGGATTACAACCATCGCATCGAGGCGATCAACTACACGCTCGCGCACGACGACGGCGTCACCCACCGTGGCCTGGAGGAGGCCGACATCGTGCTGGTCGGCGTCTCGAGGAGCGGGAAGACCCCGACCTGCCTCTACATGGCGATGCAGTTCGGCATCAAGGCGGCGAACTATCCGCTCATCCCCGAGGACCTCGACGCGAACCGCCTGCCGCCCTCTCTGCTGCCGCTCAAGGGCAAGGTGTGGGGACTGTCCATCGCGCCCGAGCGCCTGCACCACATCCGCAGCGAACGCCGCCCCGATTCGCGCTATGCCGCGCTCGAGAACTGCCGCTATGAAGTCTCCGCCGCGGAACGGCTCATGCGCCAGGCGCAGATTCCCTTCCTCGATTCCACGACCAAGTCGATCGAGGAGATCGCGACGCACATGCTGCACGAGGCGCATCTCGTGCGCCGGGTCTACTAACCGCGAAAAGGGGTCGGATCCCTTTTTCCGGCGATGAGGAAGTGTGCGGGTCGAAAAAGGGATCTGACCCCTTTTCCGCGTTAAGGGTACGATTAGCGCCGCGCTCGACAAGAACCCAATCAGGAGGAACCATGCCGTCCCGCAAGCGCCTGCTTCCCGCCCTGCTCCTCTCGCTCTTCGCCGGCGGCGCCGCCACGGCGGCGCAGGCCCAGCAGTTCGACAACGTGGTCGTCTTCGGCGACAGCCTCTCCGACGCCGGCTACTTCCGTCCGTTCCTCGCGAGTCTCGGCCTGCCGCCGCAGGTCGTGGCGACGCTCGGGCGCTTCACCACGAACCCGGGGCCGGTGTGGTCGGAGCTCGTCTCGCAGTACTACGGCATCACGCCCGCGGCGAGCAATGCGGGCGGCTCGATCTACGCGCAGGGCGGCGCGCGCGTGGCGCTCCCCTCGGCCTCCACCCCGCCCGGCTCGGCGCAGCGGCCGGTGAGCACGCAGATCAACGAGTACCTCGCCGCGAACGGCGGCCACGCGGACCCCAACGCGCTCTACGGGATGTGGATCGGTGCCAATGACATCTTCCAGAACCTCGGCGCATTGCAGGCCGGGGCGATCGACCAGGCGACGCTGCAGGCCAACGTGCTCGGCGCGGCGGGCGCGGAGATCCAGCAGATCGGCAAGCTCCAGGCGGCCGGCGCGCGCTACGTGCTCGTGTTCGGGCTGCCCGACATCGGCGCGACGCCCGCCTTCGCCGGGACCGGCGCGACCTCGGCGGCGGTGACGCAGCTCTCCGCCGGATACAACACCACGCTCTTCGCCGGCCTCGCTTCGGCCGGCATCCGCGTGATCCCGGTGGACGTCTTCACGCTGGCGGCCGAGATCGCGGCGAACCCGGCCGCCTACGGCTTCCGCAACACCACGTCGTTCGCATGCGGGCCGTTCCCTCCGATCACGACCGCTTCGACGGTGAGCTCGCAGTTCTGCCTGCCCGCGAACTATGTCGCGCCCGACGCGGCGCAGACCTACGTGTACGCGGACAGCGTGCATCCGACCTCGGCCGTGCAGGCGATCTTCGCCCAGTTCGCGGAGTCGCTCATCGTGGGGCCGGTGCAGTACTCGCTCCTCGCCGAGGCACCGCTCGCCACGCGCAGGGCGCACATCCGCACGCTCGATGACGGGATCCTCGCGGCGCGCGACGCGCCGGTCGGCAAGCTCAACGTGTTCGTCTCGGGAAGCGGCGGCAGCTACGACATCGACTCGTCGACCGGCAACCCGGGCGCCAACAACGACCTCTCGGCCTTCGGCCTGGGCCTCACCGTGCGCGCTTCCGACACGATGGTGCTCGGGCTCGCCTACGGCAACGACCGCGCCGACGGCAGCTTCGGGCAGAACGCGGGCGGCTACAACACGCGCGAGAACACCTTTTCGCTCTTCGGCGCGGTGCGCTCCGGCGGCTTCTACGGGACGGGCGTCGTGTCGATCTCGAACATCGATTTCCACGACATCCACCGCAACGTCGCCCTCGGGCCGGTCGTGCGGCAGGCGAGCGCGAGCACCGACGGCTCCAACGGCTCGGTCTATCTCTCGGCGGGCTACGACTTCCAGCTCGGGCGCCTCGCGGTGGGGCCGCTGGTGTCGTTCACGCACCAGGACGTGACGGTGAACGCGTTCGACGAGAGCGGCGGCGGCTCCGTGGACCTGCACATCGCGCAGCAATCGCGGGCCTCGGAAGTGTGGAGCGGCGGCGTTCGTGCGTCCTATGCCCTGGGACAGTGGACGCCGTGGGCGCGCGTCACCCTCGACCACGACAACCGCGGCGACGCGCGCTTCGTGACCGCGATGCCGATCTCGCTCACCGCCACGGGGAACAGCTACGACATCCCCGCCTACGTGCCGGACCGCGATTCCGTCACCGCCGCGCTCGGCGTGAACGGCTATTTCGGCGACCACGTCGGGCTGAGCCTCGCGTACTACAACATCTCGAACCGCTCCGGCCTCAAGGAGGACGGGTTCAGCGGCGTTCTTTCGTATCGCTTCTGATGCGTCACGGGGATGGCGGGGCCTCGCGCCCCGCCGCCTCGAGCTCCTCCAGCACGCGCCGCGCGTCCGCCTGCAGCGCCTTCCACGAACGCTCCCACTCGCCCTCGCGCGGCGTGATGCGCGCGAGGTACCGCACCAGCGCCTCCAGCCGCGCCGAGCGCGCCCGCTCCGCCTCGAGCGCCTGCTCGTGCTCGAACGCGTAGACCATCTCCAGGCGCTTGAACTCGCACACGCCGACGCATTCCTGCGGCGCCTCGATCCGGCCGCACCCGATGCATTGCCACGCCTTCACCCGTTCCGCCGCCATCGCTCCACTCCGTTCGCCGCCTCCCGACATCATCGCGCAATCGCGGCGCGAGGGGATAATGCCGCCATGAAGCGCGTGCACACCGCCGCCAACCTGCCCGTGGCGCACCTCCTCCTC